>Ga0302299_10001237_pt1 | contig 15259 bp, 14 predicted proteins | sample III_Fen_N3_4_FD_198795 | JGI IMG/M metagenome (GOLD analysis project Ga0302299, IMG submission 198795) | Peat permafrost microbial communities from Stordalen Mire near Abisko, Sweden - III_Fen_N3_4 | ecosystem: Environmental > Terrestrial > Soil > Wetlands > Permafrost | place: Sweden: Abisko... | reverse complement strand
ACGGTCGGCTTCACGTCCGACCAGGTGATCCTCGACTTCGTGCGCCGCAACCCTGCAGCGGCGCTCGACCCGCGCAGCGACGCCCTCGCCGAGCTGGTCGTGCGGGCCATCCGGGTGAAGGCCGACGTGGTCGCCGACGACCTGCGCGAGTCGCGCCCCGGCGGCCTCGGGCGTGAGGTGCTCAACTACGGGCACACCTTCGGCCACGCGGTCGAGCGCGTCGAGGGCTACCGCTGGAGGCACGGGCACGCGGTGAGCGTGGGGCTGGTCTACGTGGCGGCCCTCGCGCGGCTCGCCGGCCGGCTCGGCGACGACGACGCCGCGGAGCACGGGGAGATCCTGCGCGCGCTCGGGCTGCCGACCTCCTACGCTCCTGGACGGTTCGCCGAGCTGCTCGACGCGATGCGGATCGACAAGAAGTCGCGCGGTGCCCTGCTGCGGTTCGTCGTCCTCGACGGGATCGGCGTCCCCGGTCTGCTCGAGGGCCCGGACGAGGCCCTGCTCGCGGCGGCGTACGACGAGGTCACCCAGGAGGCGACATGACACGCGTGCTCGTGCTCAACGGCCCCAACCTGTCGCGGCTGGGCTCGCGCGAGCCCGACGTCTACGGCCACACCTCCTACGACGGCCTCGTCGCGCTGTGCGTGGCGGAGGGCGAGTCGCTCGGGCTCGACGTCGAGGTGCGCCAGACCGACGACGAGGCCGAGCTCGTGCACTGGATCCACGAGGCCGCCGACTCGCGCACGCCCGTCGTCCTCAACCCCGCGGCGTTCACGCACTACTCGTACGCGCTGCGCGACGCCATCGCCCAGCGCACGGCACCCCTCGTCGAGGTGCACCTGTCGAACCCCGCCGCCCGCGAGGAGTTCCGCCACACGTCGGTGGTCGCCGCCGTCGCTTCGGGCACCATCGCCGGTTTCGGCGTCCACTCCTACCGGCTCGCCCTGCGAGCGCTCGCCGACGGCGCCGCATGAGCCCCTTCGCCGCGCGCCGCGACCGGGTGCGCTCCGCCCTGGCCGAGCACGGCGTCGAGGCGTTGCTCGTCTCGTCGTTGTCGAGCACCCGCTACCTCACCGGCTTCACCGGCTCGCACGGCGCCGTCCTCGTGATGCCCGAGGCGGCCGACGACCGTCTCGCCACCGACTTCCGCTACCAGACGCAGGCGGCCGACGAGTGCCCCGACGTCGAGGCGCACATCGTCCGCGCCGCCGTCGTCGGTCTCACGAACCTGGCGGCCGAGTCCGGCGTCGCCTCGCTGGGCATCGAGGCCGAGCACCTGAGCGTGGCGCTGCACACCGACGTGGCCGCGTCGGTCACGAGCGTCGACCTCGTGCCCACGCGCGGCGTCGTCGAGGCGCTGCGCCGGGTCAAGGACGACGCCGAGCTGGCGGCGCTGGGGGAGGCCTGCCGGCTCAGCGACGAGGCGCTGGCGCTCCTCCTGCCCGAGGTCGCGCCGGGGCGCACCGAGCGCGAGCTGGCCCGGCGCCTGGAGTGGCTGATGCTCGAGGTGGGGGCCGACGCCGTGTCGTTCGAGTCGATCGTGGCCGGCGGCCCGCACTCGGCGGTCCCGCACCACACGCCGACCGACCGCCCCCTCGAGCGGGGCGACCTGCTCAAGATCGACTTCGGCGCGATGCACGCGGGCTACCACGCCGACGAGACCCGCACCTTCGTCGTGGGCGCCGAGCCTGCCGACTGGCAGCGCGACCTGCACGCCACCGTGGCCGAGGCGCAGCGTCGCGGCGTGGCGGCGCTCGCCGTCGGGGCCCATGCCGGTGACGTCGACCACGCGTCCCGGGGCTTCATCGCCGACGCCGGGCACGCCGAGCACTTCGGGCACGGCCTCGGTCACGGTGTGGGGCTCGACATCCACGAGGCGCCGTTCTTGTCGGCCACGGCGACGGGTACCCTAGAGGACCGCACGCCGGTGACCGTCGAGCCGGGGATCTACCTCCCCGGACGCGGCGGAGTCCGCATCGAGGACACCCTCGTGGTCCGCTCCGGCGGGCCCGTGTCGCTCACCACGACGACCCGCGAACTGCTCGTCCTCTAGCTCCGGCCCGCTGGGCCAGCAGCCCGAGGACCCCGACCAGGAGACCTTCCGTGGCCACCACGAACGACCTGAAGAACGGCCTCGTGCTCAACATCGACGGCCAGCTGTGGACCGTCGTCGAGTTCCAGCACGTCAAGCCCGGCAAGGGCCCCGCCTTCGTGCGCACCAAGCTCAAGCACGTGCTCTCGGGCAAGGTCGTCGACAAGACGTTCAACGCGGGAGTGAAGGTCGAGACCGCCAACGTCGACAAGCGCGACATGCAGTACCTCTACCGCGACGGCGACGACTGGGTGTTCATGGACACCTCGTCGTACGACCAGATCCACATCAACGACGACGTCGTCGGCGACAACGCGAAGTGGATGCTCGAGGGCCAGAACGCGATCGTCGCCACGCACGACGGGGCGCCCCTCTACATCGAGCTGCCCGCCTCGGTCGAGCTGATGATCACCTACACCGAGCCCGGCCTGCAGGGCGACCGCTCGACCGGTGGCACGAAGCCCGCGACGCTCGAGACCGGCGCCGAGATCGCGGTCCCGCTGTTCATCGAGAACGACACGAAGGTCAAGGTCGACACCCGCGACGGGTCGTACCTCGGCCGCGTCAACTAGTCGTGACGGCACGCGGCAAGGCGCGGAAGAAGGCTCTGGACGTCCTGTACGAGGCGGACCTCCGCCGGGTCCCGGCCGTCGAGGTGCTCGACGCCAAGGTCGAGACGGCCGAGACGCCGCTCAACCCCTACACCAGCGAGCTGGTCTGGGGGGTCGTCGAGCACGCCACGCGCATCGACGAGCTGCTCGCGACGTACTCGCTCGGGTGGACCATCGACCGGATGCCGGCCGTCGACCGCAACATCCTGCGGATCGGCGCCTACGAGCTGCTCTGGCGCGACGACGTGCCCGACGCGGTCGCCATCTCGGAGGCCGTCGAGCTCGCCCGCTCGCTGTCGACCGACGAGTCGCCGTCGTTCGTCAACGGCCTGCTCGCCCGGCTGCTCGAGGTGCGCCCCAAGCTCGCGCTCGACCCGTCGTGAGGACTGAGACGTCGCACGTCGGCGAGGGCTCCCGAGAGAGCAGCACTCGAACCCGGCTGACAAGGTCGCGGGGGCTGCCCTCCCGTCCGACGAGCTCCATCGCCTCGGGGACGCGAGCGCGCTCTCGTTGCTCTCGGCTCAGCCGCTCGTGCCCCGAGTGGGATTCGAACCCACACTGGATGGTGTTTGAGACCACTGCCTCTGCCGGTTGGGCTATCGGGGCCGGGACGCAGACTACCGGCCGCGCCGAGGCGACCGGGTTCCGTAGGCTTCGCGCGTGACCGCGACATCGGACCCCCGACCGCTGCGCGTCGTCGTCGCCGAGGACGAGGCGCTCATCCGTCTCGACCTCGTCGAGATGCTGCGCGAGGAGGGCTACGACGTCGTCGGACAGGCGGGCGACGGCGAGGAGGCCGTGCGCCTGGCCGAGGAGCTACGTCCCGACCTCGTCATGCTCGACGTGAAGATGCCCGTGCTCGACGGCATCTCCGCCGCCGAGCGCATCGCCACGGCACGGATCGCGCCCGTCGTCATGCTGACCGCGTTCAGCCAGCGCGAGCTGGTCGAGCGGGCGCGCGACGCCGGCGCGATGGCCTACCTCGTGAAGCCGTTCACGCAGAGCGACCTCGTGCCCGCGATCGAGCTGGCCGTGTCGCGTTACGCGGAGATCACCACGCTCGAGAGCGAGGTCGCCGACCTGGCCGAGCGTTTCGAGACACGTAAACGCGTGGAACGTGCCAAGTCGTTGCTGCAACAGAAGTACGGTCTCTCCGAGCCGGACGCCTTCCGGTGGCTCCAGAAGTCGGCCATGGACCGGCGTCTGTCGATGCGCGAGGTCGCCGACGTCGTGATCCGCGAGGTCGACGGGCCCTGATCGCGAGGCGATCGCGTCGACCGGCCCGACCTGCAGGCTCGGTCGCCGTCCGGTCGCGGTCCGGTCACGGACGTGTCGTGACGATCACGCTGGGGTCATGGGCGTTACAGGGGCAGGGCGCCGTGTCCCAACCGTGACACGACAGCAATGCAATGTTCCGCCCCCTGTGACCCCTGGGCGCCAGTTCTGCGCTAACTTCACCGTCCATCCGGTCCCGGCTCGTCCGGGCGTTTCTCACGGTAGGACGGGATATGCACAACGCATTCAAGATCGGCGCCCTGGCCCTCGCGGGCTCGTTGGCGCTCGCTGCCTGTGGCGGCTCGAGCAGTGGTGGCGGTTCCAGCTCTGGTGGTGGCGGCAAGACCCTGGTCATCTCGACCGACCTGCCGCTCCAGGGCTCGTCGGCCGACGCCTCGGACGCGACGAACCAGGCCATCGAGCTGTACCTCAGCCAGATCGGGTACAAGGCCGGCGACTACACCATCCAGCTCAAGAAGTACGACGACTCCACCGCGGCAGCGGGCAAGTGGGACCAGGCGCAGTGCACGAAGAACGCGCAGGACCACGTGGCCAACGCCGACGAGGTCGCCGTCATGGGCACCTACAACTCGGGCTGCGCCAAGATCATCGTGCCCGTCCTCAACCAGGACCCCAGCGGCCCGATGCTCATGGTCTCGCAGGCCAACACCAACCCCGGTCTGACCAAGAAGTGGGATCCGGGCGAGCCTGACAAGTACTACCCCACGGGCAAGCGCAACTACGCCCGTGTCGTCACGACCGACGACTACCAGGGCACCGCGGCCGCCCAGTTCGCGGCCAAGGACCTCGGTGTCAAGAAGTGCTACATCCTCAACGACAACGAGACCTACGGCCAGGGCGTCGCCCAGTCCTTCCAGGACGAGGCGACCAAGCAGGGTGTCACGGTCCTCGGCAACGAGGCGTGGGACGCCAAGCAGCCCAACTACACCGCGCTGTTCCAGAAGATCAAGGGCCTCGGCGCTGACTGCGTCTACCTCGGCGGCATCTTCGACAACAACGGCGGACAGCTGATCAAGGACAAGGTCGCCGTCCTCGGCGACAACACCGCGGTCAAGCTGATGGGCCCCGACGGCTTCACCGGCTACCCCGAGCTCAACAAGCTTCCCGAGGGCCAGGGCATGTACCTGTCCTTCCCCGGCCTCACCAACCAGGACCTCCGGGCCCAGGGCGGCGCGGCGGCGAAGCTGCTCGACGCGTACAAGGCCAAGTACGGCAGCGACCCGGCCTCGTCCTACGCGCTGTACGGCGTGGCGGCGGTCCAGGTCATCCTCGAGGCCATCGCGAAGTCGGACGGCACCCGCGCCTCGGTCACCAACCAGGTGTTCACGGGCTCGGGCGTCGACATCCCGGCCGACGTCTCCGCCATCGGCAAGGAGATCAAGATCGACCCGGCCACCGGTGACGTCAACGTCAAGGACATGACGATCGAGGTCATCAAGGGGAACGCGGAGACCACGCTCAAGGCTTGGCCGGTCACCTGATCCGGAAGTGAACGGAAAGTTCTAGCGACAAGGGTCGGGCGGGGCACGCAGCCCCGCCCGACCTGCTAGGTTCCGGGCCGACGTCCAGCACGGTTCACGAAGGGGTCGCGCATGACCATCACCGCAGTGGAGGCCGCGGACTCACGTCCGGTGCTCCTGCGCCGGGAGAAGATCGAGCGCTGGATCGGCGTGGCGCTCCTCATCGGGCTCACGGCCTGGCTGGTCTGGAACTTCTTCGCCTCGCCGACGCAGTTCATCAACGTCGGCCTGGCGGGCCTTCGCCTCGGTGCCATCTACGCGCTCATCGCGCTGGGCTACACCCTGGTCTACGGCATCATCGAGCTCATCAACTTCGCCCACGGCGACCTGTTCATGCTCGGCTCGGTGTTCTCCTCGATCGTGCTGCTCAAGTGGTTCAACGCGGGCACCGGCGGCGCGATCAACTGGCTGCTCATGGGCGTCACGCTCGTGATCGTGATGGCCGCGTGCGCCGGCCTCAACGTGTCGGCCGAGTACATCGCCTATCGCCGGCTGCGCCGAGCGCCCAAGCTCGCGCCCCTGATCACGGCGGTGGGCATCTCCTTCATCTTCCAGTGGTTCGGGCTCGTGCTCAACGGCTCGGCACCGAAGAGCTGGACCAAGGTCATCCCCGACGGCGGCCTCCAGATCGGCCCGGTCACCATCGACTGGTCGACGATCGTCGTCATCGTGGTCACGTTGCCGCTCCTGCTGATCCTCAGCTACATCGTCCAGCGCACGCGCCAGGGCAAGGCGATGCGGGCCACCGCCCAGGACCAGGACGCCGCGCGCCTCATGGGCATCAACGTGAACCGTACGATCTCCTTCACGTTCGCCCTCGGTGGTTCGATGGCCGGCGCCGCCGGCCTGCTCTACCTCGAGACCTTCGGCACCACGCGCTACGACGCCGGGTTCCAGCTCGGCCTCATCGCGTTCACGGCCGCGGTTCTCGGCGGGATCGGCAACCTGCAGGGTGCGGTGCTCGGCGGCTTCCTCATCGGCCTCATCCAGGCGTTCAACGACGGCCTCCCGTACGGGTTCGGGCAGAAGTGGTCGCAGACCGTCGTGTTCACCATCCTCATCCTGCTCATGGTCTTCAAACCTGAAGGCATCCTGGGCAAGCCGTCGGTCGAGAAGGTGTGACGCCGATGTCCGTGAGCACCCCTGACGTCGTCGCCACCGAGCCGCGCAAGAGCGACCTGGTCGCCAACCACAACCGCCGCTGGGCGATCGGCTTCGCCATCGCCGCGGTCGCGGTGTGGCTCTTCTACACGTTCGTGCTGCCGCACCTCGGGACGACGGTCAACACCGGCTTCCGCCAGTGGATGCCGCTCAACTCGATCAACGAGGCGCTGGTCTGGGTCATCTGCGCCGTCGGCCTCAACATCGTCGTGGGCTACGCGGGTCTGCTCGACCTCGGCTTCGTGGCGTTCTGGGCGATCGGCGGCTACACCGCCGGCTGGTTCATGTCCACGTTCATCCAGGCGATCCAGAACGGCTTCTACTTCCTGTCGGCCGCCCCGCCCGGCCAGCCGGGCATCCACCTCAACTGGTGGATCGTCCTCGTGCTCGCCGGCTGCATCTGCGCCGGCGCGGGCATCCTCATCGGCGCACCGACCCTGCGCCTCAAGAGCGACTACCTGGCGCTCGTGACTCTCGGCTTCGGCGAGATCATCCCGCAGATCTTCCTCAACGCCGAGACGTTCACCAACGGCGCGAAGGGCATCGCGCCGCTCGACAACGTGTCGGCGCTTCCGTTCGGCCCCGCGACCATCACGGTGGCGGGTGCGAAGCTCGCGATCTCCAAACCGCTCGGGCCCTTCGACGTCACGACCAAGTACGTGCTGTTCGTGATCGTCGCCTCGTTCTGCGTCTTCGTGTCGCTGCGCATCCGCGAGGGCCGGCTCGGTCGTGCGTGGCTCGCCATCCGCGAGGACGAGCTGGCCGCGTCCATGATGGGCGTCCCGCTCATGCGCACGAAGCTCGCGGCATACGCCGTCGGAGCGTTCATGGGCGGTCTCGGCGGCGTCGTCTACGCCGTGCACAACAACAGCGTGTTCCCCGACCGCTTCAACTTCGCGATCTCGATCATCCTGCTCGCGATGGTCGTCCTCGGCGGCATGGGCAACGTCTGGGGCGTCATGATCGGTGCGCTGGGCATCGCCTGGTTCAACTCGACGGGCCTGCCGCAGTTCGGCGACTCGTTCAACCAGCAGTTCGGCACCGAGATCAACTTCCCGTCGTACAACTTCCTGATCTTCGGCGCGATCCTGGTGCTGATGATGCTGTTCCGCCGCGAGGGCCTCTTCCCGGAGACACGTACCAGGCAGGTGCTCCAGGAAGCAGAACGTTCGGACGACGAAGAGCTCGACGGAGGCGAGGCATGAGCACCATCGCCGAGACCACGACGCTGGCGCTCAACGCCGACGACATCACCGTCCGCTTCGGCGGCCTGGTGGCCGTCAAGAACGTGTCCTTCACCATCCCCGAGAAGTCGATCGTCTCGCTCATCGGCCCCAACGGCGCAGGCAAGACGACCTTCTTCAACGTGCTCACCGGTCTCTACCGGCCGACCACGGGTTCGGTGACGCTCGGCGACCTCGACATCACCGGTCAGTCGCCGCACAAGATCGCGGGTCTGGGGCTCGGGCGCACCTTCCAGAACATCCGGCTGTTCGGGCTCATGACCGCGGCCGAGAACGTGATGGTGGCACAGCACTCGCACACCACCTCCAACATCCTGCAGATCGTCGGGCGCACGCGTCACCAGCGCCGCGAGGAGAAGGAGGGTCGCGCGTTCGCCCAGGAGATGCTCGACTTCGTCGGCATCGGGCGGCACGCCGACGAGTACGCCCGCAACCTCTCCTACGGCGACCAGCGCCGCCTCGAGGTCGCGCGCGCGCTCGCGCTCAAGCCCAAGGTCCTGCTGCTCGACGAGCCGACCGCGGGCATGAACCCGCAGGAGTCGGCGACCTTCGTCGACTTCGTGCGCCGGGTGCGCGACGAGCGGCACCTGTCGATCCTGCTCATCGAGCACGACATGAGCGTCGTCATGCGGGTGTCGGAGCGGATCACGGTGCTCGACCAGGGCGAGAAGATCGCCGAGGGCGGCGCCGACGACATCCGCAACAACCAGCGCGTCGTCGAGGCCTACCTCGGCAAGACGGGTACCGAGGGGAGCGCCCGATGACCGAGACGGTCGGGAGTGCCGAACGGCAGGGCGAGCTCATGCTCAGCGTCGACGACATCGCCGTCTACTACGGCAACATCGCCGCGGTGAAGGGCATCTCGCTCGAGGTGCACAAGGGCGAGATCGTCACGCTGATCGGCTCCAACGGCGCCGGCAAGTCCACGACGCTGCGCACGATCTCGGGACTGCTCAAGCCGCGCGCCGGGTCGATCACGTTCAATGGCGAGAAGATCTCCGGCAAGGAGGGCCACGAGGTCGTGGCCCTGGGCATCTGCCAGTCGCCCGAGGGCCGGCGCATCTTCCCGCGCATGACCGTGTCCGAGAACCTCGACCTCGGTGCCTTCCTGCGCAACGACAAGGCCGGCATCGAGGAGGACCGCGCTCGCGTCCTCGACCTGTTCCCGCGCCTCGCCGACCGCATCGGCCAGAAGGCGGGCACGATGTCCGGAGGCGAGCAGCAGATGCTGGCCGTCGCTCGCGCCCTCATGGGCCGTCCGCAGCTGCTGCTGCTCGACGAGCCCTCGATGGGGCTGGCCCCGGTGCTCGTCGACCTGATCTTCGACACCATCGAGACCATCCGCGAGCAGGGCACCACGGTGCTCGTCGTCGAGCAGAACGCCCTCGCGGCGCTGCGCGTCGCCGACTACGCCTACGTGCTCGAGTCGGGCTCGCTCAAGCTCAAGGGCGACGCCAAGAAGCTGGCCGAGGACGACGCCGTCGTCTCGGCCTACCTCGGCGGGCACTGACCCCAGCACCGCACAGGACGCCGTCGCCCTCGGGCGGCGGCGTCCTGTCGTGCGAGGACGGGACAGCAGGTGTTGCTGCTCACGTCAGGATTGCGTGAAGTTCTTGCGCGCGTGGCCCGTCCATCACCTACAGTTCGCGACGGCGGCGCACGGGGGCGAGCGCCAGGCCCCACCTCGGTTCCAGGTTCTGGAGGGAGCGGTAGTGCGCCGATCGCCGGTGAGCGTGCGCAGCGTGACGGCCCCCGACCTGCCGTCGCTGCAGCCCCTCTGGGACGAGTTCTGCACCCTGGCCACGGCCTCGAGCGTCAACGGCGGGTCCGCCGACGTGCTCGCTCGCGTGTCGACGGCGCTCGCCGAGTCGGCCGACTCGATCGCGGCCGGACGCGGTCCGTCCTACCGGCTCGTGGTCGCCTCCGTCGACGGCGTCGACGTGGGGTTCGCATCGTTGTCGGTCGTGGCCCACGGGCTGCTCACCGAGAGCGCGGCCGTGGTCGTCGACGCCGTGCACGTCACCGACGAGTGGCGCAAGCGCGGCGTCGGGACGGCGCTCGTCCGCGAGGCCGTCGTGCTCGCCGACGAGGTCGGTGCGAGCGACGTGGTCGTGAACACCCCCACGCGAGGCCGCGACATCAACCGCTTCTACGCGCGGCAGGGCTTCGCGCCGCTGGTCGTACGACGCTCCGCCCCGATGACGTCGCTGCGGCGCAGGTTCGGCGTGGAGCCGCGCCTCGACCCGCGCGACGCCACCATCGACCTCAGCCCGGTGCAGCGCACGCTGCGCAGGCGCGCCGTGCTCACGCGGCGCCCCGTGCGTCCCTGACGTCCGCTCGCTCAGGCCGGCGGTCGGTCGCGCAGCAGACAGGTGAGCCGCGCGGTGCAGGTGCGGCGTCCCTCGTCGTCGGTGATCACGATCTCGTAGGTCGCGGCGGTGCGGCCGAGGGAGATCGGGACCGCCACGCCCGTGACGAAGCCGTCGACGGCAGCCCGGTGGTGCGACGCGGAGACCTCGATGCCGACGGCGATCCGCTCCGGGCCGGCGTGCAGCGCCGCCCCGAACGATCCGAGGGTCTCGGCCAGCACCACGCTGGCCCCACCGTGCAGCAACCCGTAGGGCTGCCGGTTGCCCGCCACGGGCATCCGCCCGACCAGGCGCTCGGGGGCGAGCTCGAGGATCTCGATCCCCATCCGCTCGACCAGCTCGCCCGGGCCGACCGCCTTCACCTGCTCCGCGTAGTCCGTCACCGGTCCAGCCTAGGATCTCGGCGTGACCTCGTCGTCGGCACGTCCCCGCCTGCTCCTGCTCGACGGCCACTCGCTGGCCTACCGGGCGTTCTACGCGCTGCCGGTCGAGAACTTCTCGACCACGACGGGGCAGCCCACCAACGCCGTCTACGGCTTCACCTCGATGCTCATCAACACCCTGCGCGACGAGAAGCCCACCCACGTCGGCGTCGCCTTCGACGTCTCGCGCGTCACGTTCCGGTCCGAGGAGTTCCCCGAGTACAAGGCGACCCGTTCGGCGAGCCCGGTGGAGTTCAAGGGCCAGGTCCCGCTCATCCGCGACGTCCTCGACGCCCTGTCGATCCCCTACGTCGAGGCCGAGGGCTTCGAGGCCGACGACCTCATCGCCACGCTCACCACGCAGGCCGAGGCGCAGGGGTTCGACGTCCTCATCATCACCGGCGACCGCGACGCCTTCCAGCTCGTGGACGAGCACGTGACGGTGCTCTACCCCAAGCGCGGCGTGAGCGACCTGGCCCGCATGACGCCAGAGGCCGTCGAGGAGCGCTACGGCCTCACCCCGGCGCAGTACCCCGACTACGCGGCGCTGCGCGGCGACCCCAGCGACAACCTGCCGTCGATCCCTGGCGTGGGGGAGAAGACCGCGGCCAAGTGGGTGCGGGAGTACGGTTCGCTGGCCGACCTGGTCGACCGCGTCGACGAGGTCAAGGGCAAGGCAGGCGACTCGCTGCGCGCCGCTCTGGCCGACGTCCTGCGCAACCGGCGGCTCACCGAGCTCGTCCGCGACGTCGACCTCCCGCTGCGGCCCGACGACCTCGAGCGCCGTTCGTTCGACCGCGAGCGCGTCCACGAGGTCTTCGACGCCCTGCAGTTCCGCGTGCTGCGCGAGCGGCTGTTCGCCGAGCACGCCGACGAGGCCACGAGCACCGGCGCGGCGGTCGACGTCCAGGTCGACACCCCCACGGGCGCCCTGGGCGCGTGGCTCGACGAGCACGCGCCGGACGGCAGCCGCACCGGCCTCGTGCTCGAGGGCACGTGGGGGCGCGGCACGGGCGACGTCTCGTCGTTCGCCCTGGCCACGGCCGACGGCGCCGTGGCGTGGTGGCCGCTCACCGCGCTCCGGCCCGCCGACGACGTCGCCTGGGCCGCATGGCTCGCCGACCCCGATCGTGCCAAGGCGATGCACGACGCGAAGGGCCCGGAGCTGGCGCTGCGTGCCCGGGGCCTGACCCTCGCCGGGCTCACCTGCGACACCGCTCTGGCCGCCTACCTCGTGCTTCCCGGGCAGCGCAGCTTCGACCTCGTCGACCTCGTGCCGCGCTTCCTCAAGCGCGACCTGGCCTCCGAGGCGTCGTCCGACCAGCTGTCGTTCGACACCGACCCCGACGACGCGCGCTCCGCCTCGCTCGGGCGGCGGGCGCGCGCCGTGCTCGAGCTGGCCGACGCGCTCGAGAGCGAGCTCGACGACCGCGGCGGGCGCACGCTGATGCGCGACGTCGAGCTTCCGCTGCTGCACGTGCTGGCCGACCTCGAACAGACCGGCATCGCGGTCGACCTGGTGCACCTCGAGCGCCTCGACTCCGAGTTCGGCGACGCGATGAAGACCGCCGAGTCCCAGGCGCACGTCCTGGCGGGCCGCCCGTTCAACCTCGGGTCGCCCAAGCAGCTTCAGGAGATCCTCTTCGGCGAGCGCGGACTGCCCACCACCAAGAAGATCAAGACCGGCTACACCACCGACGCCGAGGCGCTGCAGTCGCTGTTCGCGCAGACCGAGGACCCGCTCCTGGCCGAGCTGCTGCGCTGGCGCGACGTGTCGAAGCTGCGCCAGACCGTCACCGGGCTGCTCGGCTCGGTGTCCGACGACGGGCGCATCCACACCACGTTCAACCAGATCGTCGCCGCGACCGGTCGCCTCTCGTCGCAGGACCCCAACCTCCAGAACATCCCGATCCGCACCGACGAGGGGCGCCGGATCCGCTCCGGGTTCGTCGTCGGCGAGGGCTACGAGTCGCTCCTCACGGCCGACTACAGCCAGATCGAGATGCGCGTGATGGCGCACCTGTCGGAGGACGCCGGCCTCATCGAGGCGTTCAACTCCGGCGAGGACCTCCACAGCTACGTCGCCTCCCGCGTGTTCGGCGTCGCGCCGGCCGACGTCGACGCCGAGCAGCGCCGCAAGATCAAGGCGATGTCGTACGGCCTGGCCTACGGCCTCTCGCCGTTCGGGCTCTCCCAGCAGCTGGGCATCACGCCGTCCGAGGCCACCGCGCTCATGGACGAGTACTTCGAGCGCTTCGGCGGCGTGCGCGACTACCTGCACGAGGTCGTCGACCGCGCCCGCGGCACCGGATACACCGAGACGATGCTCGGGCGACGCCGCTACCTGCCCGACCTCACGAGCGACGTGCGCCAGCGCCGCGAGATGGCGGAGCGGATGGCGCTCAACGCGCCGATCCAGGGATCGGCCGCCGACATCGTCAAGGTCGCGATGCTGCGGGTCGACGCCGCGCTGCGCGAGGCCGGGCTGCGCTCGCGGATGCTGCTTCAGGTGCACGACGAGCTCGTCCTCGAGGTGGCGCCCGGCGAGCGCGACGCCGTCGAGGCGGTCGTGCGCGCGGGCATGGGAGGTGCGGTGCCCCTCACCGTGCCCCTCGACGTCTCCGTCGGCGTCGGCCGCACCTGGGAGGACGCCGGCCACTGAGCCGACGCTCGGCGCCGCAGGTCGCGAGGGGGTCACGTTCGGTGCGGTGGGGATGCCGCACCTGCGGCGCCGTGCCAGACTCCGCGCCCATGAAGTGGTCGCGTCACCTCGCAGTCCCCGTCCTGGTCGCCGCAGCTCTCGTGCTGACGGCGTGCTCGTCCTCGACGGATGTTCCGCGCGCCCGCCAGTCGTCGTCCGACGTCGCGTTCACCGGCTGCGAGAAGGTCGCCTGCACCGGCACGCTCAACGGCGCGAAGTACGAGATCAAGCTGCCCAAGCAGTGGAACGGGACGCTGCTCATCTACTCGCACGGCTACCGCTACGCGCAGCCCGCGCCGCCGGCGTTCGAGCCGGTCGAGACCTCAGCGCAGTCGGCGTCGGACGACCAGACCGCCCAGGCGCTGCTGTCGCAGGGCTACGCGCTCGCGGGGTCGTCGTACAAGACGAACGGCTGGGCGGTCGCCGACGGCGTCGCCGCGGCCGAGGACGTCCACGCGTTCTTCCAGGAGAACGTGGGGCAGCCCTACCGCACGCTGGTGTGGGGCGACTCGCTCGGCGGCCTCATCACGCAGACCATCGCCGAGAAGGACTCCGCGTGGGTCGACGGCGCCGCACCGCTGTGCGGGGCGCTCGCCGGGGTCGTGCCCAACATGAACCTCGCGCTCGACGTGTCGTACGCCGTGAAGACGCTCGTCGACCCGCAGCTCGAGCTCACCGGCTACGCGTCCTACGACGAGGCCGTGAAGAACTGGCAGAGCGCCATCACCAAGCTGGTCGCGGCCGCGCAGGACACCGCGGGCGGCGGCACCGCGAAGGTGCTCTACATCGCCGACGTCGTCAACGCCCCCACGCAGACCGAGACGTTCGACGGATCGACGGTGCAGTCGCGGGTGAAGGCCACGGTCGAGGCGCTCGCTACCGCGCTCGGCTACGCCACGTTCGCGCGCTACGACCTCGAGCAGCGCTTTGGCGGCAACCCGTCGGGCAACGAGAACATCGACTACTCGAAGCGCATCAGCGCCGACGAGGCGCAGCTCATCGACTCGGTGACCCCGGGCTCGGTCGCGCGCTTCGACGCCGCCATGGCGGCCGGCACGCGCATCGCGGCCGACCCCAAGGCGCTGTCCGAGGCTCTCGCGAGCGGTGGCGACCCGAAGGGCACGATCACCGCACCCACCATCACGCTGCACACCGCGGCCGACCCGCTCGTCATCGTGCAGAACGAGACGTTCTTCCGGACGCGCTTCGACAAGGCCCAGGCCGAGGGCACGGCCACCGCCGACCTCGTGCAGCTCTACACCGTGGCGCCGAGCACCTACCCGGAGAAGCCGGGTGCGCCGTACGGCGCGGGGCACTGCAACTTCACGTCGCAGTCCCGCGTGGCCGTGATCGACCTGCTCACCACCTGGGTGCAGGGCGGCGTCTTCCCGGGGCAGGCCGCCATCGCGTCGGCGATGGGCGACAGCAGCGGATGGGCGTCGGCCTTCCAGCCCGGCCCGTGGCCGCGCGGCCCGGAGACCGCGACCTCCTAGCCCTGGGTCACGCAGCGGGCTGCGTGGCGCGGGTGCGCGACCGCAGCCAGCCGCCGGCCACGGCCAGGGCCGCGGCCGACACGACCACGCACCACGACACCGCCACCGGCGTGCCCGCCGAGCGGCCCACGGTGGCCACGAGCACCCCGAGCAGGGCGACGCCGCCCCACACGAGCAGCGCCGCGCGCGGGTCGTCGGCGGCGAGGCGGTCGTAGAGCACGAGGTAGGCGATCGACTGCATCGTGCCCGCCAGCGCGAACACCGCCGCCGACTGCGCCACGACGTCGTAGGAGCCGCCGAGAAGCAGCGGCACGGCCCACCCGCCCGCGACCCAGGCCCCGACGACGACC
>Ga0302299_10001234_pt1 | contig 15278 bp, 8 predicted proteins | sample III_Fen_N3_4_FD_198795 | JGI IMG/M metagenome (GOLD analysis project Ga0302299, IMG submission 198795) | Peat permafrost microbial communities from Stordalen Mire near Abisko, Sweden - III_Fen_N3_4 | ecosystem: Environmental > Terrestrial > Soil > Wetlands > Permafrost | place: Sweden: Abisko... | reverse complement strand
CGCACGTGATCAGACACGACGGCGACGACACCTACCTCGTCGTCGCGGCCGACAAGGGCACCGCGACCTTCAGCGACCTCGCCAACGGCATCTCGGCCGACTACGGCTTCTGGCTCGGCGACGCCTTCGCCTCCGGCGGCTCGGTCGGCTACGACCACAAGGCCATGGCAATCACTGCCAAGGGCGCGTGGGAGTCGGTCAAGCGGCACTTCCGCGAGCTCGGGCGCGACGTGCAGACCACGGACTTCACCGTGGTCGGCATCGGCGACATGAGCGGCGACGTGTTCGGCAACGGGATGCTGCTGTCCGAGCACATCCGGCTCGTGGCCGCCTTCGACCACCGGCACCTCTTCCTCGACCCCGACCCCGACGCCGCGATCTCCTTCGCCGAGCGTGCTCGGCTCTTCGCGCTACCCGGCTCGTCGTGGGCCGACTACGCGCCCGAGCTGGTCTCCACCGGCGGCGGAGTGTACTCGCGCGCAGCCAAGACGATCCCGGTCTCGCCGCAGGTGGCGGCCCGGCTCGGGCTGCCCTCGGGCGTGGACCACCTCACGCCGAACGACATGCTCCGGGCGATTCTGTGCGCGCCCGTCGACCTGCTGTGGAACGGCGGCATCGGCACCTACGTCAAGGCCTCGACGCAGACCCAGGCGGAGGTCGGCGACAAGGCCAACGACGGGATCCGGGTCGACGGCCGGCAGCTGCGCGTCCGGGTGGTCGGCGAGGGAGGCAACCTCGGGCTGTCCCAGCCCGGCCGGGTCGAGGCGGCCCTGAACGGGGTGCGGGTCAACACCGACGCGATCGACAACTCCGCCGGCGTGGACTGCTCCGACCACGAGGTCAACATCAAGATCCTGCTGGACCGGATCGTCGCCGCCGGGGACCTCACGTCGAAGCAGCGCAATCGGCTGCTCGCCGAGATGACCGACGAAGTCGGCCGCCTGGTCTTGCGGGACAACTACGAGCAGAACGTGCTGCTCGGCAACGCCCGCAAGCAGTCCCACGCCCTGCTGTCGGTGCACCAGAGGTTCATCCGGTCCCTGGAGGGCCGGGGCCTGGACCGGGCGCTGGAGTTCCTGCCCGACGATCCGGGGCTGGCCGAGCGCCACGACGAGGGCCTGGGCCTGACCTCGCCCGAGTTCAGCGTGCTCGTCGCCTACGCCAAGATCGCGCTGGCCGAGGACGTCGTCGCGAGCGACCTGCCCGACGACCCGTGGCTGGAGCAGGTGCTACGCGACTACTTCCCCTCCGCGCTCGTGGAACGCTATGGCGAGCGCCTGGCCGAGCACCCGCTCCGCCGGGAGATCATCACGAACTGCCTCGTCAACGACCTGGTAAACCGGGGCGGGATCACGTTCGCCTTCCGTTGCATGGAGGAGACGGCGGCGAGCACCGACCAGATCGCCCGCGCCTACATGATCGCGCAGTCCGTCTTCGGGCTGATCGACTTCGTCGCGGACGTCGAGGCGCTCGACAACGTGGTGCCCACCGAGGCTCAGACGGCGCTGTACCTGGAGTTCCGCCGGCTGCTCGATCGCTCGGTTCGGTGGTTCTTGCAGACCCGGCCCGGCCGGTTGAACATCCGGGCCGAGATTGAGCGATTCCGGCCCACGGTGGAGGTACTCCGCCCGGTGGTGGCCGACCTCATCGTCGGGGCCGAGCACAAGGCGCTCGTGGAGATGGCGGACGACTTCGTCCGGCTCGGGGTGCCGCAGGAGATGGCCGTCCGCGGGGCGGCGCTGCTCAACGTGTTCCAACTGCTGGACATCACCGAGATCGCGGCCGCCACGAAGCGGGATCCACTGGAGGTCGCCCGGGTCTACCTCACGCTGTCCGAGCGGTATGCGGTCGACGCCATGCTCACCCGGATCAGCTCCCTGGAGCGGCAGGACCGCTGGCAGTCGCTGGCCCGGGCAGCCCTGCGCTACGACCTGTACTCGGCGCTGGAGGCGCTCACGGTCGCCGTTCTCACTGCTCCGCTCGAGCTGGCCGAGCCGGGGGCCGAGGCGGGGGCCGAGCCCGGGGCCGAGGCGCAGGAGCGGGAGTCGGCAGGCCCGGCTGCGGACGGCACTGCTGTGGAGGGCACTGCTGCTGTGGACGGTGCGGCACCGGCGGAAGGGCCCGCCGTGCAAGGTGCCCGTGCCCCTGCGGGCGTGTCGTCGCTGGCGCGGATCGAGGCGTGGGAGCGGGCCAACTCCGCCGCCGTCGCCCGGGCCACGCAGACCCTGGAGGAGGTGCGCCGGCTGGAGAAAGGCGACCTCGCCTCGCTGTCGGTGGCCCTGCGCACGCTACGCAGCGTCGTACGCCCGACGGCCTGAGCCTCGCCCGGCCCGCGAGGGTCGCGGCGTTCCGACGGCGGGGTTCTGATGATGGGGGTTCTGATGATGGTGTTGGGCGGGCCTAGCTAGGGGTAGCTGCTGTCTGCGCGGGGTGCAGCTGCTGTCTGCCCGGGTGAAGATCGCCGCTAGTTAGACGTTTGGCCCCCTGTTAGGGGGCCAGGCGTCTAACTCGTGACGATCTTGCTCGCAGGAGGGCTGGGCGGCCACGTTCACGTTGGGCGGACGCCGCCGACTTTGGGCGCCTTTGCCGATATTTCACGGCCGGTCACGCTGGTACCACCCGGCGCAACCCTTCGACTCACCCATCTAGGCTGGCGAGGTGCCCACCCTCACCGATCTCATCGGCCGGCACGGCGACCTTGCCCCGGGGGACGCCGAGTGGTTGCACCAGCTGGTGGGTGACTGGCAGCTGCTGTCGGACCTGTCGTTCGCGGACCTGATCCTTTGGATCCCGGACAAGGACGGGCCGGGGTGGGTGGCCGTCGCCCACGTTCGCCCGAGCACCGGCGCCACGGTCTACTACGACGACGTCGTCGGGACCCGGCTGCCGCGGGGCCGGCGCCTGCACCTCGACCGGGCCCACGACCTCGTCCGGATCTGCCGGGAGCGTGACCCGGAGTGGCGTGACGACGTCCCGGTCCGCGAGGAGACCATCCCGGTGGTCCGGGCGGGCAGGTCCGTCGCGGTGATCTCCAGGCACACCAACCTCGCCGCGGCGCGCACGCCGAGCCGGCTGGAGCTGACATACCTGCAGTGCGCGGACGACCTGTCCCGGATGGTTGCCCAGGGTGAGTTCCCCATGGCGGGCGCGCCGACCGGCCCTCGCCGGGGGGCACCGCGGGTGGGTGACGGCCTGATCCGGATGGACCACGAGGCGCGGATCACCTACGCCAGCCCCAACGCGCTGTCCTCGCTGCACCGGCTCGGGTACGTCGGCGACCTGCTCGACCAGTATCTGCCGGAGGTCGTCACGCCACTGCTGTATGCCGGCCATGGCCAGGTCGGCGGTGGGGGACAGGTGGACGAGTCGCTGCCGCTGGTCCTCCTGGGCCGAGCACCCTGGCGCAGCGACGTCGAGGGGCGCGGGACGACCCTGTCGCTGCGGGCTATCCCGCTGCGGCTCGGCGGCGTCCGTCACGGAGCGTTGATCCTGCTGCGGGACGTGTCCGAGCTGCGCCGGCGGGAACGGGAGCTGCTGACTAAGGACGCGACGATCCGCGAGGTGCACCACCGGGTCAAGAACAACCTTCAGACGGTGGCGGCCCTGCTGCGCCTGCAGGCCCGGCGGATCCCGTCGGAGGAGGGCCGGGAGGCACTCCAGGAGGCCATGCGCCGGGTTTCCACCATCGCGATGGTGCACGACACCCTCTCCCAAGGGCTCGGGGAGAGTGTCGACTTCGACGAGGTGCTGGACCGGACCGTCACCCTGGCGGTGGAACTGGCCGGGGCGGCGGGGCCGGTCAGGGTGGAGCGTTCCGGGAAGTTCGGCCAGATGGCCGCTCAGAATGCCACGCCACTGGCCCTCGTGCTGACCGAACTCGTGACGAACGCGGTCGAGCACGGGTTGGCCTCGGGCGGCGGCACCGTGACGATTGACGCCGCGCGTGACGGGGACGACCTGCGCGTCGTCGTCAAGGACAACGGGACAGGGCTTCCCGAGACGTTCGTGGCAGGCTCCGACGGGCTCGGGACGCAGATCGTCCAGGCTCTCGTCTCAGGCGACATGCGCGGAAGGATCGTCTGGTCGACGCCGGTGGAGGGCGGGACCGAGGTGACGGTTCTCGTCCACCTGCGCCCTCAGCCGACCATTGATGGTGGCCGGGCCGGCTGAGAGCGCCAGGTGGGCGGGAGTTCGGCCATCGAGGTGGCGGCTCGTAGCCGACCGGACCGCAGGTTGGCCAGGGTGACGGAGGGAAGGGGGACGGGAGGGCAGGTGACGGGCCAGGTGACGAAGGGCAGGTGACGAAGGGCAGGTGACGGAGGGAAGGATCAACTTGCGCGGCGGGCCCGGGCGTTGCGGCGCTTGAGGGCGCGACGCTCGTCCTCGGACAGGCCCCCCCAGACGCCGGCGTCCTGACCCGTGTCAAGGGCCCACCTCAGGCAGGTCTCGACGACGTCACAACGACGGCAGACGGTCTTGGCCTCTTCGATCTGCATGATGGCCGGACCCGTGTTGCCGATCGGGAAGAAGAGCTCGGGGTCTTCGTCCAAGCACGCTGCGCGGTGGCGCCAGTCCATGAGGGAGTTCTCTCCTTTGCCGTCGACGACGGCAGTCGCGGTCCCGGGCACGGGCGGGTGGCCCGGGTTACGGTGTCAGGGCACAACGAACGTCGTCCCATGTCGACGGGGTGGACGCTCTTCGTGCCAGAGCGGATCTTCGTTGAGGCGCTCACTTTCCTAACGCAAAGCCTCACACCCTTGTGCCCGCCTTCACAAGGGCTACCGAGAAATCTCTTCGGAACTTTCCGTGGTTGTCATCACGTCACGCGGGCGGTCAGACAGATGACCTACGTTGCGTGACCAGACTCACCAACATACTTGATATTACCCCTCTGAACTGCGTCTTTGCCGGTTAGACGGTGATTGTCGATCCACCGAGCAGGACGCATGACCCCGCGTGTCGCGGGCGGATCGACCGACTGGCCCGTGACTCCGATTACTCTCCGCAGCTACTGGTAACGTTTACGGTCGAAGCCGACATACCCCCGTGGGTGAGCTCCGGGAGAGTGTCGTAGGTCCCTGGACCCGGCCAGTGACCGCCTGAGACTGTGTCGGCCGCCAACCTGAGCAGTGCGCAGGGGCGATCATGAGAGGCGGTGCTGCGTGGGATCGGTTCGGTCGTGGCGGGCAGCGATGGCCGTGGCCGTGGGCCTGGAGGCAGGTGTGCTCGCCCTCGGCGCCGTCGCCGTCGTCGTCGAGTTGTTCGTGGCCGACGCAGCCAGCGTGCCGCGGGCGCTGTTCCTGGCCGGGCTCGCCGCCCTCGGGGGGGCTGGGATGGGTGCGGTCGCTGTCGGCCTGGCCCGCGGGCTGCGTTGGTCCCGCGCGCCCGCAGCCACTTGGCAGGTGATCCAGGCTGCTGTCGCGATACCGGCGCTCGGCACCTCCTGGACCGTGCCCGCCGCACTGGCATTGACGCTCGGGGTGATCGTGGTGCTGGGGGTCCTGCAGGCTCGGCTGTTCGGGGACCTGCCGTCCCGGGGCTGACTGCCCCGGCAGCCGGGGCCCCGGAGCCCGGCCGCCGAGGGCGCGGAGCCCGGCCGCCCAGAGCACGGAGCCCTCGGGCTGAGCGATGCCTCAGACCTCTTCGCGCAGCCCCTCGCGCATGACCGACAGGCTGCGTGCCAGCAGTCGGGAGACGTGCATCTGGGAGATGCCGACCTCGGCGGCGATCTGTGACTGGGACAGGCCGCGGACGAAGCGCAGGGCCAGTATGCGCCGCTCTCTTGCCGGCAGCCGGGCGAGCAGGGGCCGAAGGATCTCTCGCTGCTCGACGAGCTCCAGGCCTTCGTCCTCCGAGCCAAGATGGATCTTCTCGGCTTCCTCGGGGGTCGCGGGCAACGGAACCGTGGCGTAGGCGCCCGCCGTCTCGAGCGCTTCGAGGACGACGTCCGGGTCGGTGTCCAGGTGCCGGGCGATCTCCTCGACCGTCGGCGAACGGCCGAGTTGCTGAGTCAGGAGCTCGCGGCTCTCCGAGACCTGCCGGCCGAGGTCCTGCAGCCGGCGGGGCACGCGCAGCGCCCAGCCGCGATCCCGGAAGTGGCGGCGGATCTCGCCGAGGATAGTCGGGACGGCGAAGGAGGTGAAGGCGCCCTTCGAGGCGTCGAACCGGTCGACGGCGTTGAGCAGGCCGATGGTGCCGACCTGGACCAGGTCGGCGTACGGCTCGCCACGGCCACGGAACCGCTGTGCGAGATGGTGGACCAGAGGCAGCTCGGCCTCGACTGCCTCGCGGCGCAGTGCCGGGCGCTCGGGATCGTCGGGGTCCACGACCGCCAGGCGGGCCAGGAGCTCGTCGGCGGTCGGCCGGCCGCGCCCCGGACGGGGTGGACGCGTCGTCGGCACGGTCAGTACCGCCGACCCGACGTGTTGTGACTGAGACGGATCCACGTCCCGTCGGCGTCGCTGCCGGTCTCCACGCCCCCCACGAGCGCCTCGAGGACCGCCCAGGCGAAGCTGGAGTGCTCCGGCAGGTGGGTGGCCGGCCCCTGGACGTGCACGTCGAGCCGGTCCGGTCGGACGGTGAAGAAAGCAACGAGGTCCCGGCCCGCGTGAGAGCGGTGGTCCAGCAGAAGGGCGCACGCCTCGTCAACTGCGATCCGCAGGTCCTCTATCTCGTCGAGGGTGAGGTCGAGCCGGGCGGCCAGCCCAGCAGCGGCGGTGCGAACGACGGCCAGGTAGGCCGGGTCCGCCGGGACGCGCAGCTCGACTCTGTCGCTGGGTGGCGGCGTGGAGCGGGCGGCATGGTCGGCGGCGGTCGTCGGTCTCGGCAGCTCGGCCGCGGCCCCGCTCGTGCGCGGAGTAGGCGTGCTCACGGGTACGCTCCCCCTCCTGCGGCACATCCGCCGCCGTCTGCAGCGAGTGGCTGGTTCGCCCCGGGTTATCGAGAAGCGCCGCACCAAGCGTAGCGACCATCACGCCTATTCGGCCTGGCCTACGCCGGCCGGAGCAAAGTGCCCTCCGTGCCGACGCCCGACGCCCGGCGGCCGGGACCGGCGGCCGGGACCCCGATCCGACAGGCCCGGGCCGGAAGGGCCGGTTCTTACCTGCCGATGGTTCGCCGGGCGGGCAGCGCGACCTGCACCGGCGCGACCCGGCCGGAGTCGACGAGCCAGCCCCGGCCGGGCAGCGGGCTCGCGGGCACCGGGAAGCGGACCCCGAGCCAGTCCGTGTCGGTACCGGCGGTGGGGCCCAGGACGAGGGCGCGCCGCGCGTCGCGGAGCAGGGCGAGCAGTCCCCGGAAGGCGCGTGCTGCATCCTGAGTGCCGCAGGCGGCGACGACGAGGCCCCCGGCGCCGCAGTGCCGCAGAAGGACTTCCTCGACCGGCGCCGCGAGGGTGGCGGCGTCGTCCACGAGAACCACGACGCCGCGGTCCGGCGGCGCGTCGGCGAAGCGGCGTTCGAGAGACGCCACGGCGGACGGCACGTCGGTCGCGGTGGCGCCGCTCAGCACCACCACCGGCGTGCCCTGCTCGGCGAGCGCCTCGGCGAGGCCGGCCAGCGCCGTGCTCCGCCCGTAGCCCGCCCCGCCGACGACGAACAGCCCCGGCGCGTGGAGGGGGAGCGCTGCCGTCGTCAACATCGCTCCCCCCGCGGCCACCGTCACGCCCACGCCCATGGCGACGGTCACGCCCATGGCGATGTCGGTCGACAGGGTGGTGGGCACCTTGCCCGGCCTGCAGGGAGGGTTCAGGTCCGAGCGCATTACCCGGCGCGGGAGCGCCGGCACGCCGAGAGGTGGCACGCCGAGAGGTGGCACGCCGAGAGGTGGCGGTGGCGCGCCGGGATCGGTGTGCCCTGCGACGGCACCGTCGTCGGTGGGTGTGATCTGCGGCAGCGCAATCTGCAGGCTGAGCGGTCCGTCGGGGTGAAGGAGGAGGGCCCGTCCCGGGGGCTGGTGCCGGGGGATGTCCCTCGGCCGAAGGCCCGCCATGGTTGCCTCCATGGCGTCGCTCATCCGCAGGAGCAGCCGCTGGCCGAGCAAGGCGGCCACCGGCCCGGTGAGCAGGGTCCGCCCGCCGCTGAGGGCGGCGAGCAGGCCCGACCCCGGGCCGTCGCGCAGCAGGGCGACGAGGCTGTCGAGCAGCCGGGTGGCCTCCCACGCCTGCGCGACGGCCTCCCACCCGTCGACGAGGAGCACGCACGGCGGCTGGTCGCGGCCACCCGTCAGCGGGTCAGGCGCGTCGGCGCCGCCGCGTGCGCGCCCGGCGAGCAGCTCGAGCAGCCGGGAACATCGCTCCAGGTCCGTCGCCGGGACGACGGCGCCGACATGGGCGGCACCGACCAGGGCGGCCAGCCCGCCACGACCGCCCGGGCCGCTTGCGGCGCCCTCGCCGTACCCTGCGCCGGCGCCTGTGCCACAGCCCGGACCCGCGTCGACGGCGTAGACCGCGGCTTGCCCGGCGCACGCCGCGCCGACGGCGAGCAGGGTCGTCGTGCGGCCGGAGCGAGGCCCGCCCACCACGGCCAGGTGTGCGCGATGCGCCAGATCCCATCCCCAGGGCCGCTGCGCCTGCAGCTCGGGCAGGTCGAGCAGTCCGATGGCCGTCGCTGCCCCCTTTGTCGTGGCCGACGCCCGTGCCGGCTTCGACCCGTTTGCCGTGCCGTGCCCTTCGAGCCCCGCGAGGTGCGACCAGGGCAGGCGATCCGGTAGTGGTGGCAGCCACGGCGGCGTCGCTGCGTGGGAACCGACCAGGTCCGCGGCCTTACGGATCACGGCGGCAGCGGCGCCCAGCCCGTCGTCGGTTCGGCCGTCGTCGGTGCTCTGGCCGTCGGTGAGCTCGGCGCCGAGCCTGCGGTCGACGGCGAGCGCGAGCAGATGCGCGACGGCGCCCGCAGGAGCCGCGCCGGATGGGCTGTCGAGCAAGCGCACCCTCGGTTGGTGGGACTCCTCGCGCCGCGGCGGGCGCAACCTCGCGACCTGAACGGCGCGCAGGCGGCCGTCACCGGCCCGGACCATCGCCCGGCCAGGACGGTCGGCCGGAATCGCGGCGGCGTCCGGCGCCTCGATCACGTCGAGGGAGTCGGGGGCCTCACGCACCCTCAGCGCCACGCGCAGGCTCGTGTTGGCCCGGATGCCGGCCGAGACGACCCCGCCCGGGCGCTGCGTGGCCAGTACCAGATGGACACCGAGCGAGCGCCCGACTGCGGCGATCCTCACCAGCCCGTCGACGAACTCCGGCAGTTCCTCGGCGAGTACGGCGAACTCGTCCACGACCAGCACGAGCCGCGGCATGGGCGCGCGGCCAGGTGCGCGAGCGCGGAGCGCTGCGTACGCCGTCGCGTCGGTGACTCCGGCGGCCCGCAGCACCGCCTCGCGGCTGCGCAGCTCAGCTCGCAGGCTGCTCAGGGCCCGGCGGGTCAGCGCGCCGTCGAGGTCGGTGACGACGCCGGTCACGTGCGGTAGGTCGCCGCACCCGGCGAATGCGGCACCGCCCTTGTAGTCGACGAGCACGAACGCCAGATCCTCGGGGCTGTTCGCCGCCGCCAGGGCCACGACGAGCGAGCGCAGCAGCGCCGACTTCCCGGCCCCCGTCGTGCCGGCGACCAGGGCGTGCGGGCCGTCCTTGGCGAGGTCGAGCACCCAAGGCCCGTCCGCCGTGCGCCCCAGCACGACGGCGGAGCGGCGGCCCCGGCGCCAGAGCGCCGCCACCGCGGCGGGGTCGGTGAGGTCCACGCCGGGCACCCCGGCGGCGGCGTCCCCGTCCCGAAGGACCTCCAGGAGGTCGACGTCCGCCGGTAGCCCCGCCTCCTCCCGCGCTGGGGTGGCGTCCCGCAACGGCGCGAGGGCACGGGCGAGCGTCTGAGCCCACGCCGGGGAGGCGGCCTCCAGGCTCACCGACTCGATCGGGTCGTCTCCGCGCCGGTGCACCTGGCCGACGCCGTCCGCGACCAGCACGGCCGTGGAGCATTCCACCGGCAGGCGGGCGACGTCGCCGTCCAGGCAGAGACAGACCACGGCGTCACCAGCCGTGCCAGGAGCCGCGGCGCCCCTGCCGGAAGCGCCGGTTGCCGCCGCCCGTGCCAGGAGCTCGGCCACCTCGGGTCTGCGTCGCAGCGACTCGGCGCCGTCGAGCACGACGAGCCTCAGCCGGCCGCCGCCGGAACCGAGCGCAGGCGACCTCGGGGGGTCGGCCGCATGCGGGAGCCAGCGGACCCACGCCCAGGCCCGCTCGCGGCCCGGCGCGGCCAGCACCTCGACGGTGACCTCTGCGGGTGAGCACAGCACGGCCACCTGGGCGAGCAGTGCGCGGGCGACGGCCGCGGCTTCCGGCGCCTCGCCGGCGAGACCGATCACCCCGTGGCGGCGCAGGTCCAGCGTGACCGGGGCGTCGTCGAACCAGGTCACGCCGTAGCCCGTTCCCGGCCCGGTCGTTCCCGGCCCGGTGGTTCCCGGCCCGGTCGCTGCCGGCCCCCTTGGCCCGGGCCCCGTCGAACCCGTCGGATGCAGCACCTGCACGCGGGAGGGAACCCGCCCGGTACCGACCCGGACGACGAGTGCATCCGCATCCTCCAGGCGCCGCTGCCAGACGCGCGTGGTGGGCGTCCTCGCCGCGACGAGCAACTCGGCCAGGTCCGGGTGGTCGACCAGCCGCCTGGCGAGGTCGGTGTCGAGCGCGTCCGTGACGGCGGCGTCGACCTCGACCACGGACCTCGCATGATCAGCCGCAGCCGTGGCACGTTCCCGGCGCGCTGCTCGCCGCTCGACGAGGTGCTGGGCGAGAGCGGCCAACGGGGAAGCGACCGCGAGGAGCAGGAACGCAGGTTGGTGCCAGATCACGGCCATGGGCACCGCGACGACCAGCGGGAGAAGCAGGAGCGGCCACGCCGGGCGGTGCGGGGGCCGCTCCGCCGCCGTGGCCGGGTATTCCACGCGAACCTCCCGCGGCGGGCCGATCAGCCGGCTGACCCGGTTGAGCAGCAGGTGGCCCTCGCCGTCAGGGGTCACGGCAGCCGGGACCAGATCGTCGCCGCGGCGCAGCACGAGCGTCGTCGACCCGGCGCGGATCCGGTCCCCGGGCTGCACCTCGACAGGCTCCTCGCGCACCTGCTCGGCGGCCGCGTGGTGGGGTTCACCGCGTGGGGGCCCGCCGGGACCGCGGTCCACGGTCGTGCCGTTCGTGGACGCGAGATCGGCGAGGGTGACGGCGTCTGCGTCGACGGTGACGAGCGCGTGCCGGCGGGAGACGTCGCGATCCACGAGCCGGAGCCGGGCGTCCGGGCCGCGGCCGAGCGCCGAGGGGCCGGGGGCCAGCGCCAGCACCGAGCCGGCATCCGGGCCGGCGACCACGTGCAGGGCCAGGCCCGCGGGCCGCCCGGCTGTCGGGTCCGACGCCCGCGGCGCCGGCGGCCCGGGCGACGGCCTCGTGGCGGGAACCTGCGCCGGCGGGACGTCAGGCGCCCGGCCGCCCCCGGGATCGTCCGGCTTGCGCAAGGTGACGACCGCGCCGTCGAGCAGCGGAGGCCGGCCCAGCACGGCGTCCTCGCCGAGCCTGCCTCCGCACCAGGCGGAAGTGACGCCCGCTTCGGCCACCCGGGTGGTCCGTCCGGCCGTGGGTAGCTCGGATGCGACACACAGCCCGGATTCGACGGACAGCCCGGATGCTACGCACGGCCCGGATGCGACGGATGTCGGGGATGCGGTGACCGGCGGCGACAGGTGGCGGCGGGCGAACGGCAGGGCGTGCTCGAGCTGGCCCAGCACGTCGCCCAGCCTGGTCCCGGGGGGAGCGTGGACCGCGACGTCGACACCGACCGGTGACCCGCCGGGATCCACGAGCGTCAGGCGGATCTCCATGCCGCCGATTCTGCGCCGGAGCGGTGACATCCCGGCGACCGCGACCGCCCTGCCTGTGGATAACCCCTGCTGTGGAGGACTCGACGCGGCCGGCCTGTCGGCCGAGCGTCCGGCCAGGCAAGCTCACATCAGCAGGTTGTAGATGTTCCAGCCCGACCCCAGCCCGATTCGCGGCAGGCCTCCGGTCTCGCTGCGCGGGTACAGCCACAGGTACCCGTTGGACTGCCGGACGACCAAGTCCGGGACGGCGTCACCGTTGACGTCGCCGATACCCGCGAACGACGTCATCGCGTTCCACCCCGTGCCCAGGCTGACCCGCGGCAGCCATGTGCCGTCGGCCGCTCGCGGGTAGAGGAAGAGCTGGCCGGTGGCCGGGTAGCGGGCCAGGAGGTCCGGGACGCCGTTACGGTCCCAGTCGCCCGCGCCGAGGATCGGGCTCAGCGACCCCCAGCCGATCGCGATGAGCTGAGCCGCGCCGAGACCACCGGTGCCGGTCCCCGCGAACACGTAGAGCCGGCCGGTGCTCGTGGCCTTGGCCACGACGTCCGGGATCCCGTCGCCGGTGAAGTCACCCGGACCGAAGATCTGCGAGTACCCGGCCCAGGTGCTGCCGAGGCTCGTCCGCGGCAGCCAGCCGTTGGCCGAACGGGGGTAGAGCCAGAGCTGCCCGCTCTTGTCCCGGGCGATGACGTCGGGGGTGCCGTTGCCGTCCAGGTCACCGGGGGTGTCGATGAGGTTGAACCCGCCCCAGCCGGTCCCGACCACCTGCGGGGGAAGGAACCCGGCGGTCGCCGTCCCCCGGTAGACGCGCAGGTCTTGGAGGCTCGCGTGGCGCGCCATGAGGTCGTTCTTCCAGTCACCGTTGTAGTCGCTTCCGTCGCTCGGCGGGAAGGCGCGCCCCGGGGAGGCGATGTAGGCGGGGCAGGTCAGGTCGTAGTCACGGGTGTCGTCGTACCACTGTGCCTGGTACACGCGGCCGGCGGAGAAGCTCGGCCCGTCACACATCGCCGCCGCCGCGGACGAGCCGCGTGTCCCGGCCGTCGCCCACACGGGTACGGCCGGCAGTTTCCACGTGCCCACGATGTCGGTCCAGGGGGAGGCGGAGGCGTAGAACCCGTACGTCAGGCGGGCGGCGTCCAGGCCGCGCATGAGGCCCTGGATGACGAGCCGGTTCTCGGCGATCCGCTTCGGGGTACCGGTGGGCCAGGGCTGGGCGGAGCGGGGCTCGACGTCGATCCACACCATCTTCGGCAGCGGCGTCCAGCCGGCCGCCGTCATGTCCTTGATCGCCTCGGTCGCCTCGTCGTAGCCGAGGTTGGCCAGCCGGCCGGACCTCGTCGTCGCCGACCACGGCCCGAGCGTTCCCCGCGCCGCGAGCTGGCTGTCGGTGGGGAACACGGCGACGACGTACGCCGAGACCGGCTTGCTCCGGCTTGTCGCCCAGGCCAGTTCAGCGGCCAGGCACGGGTTGGCGGGGAACGGGTCATCGGTGGTGCCCGGCGACCCGGGGACGCCGACCTTCTTCACCCCGAGGACGACGAACGACGTCGTGTCGGGCGGCATCGGCAGCCCGTAGCCGCCGGGGCTGGGGCACTGCGGCCAGGAGACATCATGGCCGTAGAGGGTGTCGGCGGCGGCGCTCGGGGCGCCGGTCTGGACCGACCCCAGGGCCGAGCCGAGAAGCAGGACGGCGCTCGCCGCGGCGACCCATCCCCGGCTTACCCATCCCCGTCTTGGCCATCGCCGTTCGACGATGCGGTGCGGCGAGCACCTAGTGGGCCGACCGATGCTGGTGAGCGTGGTGGTGCGTGTCATCACAGTCACCCCCTCGCCGGGTGGTGACGCGCAGTCAGGGCACCATTGTGCGCCACGTCACAGGGGCGAGGGCCGGGTCGGAAGGCCCGGCCTTCCGGGGCGAGCCGGGATCGATCACGGCCCAAGGGCGCCCGTCAGGCCCCGACGCCACGGCGATCGTCAGGCCTGCGTGACCAGGGGGTCACGCTTAGTTGATGTTGCCGGTGCACCTGTGGATAAGCACGGCATGGCCTGCTGATGAGCGCTTATGCTGCGTTCGGTCGTGGTGATCAGTGCAGGTCGGGGGAGGCGGACGTGGACGGCGTCGCGATCGTCACCGATGAGGTGAGGGAACTGATCCGGCGCCACGGGGTCGACCCGACCCGGGACCCGTCCGCCGTGCGCCGGCTGGTGGAGGAGGCCGTCGCCGACTACGACGAGCGCTCCCTGACAGCGCCGCTGCCGCCACTGACCGACGTCGGCGCGGCCGTCAAGCTCGTGCTTGACGAGGTCGCCGGATTCGGCCCGCTGCAGGCCTACCTCGACGACCCCGACGTCGAAGAGATCTGGATCAACGAGCCGGGCAAGGTCTTCGTGGCCCGGGCCGGCATACACGAGCTGACGACGACGATCCTTGCTGCCGGCGAGGTCCGTGACCTCGTCGAGCGGATGCTCAAGTCCAGCGGCCGGCGGGTCGATCTCTCCTCGCCGTTCGTGGACGCGATGCTGCCCGACGGCAGCCGGCTGCACGTCGTCGTGCCCGACATCACGCGCGAGCACTGGGCCGTCAACATCCGCAAGTTCGTTGTGCGGGCCAGCCGCCTGGAGGACCTCGTCGGCCTCGGCACCATCACCGCCCCTGCGGCCGCCTTCCTGACCGCGGCCGTGAGGGCCGGGCTCAACGTCCTCGTCTCCGGTGGGACGCAGGCCGGCAAGACAACGCTCTTGAACTGCCTGGCAGCCGCCATCCCGCCGCGGGAACGCGTGGTGACGTGCGAGGAGGTCTTCGAGCTGAAGATCCCCCTGCGCGACGTCGTCGGGATGCAGTGCCGTCAGCCGAGCCTGGAGGGCACCGGGGAGATCCCGCTGCGCCGGCTCGTCATCGAAGCCCTTCGGATGCGCCCAGGGCGGGTGATCGTCGGGGAGGTGCGGCAGGCGGAAAGCCTCGACCTGCTCATCGCCCTGAACTCGGGGCTGCCCGGGATGGCGACGTTGCACGCCAACTCGGCCCGCGAGGCCCTGACCAAGATGTGCACTTTGCCCCTGCTGGCCGGGGAGAACGTCTCCAGCCGGTTCGTCGTGCCCACCGTAGCCGGGAGCGTCGACCTGGTCGTCCACATCGGTCTCGACGTCGACGGCCGGCGCCGGGTCCGGGAGATCATCGCAGTCCCCGGCCGGATCGAGCGCGACGTCGTCGAGACCGCCGACATCTATGTCCGCCGGGGTGGTGACCTCGTTCGGGCCGACGGCTACCCGCCGCACGAGGAGCGGTTCGCCCGGGCCGGCATCGACCTCGCCCGGCTGTTGGGCGGGTGAGGAGATGGCAGGCGGCGGCGCCGTGATCGGGCTCCTTCTGGGACTGGGAGTTGCGCTCATCTGGTGGTCGTGCTGGGAGGTGGCGCCCAGGCACG
>Ga0302299_10001233_pt1 | contig 15289 bp, 16 predicted proteins | sample III_Fen_N3_4_FD_198795 | JGI IMG/M metagenome (GOLD analysis project Ga0302299, IMG submission 198795) | Peat permafrost microbial communities from Stordalen Mire near Abisko, Sweden - III_Fen_N3_4 | ecosystem: Environmental > Terrestrial > Soil > Wetlands > Permafrost | place: Sweden: Abisko... | reverse complement strand
GTCGCACGCCGGTGGGGTCCCGGCGAATGCCGTCGAGCCGCTGGACGTCGACCCGGCAGACGTCGTCGATGTAACCGGCCATGGAGCGCAGGGCCTGGGCGGGTGTGAGCCCGAGGTGCGCCGGCCAGCCACCGACGACGATCCGCTCGGCGATCTCGGTCACGCTCAGCCCCGGATCCTGCGCAGCGATCCGGTCGCCGTCGAGGACCGCGGCAAGGGAGACCGTCTCGTTGGAGTACCCGGCCTCGGCAAGGGTCATGGGGCGCATGCGCAGGTGGATGAAGCGGCCCGCACCCGGATGGCGGCGCACGTCGTCGCGCGGGACCGCCGACCCGGTGAGGATGAACTGACCCTTCGCCTGGCGGTCATCGACGGCATGCCGGACGTAGTTCCAGAGCTCGGGTTCCGCCTGCCACTCATCGAGCAGGCGGGGCACGGCCCCGCCCAGGAGCAGCGCCGGTGCGATCGCGAATGCCTGGCGCGCATCGACATTGTCCACGCGCACCTCGCTCGCCGCCGCGCGCCGGGCGGTCTCGGTCTTTCCGCTCGCCTTCGGCCCCTCGATCACCACGGCACCCACGGCCTCGAGTGAGGCGGTCAACTGAGCATCGACGACACGTGGCCTGTACTCCATGGTCCCTCCTTGTCCCGAGCCCCATCGGGCAGCATGCTGCAACGATCATATCCAGCATCCTGCAACGTATCCAGACCGGATCGTGCAACGCCGCATTTTGGGGAAATGGGGGGAGTGGCATCCGCTTGGACGCGAGTGCCGTTCCGCGGGTCGCGGTACCCTTGCGACGTGTCCAGCACCGGGTCGCGCCATCCTTCCTGCGCCGATTGCGACCAGCAGGCGCACGTGACGTACGGCGACCTCGAGCTGTGCGACCGCTGTTTCGACCGCCGGCTGTCCGGACGCACGGGTCTCCCGCGCTTGCCCGACCTGCCCGCCCATGAGACCGTCACCGGCCCGGATGGCCGCAGGCACCGGATCGAGTACCGCCTGTGGCGGGCCCCGACCGGGGTCGTCGCGGAGGCCGCGGAGCTCGACTGCCCTGCCGGCGAGGGATACCACGTCGAGGTCATGGGTTCGCACGACGCCGACGCAGAGGTGCTCCTGGATCGCGTGCGCACCCGGCTCCGCCAGCGCATCGGCCAGCTCGACCTCGTTGACGGCCCCGGAGGCTACCCCGTCATGGCCCGCGATGAGGTCGTCGGCCGCCTGGTGTGGAACCAGGATGACGCACCGTATGACGTCGTCGTCGACGGGCGTCGCATGTCCTGGGACGCGTTCGGGAGGGCGCTCGAGCCGTTCGAGGGCTGGCACTTCCGTCTCCAGTTCGATGACGCCGAGCTCGAGGGCGATGGCGGGGCTCTCAACACGGAAACGAAGCCGGCGACCCGGCGCCGCACCCATTGATCGCGAGGCAGCCGCGAACCGGACCTGGCGCCGCGCCGTGACGGTGAACAGCCTTCGCAACATCCTCACGCCCGAGGCCTTGCGTCGTCGAGCGGGCGACCGTACGTTCCGCCGCGGCCGGGACTACGCGAGCGAGGGCCGTGTCTCCGGGATCGCCGAGGATGGCCCCATCCTCATAGGGACCGTTGAGGGGACGCTCGACTATGAGGTGATCCTGGAGGTCGATGTCGACGAGATCGTTGCGACCTGCGACTGCCCGATGGGCGAGGCTGGCAGCTTCTGCAAGCACGTGGTCGCCCTCGGGCTCGCCTGGCTCGAGCGGGCGGGGGAGACCGCGGATCCGGGTCCCCGCGCACCGGTACGTGGCGGACCTCGGCCGAGGAGGATCACGACCGAGGACGTCCGGAGCCACCTCGCGGCCATGGACCATGGCGCCCTCGTGGACCTCGTCGTCGCGCAGGCGGAGCGCGACGATCTGCTCCGCGAGCGCCTAACGCTGCTCGTCGCGACGGCCGAGGCGGACGGGGCGGGCGCCGACCTGGTCCGCCGGGCGATCGACACGGCCGTACGCGTTCCGGACTTCCTTCGCTACGCGGACGTGTACGGCTACGTGCTGGGGATCCATGGCGCGGTCGACCTCGTGGAGGACATGCTGCGCACCGGGCAGGCAGTGGCGGTGATCGAGCTGTGCGAGCACGCCCTCCGGCGCGTCGAACGCGCGATGGACCGCATCGACGACTCCGACGGGGAGATGGGCGACGTGCTACGGAGACTCCAGGACCTGCATCTCGCCGCGTGCGAGCTGGAACGCCCGGATCCCGTGGTGCTCGCCGGGCGTCTCTTCGCGTGGGAGCTCGACGGGGAGTGGGACGTGTTCACCGGGGCTGCGCTGACCTATGCCGATGTGCTGGGCGAGGCCGGCATCGCGGAGTACCGCCGACGGGCCGAGGTGGAGTGGGCGAAGGTGCCGCCCCTCAAGCCGGGGTCGGACGTCGGCCGATCGTTCGCCGGCCGGCGCTTCCGGGTGACCTCGATCATGGAGTCGCTCGCCCGTGCGGCCGGCGATGTCGATGAGCTCGTGACGATCATGGGCCGCGACCTCTCGAGCCCGTACGCGTTCCTCGAGGTCGCCCGGGTGTGTCTGAAGGCTGGCCACGCCGACCAGGCGCTCGAATGGGCCGAGCGAGGCGTGCGTGCCTTCCCGGACACACCCGACGGACGCCTCCGGGCCTTCCTGGCCGAGCTCTACCACCAGCGATCGCGCCACGACGAGGCGATGGCGCTGGTCTGGGCGCCGTTCGAAGCCCGGCCAACGGTCGAGGGCTTCGCGGTGCTCAAGGCCCACGCCAGCCGCGTCGATGCCTGGCCAGCCTGGCGGGACCGAGCGATCGATACGGCGCGAGCGTCGGTTGTCGACGCACAGCGAGCTGCCCGACCACCCATGAACCGCTGGGACTTCCCCGTGGATGGGTCCTCGCTGGTGCGGATGCACCTGGCCGAGAACGACGTGGACACCGCGTGGCAGGAGGCCGGCGCCCTGGGGTGCTCAGAACCCGTCTGGCGGGAGCTGGCACGGCTTCGGGAGATCGACTACCCGGCCGACGCGATCCCCATCTACCAGCGCGAGGTGGAGGCAGTCCTGCGGACCGCCCGGAATGACGGCTACGTAACGGCCGTCGAGCGACTCCGGCACATCCGCGGGCTGATGACCCGGATCTGGCCCGAGGCCGAGTTCATGGGCTATCTCGCCACCGTTCGGGCCGGTCACGCGCGGAAGCGCAACTTCATGAAGATGCTCGACGCGGTGGGCTGGTGAAAGAGGCTACGGGGCCGAGCCGGCCACTGGGATCCCTGCGATGCACCGGAGCCGCCAGGTCGGGACAAAGAGGTCGGTGCCGGAGGGTTGAGACCTCTCGCCCCGACCAACCGGTGAGACTTCAGCCCCGCTTCGGACGTCGAAGTGGGGCTTTCTTGTGGCGTGCAGACCGTCGCCGCGATCCGAATCGGGGCACAGCACGGATGACCGCTTGGTGCTCGTCGTCCAGAACCCGGGCTTTGGCGATCGTGCGTCAGGTCGCGAGCACGAAGTCGTCGCCGTCTTGCGTGAACCAGGCCGGGATCGCTGGTGGCCGCCCGTCCGGGCGGACGGCGGCCAACACCGCCCACCCGCCGCTCCGCGGTCAGCCACGCCGGGGCCCCGACATCGGACGTGCGCTTGCGTCAGCTCAGCTCGCTGAACAGGACGTTGCCGGACGCTTCGTCTCGGGGATCGCCTGGAGGACGACCAACGCCGCCGCGTTGGTCGTGTGGAGATGCCCCGCCTCAGGACTTCTCTCCCGTGACTCGAAGCATGAGCGCCGCGTCGAGCCAGGTTCCCGCCGCGATCCGGTCACGGACTCGCGCGAGGACCTCCTCGCAGCGGCCGGCGTCGATCACGCCGGCCTCGCGCAGGTCCAGCAAGGGCTGCGCCACGAGATCGAGCGCCATCTCCGGCGAGTTCCCGCTCAGGAGGTAGGGCGTGGCGTCGAGCCGGACGTTCGTGAGGCCCGCGGCGGCGAACATGGCGGGCAACTCACGCGCGATCCCGGGGTTCGGGATCTTGTCGGCCCACGCCCGAGTCAGAGCTCGCCCGAGCGCCAGATCTCCGACCGCGAGGATGCGGCTGTCCCAATCAGGCTCCGTGATGACCACGAGCCCGCCGCGCCGCGCGACCCGGACCATCTCCGCGAGCGCTCGCTCGGGCCTGGCAAGGTGCTGGAAGACCTGCGTGGCCAGGCAACGATCGAAGTTCGCGTCGTCGAACGGTAGGTCGTGGGCGTCAGCCTGCTGGAACTCGATCGGCAGTCCGAGTCCCGCGGAGCGCGCCGTGGCCTCGTCCACCATCGCCTGGGAGTAGTCGATGCCGACCAAATGGCCCCCGGGCCGGACGAGGTCGGCCATCAAACGGTCGAAATCGCCGGTGCCCGCCCCGACCTGGAGGACCGCGATTCCCGGAGCCAGCTCGAGGTGGGCGAAGTAGTGGGCCGGGTCGGCGGTCGCCGCGCGAAGCATGCGGCTGCGGGTCGCGTCGAGCAGACGGATGAACCAGGCTGGGTCGCTGGTGCGGTCGACCTGGGCCCATTCCGCTCGTGAGGGGCCTTGTGTGGACATGCTGTCTCCAGTCGCGGCACGTGGTGGACGGATGCGATGGGACTAGAGTTCACATACCCGGAGCGTCACGCTCCACCGGAGGCGGTGATCGCCGAGCAGCAAGGCCGCCCTGGTATTCCAAGAGACCGAGGCGCAATCCTGCGCGCGCCGCGCCTGACAGTCAACGTTCTTCGATCTGGCCCGCGCCATCCGGCCACGGCACCCGCGGCGCCAGGAACTGCACCTGCGGCGCCAGGAACTGCACCTGCGGCGGTCAACGAGGAGGGCGTCGCCGCTCACGATGAGGTAGGTTCCGCGGGGTCAACTCCTCTAGTGCTTATCCGCTTGTCAAAACAGGCCACAACCGGCCACAACCGGTAGTGTCGCAAGGAGATGGACGCGGGCGCGAAGCGGATGCCCGCGTACCGGGCACCTGGCACCTGAACCGGCGGACTCGTGCCCGACGTGTGGAACGCCGTGCGGGCCGACGTAGACGACCATCCCGACGAGCCCGGGCGCTTCATCCTTGCTGGTTCGGCGGTGCCGGCGGACGACGCCACCCGCCACACGGGCTCGCTGCGCTTCACGCGCCTCCGGATGCGCCCGATGTCGCTCGCGGAGAGCGGGCACTCGAGCCGCGCAGTATCGCTCGGAGACCTGTTCGCGGGGGGCGGGGCATCAGCGGCCGATCCTGGCCTGCGGATCCAGGACCTTGCCGAGCGGATCGTGGTCGGCGGGTGGCCGGCGCTCCTGTCGCGGAACCCAGCGGACGCGATGGTCGCCACGGCGGGCTACCTCGACGAGACGTGCCAGGTCGACCTCGGCAGGCTCGACGGCCCGCGCCACGACCCCGGCAACGTCGGGCGCGTCCTGCGCTCGCTCGCCCGCAACACCGCGACCGAGGCCTCGGCGCGGACGATCGCCACGGACGTCGGCGGGGCTGATGGTGCCGGCGCCATCGACTATCACACGGTGATCGCCTATGTCCGCGCGCTGGCCCGGCTGTTCGTGGTCGAGGACCTGCCGGCCTGGTCGCCGGCCTTGCGCTCGCGAGGGGTGCTCCGCTCGTCCGCGACGCATCACTTCGTCGACCCCTCGCTCGCCGCGGCCGCCCTGGGAGCCGGACCGGACCGGCTCCTGGCGGATCCCGAGACCCTAGGCCTGTTGTTCGAGTCCCTCGTGATCCGGGACCTGCGTGTCTACGGGCAGGTGCTGGGCGCCACCGTGTCCCACTACCGGGAGAACACCGGCGCCGAGGCGGACGCGATCCTCCAGCTCCGCGACGGGCGCTGGGCGGGGATCGAGGTCAAGCTCGGCCAGGCCGACGTCGACGCAGGGGCGCGCAGCCTGCTCCGCGTGGCCGGCAACGTGGACCCGTCCCGCCACGGCACACCCGCGTTCCTGGCGGTGGTCACCGGCTGGGGCTACGCATACCGGCGGCCCGACGGCGTCCACGTCGTTCCCATCGGCACGCTCGGGCCCTGACCGTCAGCCGGTCCCGGGCGGTTCGCCGCTGATGATCGATATCGTCGTTGCTAACCCTCTCGCCCCGACCAGTCTTACGCACTTCCACCCTGAACTCGCCGGTCATTGCGGCTGCCCGGTGGCGTGCCTGCGGACGGCTCAGCCGGGCGTACCTATGGCTGACAGCCTCCCTCGATCCAACGCCGGAACAGGTCGACCCGCTCGACCGGCCAACCCCCGTCGCAGGGCATGTCGCCGCCCTCAGTGGCCGCCAAGATCGCGTCGGCGTTGGACTTGACGGCCTCGTAGTCCCAGAGGTCGAACAGGAACGTCATCGCCCGCCGGTCCCGCTCGCGGAACAGCGGCTTGACATCGAAGGCGAAGCTCGGCGTTGCTGTCGGCATCTACTCGGTCCTCTGTGCCCCTGCGGAGGCATGACCCGCCAGTCAGGCCGCGCCACTCCGTGCCCGCTCCCAGGCGATCACCATCGTGACCAGGACTACCCAAAGTACGGCTCCGGTCTGTCCCCGGTTCTCCGCTTCGCCTGCCGACTCAGAAGGCCCGCTGAATCCGTCCGGTCGTCGACACGTGCATACTCCCCCGACTCAGGGGGAGGCACGGGAGCCGTCGGGCTCCCACCAGCGCGGCGTCCCAACACGGTCGCCTGACCGTCGCGCTGGGCCAATGGCGAGTCCGACCCCCCGGGCCGGGCGTTGTGATGCGCTCACGCGAGGAGGATGCCGGATGGCGAAGTACCTCTACCGCCTCCAGTACACGAAGGCAGGACTGGAAGGCACCATCAAGGAGGGGTTCGAGAAGCGGGAGGCGTTCTTCCGCAAGACCGTGGGGGACCTCGGTGGGACGACCGAATCGGCGGGCTGGGCCTACGGCGACGAGGACATCTTCCTCATCACCGACTTCCCGGAGGCGGAGGCCGCGACGGGTCTCGCGCTGGCGCTCGCCCTGACCGGCTCGTTCCGGGTCACGACGACACCTCTCCTGACTGCCAAGGAGATGGACGCGGGCGCGAAGCGGATGCCCGCGTACCGGGCACCCGGCACCTGAACCGGCGGACCTGATCGTCGCTGCTGCCGCAGCCCGAGCCCCGACCAAGGCGGTCGGGGCTCGGCGAAGTCGAAGAAGCGCTCCTGGTCGCGCCGGTCCTGCCACGCCTTCAGGGCGGAGGACGAGCAGGCGACGCACATCGGGGTGGCGTGCTGGTCGAGGACCAGCGGCATCCCCGGCGCGGCGTAAGAGGCGGGGAGCACTACCGAGGCCGTGAGGCCCTCGGCCGCGTACAGCGCGGAGACGGGGTAGTCGCGCTCGTCGGGCGCGTCCGGCAGCGCGCCGAGGCCGTACCGGGCAATGTCGTCGGTCACGCGATGCCTCCGTTGACGGCGTGGCCGACCGTGGCGAGGACCTGCAGCGCGACGGCGATCAGGCTGACGAGCGACGCGCCGAGGGCCCAGCGGGCGAGCATTAGCGCGCCGTCGGCGCGGTTCCCCCAGGCGAGCATCCGGTCGAGGTCGTTCTCGTTGCCCGCCCGGCGCGGAGCAGAGGTGCCGACCGCCTCCTTGCCCGTTGATGTCCCTCGGCGCCCGCGCCGTCCTGCGAGTCCCTGCTGCCCGCAGGGGCGCCCGGAGCCGGGCGCAGAAGATGGGCAGGGGCGACACTGAGCGACATGCGGCGCATCCGCGACGAGCTCCGTCGCGCACCTCACCCGGCTCTCGCCCTGCTCACCGCCTTCCTCCTGGGCGCGATCATCATCGCGCTCACCGATTTCGAGCACCTGCGACAGATCCGCGCGGATCCCCTCTCGGCGATCGGCGGCGCGCTCGCTGAAGTCCTCAACGGCTACGCCGCGATGTTGTCCGGGGCGATCGGCGACCCGGGTCGCATCGCCGCCGCGATCCAGACCGGGACCACCGACGACATCGCGGCAGCCCTTCGGCCCATGTCCGAAACCCTGGTCAGTGCCACGCCGTTCATCTTCGCGGGCCTGGGCCTCGCGGTGTCGTTCCGCGCCGGCCTGTTCAACCTCGGCGTGGACGGGCAGTTTCTGATCGGCGGCCTGGGGGCCTCGATCACGGCGACGCTCGTCGCAGGGCACCTGCCGCCGCTTGTCGCCCTGGGGCTTGCGGTATTCGGTGGGGCATTCGCTGGCGGCGCATACGGGTTCGTCCCCGGCATCCTCAAGGCGGTGACGGGCGCGCACGAGGTGATCACCACCCTGATGCTCAACGGCCTGGCGCCGAGTCTCACGTTCCTCGTCGCAGCATGGATCGGTCTCTCGGGGCCGCCGCAGATCCCCGCCGTGCCGCGGCTGACCAACCTGCCGGCGATCCGCGTCGACGATGGCTTCATCGCGGCCATCGCGATGGCCGCGGTGGTGTCGTGGCTGCTGTTCCGAACAACCCGCGGCTTCGAACTCCGCGCAACCGGCTTGAGCCGCACGGCCGCCGGCATGGCCGGCATGCGGCCCGGCCGGACCACGGTGCTGGCGATGTCGCTCTCCGGGGGGCTCGTTGGCATGGGCAGCGCGTTCTTCGGCCTGGGGCCCGCATGGGGCTCCCCGGGCATGCCGGAGAACGACATGGGGTATGTCGCGATTGCCCTCGCCCTCCTCGGCGGCCGACGGCCCAGCGGCGTCGTGGCAGCAGCGCTGCTCTACGGTGCGCTCACCACCGGATCGGAGAGCATGGTCGTCGAGACCGGCATCCCGCTCGCCCTCCTCACCGTGATCGTCGCCCCGGCCATCCTATTCGCGGCGACGCCCCAGCTGACCCGGTCGATCTGGCGGCTGGGGCCGCCCAAGCCCGGCGCCGAGTCTGCTCCGAACACGCCCGCCGGCCCGGCGGCCTCGACGTGACGCAAGCCGAGCAGTCCAGGCTCAGCGCCAGCAGCGTCTTGCCGATCATGATGCCGGTGATGGTCTGGACGGTTCGAAGCCGCCGTCGGGCGAGATCGCGCAGCAGAGTCATGCGTGGTGCTCCTGGCCTGGGGTCGAACGTGCCAGGTGGAGGCGCTGTTCGGCGGGAAGGCCGTTCCTGCAATCGTCACGGCACCGTGATCACCACGTTGCCCCGCTTGTGTCCGTTGTCGACATACCTGTGCGCCACGACAATGTCGTCAAGGGCAAACGTGCGGTCGATTACGGGCCTGATCTGACCCTTCGTGGCCAACTGGCCGAGCAGCACCAGGTCCTCGCGACGAAGGTTCGGTGTCCCGTCGTCGACCGAGACGCAGGCGCCGCCGGGAGCCAGCGCCTGCCGGCACCGCCGGAGCGCCGCAGCGCTCTTCCTCTTGCCCACGGTGTCGAAGATCAGGTCGTACCGCTCCGCCCTGGACGTGAAGTCCTCGCTGGTGTAGTCGATCACCGTTGTCGCGCCGAGAGATGCGACAAGGTCCAGATTTGCCGTGCTGCATACGCCCGTGACCTCCGCGCCGAGGTGCCGCGCAAGCTGCACGGCAGACGTGCCCACCGCCCCCGATGCCCCGTAGACGAGGACCCGTTGTCCCGCCCGGACGCCGGCCTTGCGCAGGAAGTGCAGGGCGAGCAGGCCGCCGTAGGGGACGGCCGCGGCTTCTTCATCCGTGAGGTTGGCCGGTCGCCTCGCAAGCAGCCCGCTTTCGGGCCAGCACACGTACTGCGCATACGTCCCGAAGCGGTGCCGGTTGAGGCCGAAGACCCGATCGCCCACCTCGAATGACGTGGCGTCCGGTCCGACCGAGTCCACTTCCCCCGAGAGCACCATGCCGAGCACGGGTTGCCTCGGCGCGCTCCAACCGAGTGCGAGCCGCGCCATGAGCCGGTAGGCGGGACCCAGGTTGAGCCCGCGGACGTAGCCGTCGCTCGACGTCACGGTGGTCGCCAGGATGCGGATGCGCACCTCGTTCTTCCGGGGTGCTGGCGTCGCGAGCTCCTCGACCCGGAGGACCTCCGGCGGGCCGTAGCGCGTGCAGACGGCGGCCTTCACGCCCGAGCGCCCTCGGCCTGCGGATCCGCGAGCCGCTGCCCGGCCGGCAGGCTTGCCCCGGAGTCGACGACCTTCACGCCCTTGACGAGGAGCCACAGTCCCAGCCCGAATTCAGCGACGAAGCTCAAGGCGAGCCCGGGATAGTGAAGCGCGGGGTAGGCCGGCAGCAGCAGCGCCTGGAGGAACCAGATCAGGACGGCGATCCCGTCGAGCACCAGGAGGACACCCAGGAACCGGGGCAGGAACCCGGACTTGTAGACGAGGTAGCCGAGCGGGAACAGCCACGTGCCGAAGAACAGCTGGGCCGTGACCCAGCCCGCCTTGTAGACGTTGATGGACAGGTACGCCAGTCCCTCCAGCTGTGCCTCCGAGTAGGCCTGCATGTGGCTGGCCGCGTCTCCCTGCAGCAGCGCGGAGACCAGCGACAGCAAGCTCGCGCCCTGGATGGCGACCCCGACGGCGTTGAGCAGCAGGAAGAGCAGCGCCACGTTCCTGTTGACCTGTCGCAGGAGGACGTAGAGTCCCCAGGCGACCATGAGGAAGAGGAACCCTGTTGTCAGCGCGACGACGAGACCCAGGCGGAACGACCCCTCGTTCGTTGCGATCGCCTGGTAGACCTGCGGTGCCTGACCCAGGCCGATCTGCCCCAGCATGGTGGCAAGAATGGAAGCCAGGATGTACGCGAGGTACAGGCCGCCCGTGAACCTGGCCACCTTGTCCGGCGCCACGTGAACCTCACGCGCGCTCATGACGCCGTTCCCTGCGCCGAGCCCGCCTTCATCGCCACCGTACGTGGCGCGGACGGGCTGAAGCCCTTGATGACCAACCAGAGGCCGAGCGACAGCTCCCACACGAAGATCGGAGCGGCCCCGAGCCCCGACCACACCGAGACCATCTCGTTGACGCCGAACATCGACCCGATGGCAGACGAGATCATCAGGGGCGCGCCGATCAATCCCAGCAATGGGATCACACGGGGCACGAGTCGCGACCGGTACAGCAGCGAGCCCAGCAGCAGGGCGTTGATACCGGCCATCACGGGGATCCCGAGCAGGACGATCCAGCCGCGGATCGCGAGGAGCGCCCGCTGCACGGTGAGCAGCGTGGCCGCCTCGGCTCCGGCCGCTCCCGGCTGCCGCAGGGTCACAACCGCAAGGAGGCTCAGGACGCCGACCACGACGATGACGGCTTCCATGACCCGAGAGGTCACAAACCCGAGCGCTGAACCCTCGTGTTGCTGCTTGACGACCGCGAAGAGCGCGACGGCGGTGCCGATACAGGCGAAGGCGTTGACGAGGTCGAAGAGGGCCCCCAGGAGGACCTGCGTGTCTGAGCCCGCGCTGACGATGTACTTCGGGTTGTTCAGCAGAGGGTCGAGCAGGAAGGCTCCAGCGATCGAGCTGACGAACGTGATCACGTAGAGGACGCCGGCGACGAGCGCCGTCTTCCTCATCGGGTCGATCGGTCGCCGTTTCGCGGAGGCGGTCTGGAGGGTGCTGGCGGTCATCGGCGTCCCTTCTTGGACTGGTGCGCGATCGCCGGGTCGAAGACGGGTCGCGTGCCTTCCGCCGGCCCTCGGGGTCTGGCCTCGCCCTGAGCTGCGGAGCGGTGCAACGGTTACTCGGGTCGGGGCGACAGGATGACCACCGCGGTCTCCCGCGAGCGCAAGGCTGCCTCGGCCTCGAGATCCTTGTTGAAGGCGCCCCACCGGGCCCAGAGCCGCGGCCTCTCGTCCGGGCTCGCCGCCCGCCCGCGGACGGCGCGGGACCCGCCGGGCAGGTCGACGACGGCGTCTGGCTGCGCCAGCAGGTTGAGCCACCAGGCGGGCTCGGCGTCGCCCCACCCGTTCATCGCCATGGTCACCAGGTCCGGTCCGTCCTCGAAGTAGCCGAGGATCGCCTTGCGCTCCTCGCCGGTGCGACGCCCGACGGTGCGCAGGCGCAGCATGCCCCAGCGGCCGGGTGTCGCGGTTCGGAGGCCCAGCCGGCCGCCGGTGACGGAGTAGAGGAAGCGCTGTGCCGCCCAGAACGAGCGGATGAACCAGCGCGGCGGCAGTGACGCTGGCTTCTGCGAGAGTTCTGACATGGCGCTCTCCCAATTGGCGCGATTGCGGCGGTTGCAGTGGGTGGACACCGGAGCTGGTTGGAGGCGGGGTCAGACCGGCTCGCCCCAGGACTGGGGGCCTCCTCTTCTGCGAGCACCAACGCGGCTGGGGGCCTGGGGCGTCGCAAACGCCCGTTCGGCCAAGGCGGTGTCGTCGCGCACCGGACGTCCCACCCCCTGGAGACAGCAAGTCTGCCGGCGGACCGCGACGACCGGATGATCGGCAGTCATGTCGCGTCTCCCGGGTCAAGAGGCCCCGTCACCTTGGTCCGCCTCTCATGCCCCGTTGGCTCGGCGCAGGCGCTCGGCCGCGCCGGGGTCGTGCGCCGGCAGGACGACGAGGTCCGGGTACCGCTCGCTGAGCTCCCGCACGAGCGATGAGGACGCCCGCAGGCCGGGCCTGTCGCCGACGCCGGGGATCCGGCCCGCCTCGAGCAGCTCGGCCTCGTAGGTCAGGTCCCCGACCATGAGCAGTGGCGCCATGCCGGGTCTGCGGACAAGCAGCGCGGTCGAGCCGGGGGTGTGCCCGGGGACCGGCAGCAGCACGAGGGAGCCGTCGCCCAAGACGTCGTGGGCCGACGTGAACGGGGCGATGGCCGGATCGCCCGTCGGCGGGAAGCCGATCCGTCGGTAGCGGACGCCGGGCAGGTCGATGTGGCGGCGGAGGAATCCGTTCAGCTCGGACCGCGGCTGCTCCATCGCCTGCCACTCGTCCTCGGCGACGATGAACTCGGCGTTGGGCAGGTAGCGGATGCCGCCAATGTGGTCCTGGTGGAGGTGCGAGAGGATCGCGAGCCGCACGTCCGACGCGCCATGACCAAGGGCCGCGAGCCCAGCGACAAGCGTCTCGTCCGGCGCGATTTCGAACCGGGCCAGGCGGCCGTAGAGGAATCCCTTGACGCCGCCCGGGAAGTAGTGCGGGTCCGTGACCGAGGATCGGTCCTGGCCCGTGTCGAAGAGGACGAGGCCGTCGGCGTGGTCGATGACGTAGGCGTAGATCGGCCGGGGCGGCGTCCAGCTCCGGGAGCCGACGAGCCAGGCGAAGAGCGGCAGCCTGCTGCCGTTCGGCTGCTGGGGGTGGATCCTGACCGTCCCGGTGCTGACGACCGAGACCGACCTGATGGGCCCGGTCGGGGCTGAGCCCGATCGCTCACTGACGGGTTGAGGACCGGCGTCGCCCGCAGTCATGTCCTGTCCGTCACGATCGGACGATGTCGACCGCGAGCGCCGCGAGCCGCTCGCCCCACGTGGACGCGCGCTCGATCTCGCCGGCGACGAGTTCCGTGTCGGTGTCAACGAGGAAGCTCTCTGGGTCGGCGACAACCCTGAAGCCACGCTTGCGCAGACCGCTGGCGATGGCGCCCGACGCCCGGCCGGTGAACAGCGCAGGGCCCGAGACGCGCGTGTCGAATGCGGCGGCGAACGTGCCGCGCACGTCGGCCAGCGTGTCGAGCCACTCGCGGAGCCCGGCGCCCGAGGCCGCCGGGTCCAGGCTCAGGGTGCTGCCGGGCTTCGCCGCCCGCGCGACGCCGTCCTCGCGAGACTTCGAGCGCGACATGCCATGGACATGCGTGGGGCCGCCGGCGACCACGAGGTCGGCCCAGGCGACGAGGTCGGCGGTCGCCTCCCCGACCGGCACGACCCGGACCTCGCCGTGCGGCCGAAGACCGTCCGCGACCGCCTCGGCGATCGCGTGCGTGTTGCCAAAGAGGGACTCGTAGACGACGAGTGCGTTCAACCCATGACTCCCTGTGAGACCGATGGTGAGGCTGCTCGCCCATCCTCGCGCCACCAGGCGAGCGTGCTCGCGATGGCATCGGCGTGGGGCGTCACCTCCGCGCCGAACGCGCGGGCGAACTTGGCGTGGTCCACGACCCAGCCCCGGTCACGCTGGTACTGCTGCTCCCTGACGGCCTTGAGCATCGGGCTCGCGAGCGCGAGAAGGCGGAGCAGCACAGGCGACATCACGCTCAGCTTCGACGCGTTTCCGGCGGCCGTGTAGACGAGGTCGATGAACCCGCGCGTCGTCAAGGTCTCGGCGCTGGGCACGTGCCAGACCTGGCCGAGCGCCTCGTCACGGGTGCCAAGGGTCACGAGCCCTCGCGCGAAGTCGCCGAGGTAGGTGTAGGTGTGGGGCAGGTCCGGGTCGCCCAGGACCTGCGTCGCCTTGCCGCGGATCGCCGGCACGAAGAGACGCTCACCCGCGGTCGACTGGCGGCCCCACGGGCCGTAGAAGTCGGACGCCCGCCCGATCGCGGCTCGGACGCTCCCGCGCGCGTCGGCGTCCATGAGCTGGCCTGCGAGCGAGGCCCGCACTCGACCGTTAGGGCCTCTCGCGTAGGCCGGGAGGTCCTCGGTCAGCGGCCCGTCGACGGGGCCGTAGGCGTACAGGTTGTCGGCGTAGACGAGCCGTGCGCCAGCTTCTCTGGCGCCGACGATGACTCCACGCATGAGTGGTGGAAGCAGCTCCGGCCAGCGGTGGTAGGGCACCGACGCGGCATGGTAGACGACCGCCGCACCCGCCATCGCCCGAGCGGCCGCTCCCGGGTCGGTGATGTCGGCGTGCAGCGTCTCGACACCCGCAGGCAGCTCGGTGACCTCGTGCCGGGCGACCGCCCGGACGCGGAGGCCCCGCCCGACGAGCTCACTGATCACGGCCCGCCCGACGGGTCCTGCCCCGACCACGACATGAAGATCCTGTTCCGGCATGGCGTTGTAGCTCCAGTCATCGCCCTCGGTGAGCGTGGAGTCCACCCGGGCGACGACGGTCACCATGAGTGGAGCGCGCGCAGCCGCGACGTCTTCTTGCTCTGGTGCGCCTCCATGCGCACGATCACGTCGACCAGCGTGTCGACGCCTTCGAGGATGTGGGGGCCCTTGTTGAGCATCACGCACTCGGCGCGCTCCGCCATCGCGGCGTCGGTGAGCTCGGCCCGGGTTGGGATGCCCGTCTTGACCAGCGATTCGAGGACCTGGGTCGCCCAGATGACCGGCACGTGGGCCGCCTCGCACAGCCACAGCAGCTCCTCCTGCATCTCGGCGAGGCGCTCGTAGCCGATCTCGATGGCGAGGTCGCCGCGGGCGATCATCACCCCGAATGGTCGCCGCGACGCTCCGGCCACGATGATGTCGGGCAGGCGCTCGATCCCGGCCTGGGTCTCGATCTTGGCGATGACCCCGGTGGCTTTCGCGCCGC
>Ga0302299_10001232_pt1 | contig 15292 bp, 11 predicted proteins | sample III_Fen_N3_4_FD_198795 | JGI IMG/M metagenome (GOLD analysis project Ga0302299, IMG submission 198795) | Peat permafrost microbial communities from Stordalen Mire near Abisko, Sweden - III_Fen_N3_4 | ecosystem: Environmental > Terrestrial > Soil > Wetlands > Permafrost | place: Sweden: Abisko... | reverse complement strand
CGCGCCGCTGAGACCGAGCTCCGCCTGACCCTGCGCACCCGGGAGGAGCGGACTCGCGCCATGCACGCCCGGGCCGACTCCCTGGAGGCGGCGGCGCGCTCCGAGCTGGCAGCCCGGGCGAGGGCCGCGGCACGACAGGAACGGCGCAGGCGCGAGGCCACGGTGGCGGAGGCGGTCCGCAGCGGCGCTGCCTACGCGGCGGCCTGGGTGACCCGCGCCCTGGCCCAGGGAACCTCCGAGAAGGCCGGCGCGGAGCTGGAGCGCACCGAGCGGGAGGCTGCGCTGACCCTGGTGCGGCGCGAGATCAGCGCGCTCGGCGACGAGCTGGGTGACCTGACCAACCTGGTCCATCGCGACGAGGTGGCGCGCACCCAGCAGCGACTGCGGATTGAGACGCTGGAGGCCAAGGCTCTGGAGGAGCACGGCATCGACCCCCGGGCGCTGGTCGCGGAGTTCGGCCCGCACCAGCTGGTGCCGGTGATCGCGGACCCGGATCTGCAGGACTCTGCTGAGGACCCGGACGGCGCTGACGACCCCGATGGCTCCGGACGGGGCGTCGAGCAGGCAGCCACCGCCTACGTGCGCGAGGCGCAGGCAAAGCGTCTGCGCTCTGCCGAGCGCAAGCTCTCCACGCTGGGCCGGGTGAACCCGCTCGCCCTGGAGGAGTACGCCGCCCTGGAGGAGCGCCACAAGTTCCTGACCGAGCAGCTCGAGGACCTCAAGAACTCCAAACGGGATCTTCTGGAGATCGTGCGCGAGGTCGACGACCGTGTCGAGAAGGTCTTCACCGAGGCGTACTTCGACACCGCCGCTCAGTTCGAGGGAGTGTTCAGCCGGCTGTTCCCCGGAGGTGAGGGGCGACTGGTGCTGACCGATCCCGACAACATGCTGACCAGCGGGATCGAGATCGAGGCCCGGCCTCCGGGCAAGAAGATCAAGCGCCTGTCGCTGCTGTCCGGCGGGGAGCGCTCGCTGGTGGCGGTCGGGCTGCTGGTCGCCATCTTCAAGGCACGGCCCAGCCCGTTCTACATCCTGGACGAGGTCGAGGCGTCGCTGGATGACGCCAACCTGGGGCGGCTGATCGTCCTGTTCGAGGAGCTGCGCGCCTCCAGCCAGCTGATCGTGATCACCCACCAGAAGCGAACGATGGAGATTGCCGATGCCCTGTACGGCGTCACGATGCGCGGCGATGGCGTGAGCACGGTGGTCTCCCAACGCATCCGGGACCTGCAGAGGGCCTGAGTCACAGCGACCCCTCCGCGCTGGGCTGGCGTCTGCCCGGGATGTGCGGCGCGCCAGTTGATCGAGGGCCTGCTCACGAGGCACCATAGGGTTCATGTTTGTGCTGGTACTGGGAATGAGCCTGAGCGTCGGCCTGGCCGTCGTCATCGTGTGCGTGGTTGCCGTGCCAGCGCGCCGCGAGGGCCGTGACCTGCTCACGCCCAAGGGTGGCGAGATCGTTTCCCAGGTGCGTGAGAAGACCGGCTCCGTCGTGGAAACTGCCCGCGAGAAGACGGGCGAGGCGTTCGACGCCGCCCGCGAGAAGGTGGCCGACGTGACCGGGACCAGCGAAGACTGACCGGGTTCCTCACTCGCGCTCGCCTGACTGCTCCGCCCACAACGCCGGTGTGACGGTTCCCCGGACCTGGCTGTGCCTGCCGCGGTTCGACTCCCCGGCGCGCGGACCCAGAAATCCCCAAGGTCGGCTCTGAAGTCTTGTCTTGTCTCGTCGCACGACCTCGGTCCTACGACCCGGCAACACACTTCACACCGACGCAGCACAGGGGAGAGCTCATGGTCAAGGACGTCTCCGGCAGGACAGCAGAAGCCAGGCCCAGGTTCCGGGATCGCCTCGGCTGGGGCCTGCCGGTCGTCGCCGGTTCAACGGTGCTTGCCATGTGGATGGGCGCCGGCGCGCTATCGCCCGCGGCCGCGGTCGCTCCCATGGCATCGATGCCCGGGATGACCGGCACCTCTGCCGTGGGTGCTGCGCTGACCCGCACGAACGTCAGCTGTCCGGCTCCGGTGCCCAGCCCGGTGCTGAGCCCCTTCACCGAGCAGCTGGCTGTTCCGCCAAGGATCGACCTGCGTGCGGGCGGGACGGCGCACCTGGTGATGACCAACGGGTCACACACGTTCCACGCGGGCCTTGGCCCCACGCCGACCATCGGATACACCCAGGCGGGGTACACCGGCACCGAGGCCTACGGCGGCCCCACCATCGAGGCGCGCAAAGGCATACCGGCCCGGCTGGCCCTGGTGAACAGTCTGAGGTCGCAGCCGCTGGCAGCGGCGATGGACCACACACTGATGGGGATGACCAGCGCTGACGAGACCGCGCCTCGTGGCGCGATCCATCTCCATGGCGCGCACAGCGAGCCCTCCCAGGACGGTTTGCCGGCCGACACCATCACGCCGGGACAGTCCAACACCTACCGCTACGTCAACGACCAGGATGCGGCTGGACTCTGGTACCACGACCACTCGTGGGGCATGACCAGGCTCCAGGTTGGCGCCGGGCTGGCCGGCCAGTACTGGCTGCGCGACGCCTACGACACCGGCGAGGCGAACAACCCGTTGCGCCTGCCGTCAGGCGCCAGCGAGCTGCCTCTGACGTTTCAGGACAAGTCCTTCAACTCCGATGGCACGCTGGCGTACCCGGTGGGTGCGTTCTGTGGCACCGCGGCCCCAGCCGGCTACCCCAACCAGTGGGCGCCAGAGTCCTTCGGCGACGTCGCAGTCGTCAACGGCAAAGCCACACCGAACCTGAATGTCGCCCGCGGTGTGTACCGCTTCCGGGTACTCAACGCCTCCAACGCCCGCTTCTACCACGTGAGCTTCCCGACGGGCCTGAAGGTCTACCAGATCGGCACGGACGGGGGCCTGCTCAACGCGCCAGTTCGCCGGACCGACCTGCTCATGGCTCCAGCCGAGCGCACCGATCTGCTCGTCGACCTGAGGACGGCCGCTCCTGGCTCCAGGTTCCGCCTGGTCAACGACGCGAACGCGCCCTACTCGAGCGCCACGGCGCCAGCCGGCGACGACCAGGCCCCGCTTCACGACCTCATGCAGTTCACCGTCACCGGGGCCAGAGGCTTCCAGGGCGCCATCCCGCTCACCTTGAGAGGCGGGCCGGGCCAGCCCGCGGTGCTGCCGACCCTGCGGCCCAGCGTCACACGGACGGTGATGCTCAACGAGATTGCGGACCCGACCCTGGACGAGCCGGTCCACGTGCAGATCAACAACCAGTTCTACTCGGACTCGACGGGAATGACGCCACGGACCACTCAGATCGAGACCCCGGCGTTGAACCGGGTCGAGGAATGGGACATCGTCAACACCACGGGCGACGCGCATCCTATCCACCTCCACCTCACCCAGTTCCGTCTGCTCAGCCGCCAGGACTTCAACGAGCCCGCCTACACGGCTGACGTCAACAAGCGGCTTCCGGCGCCAGGTCTGCCGGATCCGTCGGTCTCCGGTCTCGGCCCGTGGCCCGCGCGGTCTGCAGGCTCATACCTGCTGGGTTCCCCGACCGGGCCGGCGGCGAACGAGCAGGGGTGGAAGGACACGATCATCGCCCTTCCCGGGCAGGTCACCCGGATAGCTGTCCCCTTCGGAGGCACTGCAGCCGGGGTTCCCGCGCCGTTCGTCGGTGACCCAAGATCGGCCACGGTGCAGCGTTTCGCGGGCACCTACGTCTTCCACTGTCACATCCTGGAGCACGAGGACAACGACATGATGCAGCCGTTCCGCGTGCAGTAGCCGCACCAGCGCCACAACCCCAGAGGCAGGCCACCGTCCGGATCCGCATCCGGACGGTGGCCTGCCTGCGGGTGGCCTGCGGAACACGACGCTCCAGCGGATCTGGAACAATCGCCAACTGTGAGCCAATCCCAGGAGATCCTTGCCCTTGCTGTTGTCATCGCCCTCGCAGGAATCGCCCTGCTCGTCGGGCTGCAACGTGGCCGGGCAGGCAAAGGCAAGAGCAAGAGTCTTCCTCCGCAGACGCCTCCGCGGCCGGGGGGCGGTGGCGGCGGGCCCGAGGCCGACGAGTCCTCGCCAGGGGCGGGCGGCGGCCCGGTGGTCAGCACCCTCGAGCCCGAAGTCCTGGAGACGACTCCTGCCGCCCCGGCGATCGAACGTCCCGAGTCGGCTACCGGCCGGCTGCAGCGCCTGCGTGCGCGGCTGGCTCGTTCGAACACGCTTCTGGGCAAGGGGCTGCTCTCGCTGCTGTCCAGTGGCGGGCTGGACGAGCAGGCCTGGGAGGACGTCGAGGACACCCTGCTCACCTCGGACCTGGGTGTCGAGGCGACCCAGGAGCTGGTCGACTCGTTGCGCACCAGGGTCACTGTCGAGGGGGCCCGGGACGAGGAGACAGTCCGCGGCTGGCTCCGGGAGGACCTGCTCAGGCTCGTGGACCTCTCGATGGATCGCTCCGTCGCCTCGTCACGGGTGGAGGGTCGTCCCGCGGTGGTGATGGTCGTCGGGGTGAACGGGACGGGCAAGACCACGACCGTCGGCAAGCTGGCGCGAGTCCTGGTGGCTCAGGACAAGGACGTGGTGCTCGGGGCTGCAGACACCTTTCGGGCAGCTGCCGCCGACCAGCTGCAGACCTGGGGCGAGCGGGTCGGCGTCCCCACGATTCGTTCCGACCGGGAGGGTGCGGACCCGGCCTCCGTGGCTTTTGACGCGGTCAGGGCCGCGGTCGAGATGGAGGCTGATGTCGTCCTGATCGACACCGCGGGCCGGCTGCACAACAAGGTCGGCCTCATGGACGAGCTCAGCAAGGTCAAGCGTGTCGTGGAGAAGCAGAGCCCGATCGACGAGGTGCTGCTGGTTCTGGACGCCACGACCGGGCAGAACGGCCTGCGCCAGGCTGAGGTCTTCGGCGCCGTGGTCAATGTCACCGGCATCGTGCTGACCAAGCTCGACGGGACGGCCAAGGGCGGCATCGTCGTGGCCGTTCAGCGCAAGCTGGGCGTCCCGGTCAAGCTGGTCGGCCTGGGCGAGGGCCCCGACGACCTGGCCCCCTTCGACCCCGAGGCCTTCGTCGACGCCCTCATCTCCTGACCGTGGGCAGGTGGCGGTTCGTCCGGACCAGCGGGCTAGCTCCCACGGGCCAGCAGAACCATGACGGGTGCTGGGGCAGGACCGAACCGGCCCGGGCAGGCGGCTAACTGGCTTCCGGGGTTTTCGAGGCTTTCGGGGGCTCGTGGGGGTGCTTGAGCGCCCACCGGATCACCTGCGTCGCGGCGCCGCCGGCGGGCAGGGCGATCGCCCGCTCGGCCAGCGGCAGATGGGGCAGGCCCAGCGGCCCCTGGGCCCAGGCGGGCAGAAGGGCGACGCCGGCGCCCGCCAGCGCGCTGTAGCCCAGCCGGGCGCTCCAGGGCAGGGGTGGGTGGAGAAGCAGGAACCGGGCCGCCTCACGCGCCGCGGGCGTGCCTTCGAGCTCGGGCCGGTATGACTCGATCGCGGCGTCCAGCCCGGCAACGGTGGTGGGCGGGTCGATGACACCAAGCCTGGTCGCCACGACGCAGGCCTGCGCTACGTAGCGGTCCGCCTCAGCGGGCGACAGGGGCACCGCGGCATACCGCTGGTGGGTCCGCAGGAAGCTGTCGGCCTCGGCGATGTGCACCCATCTCAGCAGGTGCGGGTCACTGGCGGCATAGTGGCGCCCATCAGCGGCCCGGCCCTGCACGCGCTGGTGGATACCGCGGATCCGCTCGATGAGGGCTTCGGCGTCCTGGATGGTGCCGAATGTCGTGGTCGCCAGGAAGGTGCTGGTGCGCTGCAGCCGCCCCCAGGGGTCGCCCTTGTAGCCGGAGTGGCCGGCCACCCCCGCCATCGCCAGCGGGTGCAGCGACTGCAGGAGCAGCGCGCGCACACCCGCGGCGAACATGGAGGCGTCGGCGTGCACCCGCCAGATCGGGTCGGTCTGGGTGAACCAGCGCTCGCCGGGCTTGTCCCAGATGACCGCAGCCTTGGCGGCGTTGTCCTCACCGGCAACCCGGTCGCGCAGGGCGATGGCGACCCTGCGGCGAAGTCGGTCGCCCAGGGGGCGCGCAGCCTGGGCCAGGCGGGCACTGGTCAGCGTCATGTCTCCAGTATGTGCTGGCGTCCAGGCCTTCGGGGGCGTCTTTCCCTCAGGGCCACCTGCTGGCGGCTGACGCGGTAGAACCGGCAGGCTTTACCTGATGCTTACCCGGGAGCGCCATTTCTAACACGTCTGTAACAAAGGGCAACACGATCGGTAATCCTTGCCCGGCATCGTTCAGGCATGACAATTGACAGTGGCGACACCGCCTGGGTCCTCGCAAGTGCCGCACTGGTACTACTGATGACACCGGGCCTAGCCCTCTTCTACGGCGGAATGGTCAGGGCCAAGAGTGTCCTGAACATGATGATGATGAGCTTCGGAGCCATGGCGACGATCGGCGTCACCTGGTGTCTCTGGGGCTACAGCGAGGCCTTTGGCAACTCCTGGCACGGGTTGATCGGCAACCCGTTCCAGCACTTCGGCCTCAGCAACCTCCTCAGCGGCGACGCGGCCATCTTTGGCTACAAAGCGGCGGCGGCGGGGGTCCCGGCCCATGGCGGCATCCCCGCCCTGGCGTTCGTGGCCTTCCAGGCCGTGTTCGCCATCATTACCGTGGCCCTGATCAGCGGAGCGATCGCCGACCGCGCGAAGTACTCGACGTGGCTGATCTTCACCGTGGTGTGGGCGACCATCGTCTACTTCCCGGTCGCGAACTGGGTCTTCGCCTTCGACGGCTACGCGGCCGAGAAGGGCGGCTGGATCGCCAACTCGCTCAAGACCATCGACTTCGCCGGAGGCACTGCGGTGCATATCAACGCCGGTGCCGCAGGCCTGGTCCTGGCCCTGGTCCTTGGTAAGCGGATCGGCTTCGCCAAAGACCCGATGCGACCGCACAACATGACCATGGTCATGCTCGGGGCGGCGCTGCTGTGGTTCGGCTGGTTTGGGTTCAATGCCGGCTCCGCCCTGGGCGCCAACAACACGGCGGCCGTGGCCTGGGTCAACACCTTCGCAGCCACCGCCGCGGCATGCATCGGGTGGCTTGCCACGGAGCGGATCCGTAACGGTCACGGGACCTCGCTGGGCGCCGCGTCCGGCATCGTGGCCGGACTGGTGGCCATCACCCCGGCCTGTTCCTCAGTCACGCCCCTGGGCGCCGTGGCCATCGGCATTCTCGCCGGGGTCCTGTGCGCGCTGGCGGTCGGACTGAAGTTCCGATTCGGGTTCGATGACAGCCTCGATGTCGTGGGCGTGCACCTGGTCGGCGGGATCATCGGCACTCTGGCTATCGGCTTCTTCGCCTCGGCCTCCGCTCCGGCGGCCGTGGACGGAGTCTTCTACGGCGGCGGCTTCGACCAGCTGTGGCGTCAGGCAGTCGGCGCAGGCGCCGTGCTGGTCTACTCCTTCGTCTGCACCGGCCTGATCGGCCTTGCGCTGCACAAGACCCTGGGCTTCCGCGTCGACCGCGACGCCGAGGTCTCGGGCATCGACCTGCAGGAGCACGCTGAGACGTCGTACGATCTCGGTTCACTGGGCGGTGGCGGTGGCGGTCTGGTCCACGCGGGACCTGCGATGTTCGGGTCGCACACCACGGAGGCGCACACCACGGAGGCGGGCACCATGAGCTCCACCACCACATCGAGCCCGACCAACCACCAGGGAGCGTCATCATGAGACTGGTCACGGCGATCATCAAGCCCTTCAAGCTCGATGAGGTCAAGCAGGCCCTCGAGGCCTACGGCATCACCGGGATGACCGTCAGCGAAGCCAGCGGCTACGGGCGCCAGCGCGGCCACAGCGAGGTCTACCGCGGCGCCGAGTACAAGGTGGACTTCGTCCCGAAGGTTCGCGTGGAGGTCGTCGTCGACGACGTCGACGCCAGCGACGTGATGATGGTCATCCTCAAGGCCGCCCAGACCGGACGGATCGGTGACGGGAAGATCTGGACCGTCCCGGTCGAGGACGTTGCCCGGGTACGCACCGGTGAACGCGGCCTGGACGCGTTGTAGGAGCACGCCCTAATGACGGAGCTTGGGCAGACCGAAAGAGTGGACCTGAACCAGCAACGTCTGGACCTGGCCGGCATCCGGGGCTTCACGGCCCCCGGTGCCGGTCAGGCACGGCGCGCGGCGATGGCTGACCTGAGCCGCGTGTGGATCCATGAGGTGTGGATGGAGGCAACCTACGGAGCCCGGATGGACGGGGTGGCCCTGGCTTGCGTGGGCAGCCTGGCCCGCGGTGACTCCGGACCGCTCAGCGACTTCGACCTGGTGCTGCTGCACGACGGCCGCTCCAGGTCCGGCAAGGCGATCACCACTCTGGCGGATCGCCTCTGGTACCCGATCTGGGATGGGGGCGCCAAGCTCGACCACAGCGTCCGGACCGTGGGGGAATGCCGCAGCGTCGCCGCCGGCGATCTGTCGGCCGCGGTCGGGCTGCTGGATCTGGAGCTGCTGGCCGGTGACGAGCAGGTGGTCGCTGCGGCCCGCTCGACCCTGGGGCACGACTGGCGGGCCAACGCCCGCAAGAGGCTTCCGCAGCTGGTTGAGTCGCTCGAGGCCCGTCACCACAGCCACGGCGACCTGGCGCACACCATCGAACCGGACCTGAAGGAAGCGCGCGGGGGCCTGCGCGACATGTCCATCCTGCGTGCCCTGACCGCAGCGTGGCTGGCTGACCGCCCGCACGGGCAGGTCGACAAGGCATACGGCACGCTGCTGGACACCCGCGATGCCCTGCAGGTGGTGACCGGCCGGGGCCGCGACCGCCTCGGTCTGGAGGATCACGACGCGGTGGCCGCGCTGCTGGGCCACCCCGATGCCGACACGATGTTGTCGGTCCTCGGAACGGCGGCCCGCACCGTCAGCTATGCCATCGACGGCACGGTACGGCGTGCCTCCCAGTCCCAGCGGGCGCGCACCCTGAGGGTCGGCCCGCGCCGGCCGGTGCTGAAGACCCTGGGCTACGGGCTTTTCGAGCACGACGGTGAGGTCGTCCTGGGGGCGCACCTGAATCCCTCGCGAGATCCCTTGCTGGTCCTTCGTGCCGCGGTCGCCGCAGCCCGCCGAAACCTCCCTCTCGCGCCGGCGACGCTGACGAACCTGGCCGAGAAGTCGCCGCCGATCACCGTGCCGTGGAGCCCGGTGGCCCGGTCCCTGTTCGCGGACCTGCTCGCCGCGGGCCCCGGGCTGATCCCGGTCTGGGAGGGGCTCGACCTCGCGGGGGTGATCGACGCGTGGCTGCCCGAGTGGTCGCAGGTGCGGAGCCGGCCACAACGCAACCCGGTTCACCGTCACACGGTGGACCGCCACCTGATCGAGACCGTGGTCTACGCGAGTGCGTTCCTGCCCGACGTCGAACGTCCCGACCTGTTGCTGCTGGGCGCCCTGTTGCATGACATCGGCAAGATCGCCGGCGCGCCGGACCACTCCGAGGCCGGAGCCCCGCGCGCCGCTGCGGTCGCTCGCCGGCTTGGCCTGGACGAGGCCGAGGTGGGCGTCGTCGAGCTGCTCACCCGCGAGCATCTCACCCTGATCGACCTTGCCACCCGGCGAGACCCGGAGGATCCCGCCACCATCGCCGCCGTGACCCAGGCGGTGGACGGCCGTCGGGACGTGCTGGAGCTGCTGCGCGCACTCACCGAGGCCGACGCCTGCGCGGTGGGCTCCGCGGCCTGGACGGACTGGCGGGCCCACCTGCTGGAGCAGCTCGTCGCAGGTGCCCGGGTCGCGCTGGGCGATGCGCCAGGCCCGGTGGCCCCGACCGAAGACGTGCCGGATCTGTTGCCGCCCGAGATCGTCGCAGAGGTCGCGACGGGGGAGCCGTACGTACAGGTTCATCCCCTCGCCGGCGCCTACCGTATCGACGTCTTCGACCGTGACCGGCTGGGCCTGTTCGGCGACACCGCGGGTCTGCTCGCGGCCTATGGCTTCATCGTCCGGACAGCGCGCGTGCGCACCCAGGAAGGTATCGCGGCCAACCAGTGGCACGTTGACTCGCCCAGCGGAGATGTTCCGGACGCGGTGGTGATCGCCCGCGGGCTGCTGAGCCTGGCTGAGGGGGATCGCCAGCTGCTGCGCCCGCTGGAGCGCCGAAGCGCGCCTGCGCTGCTGGGCACCAGGTCCGGCCGGCGTGCCGCGGCTCGTGGGACCGTGGTGCCTCATGCGTCGCAGGACTCGACGGTGATCGAGATCCGTGCCCAGGACCGGCCGGGTCTGCTGCACGAGGTCGGGATGACCCTCGCGCGCGCCGGTGTCAGCGTGCACAGCGCTCACATCGCCACCTATGCCGGTCAGACCCTGGATACCTTCTATGTGAGCGAGTTCGGCGGCCGCATGCTGTCGCCCGAGAAGGCCACCCAGACGATTGCCATGCTCCTGGAGGCATGCGACGCGCCAACGCCCCCGGGCAGATAACCTGTCTGGGTGTTCAACAGCCTGTCTGACCGTCTGACCGCCACCTTCAAGAACCTGCGCGGCAAGGGTCGCCTGTCCGAATCGGACGTCAACGCGACGATTCGCGACATCCGGATCGCCCTGCTCGATGCGGACGTCGCGCTGCCTGTGGTGCGCGAGTTCACCGGGGCCGTTCGCGAGCGAGCCCTGGGCGCCGAGGTGAGTGGTGCCCTCAACCCTGCCCAGCAGATCGTCAAGATCGTCAACGAAGAGCTCGTCACCATCCTGGGCGGGCAGACCCGCCGGATCGAGTTCGCCAAGAACCCGCCCACCGTCATCATGCTCGCGGGTCTGCAGGGCTCTGGTAAGACCACGCTGGCCGGCAAGCTGGCCAAGTGGCTCAAGGACCAGGGGCACACGCCGATCCTCGTCGCGGCCGACCTGCAGAGGCCCAACGCGGTGACCCAGCTTCAGGTCGTCGGTGACCGGGCCGGCATCCCGGTCTTCGCACCCGAGCGGGGCAACGTCGCCGGCTATGACGCCGGCGCTGTCTCGGGGGACGGCACCCGGTCCTTCGGCGACCCGGTCACGGTCTCCCGCCAGGGCATCGTCGAGGCGCGCAACAAGCAGCACGACGTCGTCATCGTCGACACGGCTGGCCGTCTGGCCATCGACGAGGTACTGATGCAGCAGGCGGCCGACATCCGGGCCGCCATCTCGCCGGATGAGGTCCTCTTCGTCATCGACGCCATGATCGGGCAGGCGGCGGTGGAGACCGCCCTGGCGTTCCAGCACGGGGTGGACTTCACCGGCGTCGTGCTGACCAAGCTGGACGGTGACGCCCGTGGTGGCGCGGCGCTCTCGGTGGCCAAGGTCACCGGCCGCCCGATCATGTTCGCCTCCACGGGTGAGGCCGTCGGCGACCTCGAGGTCTTCCACCCCGACCGGATGGCCTCACGCATCCTGGACATGGGTGACGTGCTGACCCTGATCGAGGCGGCCGAGAAGGCCTTCGATCACGACGAGGCCGCCGAGATGACCCGCAAGTTCATGGAGGACGAGGACTTCACGTTCGACGACTTCCTGAACCAGATGTCGGCCATCAAGAAGATGGGCTCCCTCAAGGCGATGCTCAAGATGATGCCCGGCATGGGCCAGATGCGTGAGCAGCTCGACGCCCTTGACGAGAGTGAGTTCGACCGGGTCGAGGCCATGGTGCGCTCGATGACACCCTTCGAGCGGACCCATCCCAAGCAGATCAACGGCTCGCGGCGGGCTCGGATCGCCCGCGGGTCGGGCGTGACGGCCACTGACGTGAACGGCCTTCTCGAGCGCTTCGGCCAGGCCCAGAAGATGATGCGCTCGCTGCGACGAGGTGGTGGCCCGGGGATTCCCGGCATGCCCGCCATGCCGGGGTTGGGCGGGGCCAAGAAGGGCGGCAAGGGGCAGCAGCGCAAGAAGGGCAAGAGCGGTAACCCGGCCAAGCGAGCCCAGGAGGAGAAGGCCGCGGCGGACAAGAGTGCCGTGGCCCGGCAGGCAGCGGCCAAGAGCGCCTTCGGTATGCCGGGTGCTCCCGCCGCCGACGCGCAGCCGGGTCCCACCGGCCCGGGCGACCCGAGCGACCCCGCCCACCTCGACCTGCCGAAGGGGTTCGAGAAGTTCCTCGGCAAGTAGGCCTCGGCCCGATCATCTTCCGCCGGCCGGGGTCTTCTGGGTAGCGTGCTGCTATGGCTGACACCGATCCGAGCTGGGACTTCACGGGCCTGCGTGCCATGTTTCTCAACGGCACCCTGAAGCGGTCTCCGGAGGTCTCCAACACCGAAGGCCTCATCGAGGTGAGTGCGTCCCTGATGCGCCGTCACGGGGTCGACGTGGAGGTGCTGCGGGCGATCGACCATGACATCGCGACCGGCGTCTACCCCGACATGACCGAGCACGGGTGGGCAAGCGACGAATGGCCGCAGATCTGGGAGCAGGTCAAGGCCGCCAACATCCTGGTGGTCGCCGGGCCGATCTGGCTCGGCGACAACTCGAGCATGACCAAGAAGATCATCGAGCGGCTCTACGCTCAGTCGAGCCAGCACAACGAGCACGGCCAGTACGTCTTCTACGGCCGGGTCGGCGGGGCGCTGATCACCGGGAACGAGGATGGCGTCAAGCACTGCACGATGAATATCCTCTACAGCCTGCAGCACCTGGGTTACGCGATCCCGCCGCAGGCGGACGCCGGATGGATCGGTGAGGTCGGACCGGGTCCGTCGTACCTGGACGAGGGCTCGGGTGGTCCGGAGAACGACTTCACCAATCGCAACACAGCCTTCATGACGTGGAACCTGATGCACCTTGCGCGGATGATCCAGCGGGCCGGTGGCATCCCGGCCTATGGCAACCAGCGCAGCGCGTGGGACCACGGGGAACGGTTCGACTTTCTGCCGCCCAACCCGGAGTATCGCTGAGCTCTGCGTCCTGGGGGTGAGCGCCGGCCTAGCCCGAGCAGCGACCTGCCGGCTGCGTGGATAGGGTCGCCTGCATGACCTCGCCGGTGTTGCACGTCAGGGGAAGCGTTCTGGTCGGGCCGCATGACGTCCGAGAGGAGCTCTGGGTGGTCGGGGGCAAGATCACCTATGACGCGCCGACCTCGGGCGCGGACGTCCAGAGCGTGGACGGCTGGGCGATGCCTGGTCTGGTCGATGCGCACTGCCACGTCGGGCTCGACGCCGACGGGGCGGTCGACGCCGCCACCGCCGAGGCCCAGGCGACCACCGACCGTGACGCCGGGGCCCTGCTGCTGCGCGATGCGGGTTCCCCGTCCGACACCCGCTGGATCGACGGCCGCGACGACCTGCCGCGCATCGTGCGGGCCGGCCGGCACCTCGCCCGGACACGCCGCTACATCCGCAACTACGCCCACGAGATCGAGCCCGAGGATCTGAGCATGTACGTCCACCGGGAAGCCCGGGCCGGTGATGGCTGGGTCAAGCTGGTCGGTGACTGGATCGACCGGGAGACCGGGGATCTCAGCCCATGCTGGCCGCGTGAGGCGCTGGTCTCGGCCATCTCCGCGGCTCACGGGGAAGGCGCCCGGGTGACCGCCCACTGCTTCGGTGAGGAGTCCCTGGCCGACTTCGCGGCGGCCGGGGTCGACTGCATCGAGCATGCGACCGGGCTGGTGCCGGACACGATCGACTCCTTCGCAGCCCACGGGATCGCGATCGTGCCGACCCTGGTGAACATCGATACCTTCCCGTCGATCGCGCAGGGAGCGCAGGACAAGTACCCGGTCTACGCGGCGCACCTGCGGGACCTGCACTCGCGCCGCTACGAGACGATCGCCGCCGCGCATGACGCCGGCGTTCCCATCTACCTTGGCACCGACGCCGGCGGATCCCTGCCGCATGGGCTGGTGGCCCGGGAGGCGGCTGAGCTGGTCCGGGCCGGGCTGTCCACCGTCGAGTCCCTCACGGCAGCCGGCTGGGGTGCCCGGAGGTGGTTGCACCGGCCGGGTCTGGAGGAGGGCGCACGGGCTGATCTCGTGGTCTACCCGGCGGATCCGCGAACAGACATCCGGATTCTGGCAGCCCCGGAACACGTCATCATGGGGGGCTCTGTTGTCACCTGAGCCGGGGCCGCTGACGGCCAGCGGCGACCGGGTCCGGGTCGCCACGGTCCGTGAGCAGGACATCGCGCCCTACCGGAGGGCGGTCGAGCAGTCGCGGCACCGGCTGGCCAGGTGGAACCCGGTCGATCCTGACGACCTGGCCAGGGCGCTGCTGCTGCAGGCGCGGGATCGCCGGACGTTTCTCATCCACGCGCTGAGCGTGCAGGGCGACCACGACATCGTGGGCAAGGTCAACGTCAGCGACGTCGTGCGCGGGCGCTTCCAGTCCGCAGCGATGGGGTATGACGCCTACGACCCCTATGCCGGCCACGGGCTCTTCGCCGACGGCCTCCGGCTCGTCCTGAACCTGCTCTTCACGCCCGGGGAGGCCGGCGGTCTGGGCCTGCACCGGGTAGCCGCGGCGGTCCAGCCGGGCAATGTGCGCTCAGCCGGGCTACTGAGGTCCCTGGGCTTCCGGCGAGAGGGGTTCTCGCCCAGCATGCTCTGGCTGCCAGGCGCAGATGGCCGCAATGCCTGGCAGAGCCACGACTCCTACGTCATGCTGGCGGAGCAGTGGCCGGCTGCGCCCTACCCGGCATCGGGTGGCCCGGAGGTCGTGGTCCTGGTCAACGGGCTGCCCGGGTCCGGAAGCGCGACCCTGGCCCGTCAGCTGGCCGCGGAGCTGCGAGTTCCCCTGTTCTCCCAGGACGTCGCTGCTTCCGGGCGTGCGTTGTGGTCGTTGCTGGCGGACTCGCCGGTCGGCGGGGTGGTGGAGGGCTGTTTCTGGCCGGATGATGTGCGGTCGGTATCCGAGGGGCTGTTGCGCGGGGGACTTCAGGCGGCGGCCGTGCCCGAGGTCTGGTGTCATCCAGCGTCTGCGGAGGCCGAGGCGGAGGCGCAGGGGCTGGGGCGCGATATGGCCACGGGGCGCGCGCCGACACGGCCGCTGGGGCTGGGGCCGACCCTGGCCGTCGACACCCGTCGCGGGGTCGGGCGTGCTGACGTGGTGAGGCTGGCGCTGCAGCTGAGGGCGGGCCAGTCTCCAGCATTCGAGACATAACGACGCGTTACTTGACCGATAACATCAGGCTATAGAAAACTCCTACCGTCACATCGGAAAGGCCGGAGCCCACGAGGCCCGGTCAGCGCGGCCGGCGGTCGTGCGGAGAATCTGGAGCCTTGATGTCTCGTCCCCTTGCCCGCACTGCCCTTGTCGTCGGCGCCATCGTCGCAGCGCTCGGCATGTCGGCCTGCGGTGGC
>Ga0302299_10001231_pt1 | contig 15296 bp, 16 predicted proteins | sample III_Fen_N3_4_FD_198795 | JGI IMG/M metagenome (GOLD analysis project Ga0302299, IMG submission 198795) | Peat permafrost microbial communities from Stordalen Mire near Abisko, Sweden - III_Fen_N3_4 | ecosystem: Environmental > Terrestrial > Soil > Wetlands > Permafrost | place: Sweden: Abisko... | reverse complement strand
AGGTCACGGGCGACGTCGACGTGACGATCATCCGCGGCACCGTCGTCGTCGAGGACGGAGAGCTCAAGGTCGAGCCGGGCTTCGGGCAGTTCGTCGCCCGGGCGAAGTTCGGGGAGGAGCTCGTCTCCACCCTCGATCGGGTCAGGCGCCCGCACCGACCGGGTCGGGGCGCACGATCACCGTGTCGGCCACCGGCATGATCTCGCTCACCGGCAGGTCGGCCTCGCCCGCGTGGGCCCGGATCGCCTCGGGGCTGGAGGCCTCGTAGATGCAGACGGTGCCGAGGCTCCCGTCCTCCTCCGCGATCACGTAGCTCCGGATCCAGCGGATGTCGTCCGGCATCTCGTCGCCCTTCGCGGTCGAGCGAGCTGCCGCCGCTTCGAGGTCGGGGCCGTCGCGCCAGCCGTTGCGGCGGAGAATGGCGTAGAGCTGCATGCGTGTGCCTCCCGTGGAGATTGACCTGACCCGGACACCATGACGCCGGCGCCGTCCGCCCTCCGTCAACGCATCGTCAAAGCGAGAGACGATCGAGTACCCTCGCGGCTGTGACGCTTCGGGTCAGGCTGCTCGGCGAGGTCTCCGTCGAGAGCGACGGCCGCCGGCTGCCGCTGCCGTCGAGCGGCAAGGCGACGGCGCTGCTCGTCTGGCTGGCGCTCAATCCCGGCGAGCACCCGCGTGGCCGGGTGGCGGCGCTGCTCTGGCCCGACGTGCTCGACGAGAGCGCCCGCGGCAGCCTCCGCACCGCAGTGTGGGCGCTGCGCCAGGCGCTCGGCGAGGGCGACGATGCCCTCACCGCCAGCCGCTCGGCGCTCGGGCTCACCGGGGGTGTGGACGTGGACGTGCTCGAGCTGCGCTCGCTCGCCGATCAGGGCCGCCTTGCGGAGGCGGCCGAGCTCGCGCACGGCGAGCTGGCGCCCGGCGTGGAGGAGGAGTGGCTGGAGGAGGCGCGCGACGGCCACCGCACCCTCCTCGACGGAATCTACGAGCGGCTCGCGGTGCGGGCCGGGGCAGAGGGCGACCCAGCGGCCGCGCTCGTCTGGGCCCGCCGGCGCGTGTGGCTCGACCCCCTGGACGAGGACACCCAGCTCGACCTGCTGCGGCGGCTCGCCGCCGCCGGCGACCGCGCGGGGGCGCTCCACTCCTTCGCGCGCTTCCGCACGCGGTTGCGCACCGAGCTGGGGCTCGCTCCGTCGGCCGAGACGCTCGCGCTCGTCGCCTCGATCAGGGCCTCCGACCTCGGCACGCCCGAGCTGCCCGCCCGGCTTGCAGCGATCGGCAGCGAGACGATGGTGGGGCGTGACGCCGAGCTGGAGCGGCTGCTGACGCACTGGGAGCGGGCGCGAAGCGCACGGCTTCCCGGCGTGGTCGCGATAGCCTCCGAGCCCGGAGTCGGGAAGACACGGCTGATCGCCGAGCTGGCGCTGCGGGTGCAGTCTGCGGGGTACCGCGCCGTCTACGGCGCCGCCGGCCCCGAGGCCATCGTCCCGTACCAGCCGTTCGTGGAGGCGCTCTCCGAGGCCGGCGGCGTCACCCTGGACGAGCTCGAGGACGGCGCCGGCAGCGGCTCCGGCGGCGCCCGCCGCTACGCCTTCTTCGAGGCCGTCGCAGGCCTCCTCGGCGAGCTGGCGAAGCCCGCGCCTGCCCTCGTCGCGCTCGACGACCTCCACTGGGCCGACGTGTCCACGACGCAGCTCCTCCGTCACGTGGCGCGGTCGCACAAGGCGCGGGGCGTCCTCCTCGTTCTCGCCTACCGGCCCGGCGAGCTCGGGAGCGGGCCGTTGGTAGACCTGCTGCTTGACCTGAACCGCGAGCTGCCGCTCGACCGGATCGTGCTCGACGGGCTGGGCGAGGAGGAGGTCGCGGCGCTCGTCCGAGCCTGGGGCTCGGACGCCACCGACATGCAGGCGCAGGCGTTGCACGACCGGACGGACGGCAACCCCTTCTTCGTGCGCGAGCTGATGCGCGACCTCGCAGAGGGTCGCGATCCGCGCGACTCGGTGCCGCAGACCGTCCGCGACGTCGTCCGGGCGCGACTCGCGCGCCTCGACGCCGTCGCACAGGCGCTCGTCGCCGCGGGCGCGGTTGCCGGGCCAGCGTTCGACGCGACCGTGGCGAACGCCGCGCTCGACGATCCGGCCGATTCGGGCGAGCTCCTGTCGGCGGTCGACGTCCTCGTCGGGGCAGGGCTCGTCGCCGACACCGATCCGAGCGGGCTGCTGCGCTTCGAGCACATGCTCGTGCGGGATGCGATCTACGGGGATCTGAGCGCGAGCCGCCGCTCGGCATTGCACCGGTCGATCGGTGAGCGCCTGATCCGGATCCACGGCGCCCAGTCGGGGAGTCACCTGGCGGAGATCGCGCATCACCTCAGGGAGAGCGGCGCGCCGGAGGCCGTGGACTTCACGATCAGCGCCGCCGACTACGCGCTCGACCGCCTCGCCTTCGACCAGGCCGCCCGGCTCTACGGGCAGGTGATCGCCGTGCTCGGGCCCGGCGACGATCGCCGGCAGGAGCTCGTCAAGCGACGCGCGATGGCGTCACAGCTGCTGTTCCACGCGAACGTCGACGGGCGCTGACCGGCCCGGGCGCTCAGACGACGATGTCGGCCGGGTCGATGTCCCCGGCGATCTCGATCACGCGGATGATCGAATGCGAGCCCAGCTGGACAGCATGCTCCCGCACCCGCCCCTCGTCGGCCGCGGCATAGACACAGAAGCTGATCACGTTCCCGTCTGCGTCGGCGCAGACGTGGCTGTGCTCCCAGGTGACGTCCCGGAAGTCCTCGTTGAGAAGGCGCTTCGAGCGCACGACGGCCGTGTCGAGCTCCTCCTGGGTGCAGGGGTCGAACGCTCGTTCGACGAGATAGCGCGGCATCGGCCGATGATACGCAGTCGGCGAGGTGCCCGCCCGCAGCGCGCTACGATCGGCTCACAGGCGACCGAAGGAGCGTGCACGTGACCACGATCGAGACCAACCCCAATCTTGGCGCGCAGATCGTTGCTGACGCCAGGGAGCACGTCCTCTACTCGTGGTCGGTGCAGAACGCGATCAACCCGATCCCCGTCGCGGGCGCCGAGGGCCGCCACTTCTGGGACTACGACGGCAAGCGCTACCTCGACTTCGCCTCGCAGCTCGTCAACGTCAACATCGGCCATCAGCACCCGAAGATCATCCAGGCGATCAAGGACCAGGCCGACAAGCTCTGCACGATCGGGCCGCCGATGGCGAACGAGTCCCGCTCGGAGCTGGGCCGGTTGCTGGCCGACGTCACCCCGGGCGACCTCTCCGTCTCGTTCTTCACGAACGGCGGCGCCGAGGCGAACGAGAACGCGGTCAAGCTCGCCCGCCTGGTCACGGGCCGTCACAAGGTCATCGCGCGCTACCGCTCCTATCACGGGGCCACCCACGGCGCCATCACGCTCACCGGCGACCCGCGCCGTTGGCCGGTCGAGCCGGGCATGGCAGGCGTCGTCCGGGCCTTCGACCCCTACACCTACCGTTGCCCCGCCGGCCACCCCGATCCGTGCCCGGTCTGCACCGGCGCGCCGCACCTGGAGGAGATCCTCCAGTACGAGGGCGCCCACACGGTTGCGGCGATCATCCTCGAGACCGTCACCGGCACGAACGGCATCATCCCGCCGCCGGACGGCTACCTCCAGAGCGTGCGCGAGCTGTGCGACCGCCACGGCATCCTCCTCATCCTCGACGAGGTGATGGCCGGGTTCGGGCGCACGGGCACGTGGTTCGCCTGCGAGCACTGGGACGTCGTCCCAGACATCATGTGCGTCGCCAAGGGGATCAACTCGGGCTACGTGCCGCTCGGGGCCATGATCATGCGGGGCGAGGTCGCCGACCAGGTGCGCGACCGGTTCTTCCCCGGCGGGCTCACCTACGCCGGCCATCCGCTCGCCTGCGCGTCGGCGATCGCGTCGATCGAGGCCTTCCGCGAGGAGGGCGTGGTCGAGAACGCCGCCGCGATGGGCGACTACTTCGCCGGTGCCCTCGGCGAGCTGAAGGACCGGCACCCGTCGATCGGGGACGTCCGCGGCCTCGGCTGCTTCTGGGGCCTCGAGCTCGTCAAGAGCCGCGAGACGCGCGAGATGCTCGTCCCGTACAACGCCGGTGGCGAGGCCGCCGCGCCCGTGGCGCGGCTCGCGAAGGCGGCTCTCGACCAGGGCCTCTACCTGATGACCCACTGGAACGTCGTCATGGTCGTGCCGCCGCTGACGATCACGCGCGAAGAGGCCGAGGAGGGCGTCCGCATCCTCGACGAGGCCCTCTCGATCGCCGACGAGTACGTCGCCTAGCGACGTACGAGGCGGAATACGTCGTCCGGGGAGGCGTCCGGCTTCACCCGGACGACTGGGTTTCGCGCACGAACGAGGAGATGGCCGCGGCGGTCTCCTCGAGCGCGTCCCACAGCAGCGTGTGCCCGCCCGGCACGGTGACCACGCTGAGCAGGTCGCCGAGCGCCTCGCGGTGCGCGTCGAGCAGATGGTCGTAGGTGACATAGGAGTCCTCCCCGAGCACGAGCAGAGTGGGGATCCGGACATCCTCGAACGCGGGCGGTTCGGAGGCCATCTCCCCGTAGGCGGCGATCACGGAGGCCTGGCTGTAGCGGTAGCGCCAGCGGCCCTCCTCGTCCTCGACGAGGAACCCCTGCAGGTCCTCGACCACGACGTCCCGTGACGCGCGGGCGAGCATGCTCTCGGTGAAGCGGCGCTCGACGCCCTCCTCGAACGAGGCGTAGGAGCGATCCTTGCGGTCGTTCTCGGCGACCATGAGCGCGATCGCCGGGTCGATCAGGAGCGCCGGGTCGAGGAGCACGAGCCGCTCCACCGCCTCCGGATGCCGCGCCGCCGTCTCGAAGGCGAGCCGGCCGCCGAAGGAGTGGCCGATCCAGGCCGAGGTCGTCGTGCCGAGCGTCTCGACCAGCATGTCCACGTGCTCCTCGATGCTCCAGGGCGGCTCCCAGGGGGAGCTGCCGTGTCCGAGGAGATCGGGCGCGACGACGTGGTAGTCGGCCAGCCAGCCCTCGGCTAGCCGGCGGGCGCCGCGGCCGTGCCCGGTGACGCCGTGCAGGCAGACGACGCGTGGAGCCGAGGCGTCCCCCCAGCTCTCGACGTGCAGGCGGCGGCCGCCGCCCGAGCGCGTCACGACGACCCGTCGAGGGCGCCGAGCGACTCCGGCACCATCTCCGCCCGCTTGCCCTCCTTGACGAGCGACCAGATCACGACGCCGTCCTTGTCGATCAGGAACGTGCCGCGCACGGGCGCGCCCGTCTGCTCGTCGAAGACGCCGTAGGCGCGGGCGACCGTGCCGTGCTGCCAGAAATCGGAGGCAAAGGCGTAGGTCGCGCCCAACTCCCTCTTCCACGCCTGGCGGGTCGCGGACGAGTCGCAGGAGACGAAGATCACCTCGGTCTCGGCACTCCGGAACGACTCGAGGTTGGCCTGGAGGTCGAGCGCCTCCTCGGCGCAGACGCCTGTGAAGGCAAAGGGGTGGAAGACGAGCAGGACGTTGCTCTTGCCCCGGAAGTCCGCGAGCCTGAGACGCGGCCTGTCGTAGGCCTCCTCGAGGTCGAAGTCCGGTGCCCGGTCACCCGTGCCGATCGCCATCCGCGCTCTCCTCTCCGTTGCCCGAGGGGACATAGTAGGCGCGGTCCCGCAGAGCGTCGGGGAGGTAGTCCTTCGTGGCGCGGGCCGGATCCTCGTGTGGCGACGCGTATCCCTCCCCGTGGCCCCGCAGGCGCGCGCCGGAGTAGTGGGCGTCGCGCAGCGCAGGGGGTGGCGGCTGGATGCCGCGTGCCCGCACCTCTGCCCGCGCCTGCCAGATCGCCTGCGCCGACGCGTCCGACTTCGGCGCCCGCGCGAGGTAGACGGCCGCCTGCGCGAGGTTCAGCTGCGCCTCGGGGAGGCCGACGTGCTCGAGCGCCTGGGCGGCGGCGACGGCGACGAGCAGCGCCCTCGGATCGGCGTTCCCGACGTCCTCCGAGGCGAGGATCACCATGCGCCGGGCGATGAACCGCGCGTCCTCTCCGCCTTCGAGCATGGCGGCGAGGTAGTACACCGCAGCGTCCGGGTCGCTGCCCCGCATCGACTTGATGAAGGCCGAGACGATGTCGTAGTGCTGGTCGCCGGCGCGATCGTAACGGAGCGGCCGCTTCCGGGCGGCGTCCGCGACGTGACGGGCCTCCAGGTGAACGCCCTCTGCGGCTGCGGTCTGCCAGGAGAGCTCGAGCGTGGAGAGCGCGCTGCGAGCATCGCCACCTGCCTTGTGCACGATCGCCTCGACGACCTCGGGGGCCACCGTCGTCCCGAGCTCCGCAGCGCCCCGCTCGACCACCGCCGCCACCTCGGCGTCGGAGAGCGGCTCCAGCTCGACGACGGCGCAGCGCGAGAGCAGGGCGGCGTTGACCTCGAAGTACGGGTTCTCGGTGGTGGCGCCGATCAGCGTCAGCAGGCCGCTCTCGACGCCGGGCAGCAGGGCGTCCTGCTGGCCCTTGTTGAAGCGGTGGATCTCGTCGAGGAAGAGGATCGTGCGGTTGCCGTTGGCGCCGAGGCGCTCGCGGGCACGCTGGAGCACGCCGCGCACGTCGTCGACGCGGGCCGAGACGGCCGACAGCTCCTCGAACGCCGCGCCCGTCGTCTCGGCGACGATGCGGGCGATCGTCGTCTTGCCGACTCCGGGCGGCCCGTAGAGGATCATCGAGGGCGGCCGGTCGCCCTCGATCGCGAGCCGGAGCGCCGAGCCCTCGGCGAGGACGTGGCGCTGGCCCTCGAGCTCGTCCAGCGTCCGCGGCCGGATCCGCTGCGGCAGCGGCGCCGTCTGGTTCCCGTGCGCGGCCGCGGCGTCGTCGAAGAGGTCGGTCATGGGATGAGTGTAGGCGGGTGCACGCGCCCGGCTCCCGCGTCGGGTTGGCACCGACCCGCCGCGAGAGCGCCGCCGTGAGGTAGAAGTGAGGCGATGGCCGGGATCGACGAGCTCCTCGCGCGCAACCGCGCGTTCGCCGCCGCGTTCGACCGGGGCCATCTCGACGTCCGCCCTTCCCTGCGCCTCGCGATCGTCGCGTGCATGGACTCCCGCCTCGATGTGTTCGCGGCCCTCGGGCTCGAGGACGGGCAGGCCCACATCCTCCGGAACGCGGGCGGCGTGATCACGGACGACGTGATCCGGTCGCTCGCGATCTCGCAGCGGCGTCTCGGGACCGAGGAGATCGTGCTGATCCACCACACGGACTGCGGCCTGGAGCTGATCACCGACGACGGCTTCCGCGCGGAGCTGCAGGAGGCGACGGGGATGGCGCCCGCCTTCGCGATCGAGTCGTTCACCGACGTCGAGGCCGACGTGCGCCAGTCGATGGCCCGCCTGCGGCACTCGCCCTTCCTGCTGCACCGCGACCGCGTGCGCGGATTCGTGTACGACGTCGACACCGGCGTCCTGCGCGAGGTCGACCCCACTCCAGCCGTGGCCTGACGGGCACCTCCCCCTGCGCGCAGACGCTCTATCCTCTCGGGCATGTCAGAGACAGCATTCGAGCTCCCGCTGAACCGCCCTGTCCTATCGGGCGGCGCCCACAACGAGCTGGCGGCGAAGGCCCGGGCCGGGTCGTGAGCCTCCGCGAGGAGGCGACCTCGCTCCTGCAGCAGCTGATCCGCCTCGACACCGTCAACCCACCCGGGAACGAGACGCGTGCGGCCGAGCTGCTGCGGGACTACCTCGAGGCCGCCGGCGTGCACTGCGAGCTCGTCGGGCGCACGCCCGACCGTCTCAACCTGGTCGCGCGCCTGAAGGGCGGCGACGGGCCGACGCTCGCGCTGATCTCCCACACGGACACGGTAAGCGCCGACCCCGGCGAGTGGACGCGCGACCCGTGGTCGGGCGATCTCGTCGACGGCGAGATCTGGGGCCGCGGCGCGCTCGACATGAAGAGCCAGGTTGCGGCGAGTGCCGTCGCAGTCGCGTCGCTCGCGCGCGAGGGGTTCCGGCCCGCCGGCGACCTCGTGCTCGCGCTGACCGCCGACGAGGAGGTCAACGACAACTTCGGGCTCTCGTGGCTCGTGCAGGAGCACCCCGAGCTCGTCCGGGCCGACTACTGCCTGAACGAGGGCGGCGGCGATCGCTGCGTCTTCGGCGGCAACGTCTTCTACCTCTGCGCCGTCGGCGAGAAGATGAGCGCTCCGTTTCGCGTGCGCGTGCGCGGCCGCAGCGGGCACGCGTCCGTTCCGTCGATCGCCGACAACGCCCTCGTCAAGGCAGCCCCGATCATCGCGGCGCTGGGCCGCTACCAGCCGCCGCGCGCGCTGATCCCCGAGGTGAGCCGCTTCCTCGAGCTCGTCCTCGGCGAGGAGCCTCCGGTCGAGGCTGCGCTGGAGCGGGCGCAGGCCCTCCACCCGCTCGCCGCCGAGCTCGTGGAGCCGCTGCTCTCGTTCACGCTCTCGCCGACGATGATCGAGGCCTCCCGGCAGCGCAACGTGATTCCCGCGGAGTGCGTGGTCACGGTCGACTGCCGGCTCCCTCCGGGCATGACTCCCGCCGACGTCGAGCCCCTGGTGCGTGCCGCGATCGGCGACGGCGCGGAAGCGGCCGACTACGAGCTCGAGTGGGTCGAGCGCGACGGCGGGACACGCTCGCCGATCGACACGCCGCTCTGGGACGCCCTGCAGGACTGGGTCGGATCGGTCGAGCCGGGCGCACGCCTCGCCCCCCTCGTCTGCGCGGGCTTCACCGACTCCCATTGGATGCGTGACGCCTTCGGCGCGATCGCGTACGGTTTCTTCCCGATGAGGGCGATGGACAGTGAGCTGGCGGCGCGCCTGATCCACTCGGCGGACGAGCGCATTCCGGCCGACGATCTCGAGCTCGGCGTGCACGCGCTTCGCGCGGCCGCCGTCGCGGTGGGTTCCTGATGCCGGAGCCCGTCTGCGTCACGATCGTGCCCAACGAGGTCGCCGCCGACGTCGTCTGCACCTTCCTGCGTGCGGAAGGCATCCTCTGCAACCACCGGGTCACGAACGTCGGCGCGGGCTCGTGGGACGGCGTCCCGAACGCGGGTGGCGCCCGCGAGATCCTCGTCGACCCGGACGACCTGGTGCGGGCGCGCGAGGCGCTCGCCGCGGCAGAGCTGGGCGAGTTCTCGGAGTGAGCTAGGCGGGCTTCTCGTGATGCCCGCCGAACTGGCGTCGCATCGCCGAGAGCACCTTGTTCGCGAACAGCCCCTCCTCCCGCGACGAGAAGCGCGCGTACAGCGCCGCCGTGAGCACGTCGGCGGGAACGCCCTCCTCGATCGCGGCGATCGCGGTCCAGCGGCCTTCGCCCGAGTCCGAGACCCGGCCGGCGAAGCCCTCCAGTCCGGGCGACTCGTGCAACGCCGCGGCGGTGAGGTCGAGCAGCCACGACTCGACGACGCTGCCGCGCCGCCAGAGCTCGGCCACGGCCGGGAGGTCGAGCTCGTACGAGTAGAACTCGGGGTGGTCGAGCGGTGCCGTCTCGGCATCCTGGTCACGCGGCCGCAGGCCGGCGTCGGCACCGTGGAGGATGTTGAGCCCCTCGGCCAGCGCCGCCATCATCCCGTACTCGATCCCGTTGTGAACCATCTTCACGAAGTGGCCCGCGCCGGAGGGGCCGCAGTAGAGGTAGCCCTGCTCCTCGGGCGCCGCCGCTCCCTCACGGCCCGGCGTGCGGCCGGCCGCCTCGACCCCGGGTGCCAGCGTGGCGAAGATCGGCTCCAGCTCGGCGAACGCCTCCTGAGGCCCGCCGATCATGAGGCAGTATCCGCGCTCGAGCCCGAACACCCCGCCGCTCGTGCCGCAGTCGAGGTAGCGGATGCCGCGCTCGGCGAGCTCGGCCGAGCGCCGCATGTCGTCGCGGTAGTAGGAGTTGCCGCCGTCGACGATCGTGTCGCCGGAGTCGAGCCGCGAGGCGAGGTCGCGCACCGTCGACTCGGTGATCTCCCCGGCCGGGACCATGATCCAGGCGTGGCGCGGCGCGTCCAGCTTCGCCACGAAGTCGTCGATGGAGCCTGCCCCGGTCGCGCCCTCGGCCGCCAGCGCGGCGACCGCCTCGGGGCTGACGTCGTAGACCACGCACGTGTGCCCGTCGCGCATGAGACGGCGCACGATGTTCGCGCCCATGCGCCCGAGGCCGATCATGCCGAGCTGCATTTCCGGAGCCTATACGCTCGCTTGCGTGGTGCCTGACGCCCCGAGCAGCGCGACGACCGCAGGAGCCGCGAGCCGGGACGTCTCGACCGCGGGGGCCGACGCGTGATCAGCGCCCAGGCGATCGAGATCCACGACCCGGACGGTGCCTTCGAGCGAATCGAGGGCTGGCTGCGCGAGCAGGGCTTCTTCACCCCCGGCGGCGCCGGCCTCGTGGCCGACCTCTACCTCGGCTACGGCCTCTCCACGGCGCTGCGCCGTCGTCACGACGCGAGCCCGCCGGAGCCGTGCCCGCTGCCCCTCGCCGCCTGCTCCGTCCGTCCCGTTGTCCATACTGACGATGACGGCGAGAGCGGCAGCGACAGTGGCAGGCAGCTCGAGATCGGGGCGTGGCGGCGGACCTGGAGCCCAGGTGACTACGCCGCCGCGGTCGAGCGCGTGCGTGCGGCGATCGCGCGCGGCGACGTCTATCAGGTCAACCTCGTCCAGCACCTGTCGGCCCCGTTCTCGGGCTCGCCGGGCACGCTCGCCGCCCGCCTGGCGCCGTTGCATCCCCACAATCCAGAGCCCTATCGCGGTGACGGCTGGGCCGTCGTCTCGGGCTCCCCCGAGCTCTTCCTGGCGCGGCGCGGCCGCCGTGTGTGGACGTGCCCGATCAAGGGGACGCGCCCTGCCGGAGCGGGTGCTGCCGGCGAGCTGGCCGGGTCGCCGAAGGACGCGGCCGAGCACGTCATGATCGTCGACCTCGAGCGCAACGACCTCTCGCGGGTGTGCGAGCCGGGGAGCGTCCGGTGGCCCGAGCTGATGGCGACCCGCGAGCTGGCGGGGGTCGAGCACATGGTCTCGACCGTCGAGGGAACGTTGCGTGACGGCGTCGGGCTGGCCGAGCTGCTCCGGGCCACGTTCCCGGGCGGGTCGATCACGGGCGCGCCGAAGATCGCCGCCGTCGACCTGATCGCGGAGCTCGAGCCGGTCGGCCGCGGTGCCGCGATGGGGGCGCTCGGCCGCGTGCGCGGCAACGGCGACCTCGATCTCGCGCTGACGATCCGCACCTTCGCGATCGCGGCGGGGTGCATCCACCTGTGGGTGGGCGGCGGCATCGTCTGGGACTCGAGCCCCGAGGCGGAGATCGCCGAGTCGTGGGTCAAGGCCGACCCGCTGCTCCGTGCGATCGGGGCGCCGCGGGTCGAGGACGCGGGGCGCGAGAGGGACGGCGGTCGTGGCCCGGCCCAGGGAGCCCGTTGAGCGGGTTATGCTCACGCGCCAGTGGATGCGACGCGCTCTTGGGGGACGGTGGCCGGGTGAGCCGCGCCGGCGGGCGGAGCGGGCGAGCCAGGTGAGCGGCGACCCGCTTCTTGCCGTCGCCGTCTCCGGGCGCGGGCTCGTGCAGCCCGGCGAGCCCGTGCTCGCCGCGGACGACGAGGGCTTCACGCGCGGTCGCGCCGCGTTCGAGACGATGCGCGTGTACGGCGGCCGGCCGTTCCGGTTCCAGCAGCACGTGACGAGACTCGTCAACTCGGCCGAGCGGATCGGGCTGGAGCGCCCTGACCGCACCGAGATCGAGCATCTCTGCGCGCTCGCGCTCGAGCACGCGCAGTCCCCCGACGCCGTCCTTCGCCTCTACTGGACGCCCGGCCGGCCGGGCGGCGAGCACTGCGCGATCGCGCTCGTGGGCGAGATCCCCGCCTGGATCGAGGAGACCCGGGCGCACGGCCAGCGGCTCGTCTCGCTGCTCCAGCAGCGGCGCTCCGAGCCCTGGCTGCTGCCGGCGACGAAGTCCACGAGCTATGCCGTCAGCATGGCCGCCGAGGCCGAGGCGAAGGCACGAGGTGCGGACGACGCAGTCTTCGTCGACGCCGACACGATCGTGCTCGAGGGCCCGGTGACGAACATCTGGTGGCGCGAGGGGGACGTGCTCGTGACGCCCTCGCTCGAGGTCGGCATCCTCGCAGGCGAGACGCGCGCCGCCCTGCTCGAGCTGGCGGCCGCGAGCGGCCAGGCCGTCGAGGAGGGCGTCTACCCGCTCGAGCGGCTGCTCGCCGCGGACGAGGTCTTCACGTCGTCGTCGGTGCGGGAGATCATCCCCGTCGTCTCCGTCGACGGGCACCCGTTCGCACGCGGGCCCGCGGCGGCGTCCCTGCAACGGGCGTTGCGCGAAGAAGCAGGTCGCTGACGCAGCTGCCGGCCACGCTCCGACGAGAGCCGGCTAGAGGGGATCGCCGGCCGGGTCGTCGAGCCCGCTGACGACGAGGTGCGCGCAGGCGATGGGATCGTCGCGCTCGACGTACCGCTCCTCCGACGGCATCCACACGTCCACCCACGTGCTTCTCGCTTCCTCGCCGTCCCGCTCGAGGCCGCGCGCGAGACGGACGTCGAAGGGAGCCTCCACCCAAACCCGCACGGCATACGCGTCGCGGAGCATGCCGTGGAGGGCGCACACGCCCTCGATCACGACGACGCCTCGCGGCTCGACGGTGCGCCATCCGCGCATGGCCCCCGCTGCCCAGTCATACGACGAGAACGTGGCCCGGCGGCCGTCCGACAGCGGCGTTACGACCTCCCGGGCGAGCCGGGGGAGGTCGAAGCCCTCGCCGTCCCAGAACTCGTCCGTCGAGACGATCTGTGCGCCCGGGATCAGCCGTGCAAGCGTCGTCTTCCCTGCTCCACCGTGCCCGCCGATCCCGACGAGGGTGCACGCGGTGCCCTCGCGGGCGGCGGCGATCAGCTCCAGCACCGGCCGGGCGTCCATCCCGCTCACGGTACCCTCACGGGATGGAGAAGCTGCGGCTCGGTGGCATGGCTCTCTCGAACGGCGTCCTCGTGCACGGCCCGACGGCCTGGGGTGCAGCCGTCCGGGCCCCGGACGGCACGATCCGCTCCGCCTCGGCCGTGAAGCGGCAGTTCGCGCCCAACGTGACCACGCCCTTCGTGCGCGGCCCGCTGCGGCTGGCCGAGGCGTTCGCGGTGCTACCCGACGTGCGCCGGGCGCTGCCGGAGGCCCGCTTCCCGTTCGAGCGGCCGCGCGTTGCCGTGGCCATGGCCGCCGGGGCCACGGCGGCAGGGCTCGCGCGACGCTCCGGCCTCGGGCTCGCGTCCCGAGAGGCGATCGCGGCGTTCGCATCGCTCGTCCCCGCCGTGGTCGCGCTGCGCGGCGGCGAGCTCGCCTCCTACCACGGGGCCGAGCACATCTCGATCGGCACGTACGAGAGCGGCGCGCCCGCCACGAAGGAGCACGATCGCTGCGGGGGGCACCTGATGGGCCCGCTTCTGCTCACGAGCGCCGCGGCGAGCGCCCTCGCGGCCCGTGCGCCCGCCCGCGCACGCCCCACGGCCCGCGCCGTGGGTGCCGTCGGAGCGGTCGGCGCCGCGGTCGAGATCTTCGCGTGGATGGGACGACACCCGGGGCACCCGCTCTCGCGCGCACTCGCGCGTCCTGGTCACGAGCTGCAGTCCCGCGTCTCGACGGCGGAGCCGACGCCGGCCCAGCTCGAGGTCGCGGAGGCTGCGCTCGCCGCCTGCCTGGCGGCCGAAGGGGGAACGTGACCGAGCCGCTCCGGGTGCGTGAGGAGCGGCTCGACCCGAGCGTATTCGACCTCCCCGTCGAGAAGATGCGGGAGGGCTACTACACCGACGCCTACTTCAACCACACGCGCGCCGCACTCCTCGCGGACGGCCATCACCCGCATGTCCTGATGCAGGTCTTCCAGCGCAGGCACTCCCTGCTCGGCGGCATGGACGAGGCGATCGCGATCCTCAAGCTCTGCTCCCACGACTGGGACGCGCTCCAGGTCTCCGCGCTCCATGACGGCGACCGGATCGAGCCGTGGGAGACGGTGATGACGATCGAGGGCGACTACACCGTCTTCGGGCATCTCGAGACCGTGTACCTCGGCGTCCTGGCCCGGCGAACGCTGATCTCGTCCAACACGGAGCGCGTGTTGCTCGCCGCGAACGGCAAGCCGATCATCTTCATGCCTGCACGGCACGACCACCATCGCGTGCAGACCGGCGACGGCTACGCGGCGTACGTCGCGGGCGTCGTCCTGGGCCGCGAGATCGGCGTCACCTCCGACGCGCAGGCGTCGTGGTGGGGCGGCCGGGGCGTCGGCACCGTCCCGCACGCGCTCATCGCCGCCTACGACGGGGACACCGTGCTGGCGGCGCGCAAGTTCGCCGAATGGGCCGACCCGGATCTCCACATCACGGTGCTCGTCGACTTCGCGAACGATTCGGTCGCGACCGCGCTGGCCGTCGCCGACGCGCTCGGGCCGAGGCTGTGGGGCGTGCGGCTCGACACGTCGGGCCAGCTCGTCGACCGCTCGCTCTGGGACGAGATGGGCGACTTCGACCCTCGCGGCGTCAACGAGCGCCTCGTGCGCAAGGTGCGGGCAGCCCTCGACGGCGCGGGCCACAGCGACGTCCGCATCGTCGTCTCGGGCGGATTCTCCGTCGAGAAGATCGAGGCCTTCGAGCGACGCGGCGTGCCGGTCGACGCGTACGGCATCGGCTCGTCGCTGATCCGCGGCGAGAACGACTTCACGGCCGACATCGTCCTCGCGGACGGCAGGCCGACCGCCAAGGTGGGCCGCCGCGTTCGCCCGAACCCACGGCTCGAGCGTGTCCGGTAGCCCTGTCCCCGGTGACCATGCCGGCGTCCGATTCACGTCGAGCCACGGCGTTGTCGCCGACAGCGCGTGAGCGGGCGCCGATGGAGACGCCACCCCTCGTCCTCCGCGCGCTCGCCCTGGCCGAGGCGCAGGGCTTCGCCAAGTCGTGCCGACCCGAGGACGGAGCGCTCCTCCACATCCTCGCCGCCCGGCGGGGCACGGCGCGGGCCGCGGAGATCGGCACCGGCCTGGGCGTCGGAGCTGCCTGGATCGTGTCGGCGCTGCCGCCGCAGGTGCCCTTCTTCACGGCAGAGCTCGACCCGGTCCTCGCAGCGAGGGCGGCGGAGCTGTTCGCGGACGACCCGAACGTGACCGTGATCGCCGGTTCGTGGCGGGACTCCCTGCCCGAGGAGGCACCCTTCGACCTCGTCTTCGTCGACGCGTCCGATGCGAAGGACGACGTCGACGCGGTCTTGGGCCTGCTCGCGCCCGGCGGCACCGTCGTCCTCGACGACTTCTGGCACGACCC
>Ga0302299_10001230_pt1 | contig 15301 bp, 10 predicted proteins | sample III_Fen_N3_4_FD_198795 | JGI IMG/M metagenome (GOLD analysis project Ga0302299, IMG submission 198795) | Peat permafrost microbial communities from Stordalen Mire near Abisko, Sweden - III_Fen_N3_4 | ecosystem: Environmental > Terrestrial > Soil > Wetlands > Permafrost | place: Sweden: Abisko... | reverse complement strand
CGCGTGAGGGTCGTGCCCACGTGGGCGCGTGGGCGTAGCCGAAGTGCCAGCAAACCTGGTGATCTGCCGAGTCTTGCGGTCACCGGTGCAGCGCCGGCGTCGAGGCGGCTCGCGGGTCATGCGACCCCTCGCGGGCCGTCGTCGGTGAGCTGGGCGGCGACGAGGCGGGCGTAGTGCTGGCCGCGCGACAACAGCTCGTGGTGGGTGCCGGACTCGACGACCTCGCCGGCGTCCATGACGAGGATGAGGTCGGCGTTGACGATCGTGCTGAGGCGATGGGCGAGGACGATGCGGGTGCAGCGTAGGTCCTCGAGGTTGCGGATCACGCGGCGCTCGGTCTCGCTGTCGAGCGCGCTGGTGGCTTCGTCGAGGATGAGGAGCGACGGCTTGTGGACCAGGGCGCGGGCGAGGGCGACGCGCTGGCGCTGGCCGCCGGACATCGAGGCGCCGCCGTCTGCGAGGATGGTGTCGTAGCCCATCGGCATGGCGCGGATGTCTTCGTCGACGGCGGCGAGCCGGGCGGCCTCGACGATCTTCTCGAGCGTGGCGGTCGGGTCGCTGAGCGATATCGCGGCGCGGATCGAGCCGGCGAACAGCGAGGGCGACTGGAACACGACGCCGATCTGGCGGCGCAGCGACTTGAGCTCGATGCGGGCGAGGTCGTGGCCGTCGTAGACCACGCGGCCCTCGGTGGGGCGGTAGAGGCCGGCGATCATGCGGGCGAGCGTCGACTTGCCGCAGCCCGAGCGGCCGACGATGGCGACGGCCATGCCGGGGCGAATGTCGACGGAGACGTTGTGGACGACGAATGGCAGGTTGTCGCCGTAGCGGAACGAGACGTTCTGCAGCGAGACCCGACCGGTGAGGCGCGGAGCGCGGGCGACGTCCTTGCCGGCCTGCTCGGGGGGCGTGCGCAGGACGTCGTCGATGCGGTCCATGTAGCCGCCGAGCAGCTGGAGCTGGAGGGCGCTGGTCACCATGGTCGACAGCGGCATGAGGAGGCCGATGGCGAGCGAGTTGATGGCGAGCATCTCGCCCAGGCTGATCGCGCCGGACATGACCTGGAGCGCGCCGATCAGCAGGATGGCGAGCGGCGAGCCGGTGGTGAGCAGGCTACCGACCGCGTCGACGCGCGCGCTGAGCCGGCCGCGGTCGAGCGCGACGTTGAGCTCGTCGACGTAGAGGTTGGACCAGCGCTCGACGGCGCGCGACTCGGCGGCGGCCGCCTTGAGGGTCTCCATGCCGTGGAGCATCTCGACGAGGTACGACTGCGAGCGCGCCTGGGCCTCGAGCGAGCGGGCCATGAGATCGCGGTAGCCCGAGCGCGCGACGTAGAACACGGCGATCTGGACGACGCCGAGGGCGACGACGATGCCGCCCATCATCGGGGCGATGACGAGGATGAGCGCGGCGTAGCCGATGACGAGCGTGCCGTCGAGCAGGGCAGACAGGGTGTTGCTGGTGAGCAACTCGCGGACGGTGGCGTTGTTGTTGACGCGCATCATCAGGTCGCCGGCGGAGCGACGCTGGAAGAAGTCGTAGGGCAGGCGCGACAGGTAGTCGACGAAGCCCAAGGTGAGCCGGGTATCGAGGTTGGTGCGGAGCTGGAGCAGCAGGTGCGAGCGAACCAGGGTGGTGATCAGCTGGAACACCAGCAGGCCACCGAGGCCGACGGTCACGACGAGCAGCAGGTTGCGATCGCTGCGCGGTACGACGCGATCGACGATCACGGCGGTGACGAGCGGGAGCGCGAGGGCGAAGACGCGGAGCAGGATCGAGGTGACGACGATGCGTGACAGCACGTCGCGCTGGCCGGCGATCTGCGTGAGGTACCAGCCGAACCGGCCGCGGCCACGCTTCTTGGGCTCGAAGGTGTCGGTCGGCTCGAACGTGAGGGCGACGCCGGTGAACGACTCGCCGAACCGGGCGAGCGACAGCACGCGAGGGCCCATGCCGGGGTCGACGATCTCGACGCCCTTCTTGGTCACCCGCTCGAACACGACGAAGTGGTTGAACTCCCAGTGCAAGATCGAGCCAGGCGGCAGGTAGCGCAGCTGGTCGAGGTCGAGCGCGAGCGCGCGGCAGCGCAGGCCGTACCACTCCGCGGTGCGCACGATCGCGAGCGCGTCGACGCCGTCGCGCCCGCTGACCCCGGTGGCCTCACGGACCTCATCGAGGTTGACGTCGCGGCCGAGGTGGGCCAGCACCATCGCGAGCGAGGCCGCGCCGCAATCGGCGGACTCGAGTTGCTGGATGTACGGGACCTTGCGGCCGCGGCGCGCGCGAGAGAGCTTCTCGAGGACCGGGAACAGCTCGGCGGCGCTGACGGTGGGCTCGGAGGTGTCGGGTGGCTCATCGGTGCTGGGCGGGCCGGCGTGAGTCGGGCGCTTGCGGGGCGCGCTGTCAGGCGGCGGCGTCGCGTCGGGAGGGGGCGGCTGCTGGGACGACGCCATGGCTAGCGGCTCCCCGGGAAGGCGCGCCGGGTCGGGCGGTGCCGCAGCGAGCGTCCCTGATCCAATGGCCTCCCGGCGATGGGGTGCGTGGTTGCGTGCGAGAAGGCCGCAACATGGGGGCGTCCCCGGCTCGGTGTCGCGCAGTCACGCGCGCACGGTTCAGAAGCTGGGCGCGTCCCCGTCACTGGCGCAACCCCGGGATCAGGCTCTGGAGCAGCGAGCGCGACTGCATCTTGACCTCGGCGTGGCCGATCATGCCGTCGTGGAGCTCGAACTTCTCGCCGTCGGCCTCGAACGCGGGCGACGCGAGGCGAGCCTCGACGACGACGACGGCGCCGGACAGGGGGACGCTGTCGCCCAGGCGCTCGCCGAGGAAGCGGGTGCGGGCCTCGGCGGCGCCGAGGACCTCCGAGATCGCGCGGACCTCGCTGACGAGCTCTGCGCCGCGATAGCCGGGGAGGGTGAGGCGGAGCGGCTGGTGGGCGCGGAGGCGCGGGCGGTCGTCGCCCGGGAGGAACGCGATGACCTTGAGGCCCTCGGTGCCGGCGGTCTCGACGATCGAGAGCACGCCGGTGCCGGGCTCGACGCGCTGGCCGTTGCGGACGCGGACCTCCTTGACGACGCCAGCGCTGGGGGCGCGGATGGTGCGCGACTCGACGCCGAGGCGCGCACTGTCGCGCGCCGAGCGGATCTGGCCGAGGGCGAGCTTGGCGGTCGGATCGGCGGGGGACTGGAGGTACGCGACGAGCTTGCCCTCGAACTCGGTCTCGAGGGTCTTGAGCTGGCCGACCTGTTCGGCGTCGTAGAGCCGGGCGAGGATCTGACCGCGCACGACCTTCTGGCCGCGCACGGCGTCGAGCGAGGCGATGGTGCCGGCCTCGTGGGCGATGAGCTCGCTGCGGCCGGTGAACTGGACGACGGCGGCGCCCTCTGCGTACTGGTGGACGTGGGCGAGGGAGGCGTAGGCGAGGGCGGCGGTGAGCGAGCCGAGCACGAGCCAGTAGGCGGAGCGGACCCAGCCGGGGTGGACGCGCACGACGTCGCCGCGCTGGCCGCGCCGGACCAGGTGCATGATCGCTTCCTGGCGGAACATGTCGGACGGCCCGCGATCGAGCCGGTCGCCGAGGATCTGGTCGGCCTCGATCCGCATCGACAGGTGGAGCAGGTAGGGCGCCCAGGCGGAGGCGAGGGCTTCGAGCTTGTCCAGGTCGGCGTTGGTGAACGGGGGGCGGTGGGGGTCGCGGAGCGCGATGAGGACGGCGTGGACGTGGCCGTCGGGGCCGGCGACGGGCTGGGCGGCGAGGCGCTCGCGGCCGGTGCCGCCGGGGTTGTCGATCTCGGCGCGGTACAGCGCGTCCTCGGCGGCGTGGGGCACGACAACGCCAACGATGGCGCGGACGGCGAACCCGGCGAGGCCGGCGGACACCGGGGACTCGGCGTCGTCGACGGGGATGCCGGGGAGGCCGGCGGGGGCGGGCTCGGCCGCCTCGGCGGCGTCGTCGGGCTCGGCCGGGGCGCCGGTGCCCGACCAGACCAGGCCGGACTCCTCGTCGCAGTACAGGCAACGCGCCCGGTCGGCTCCGACGAGCTCGACGACGGCGGCGACGGCGGCGCGGGCGGCGGCGTCGGGTTCGGTCTGGGCGCCGATCGCCTTGGCGTGGGCGCTGACGAGGGCGGCGAGCGCGGGATCGGGCTCGCGCGGCGGCATGGGGGGGAGCTTCGCGGCGGCCTGGGCCAGCAGCTCGCAGACCCGGGTGGCGGCCATCCCGCGGACGAGGCGATAGAACACCGGGACCTTGGCGTCGTCGACCTCGGCGGTCTCGCCGGCGGGGTCGGCGAGCAGGAACAGGACCTGGGTCCGGCGGTCGGTGACCAGCCACTCGGCGGCGCGCTCCACGAGCTCCTCGCCTGACAGATCGGTGAGCCGGCGGCCGATGATGACGATCCGGGCCGTCCCGGCGGCGATCCGCTCGAGGGCGGCCTCCGCGGTGTCGACCTCGTCGAGCCCGAACCGGCCAGCGACGATCGTGCGCAGCCATAGCCGCGCGTCGGGGTCGGCGTCGGCGAGCAGGATCTGGTCGGCGCCGAGCACGATGCGCGCGCGCACCTGCGTGATTTCGTCCCACTCACCTGGCAAAGCAGCTGGAGTCTAGCAAATGCCGTCGACGACTTGGTGCCGGCGCGCAGGGCAGCGACAATCAGGCATGGGTTTCACGCTCCGCGGGGTGATCGCCGTATCGGTCCTGGTCGCAGGCGCGCGGGGTGCGCGGGGTGAACCCGATGACGCGAAGCTCGCCGAGCTGAGGCTCGCGGAGGTCATCGCGGCCGCCGTGCGGCAGAGCCCCGACCTCGAGCGCGCCCGGATCGACGTCGCGGCGGCGCGGGCCCTGCTGCAGCAGGCGGAGGGCGTCGGCGATACCCACGTCGGGGGCCGTGCGACGGTGTCCGCGGCCGGGCTGGCGTCGACGGATCCGCGGGGCGACAACAGCAGCTACACGACCGGGCTTCAGGCGTTCGGGCGGCGCGCGCTGTCGACCGGCGGCACGCTCGAGGTCACCGTGGGGGGCGCCCGCGGGCACTACAACCAGCCCGGGACCGATGCGGATGGCAACCTGATTCACGTCGACTCTGACGCGTACGGCACCCTCGCGCAGCTCCAGCTCACCCAGCCGTTGCTCCGCGGCGCGGGCGCGGCCGCGTTCGAGGCGCCGATCCACCAGGCCGAGCGCCAGCGCGACGCCGCGGCGCTGAGCCAGGAAGCCAAGGCGCGAGATCTGCTGGTCTCGATCTCGCAGTCGTACTGGGAGGTGGCGTTCGGCTGGCGGCAGCTCGAGGTTCGCAAGGTGTCGCTCGATCTCGCCGAGAAGCAGCTCGCGCTCACCGAGGGCGCGATCCGTTCCGAGAAGGTGGCAAAGAGTGAGGCGCTCGCGGTGCAGCAGGCGATCGCGATCCGCAAGCAGGACGTCATCAACAGCGAGCAGGATCTCTACGAGCGCTCGCTCGCGCTGCGCAGGCTCGGCGGGCTCGAGATCGGCCCCGACCAGCTCATGGTCAGGACCGAGGCGTTGCCGACCAGGGCCGACGTGCAGGAGCTCGATCAGGAGACGCTCGTGCGCCAGGCGTTCGAGCACAGCGCGGAGCTCGCGGCGCTCGAGGCGACGCGGCGCGCGGCCGAGATCGCGATGACCGCGGCCGACAACGCGGCGAAGTCGAAGCTCGATCTCAGCGTGACCGGCACGGTCAACGGCAGCGACAAGACCGCCGGCCGCGCGGTGACGAGCATGTTCGATCACCCAGGCTATGCGCTCGACGCCAGCCTGACCTACGACCGCGCGGTCGAGCAGCGAGCCGAGCGCGGCGGCCAGGCGGTCGCGCGCGCGGCGCTGCTGGCCGCGAAGGCCGCCGAGCGCGACGCGCGGGCCAAGCTGGCAGTGCGCGCGACCCGCGCGGTGCAGCGCGCACGGGCGGCGATCACCAAGATCGCGCTCGGCGCCGATGCGATCGACCTCGCCGAGCAGAACGTGACCGCGGAGCAGAAGCGCTTCGAGCTCGGCAAGTCGACCAACTTCGAAGTCCTGCGGCGGCAGGACGACCTCGAGCAGGCCAGGCTGCGCCACGCCGAGGCGGTGACCGATCTCATGACCGCGCGCGCCGAGCTCGACGGTCTGAGCGGCACCATCCTGCCGCGCTACAACATCGTGATGCCGTAGCTACCGGGGCGCGGCGAGGTCGGTCACGATCCACGCCTCCTGGGCACCGTCGTGGACGCCGAAGCCGACCAGGGTCAGGCCATCGGCGCTGACGCCCGTGGCGTCGGTGAGCGTCCAGCCGGTCAGGTCGATGCCCTGCGCGGGGAGGTAGGCGTTGAGGTCGACGATGCCGAGCGCCGCGGTCCACAGGTAGCCCACCGCGATCCCCGCGCCGTCGACGCTGTCACCGACGACCACGGAGCCGTCGGCGCTGGCGGCATTGGCCTCCATGAAGGTGAGGGTCTCGGTGAGCGTGCCCAGCGGGACCATGCCGGTTGCCTGGGTCCAGCGATATGCGACGTCCCCCTTGGGCGAGTCGCTGTCGCCGACCACGACGCGGCCGTCGGCGCTGACGGCGTACGCGAACGAGAACACGCCGCCGGGCAGGGTGCCGAGGTCCACCATGCCGCCGGCGCTGGTCCAGCGGAACGCGTCGTCGCGCTGAAGGCCATGACCGATCGCCACGATGCTGTCGCCGACCACGACCGAGCCGTCGCCGTTGATCCCCGCGCCGAACGACGCGGTGCCGCCTGGCAAGGTGCCGAGGCTGGCCATGCCGGTGAGCTTGGTCCAGCGGAACGCGCGGCAGCCGCGGGCTCCGCAGGCGTCGCCGACGAGCGCGGTTCCGTCGGCGCTGACCTGGAACGCCAGGGCCTGGCTCGTGCCCGGTAACAGGCCGAGGTCGGCCATGCCGCCCGCGCTGGTCCAGCCGAAGGCCCGTTGCCCGGCAGGGGTGTCGCCTGACCCGGTGGCGATCGAGCCGTCCCGGTTGACGCCGCGCCCGAACGAGTATGTCCCGCCGCGAAACCTGCCCAGCGTCTGCATGCCGGTGGCCCGGGTCCAGCGAAACGCGGCGCCGGCAAAGTCCGGGCCGCCATCGCCGACCACGACCGCGCCGTCGGCGCTCACCGACCACGCCTTGGACGATGCCTGGCCGGGCGGGAAACCGAGGCCGTCGAACCGCGGCGCGATCGCGGTGAGGCTCGGGGCGGCGGCGATCGGAGCGGTGGGGGGCTCGATCGTGCAGCTCGCCAGCGCGGCGAGGCCGAGGGCGGCGTGTCCTGCGAGCGTTCTTGCGTGTGCCATGTGCTGGCAGTACCGCCGCGCGCCGAGCACCGTCGAGTTACGTGTCCTTACGCCGACGCCGGGCGCGCTGCTTCCATTTCTGAATATGCGAGCCAAAGTAGCGATGTAATCGCGCCTCGCTGGCTGTGTGAGGACTGGTCACGGGCGCCTGGCCCGCGCGGCGCGAGACTCGTAGAGCCGGGTGAGCAGGTCGTAGAGCACGAGCTCGTGGGCGCGCTGGACCGAGCGGATCATGCGGTTGACGTGCATGTGGATGTAGCTGCCGGCGAGGGCGACGATCGGGGAGGTCAGCGCGCCCCGGGCCTCGGCGGCGCGCAGCTCTGCGATGATCGGCGCGTTGGCGGTCGAGCGCGCGTGGAGCCGCTCGAGGCCGGGCAGGAGCTCGCTCTCGGCGTCGCGCGTGTGATCGAGCAGGGCCTCGAGGGCGATGCGCTCCTTGCGGTACTTCTCGCCCAGCGCGCGCTGGAACCCGACGGACACGTCGACCCGGTGCTCGCGAGCGAAGGCGTCGCGGGTCGCGCGCATGAGAGCGAGCCGCCCGGGGAGGTCGAAGCCGAGATCGTCGAGCAGCTGGTCGGTGCCGCGCAGGGCGAGGCGCCAGCGCGCGTCGCTGCCGGCGTCGCCGGCGAGCATGCCGAGGATGTCGATCGCGCACGCGCTGTCGGCGGCGAACAGCCGCTCGGCGAGCTCGATGCCGAGCGGGCCGCCGTAGCGCTCGACCTCGCGCTCGTAGGTGTCGAGCTGCATCCGCCACATCCGGCCGTCGTCGAGCATGCCGCGGGTGGCCTCGGCGAGCTTGGGCATGAGCTCGCCGAGCAGCCACGCCGGCTCGCCGCGCGCGCGGAACCGGATGTGCCAGTGCGGGTCACCGTAGCGCAGGAAGAACCATGTCGGCAGGTCGACGACGAGCGGCGCGATCGCGTCGGTGAGGATCTGATCGGCGGTAGCCTGACCCGTGTAGAGCTTGGCGTATAGCCACTCCGAGCCGGGCGCAAAGCTACGCCGCAGCGCGGGGGCGGGCGTGGCGGCAGCGGCGGGCGTGGCGGCAGCGGCGGGCGTGGCGGCAGCGGCAGGCGTGGCAGCGGCAGCGGCAGGTGCAGCGGCGGCGGCGACCCGCACGAACGGCACGACGATCTCGTTGGCGTAGCGGCCATCGCTGCCGCGCACGGCGAGCTCGTCGGGCGCGGGCCACAGCTCGGTGAGCGTCACGCCAGCGCGCTGCTTGACCAGGTGGGCGAAGCTGTCCACCGCGAGCACGTTGTCGAGGTCGACCGGCAGCACGTTGTCGCCGTCCTCGACGCAGACCCAGCGCGGCAGGTTCGCGGCGGCGCGCAACCGGTGGAGCGCCGCGAGCCGCGCCGCGCCGCTCTGGGTCGTGATCGGATCGAGGTCGGCCTTGCGCAGCGTCCACGACGCTTCGCGTACGATCACGCGGCCGAGCCGGATCCGCGGCACGTAGGGCAGCGAGCCGAGCGGCCCGATCGTGAAGTACATCGGCCGGACGTCCTGGTTCTGCAGCATGGCGAGGAAGCGATACGGCCCGAGCGCGCCCGACGAGTAGTTGTGGGCGTTGGTCAGCCGCGGCACGACCTCGCGGCCGAGCGAGCGCGAGCGCAGCACGACCCGGCCGTCGCGCACGGCGACCAGCAAGTCGGTGAGCGGCAGCTGGCGGTCGTGCGGGGCGCCGGACCGGCCGAGGTAGACGATCTCGTGGTCGCGCAACACGGGCCGCGCGGAGATGTTGGCGAGCCGGCCGTCGGCGAGGTGGACGACCTCGGCGAACACGACGTCCGGTCGCAGCGCGTGTTCGGCGGCGAGGTTGGCCGCGACCATGTCCTGCATCGCGCGATCGCTGTGACAGAACCGGCCGAGCAGCGTCGCGCCGGGCGGGCCGCCGAGCGAGCCGAGCTGGATGACTGGGCTGCCGTCGGCGGCGCGCGCGAGCACGAGCATCGCCTGAAAGGCGTCGGGCGGCGGCGCGGCGGGCGTCGCGGTGGCGTCCATCGCAGTGAGGTCGGCCTCGTCGAGCACGAGCTCGCGCTCGCCGGCGGTGACGGCGGCGGCGATCCTGCGCGCGAGGTGGTTCACCCGTGGGCCCCACGGCACGCTGTCCTCGGCCGGCGCTCCCGGGAACACCAGGCCCTCGAGCAGCGGCGAGGCGGCGGCGCCCGGCGCCTGCGACGCCGCGAAGCCGACGCCGGACTCCTCGTCGAGCACCTCGGTCAGCGGGACCTCGCGGGTCTCGTAGCGCTCGCTGAACGCGTCGCGGAACCGGCTCAGCTCGTCGGCGCCGCGCGGCCGGGTGAGCCGGCGCAGCAGCTCGATGCCGTGCACGATCTCGTCGAGCACGTCGCGGCCGAGCTCGACCCTGGCGGCGGTGGGCACCAGGTTGACCTGGAACAGGCGATGGATCTCGGGCTTGGCCGGCAGCGGGGCCAGGGTCTCGGCGGCGTCGCGGTAGCGCGTGGGCGCGTTGCCGATCGCGCGATCGAGCTCACCGAGCGTGGCGCGGATCCCTCCGAGGGTGCGCGCGGCGGTGCCGGCGGCCGCGACGTCGGCGATCCGGTCGAGCTGGGCGATCACGTCGTCGACCGCCTCGGGGCCGGTCACCGGCGGCGCGAGCTCGGACACCAGCACCTGGCTGTCGATCAGCTCGTCGATGAACGCGTCGGCCTCCTCGCGGGTGACCTCGGGGTCGGCGTCGCACAGCGCCTGCGCCAGGTCGGCCGGCCACGCGCCGTCGCGGGCGCGCTCGAGGGTCGCGAGCAGGTAGTCCGAGGGCTCGAGGCTGACCAGCGAGTAGCTGCGGCTCTCGCCCTCGCGCCGCATCGCGTAGCGCAGCCGGCCCGCGACCCGGCACAGGCTGGTGTTGGGCCGGTGGAGCAGGCGCTGGCGCAGCGCCTTGTCGGCGGCGAGCGTGTCGGTGAGATCGGACAGGTAGTCGCCGTCGATCCGCGAGTAGCGGCGGTAGCTGTCGCGCGGCGCGAGCTCGAGGTGCGTGACCTCGGCGAGCGCACCGACGGTGTTGCCGGCGAACAGGCCGAACGGGGTCGGCCGCGCCGCCATGCGCGCCACGTAGCGCACGAGGCTGCGCTCGGTCTTCTGCCCGGCCTCGCTGGTCGGCTGGGCGAGCCAGGCGTCGATGCTCGCCTCGAGCCCGGGGGACGCGACGAAGATCGCCTCGCGGACCTCGGGGCGCGCGACGAGCTCCACCAGCCGGGCGCGCAGCACCGCGCGATCCGTCTCTATGGCGGCGGCGAGCCGCTCGAGGTCGTCACCGGCGGACGGCACCGCGAGGCCGTGGCCCCAGCGATCGAGCACGTCGCGCGGGAGCAGCGGCGTGCGCAGCACGAACGATCCGGACGGCCGGAGCTCCGGCGGTGATGCTGTGCGCTTGCTCCCCTTGGCCATGCATCGCGACTGTAGCCGAACCGGAACCGCGTGAGCGCGCGCGGGGCACCGAGCTGCACGGCGCGATGGAGCTCGGCAAGATCCGGCAGGCTCGCGCGTCGCGCCGACCCGCCGCGCTGCCCGCGCCGGCCGCGACCGCGTGACGTCGCGCCATGACTGTCCTGCCGCAGCGTGACACGCGGCCCGGTTCATCTCGCGAGGTTGCGCCGTGTGCGGCTGGCATCGCGCGTGAAAGACGAGCGCTCGACCGCGAGGCGACGCCTGCGCGGCGCTCGAAACCACATGGAATGGAGAACGCAGATGACGAAGCTACTCTCGATCTTGGCAATCTCGTTGGCGCTGGGCGTGTTGGGTTGCGGCGTGTCACCGACCGGGGGCGGCGAGCGCGCCGTCTCGACCGTGGCGATGCCGGCGGAGCCCGCGGCGCCCACCGCGTTGACCCCGGACGGCCCGGCCGACGAAGCGCTCCTGTCGAGCTGCCCGCAGGGGGAGCACACCTCGTGCTACCGCGCGACCGGGGACTGCGGCTGCTGCCCGCTGAACGAGATCCTCGACTGCTTTGGGCCCGGTGACTGCATCTGTTGCCACGGCATCAGCTGCCCATGAACGCGGTTGCGCTCGATGTGGCTCGTCACGCGCCGGCCGGCGTGCTGCCCTTCACGAGGCGGGGCACGACGGTCCGCAGGTAGCGGACGAAGTCCTCGGCGTGGCGTGCGACGATCAGGTCGCGCCGCCACACCGCCTCGAAGGTCAGGACGACGGGCTGGTGGTCGCGCTCGAGCGCCGCGCTGGGTGCCCGGCGGACCAGCGACGCCGGCAGGATCGCGCCGCCGATGCCGAGCTCGGCCCACTCCTCGAGGGCGGCGTAGCTCAGGGCCTGGCCGGCGTACTCGTCGATCGCGATCCGCGCGCGAGAGAACAGCTCGCGGGTCGCCGGGGCGAGGCCGCAGCTACCGTCGGTCAGGACGAGCCGGGACCGCGCGACGTCGTGCAGCGTCACGCGATCGCGCGCGATCGCGCCATGCGGAGGAAGCCAGCGCAGCGGCTCGCGATACAGCACGAGCCGCCCGCGATGCCGGCCGCGCGGGAGCCCCGTGCCGCACGCGACGTCGATCGTGCTCGCGTCGAGCCGGGCGTCCATGTCGCCGAGCGCGCACTCCTTGTAGATCAGCTCGACGTCGGGGTGTTCGCGGGCGAACGGTTCGAACAGCAGGCCCAGCCGCTGCGCGCCGACCAGCGACGAGAACCCCACCCGGAGCAGCTTGCGCGCCGGCGCCTTCAGCGCGGCTGCCCCGCGCTCGAGCTCGGCGACGGCCTCGAGCACGGCGTGGACCGCGGGCAACAGCGCCTGCCCGGCGGGGGTCGTAGCGAGCCGCCGGGTCGAGCGCTCGAACAGCCGCGCGCCCAGCGCGTCCTCGAGATCGGCGATCGCGCTGGACACCGTGGGCTGAGAGACGCCGCACGCGCGCGCGGCCGCACTGAACGAGCCATGGCGCGTCACGGCCGCGGCGTAGCGCAGCGTCGGGAGGGTGAGGTCTTTCATATGCTTTTCCTATGAATGCATAGGGAGCAACACCCTACTGAATGAATCACGCGAGCGCCAGGATAGCCATCGAGCGCCAACGTCGCGCTCGGAAAGTGTGAGCACCTCGATGATCCTTCATGGCCACCCGCTGTCTGGAAACACCTACAAGGTCCGCTTGCTGCTGTCCGCGCTTGGCAAGCGGGTCGACGAGCGCACCGTCGACGTCACGACCGGCGCGCACAAGCTCCCGGAACACACAGCGTTGAACCCGCGCGGGCAGCTGCCGGTCCTGGTCGACGGCGACACCACGGTGTTCGATGCCCAGGCGATCCTGGTCTACCTCGCGCGCAGGTACGACGCGGCGCAGCGCTGGCTGCCGCTCGAGCCGGGGCCGATGGCCGCGATCGTCGGCTGGCTGTCGTTCGCGGCCAACGAGATCCAGCACGGGCCTCACCTCGCGCGCATGCACTACTTGCTCGGCGTACCGGCGGCGATCGACCAGGTCCACGCCGCGGCGCGCGAGACCCTCGGGCAACTCGACGCCCGGCTAGCGACGCGGTCGTACCTCGAGCTCGACCGACCCACCCTCGCCGACCTCGCCTGCATGCCGTGCGTCGCGCTCGCACCCGAAGGCAAGCTCTCGCTCGCCCCGTACCCCGGCGTGCGCGCGTGGGTCGAGCGGCTCCGCGCGCAGCCGTGGTTCGTGGCGATGCCCGGCCTCGAGGCCCGCACATGAGGCCGCCGGCGGCGGGCACCGCGTGGCAGGCTATGGCCATGCAGCTGCGCGACGATCCGTCCACCGTGGAGCTGGTCGCGTTCGACGCCACCGAGTGGATCGCGTCTCCCCAGCCCGCGGTGACGCGCAAGCTGCTCGAGCGCGACGGCGGCGAGGTGGCGCGCGCGACCTCGATCGTGCGCTACGCGCCCGGCAGCAGCTTCCCCGCGCACGGCCACGAGCGCGGCGAGGAGTTCGTGGTACTCGAGGGCACGTTCTCCGACGAGCACGGCAGCTACCCCGAGGGCAGCTACGTGCGCAACCCGCCGGGCTCGCGACACCGGCCGTTCTCCGAGGGCGGCTGCACGATCTTCGTCAAGCTCCGCCAGTCCCAGCCCGACGATCTGCGCCGCGTGGTGGCGGCGTGCGATCTCTCGCCCGTGGCCGACGGCGCGGCCAAGCAGACCGCGCTGCACGCTCACGGGAACGAGGGTGTGTCGCTGGTCCGGCTCGGTGCCGGTGCTCGCCTCGCGCTCGGGCCCGGCGACGTTGCGGTGGAGCTCCTCGTGCTCCGCGGCGACATGACGATCGACGGTGAGGCGTGCGCGCGGTGGGGCTGGTTTCGCGCGCCGCGCCACGGCCAGCGGGTCGAGACCACCGCGGGCTGCGCGTTCTGGATGAAGCGCGGCCACCTGCCAGGCCCGGCTGGCTACGCCTACACAGGAACGCGTTGACCTTCGGTCAACGGTCCCTGTTCCGCGTCGATCGATAGGGGACGTTCCCGTCTGACCATTGATCACAATTCCTCGTCGGAATTCATGGGGTTGGGAATTTCGGTCCTGGTGCACCGGTCTGCGGTGGATGAACGATTCTCCTCAGGCATGGTCCGCTGCAGAGTTTGGAGACGCGGAGCTCGGCGATCACCGAAGGACCAAGCGACTGGTCGCGATGGGAGCAACGATCGCCGGGCAACCGGCTGGTCGAATCACGCGCGCGTTCGCCAATGGTGCGGAGCGCGAAGCCGCATATCGGCTGGTCGAGAACGTCGGGTTCTCAGCGACGGCGATCGCTGCGTCGATCCATGGGGCGGCCGCTCGGCGGGCGGCCGACTACAAGCGGATCGTCGTGCCGATCGACGGGGTCGCTTTTACGATGGTCTACCAGGGCAAGGGGTTCGGGCCGATCTGCAACAAGGTCCACGGCAACGGTGCCCATGCGATGACGGCACTGGCGCTCACACCTCAGGGTGTACCGCTCGGCGTCCTGGGCCACGTGTGGTGGACGCGCTCGACGACGCCGGCACCCGCGTATGCGACCGACAACCGACCAATCGAGCAACGGGAGTCAGGTCACTGGCTGACCGTACTTACCCAGGCCGCGAGCGCGCTGCGTCGGCATGCGCCCGCAACGAGGCCCTGGTTTCAGCTAGATCGCGGGGGCGATTGCGCCGACGTCCTTCTTCACGCGCTCGACTTGGGAGCCGATGTCACGGTCCGGGCCTGCTACGACCGCGTTGTCACCGGCGGCAAACTGTGGGGCAAGGCCGCAGCCGGGACCTTTCTCGGTACGTACTCGCTGTGGGTGGCAAAACCCGGAGCGCGACCGCGCCTGGCAACGATCGCGGTGCGTGTACGCGAGGTCGAGCTGGTTTTGCGGCGGGGGCCAATGGGTCGCGGTCCAGTCCAGCTCACAACGATGCGCGTCGTAGAAGCCCGCGAGCGCAGGGGTGGCAAGCAGCGTGTGCTCTGGCGGCTTCTCAGCACCCTCCCTGTGACGACGTTTGCCCAAGCGCGCGCAGTGATCGCCGCCTACACCCGGCGATGGCGGATCGAGGAGTTCCATCTGGCGTGGAAGTCCGGGGCGTGTGGCATCGAGTTGTCGTGGCTACGTCAGCGCGAGCACTTCTTCAAGTGGGCTACCCTCCTGAGTGCCGTGGCAGCACGTCTCGAGCGCATCCGACTGCTCTCGCGCACCGAACCGGGACGCGACGCCTTGGACGAGTTCACCCAGGACGAGATCGACGCAGCCATCGCGCTGCGCAAGCCCAAGGGCGCGTCCTTAGGCGCACGGCCGACTCTCGGAGAAATGACCCGCTGGGTCGCCGATATCGGCGGCTACACGGGCAAATCCTCCGGCGGGCCACCGGGCATCCGCGTCATCGCCCGTGGCTTCGAGCGAGTCGAAGCCGCCGCCGTGGCCATCGCAAGTCTCAGGAAGGATCGGGAAACCCGTGGCTAATGGTCAGACGTTCCCGTCCCCTCTGGGCCGGCGGAGCCGTCCCATTCACCCCACCGCGCGTTGCTCGCGCGGCACCTGCACCTGATGGCCCTGCGCCCTGCCTGTGAGCCCCCACTGCAGGCAC
>Ga0302299_10001229_pt1 | contig 15303 bp, 12 predicted proteins | sample III_Fen_N3_4_FD_198795 | JGI IMG/M metagenome (GOLD analysis project Ga0302299, IMG submission 198795) | Peat permafrost microbial communities from Stordalen Mire near Abisko, Sweden - III_Fen_N3_4 | ecosystem: Environmental > Terrestrial > Soil > Wetlands > Permafrost | place: Sweden: Abisko... | reverse complement strand
CGACCACGGTGAACTCGTCGCCGCCGAGGCGGGCGAGCACGTCCTCGCCGCGTACGCAGTTGCGCAGCCGCTCGGCGACGTCGCGCAGCAGCTGGTCGCCCTCGACGTGCCCGAGCGAGTCGTTGACGACCTTGAAGCGGTCGAGGTCGAGATAGAGCACCGCCGTCGACGAGCCCCGCGCCTCGCGCGAGGCGAGGTGGTGGTCGAGGACGTCGCGGAACAGCGCCCGGTTGGCCAGCCCGGTGAGGTCGTCGTGCGTCGCGCGGTGCACGAGTCGTGCGTTGGCCTCGGACAGCTGCGCCGAGAGGCCCTCCTCCACGATGCGCCCGCCGATCGCCTGCGCCACCATGCGGTTCACCATGAGGAAGCTCGTGTAGAGCATCGCGAAGAGGACGAACGACATGATCGCGAGCGGCGCCGGCACGTCCGGCATGAGCCGACCCGAGCCGATGAGCCACGTGGTCGGCACGAGCATGCCGAGGACGAGCATCAGGAAGAACGGCCGGTACGCCGCACTGGCGGTGAGCGACGTGGCCATCGCCGCGATCCCGAAGTAGAGGATCAGGTAGGTCTGCGCCGTCGAGCGCGGCTGGAGCACGATCAGCGCGAGCGGCCACACGAGCCCGGGCATGAGCAGGCTGGCGACGGCGGCCCGCGCCGCCGGGCGGGAGTCGACGGACGGGCGCTGCAGCACGCGCAGCAGGTGCGTCAGGCTGCCCGTGGCCAGCAGCGCGAAGGCCACGACCACCAGGACGTAGAGGAGCCGGCTCCAGACCGGGGCGCGGTCGAGCAGCAGCGCGAGGGTCAGGGCGGCGGGGATGCCGATGAGGACGAGCGCCCGGCTGGAGAAGGCAGCGCGGCGGAGCATCTCGGCGTGCACGCCGGAACTGCGCCCGGCGACCGCACCGTGGGACGTCGCCGCCTCCCCCATCACGCCCCGAGGCTAGGACTGCCACCCCTATGGTCGCGCGTTGAGACGAAGCGACCACGCAGAGTGACCGATCGCATCACACGTCGCTGCGCACACCGTCGCTTCCCGGCCCGGATCAGGCGCGGATACGACGGCTTCCGCAGCGAATTCGCGTGGGGCGCGGGCTACCAGGCGTAGGCCTCGGGGGCCGCGCCTCCCGGGCCGGGGAAGATCTCGTCGATGCGGGCGAGCGCGGCCTCGTCGAGCGTGATGTCGAGCGCCCGCAGGCCGCCCTCGAGCTGGTCGATGTTGCGCGGTCCCACGATGGGCGCGGTGACCGCGGGCTGGTGCAGCAGCCAGGCGAGCGCCACGTCGCCGGGGTCCTCGCCGCGCTCGGCGCAGAAAGCCTCCCACGCCTCGATCGCCGGACGGTGCTTCTCGATGTCCTCGGCCGCGCGGCCGCTGGTGCTGCGACCGGTCGTGCCGTCCGCCATCTTGCGCAGGACGCCGCCGAGCAGGCCGCCGTGCAGCGGTGACCACGGGATGACGCCGAGGCCGTAGGACTGCGCGGCCGGAAGCACCTCGAGCTCCACCGTGCGCTCGACGAGGTTGTAGATCGACTGCTCGCTCACGAGGCCGAGCGTGCCGCGACGGCGAGCCGCCTCCTGCCCCTGCGCGATGTGCCAGCCGGCGAAGTTCGAGGATCCGACGTAGAGGATCTTGCCCTGCTGGCGCAGGACCTCCATCGCCTCCCAGATCTCGTCCCACGGTGTCGCGCGGTCGACGTGGTGCATCTGGTAGACGTCGATGTAGTCGGTCTGCAGGCGTGCGAGCGAGGCGTCGCAGGCTCGGCGGATGTTGAGTGCCGAGAGCTTGCCCTCGTTGGGCCAGTCGCCCATGTCGGCGTAGAGCTTGGTGGCGAGGACCGTGCGCTCGCGGCGTCCGCCGCCCTGGGCGAACCAGTCGCCGACGATGCGCTCGGTCCAGCCGCGCTTGTCCCCCCAGCCGTAGACGTTGGCGCTGTCGAAGTAGTTGATCCCCTCGGCGTGCGCGCGGTCCATGATCGCGAACGAGTCCTCGGGCGTCGTGACGGGCCCGAAGTTCATCGTGCCGAGGCACAGGCGGCTCACGCGGAGCCCGGTGCGGCCGAGGTGCACGTAGTCCATGGGTCCTCCTGGTGCGGGTCGGGACCTTCGACGCTAGCCCCATCCGTGCGTGTGCGCGAAGCACGGCCGTGCGGACTAGCGTGGTGGTGGGCCGGATGGTCCGGCTGGGAGCGGGTCCGTGGACACGACGACGACGGCCGGCAGGTCGACAGCCGTGACCTCGCTGCGGACCGCGGCGTCGCTCGCCGTCGAAGACGCCCTCGTGGCCCTCGCGTCGGGCTCGGCCGGGCTGTCGTCGGTCGATGCTGCGGCGCGCCTCGCGTCGATCGGCCCCAACGCGGTGCGCACCCACCACGTGAGCGCCTGGTCGGTCCTGCTGGCGCAGCTGAAGTCCCCGCTCCTGCTGCTGCTCGGCGGCACGGCCGCGCTCTCGGCGTTCTTCGGGCAAGGGGCCGACGCCGTCATCATCGGCGTGATCCTCGCGGGGTCGATCGGCCTCGGCTTCGTCAACGAGTACCGCGCCGCGCGGGCCGCGCAGGCGCTGCACTCGCAGCTGCGCCACTCCTGCACGGTGCACCGCGACGGGCACGCGACGTCGGTCGACGTCGCCGACCTCGTGCCCGGCGACGTCGTGGAGCTCGAGCTCGGCGAGGTGGTGCCCGCCGACATCCGGCTGATGAGCGTCACGTCCTTCGAGTGCGACGAGTCGGTGCTCACCGGCGAGTCGGAGGCGGTCACGAAGTCCGTCGACCCCGTGGCCGCCGGTGTCGCGCTCGGCGACCTCACCTCGTGCGCGCTCATGGGCACCGTCGTGCGAGCCGGCTCGGCGCGCGGCGTCGTGGTCGCGACCGGCAGCAGGGCGGAGTTCGGGCAGGTCGCGCTCGCGCTGGGCGAGCGCGAGCCCGAGACCGAGTTCCAGCGTGGGCTGCGCGAGTTCTCGATGCTGCTCGTCAAGGTCGCGGCCGTGCTCTGCACGGGGATCATCGTCGTCAACCTCGCGCTGCAGCGACCGATCCTCGAGGCCGTGCTGTTCTCGCTGGCGATCGCGGTCGGCATCTCGCCGCAGCTGCTCCCCGCCGTCGTGTCGACGAGCCTCGCCGCAGGGTCACGTGCGCTCGCGAAGCAGAAGGTGCTCGTGAAGCGGCTGGTCAGCATCGAGGACCTCGGCGACATCGAGGTCCTCTTCACCGACAAGACCGGCACGCTGACCGACGGCCGGATCAGCTTCATGCGCTCGATCGGCGCCGACGGAACACCCTCGGTCGAGCCGCTCCGCGCCGGCCTCGTGTGCAACGAGGCGGTCGTCGAGGACGGCGTCGCCGTCGGCGGGAACTCGCTCGACATCGCCCTGTGGGACTCGCCCGCGGCCAAGCCCCTCGCCGACGACGTACGCCGGTGGCACGTGCTCGACCTCGACCCGTTCGACCACGTGAGCCGCACGGTCACCGCGCTCGTGCGTGATCCCTCTGGCGCGACGGCGCTGCTCGTGAAGGGGGCGCCGGAGAACCTGCTGACCCGCTGCACCGACGTGTCGGCCTCTGCACGCGCGGCGCTCGACGGCGAGTTCGCGGCGGGCAACCGCGTGGTCGCGGTCGCGCGTGCGGAGGTCGACGCCTCGCGCACGACTGCGACGGGTGGCAGCGACGTAGGCCTGCGGCTCCTTGGGTTCCTGGTGTTCCTCGACCCGCCGAAGGCGAGCGCGGGGCCGGCGCTCAAGCGGCTCGCGGACCTCGGCATCACGGTCAAGGTCATCACGGGCGACAACGCAGTCGTCGCCGAGCGCGTGTGCGCCGAGCTCGGGCTGCCGCCGGGTCAGACCCTCACCGGCGTCGACATCGACGCGCTCGACGACGCGGCGCTCACCGCGGCGATCCCGGGCACGAGCGTGTTCGCGCGGGTGAGCCCGGAGCACAAGGCGCGTGTCGTGCGCCTGCACCGCAGGGCCGGCAGCGGAGTCGCGTTCCTCGGCGACGGCGTCAACGACGCGGTGGCGCTGCACGCCGCCGACGTCGGCATCTCGGTCGACTCCGCCAGCGACGTCGCGAAGGACGCGGCCGACGTGATCCTGCTCGAGAAGGACCTCGACGTGCTCGCGGCCGGCGTCGTCGAGGGGCGTCGCGTGTTCGCGAACACGATCAAGTACGTGCTCATGGGCACGTCGAGTAACTTCGGGAACATGTTCAGCGCGGCGGGCGCCTCGATCTTCCTGACGTTCCTGCCGATGCTGCCCTCGCAGATCCTGCTCAACAACCTTCTCTACGACACCAGTCAGCTCGCGATCCCGACGGACAACGTCGACCCCGACCAGCTGCTCCGCCCGTCGCACTGGGACATCGCGATGATCCGGCGCTTCATGTTCTTCTTCGGGCCGATCAGCTCCGTCTTCGACTTCGCGACGTTCGGCATCATGCTGTGGGTGTTCGACGCCTCGCCGCCGGAGTTCCGGGCCGGCTGGTTCGTCGAGTCGCTCGCGACGCAGACGCTCGTGATCTTCGCCATCCGCACCAAGCGGGTGCCGTTCTTCCGCAGCCGTCCGAGCCGCGCGCTGCTCCTCGCGGCGCTCGCGGTCGTCGCGATCGGCGCGATCATCCCGGCGTCCCCGTTGTCCGCGACGCTCGGGTTCGCGCCGCTGCCCATGCCGTTCTTCGCGACGCTCGTGGTGATGGTGGTGGTCTACCTCGTGCTCATCGACCTGGCGAAGCGGTGGTTCTTCGCCCACCTGCCGCCGCCGACGCGCGTTCGCCCGCCGGCGCCGACCCGTCGCCTCGCGCGCCGCGCCGCCCGCTTCAGCACGCACCGTCCGCTGCCCTCGTCGAGGTGAGCCGCGTGCCGGATACGCTGACGCCGCGCACGGGGCGGTAGCTCAGCTGGTCAGAGCAGCGGACTCATAATCCGTCAGGTCGTGGGTTCGAGCCCCACCCGCCCCACGACGCAGGGCCGTGACCTGCGACAAACGTTGTGATTCGCTCCCACCGCTGGAATCTGACGTCAACGCCGACGCCGCATGCGCCTGCGCCCGGCCAGCTCGAGCACGGCGCCGAGGGTGCCGTCCGGGAGCAGCGCGTCGCTCGAGAGCGGGTGCCCGCAGACGTCGGACTTCCTCGACCCGCGCTTGTGGCCGAGCGCCTTGCTCACGACCGACGGGGGAGCGAGGACGTCCGCGGAGGGCCGGCACGACACGGCGAGCAGGACGGAGGATGCTGACCGAGAGGGTCGCGCCGAGCACACCTGCCGAGGTCGGTTGCGACCCTCGACCGTGCCCGGGCGTGCGGCGCCCGCATCCGATGGGGCAGTCCGTGAACACGCGCATACCTCCGGCGCAACGACTACTCCTGGTGAGGACGTCAGTGCGATCGTGACGACATCCTGACGCCAACGGAGATCGACGCGACCTGCTCGCTCAGTCGCCTGCCTGGTTGCCATCCCCGCCGAGGGCGCCGACGACGGCGAGCGCCGCCCCAGCTGCCACGACGAGCCATCCGAACCCGTTGAGGAGCGTGGGTCCGGGCCACCAGTCGCCGGTAGCCAGGCCCCACGCGAAGCCACCGAACGGCATCACCATGCCGACCACGGCGATGACCACACCGGCAACGCGGAGCCTCATGGCAGGGACTGTCTCAGATGACGGGAGCGTGGTGCCCCATTTCACGTTCCGGGCGTGGGACGACCCGTACCACGGCGGACGGGTGCGGGTCGGCAGCGCGTCCTCGGTGAGTCTGATCCGCCGAGCGACGAGCCCACCACCCGCATTGACCATGGACGGGCGAGGTAAGGGTACGTAGGTTCGGCGGCACTCCCACCTACACGCCCCGGAGGTAGCTGTGCACCTGTCTCGCCGCACCAAAGTCGCTGTAGCCATCACCGCTCTCGGTCTGTCCCTCGCCGGAGTCATCGCAGCCCCCGCCGCGTCCGCCAGCGTGCACCGCAATCCGACGTCGCACGGGCAGTAGCCCCGTCGCCTGACCCCGGACTCGCGCCGGACCCCGCACCACGGGGACCGACGTCGCTCGACGTCGTGGACGTTCCCCAGGCAGGAGCGGTCGGGCGGATCACCGTCGACTTCCGTGGACGCGTGGTGGCTACCCGTCAGGTCGTGGGTTCGAGCCCACCGGCCCCACCGACGTTGCGTGGTTCCGCCGCACGGGTCGCCGACGTAGCGTGGAGGCACGGAGACCGACCGGGAGGTGGTGTCACGTGCAGCAGACCGATGACAGTGCGGAGCGCTGGCTCGGCGAGGGCGGGCACGACTACCACGTCGCGCGCGCTCGGCTCGTGGCCGAGGTCGCGCAGGCGGACGAGCCGCAGCGCGCCGGCCTGTGGGGCGTCGCGGTCACGGAGTACGGCGAGGCCGAGGCGTCGCGCATCTGGCAGGAGGCGCTGTCCTCCGGCGACGCGAGCGACACGTAGGACGTGTCCCGGCAGGTGCAGGACGAGCGATCTGGTGGTCAGCCGGTGCCTGACGTTCCCGCGGTGTCACGGGGCCAGCACGCGCCGATCGCCGTTGGCGGCCGCGGCATCGACGTCCCAGAGCGCCAGTGTCGCGGCGGCCAGGTCGTGCACGTCGGTGAACCCCGCGAAGTCCTTGTCGGGCGCAGCGGTCCGCATCGCGTCGTCGACGAGGGCCTTGACCACGAGCGTCGTCGCCGCCGCGGTCGCGATGCCGTCCGCCTGCTCGCTGCGGAACGAGTCGGCGAGCGCGGTCATCCACGTCTCCGCGGCCGCCTTGGCCGTGGCGTAGGCGGCGTTCCCCGCGGTCGGCTTCTCGGCCGCGGTCGCCGACACGATCACGAGCTCGCTGCGGGGTGAGGCGAGCAGGTGGTCGTGGAAGGCGTACGACACGTTCTGCAGCGTGCGCACGAGCTGGTCGAGCAGGAACGACGCGTCCGCGAGGGTGGTGTCGCGCAGGCGTGAGCCACCTCGGTAGCCGCCCACGAGGTGCACCACGCCGTCGACGCGCGGCGAGCCTGAGGGGTGCGACGCCGCGACCGAGTCCGCCCACGCCGTGACGGCGTCGGCGTCGAGCACGTCGACGACCGCACCGGAGAAGCGGGACGCGTCCGCGCCGAGCGTCGCGGCGATGGCGTCGAGGCGCTCCTGCTGGCGGCCGGCACCGACGACCGTCGCGCCGGTCGCGATGAGGGCCCGCACCATCGCCGTACCCGCAGGACCGGCTGCCCCGGTGACGACGACGAGCGAACCAGGGCCGAGGGGGAGCGCGTCAGGAGTCACGGGACCGTTCTACCGGCTCGGGGCCGTGCCGACCAGGAATGGGTCGATCGGCCGTGGGATGAAGGCCGAGCTTGCTGCGCTCTTAGCAACGAAGGCCACCTTCAGTGACTACGTCGGCGTCCAGGGGAGCGCGGGGGGTACGTTCGCGGCCATGGAGCTTGTCGAGTGCGTGCCGAACTTCTCCGAGGGGCGACGCCCCGAGGTGATCGCCGCGATCCGTGACGCCATCGCGTCGGTCGACGGGGTGTCGGTGCTCGACGTGTCGTCGGACCCGAGCCACAACCGGATGGTCGTCACCTTCGTCGCGCCTCCGGCCGCTGCGGTCGAGGCGGCGTTCCGCGGCATCGAGACCGCGCGCGACCGCATCGACCTCACCGCGCACGAGGGCGAGCACCCGCGCATCGGTGCCACCGACGTGTGCCCGTTCATCCCGATCTCCGGCGTGACCATGACTGACTGCGTCGCGCTCGCCGAGCAGCTCGGGCGGCGGGTCGGCGACGAGCTCGGCATCCCGGTGTTCCTCTATGAGCGCGCAGCGCGACGCCCCGACCGCGCGAACCTCGCCGACGTGCGGCGCGGCGAGTTCGAGCAGGCCCGCCTCGACATCGGCACGAACCCCGACCGCGAACCCGACTTCGGGCCGCGCGCGGTCCACCCGACCGCCGGCGCGACCGTGATCGGTGCACGTCCGTTCCTCGTGGCCTACAACATCTATCTCGGCGGCGCGGAGCACCTCCAGGTCGCGAAGGACGTGGCCAAGGCGGTCCGCCAGTCGAGCGGCGGCCTGCCCTACGTCAAGGCGCTCGGCATGGAGGTCGACGGCCAGGCGCAGGTGTCGATGAACCTCGTCGACACCGAGTCCACGCCGCTGTCGCTCGTGTTCGACACCGTGCGCGAGGAGGCCGAGGCGCGTGGCGTGTCGCCGACGCGCAGCGAGCTCGTCGGCCTCGTTCCCGAGAAGGTCCTGTTCGAGACGGCCGCGCACCACGTGCTGCTGCCCGACTTCACGCCCGACATGGTGCTCGAGACGAACGTCCGCGCCGCGACGGAGGCGGCGCCCACGATGAGCGGCTTCCTGGCGAGCGTCGCGGGACCCGACCCCGTGCCTGGCGGCGGCAGCGTGAGCGCGCTGGCCGGCCAGCTCGCGGCCGCGCTCGCCGAGATGGTCGCCGGTCTCACGATCGGCCGGAAGAAGTACGCCGACGCCGCGGCCGAGATGGCCGCGGTCGTCGCCGAGGCGCACGCGCTGCGCGACCACCTCGGCGCGCTCGTGACCGAGGACGCCGACGCCTACGCCGTGGTGAGCGACGCCTACAAGCTCCCCAAGGACGGCGATCCCACGGCACGCGACGCCGCGATCCAGGCGGCGCTCGTCACGGCTGCCGAGGTGCCGCTCGAGACGGCGCGGCTCTGCCGCGACGTGGCGCGTCTCGCCGTCGCGTGCGCGACGCGCGGCAACACCAACGCCGTGACCGACGCCGGCGTCGCCGCGCTGCTCGCGGAGGCGTCGTGCCGCGGAGCGGCGTACAACGTGCGGATCAACGTCGCGTCGATGTCCGACCCCACCGTCGCCACGCCGCTCGCTGACGCGGCGACGGCCCTGGTCGCGGAGACGCACGCGCTGGCCCTCGAGGCGGTCGCGTGCGTCGAGCGCGCGATCGGCTGAGGCGCGGGACCGCCTCGGCCTAGAGTCGAATCATGGAGCCGGACGGACAGCGACGGGCGCGTCCCGAGTCGCGGTGGGCGGACCTCGACGGCCCGGTGCACTACGTCGACCACGGTGGTCCCGCCGACGGCCCGCTGCTGGTCTGCGTCCACGGTCTCGGCGGGTCGCTCCTCAACTGGGCCGCGCTCGTGCCGCTCCTCACGCCCACGTGCCGCGTCGTGGCGCTCGACCTCGCTGGGTTCGGTCACACGCGCGGGGGCGCGAGGTCGACGTCGGTGCAGGCCAACCAGCGGCTGCTGCACCGCTTCCTCACCGAGGTCGCCGGCACTCCGGCGATCCTCGTCGGCAACTCGATGGGCGGCCTCATCTCGATCCTGCAGACAGCGCAGCGCCCGGACACGGTGGCCGGGCTCGTGCTCGTCGACCCGGCGCTCCCGATCGCGCTCGACGCCCGGCCGGACCCGCGCGTGTTCGCCACGTTTGCCGCCTTCCTGGTGCCCGCGGTCGGCCGCCGTGTGCTGTCCCGGCGACGCGACACCACGTCGGCCGAGGAGGCCGCTCACGCCATGCTGCGACTCTGCTGCGCCGACCCGTCGCGCGTGCCGTCCGACGTGGTCGACCTCCACGTCGAGCTCGCGGGCCAGCGCCGTGAGTACTCCGACGTCGACTCCGAGATGCTCTCCGCCGCGCAGTCGCTGCTGTGGGTGCTCGCGGACCGTCGCCGCTACGCCGCGATGCAGCGTGCCATCGACGTACCCGTCCTCCTGCTCCACGGCGACGAGGACCGCCTCGTGCACATCGCCTCCGCGCGCGCCGCCGCGGCGGCGAACCCGTCGTGGCGCTTCGAGGTCGCGCAGGGCATCGGGCACGTACCGCAGCTCGAGGCGCCGGAGTGGACCGCCGAGCACGTGCTGAGCTGGCTGGCCGAGCACCCCGAGGCCGCCGACGTCGCGGCCCAGGCGCGGCCGCTCCTGCGACGGGGAGCGTGAGCGCATGGAGCGACTGAGCTCGCTCGACGCGGGGTTCCTGCACCTGGAGAACGACACCCAGCAGATGCACGTCGGGTCGCTGCTGGTGTTCGAGGGCCCGGTGCCGGACTACCAGGGGTTCGTCGACCACCTCTCGTCGTGCCTCGACGCCGTGCCGCGCTACCGCCAGCGGGTCCGGCGGATGCCGCTCGACCTCGCCCGGCCGGCATGGGTCGACGACCCGCACTTCTCCCTCGCGTACCACCTGCGGCACACGGCGATCCCGTCGCCGGGCGGCGACGCGCAGCTGCGAGCGCTGGTCGGTCGGGTCATGTCGCAGCGCCTCGACGTCGACCGTCCGCTGTGGGAGATGTGGCTCGTCGAGGGCATGTCCGACGGCCGCTGGGCCGTCATCACCAAGACCCACCACGCGATGATCGACGGGCTCGCCGGCAACGAGCTCATGGAGATCGTGCTCGACCGCGTCCCTGGCCGCCGACGTCCGGCGCCCTCGGGATGGCGACCCCGCCCGGAGCCGTCGACGCTCGGGCTGGCCGCCGCCGGTGCGGGCTGGCTGGCCCGGCTGCCGGCTGAGGCAGGTCGTGCCGCCGCCGCCGCGGCGTCGGCGCTGCGCTCGCCGTCGGACGTCCTGCGTGCGGGTGCGGTCCGTGCCTACGGCATGGCGGAGTTCGGGCGCACGGCAGCGAGCCCCACCAGTGTGCTCAACGGAGCGCTCGGCCCGCACCGGCGCTGGGGCTGGGCGCGCGCCGAGCTCGCCGACGTGAAGGCCGTGAAGGACACGATGGGTGGCACCGTCAACGACGTCGTGCTCGCTGCCATCGCGGGCGGGTTCCGCACCTACCTGCGAGGGCGCGACGAGGATGTCGACGGCCTGCTCGTACGTTCGCTCGTCCCGGTCTCCATCCGCACCGGGGACCACCGCGGCCGGCTCGGCAACCAGGTCACCGCGGTGTTCGCGGACCTCCCCGTGGGGATCGCGGACCCCGCCGGGCGCCTGGCTTCGGTGTCGCGGCAGATGGACCACCTCAAGCGCAGCGGCGTGGCCGTGACGGTCGACTCGATGATGTCGGCGGGCGACTTCGTACCCGCCACTCTGATGACGCTCGGCGCGCGCATCTACGCCAGGACCGGTCAGCGGGTGGTCAACACCGTCACCACGAACATCCCCGGTCCGCAGCACCCGCTCTACCTCCTCGACCGCCGGATGCTCGAGATGTTCCCCTACATCCCGGTGGCCCAGGGTGTGCGCATCAGCGTCGGGATCGTCTCCTACGACGGCCATCTCGCGATCGGCGCCACGGGCGACTACGACGCCGTGCCCGACCTCGACGTGCTCTGCGACGCGATCGAGGACGGTCTCGCCGAGCTCGTGTCGCTCGTGCGCGACGACAGCGGCACCTGAGGACGACGGAGGAGATCTCGTGAACGCCTGGGACACACCGGAACGCCGGCTGCTGCGCGAGTCCGTTCGCCGCTTCAGCGAGGCGCGTCTGGTGCCGCGGCTCGCGGAGTGGGAGGAGCAGGGGCTCGTCCCGCGCGAGGTGCACCGCGAGCTCGCCGATGCGGGGCTGCTCGGCATCGGGTTCCCCGAGGAGGCCGGCGGCAGCGGCGGTTCGGCGATCGACGCGCTGGTCGTCGCCGAGGAGATCATCCTGTCCGGCGGCTCGTCGGGCCTCGTCGCGGCGCTGTTCACCCACGGCATCGGCCTGCCGCACCTCGTCGCGGCCGGCGACCCCGCGCTGATCGACCGCGTCGCGCGGCCCGTGCTCGCCGGCGAGAAGATCGTGTCGCTCGCGGTGACGGAGCCCGAGGGCGGCTCCGACGTCGCGGGACTGCGCACGCGTGCCGTGCGCGACGGCGACGACTACGTCGTCACGGGTGCGAAGCTCTACATCACGTCGGCCACGCGTGCGGACTTCATCACGACCGCCGTGCGCACGGGAGGGCCCGGCGCCGGCGGCATCTCGCTGCTGGTCGTCGACAGCGGCCTGCCCGGAGTCCGCATCTCGGGGCCGCTCAAGAAGATGGGCTGGCTCTGCTCCGACACCGCGGAGATCGGCTTCGACGGGGTGCGCGTCCCGGCCGCGAACCTGATCGGCGCCGAGAACAGCGGCTTCCTCTCGATCATGATGCAGTTCGCCGCCGAGCGGCTGAGCATCGCCGTGCAGGCGTATGCCACGGCGCAGCGCTGCCTCGACCTCACGATGACGTGGGTGGCCGAGCGGGAGACGTTCGGCCGACCGCTGTCGAGCCGTCAGGTCGTGCGGCACCGCCTCGCGGAGATGGCGCGCGAGGTCGACGTCGCGCGCACCTACACGCGCAGCGTGATCGACTCATGGCTCGCGGGCGAGGACGTCCTCATGCGCGTCGCGATGGCGAAGAACACCGCGGTCCTCGCGTGCGACCACGTCGTCGACGCGGCGGTGCAGCTGCACGGCGGCATGGGCTACATGCGCGAGAGCGAGGTCGAGCGGCACTACCGCGACAGCAGGATCCTCGGCATCGGCGGCGGCACCACCGAGATCATGACCGAGGTGATCTCGAAGCTGCTGCTGCCCTCACGATGACCGGGCCGCGCCACACGAGCCGAGCGAGCACGGCCAGGGCGCCGGTGCCCGCGATGACGGCGTAGAGCATCCCGGCGGGGATGCCGGCGAGCAGCGAGTAGAGCAGCCACGTCACGGCGTCGGCGAGGAGCACGAACCACGCACCGGGCGCGATGCCGGTGACGTCGACGCTCGTCCATGCCATCCACGCCGCAGGGGCGACGTACCACGCGATTGACGCGCCGAGCAGCAGCTCGATCGGCGCCTGGGCCCACGGTGTCACCGCACCCGCGACCAGGAGCGCCGCCGTCCAGACCCACGTCGTCGTCATGCCCTCGCGGGAGGCGTGGTTGCGCACGAGGATCCACGTGGTGGCGCCGAGCGAGGGCAGCGCGGCGATGCAGGTCAGCGTGACGGCGACGTCGCGCAGGGCCGTGCCGTAGGCCACCCAGGCGACGCAGGAGATGAGGGCGTTGCTCGTCGCGGCGAGCGAGACGCCCTCCACCGACCCGGTACGCCGGACCCGCAGCCACTGCGGCAGGGAGTAGAGCGCTGCCAGCGTGACCATCACGATCCCGAACACGAGACGAAGAGCGTCGGTGCTCATCGGTCACGGTCCTTCGCGTCGGTGCGGCGGGGGTCTCGGGCGATCGTACGGGTCCGTCCGAAGGTGGTCCGACGGCGATGTACCGTGGCGACGCCAACGGCGGCCCCGGCCGCTCCGTCGTCCGAGGAGAACCCCCGTGAGCTTCTACCAGGTCCTCAACCCCGCGACCGGCGTCGTCGAGCGCGAGTACGAGTCCGCGACCGACGCCGAGATCGCCTCCGTCCTCGAGCGCACCGCCGCGGCCGCCGTGGCCTGGGGCCAGGTGCCCGTCGCCGAGCGTGCCGCGATCATCCACCGCGTGGCCGACCTGCACGACGAGCGCAAGGTCGAGCTGGCGGCCCTCATCACCCGCGAGATGGGCAAGATCACCGCCGACGCCGTCGGCGAGGTGGAGTTCGTCGTCGACATCTACCGCTACTACGCGGACAACGGCCCGGCTCTGCTCGCCGACCAGCCGCTCGACGCGAGCACCGGTGGCACGGCCTGGGTGCGCAAGGCGCCGATCGGCCCGCTGCTCGGCGTCATGCCGTGGAACTACCCCTACTACCAGGTCGCGCGCTTCGCCGGCCCGAATCTCGTGGCGGGCAACACCATCGTGCTCAAGCATGCGCCGCAGTGCCCGGAGTCGGCTCTCGCGATCGAGCAGATCTACCGCGACGCCGGCCTTCCGGCCGACGCGTACATCAACATCTTCGCCACCAACGAGCAGGTCGCCGACATCATCGCCGACCCGCGGGTGCGCGGCGTCTCCGTCACCGGCAGCGAGCGCGCGGGTACCGCCGTGGCCGCCCTCGCCGGTGCGCACCTCAAGAAGGTCGTCCTCGAGCTCGGTGGCTCCGACCCGTTCATCGTGCTCGACGCGCCCGATGTCGAGAAGGTCGCGAAGGACGGCGTGTTCGCGCGCATGGAGAACGCCGGCCAGGCGTGCAACGCCGCGAAGCGCTTCATCGTCGCCGACGCGCTCTACGACGAGTTCGTCGAGAAGTTCACCGCGGAGATGGCCACGCTCACCACCGGCGACCCGACCGACCCGGGAACGTCCTACGGCCCGCTCGTCTCCGAGCAGGCGGTCGTCGGTCTCGTCGCGCAGATCGACGACGCCGTGTCCAAGGGTGCGACGGTCCGCACCGGCGGCAAGCGCCTCGACCGACCCGGTGCGTTCCTCGAGGCCACCGTGCTCACCGACGTCACGCCGGAGATGCGCGCGTTCCGCGAGGAGCTGTTCGGCCCGGTCGCGGTCATCTACCGCGTGAGCGACGTCGACGAGGCCGTGCGCCTCGCCAACGACACGCCCTTCGGCCTCGGTGCGGCGATCTACACCCAGGACCCGACGCTCGCGCTCGACGTCGCGAACCGCATCGACACCGGCATGGTGTGGATCAACGAGCCCGAGGGCGGCGGCGCCGACCTCCCGTTCGGCGGCACGAAGCGCTCCGGCGTGGGCCGAGAGCTCGGCCCGATGGGCATCGACGAGTTCCTCAACAAGAAGCTCATCCACGTCCCCGCGGCCGACTGACCCACCCGGTCTGGCCTTCGCAACGACGGGCGCCTACCGTCGAGGCGTGAGCCTCCGCCGCCTGGCGTCCGTCGTGGCGCTGACCGTCGTCTCCGTCGTGCTCTCCGCGTGCGGGAGCGCGGCGCCTGCCGTCACGACGGCTGTGCCTGTCGTCCTGCCGGCTGCATCTGTCGTGGTGCGGGCGGCGCCGATGCCCGGCGCGGTCGCGACGGTGCCGAAGGCCCCGGCGTACGGCCTCGGCGACTCGGTGATGCTCGGCTCCAGGACGCTCCTCACCGGGCACCGCATCCCGGTCAACGCCGTGGTGAGCCGGCAGTTCTCGGCGGCCCCCGGGCTCGTCGCGGCGTGGAAGCGCGCCGGAGGGCTGCGCCGCAACCTCGTGATCCACCTCGGCACCAACGGCACGATCGCCGGGAAGGACTGCCGCTCGGTCGTCACGATCGCCGGCCCGACGCGTCGCGTGTTCCTGCTGACCGTGCACGCGAAGCGGTCCTGGACCGCTCAGGCGAACCGGGCCATCCGCGCCTGCGCGGCGCTCTACGGGCCGAGCCGCGTCATCGTGCTCGACTGGGACGCGCTGGCGCGGGCGCACCCGGCCTGGCTGTCCGCCGACGGCATCCACCCGAACTCGACCGGCCGCCGCAACTACACCGCCCTCATCGTCAACGGCATCGCGCGCTACGGCGTCTGAAGGACCCTCCCCTCAGTCGCGGGGGCCGCCTGCGACGTAGACG
>Ga0302299_10001228_pt1 | contig 15304 bp, 15 predicted proteins | sample III_Fen_N3_4_FD_198795 | JGI IMG/M metagenome (GOLD analysis project Ga0302299, IMG submission 198795) | Peat permafrost microbial communities from Stordalen Mire near Abisko, Sweden - III_Fen_N3_4 | ecosystem: Environmental > Terrestrial > Soil > Wetlands > Permafrost | place: Sweden: Abisko... | reverse complement strand
TCGACGGCACGGTCGTGCTCGAGGACCTGCCCGAGATCTGGAACGCCCGCATGAAGGAGTTCCTCGGCGTCGACGTCCCCTCCGACGGCGACGGTGTGCTGCAGGACGTCCACTGGTCGGGCGGTGGGATCGGGTACTTCCCCACCTATGCGCTCGGTAACGTGATCTCCCTCCAGATCTGGGCGAAGGTGCGCGAGGCTCTGCCCGACCTCGACGCGCAGCTCGAGGCGGGCGACCTGCTGCAGCTGTCCGGCTGGCTCCGCGAGAACCTCTACGCGCACGGCCGCAAGTTCACGCCGAAGGAGACGCTCGCCCGCCTGACCGGGTCGGGCGCGATCGATCCGCAGCCCTACCTCGGGTACCTCTCCGACAAGATAGCCGCGCTCGCCCGGTGAGCCGGCTCGGGCTCGGAGAGCACGAGCGCGAGGCGATTCGCGGCATCCTCGACGGGCTCGAGCGCGACGTGGCGCTCGAGCTCGTGCTCGGCCCCGAGGAGAGCCCGGTCTCGGTGATCGGGGGCGCCGGCGAGATCGACTTCGGCGCCGAGACGCAGGCGCTGCTCGAGCAGGTCGCCGGGCTCTCCGACCGCGTCGGCCTGACCGTGACCGAGGTGGAGGAGCGGGGCCGCTGGCCCAGGACGACGGTCGCCGGGCGGCTCGCCTACCACGGGCTCCCGTGGGGCTACGAGCTGACGACGCTGATCGGCGCGATCGCAGAGGCCGGCAGGGCGACGAGCTCGCTCTCCGAGGCGTCCCTCACGGCGCTCGGGACGCTCGAGCAGGCCGTGGCGCTCGACGTCTATGTGACCCCGACCTGACCTCACTGCCCGCCGGCCGTGCTGCTGGCGTACCGATGCGCCCTCGCCTCCCCACGCGTCGCGGCCGCGGCCGTCGAGGCGACGGAGTTCGCCGCCGCCGCCGATCGCCACGGCGTCGTCTCGGTGCCGGCGATCGTCGCGAACGACCGGCTCGCCTGGGTTGGCAACGCGCCGGAGCCGGTCTTCGTGGAGCGACTGCTTCGTGCCGCATGCGGAGGCACATAGACTCGCACTGTGCAGGCACTCGAGCGAGCCCAGAGGATTCTCGACGAGGTGACGGCGCGCATCCTGGCGGAGCTGCCGGAGGGCTGTGTCCTCTTCGACGCCCACACCCACCTCGGCGACGACATCGACGGGATGCGCGGTCGGCCGGACGAGATGATGGCGATGTTCGACTCGGTCGGCATCTCGGGCGCCTTCACCTTCTGCCTCGACGAGCCCGATCGCGCACCCGCGTTCAGCGCCGCCAACGACCGCACGCTTGCGTATGCACAGGAGCACCCCGAGCGGATCGTGCCGTTCGTGCGGCTCGACCTCGACGAGCGGCCGATCGAGGAGGCGACCCGCTGCCTCGACCTCGGGGCGCGCGGGATCAAGCTACACCCTCGCGCCCAGGGCTTCTCGCTCGGGGACGACCGCCTCGACGACGTGTTCGCTGTCGCCGTCGAGCGGGACGTGCCGATCCTGATCCACGGCGGCCGCGGGCTGCCGCCGATCGGCGACCACCTCGCGGCCCTCGTCGACCGGTTCTCCGACGTGCGGCTGATCATCGCGCACGCCGGGATTGCCGACCTCGGCGGCCTGGCGCGCCACTTCGCGCACGTGCCGGGCGTGTTCTTCGACACCTCGGTGTGGGGCGTGATCGACCTCGTCGACCTGATGCGGCAGGTCGCGCCGCAGCAGCTGCTCTTCGCGACGGACTACCCCTACGGGCGCCTGCCGAACGCGCTCCTCCTCGCGCTGCGCGCGGCACGGCTCGCGAGCTTCGACGAGACGGAGATTCGCGGGATGCTCGGGGAGACGGCGCGCGCGATCGCCACCGGTGCGCCGCTGCCGCCCCTGACGGCGCCGAAGGGCCCTGCGGCGATCTCACACAGCCTCCCGCTCGCGCGCATCCACCAGTACATCGGGATGGCGACGCCGCTCCTCTGGATGCGCCTGCCCGATCGCGGCGGCGGCCTCGGCCTCGCGCTCAATGCGGCGCACGAGGCGAACGTCGACGGCGTCCCGGACGCCGACCTGATCCGGCGGGCCCTATCCGTCGCTTCCGAGCTCTGGGCCGGGATCGGTGAGATCGAGGATCGTCACGAGTCCGAGCGTGTCGCCCGGCCCGCGCGCATGCTCGTCCACATCGCGGACATCCTGGCCGTCACGACGCCTGCGTAGTCAGGCAAGTGCGGCGGTGGCGCGCTCCACGAGCGTCGCCAGCACGATGCGCTTCCAGCTGCTCTGCGGATTGCCCGGCAGGCCGGCGAGCGGGTCCTGCGGGTCGAGCGCCCGCGGGACGTTCGCGACGCCCGCCGCGACGAGGGACGTGGCGCCGTCCCGCCGCGCCGCCGCAACGGAGACGAGCGGGAACGAGAACGCCTGGCGCTCGCCCGTGCGGAGATAGGTGGAGGCTGCGGGCGGGGCGGGCAGCCTCACCGCCACGACGAGCTCGCCCGGCCGGAGGACGACGAGCGAGCGGTTGTCGTCAGTAGGCGTTCGGTAGAGCTCGAGCAGCGGCAGCTCGCGCTCCTCGGCGCGCGACCGCACGACCACGGAGGCGCCGCATGCTGCGAGTGCAGGCGCGAGATCCGAGGGGTGAGCCGAGATGCAGTCTCCGGGCTCGAGGTTGTGCTTGCGGTGGTCGCCGATCTGCGCGTAGCACGTGTCGCCGCCTGCAAGCCAGCAGGTCCACTCCTCGCCACGGTAGTACCAGCAGCGGGTGTGCTGGCAGAGGTTGCCGCCGACCGTGCCCATGTTACGCAGGAGCGGGGAGGCGGCGATGCCTGCGGCGATGGCGAGGGCGACGTAGGGAGCGGCGAGGCCCGAGGCGGCGAGCTCGGCGAGCGTGACGGTGGCACCGATCCGCACGCCGTCTCCATCGGTCTCGATTCCCCCGAGGCCCGCGTCCTGCAGGTCGACGAGGAGCGCCGGCGCCCGGAGACCGCGGTCGATCTGCCCCGCGAGATCCGTGCCTCCCGCGAGGACGGCCGCACCGTCGCGCTCGAGCAGCTCCAGCGCCTCGCCGACCGAGGCCGGGCGTGCATAGGCCGCGGTCACGCCAGGGTCTCCAGCACCTGTGAACGGGTGAGCGGCAACGCCGCGGCCCGCCGTCCCGTCGCGTGCGCGAACGCGTTCGCGATCGCGGCGGCGGTCGGCACGATCGGCGGCTCGCCCAAGCCCTTCGTGCCCGTGTTGGGCAGGTTCTGATCGGCGACGTGCGCGTAGTCGATCACGATCTCCGGGACGTCGGCGATGGACGGAACCTTGTAGTCGTCGAGGTGCCCGTTCACCGGCACGCCGGTCGTCGGATCGACGACGAGCTCCTCCGTGAGCGCGAAGGCCATTCCCTGGAGGATGCCGCCCTCCACCTGGCTCGACGCGGTGAGCGGGTTGACGATGCGCCCGACGTCGTGAACCGCGACGATCCGCTCCACCCGCACCTCGCCGAGGCCCGGGTCGACCGCGACCCGCGCGATCTGGCAGCCGAAGGTGTGGACGACGAATCCGTCAGGGTTCGGGCCGCGAGAGCCCGAGCCGTCGATCGTGGCGTTTCCGAGCTTCTCCGTCACCTCCGTCACGTGGGCGTCGATCGCGCCGTCGTGCGAGCGGATGCGGCCGTTCGCCATCTCGAGGTCCTCGGCCGCGATCTCGAACACGTCGCCCGCGAGCTGGAGCAGCGTCTTGCGCACCTTCGCCGCCGCCGAGCGCACGGCGGGCATCACGGACGGCGTCGTCTGCGAGCCGCCCGCGACCGGGCCGTAGACGTTGTGACGCGTGTCGCCGCCGACCACGCGCACGCGGGCGAGCGGCAGCCCGAGCTCCTCGGCCGCCACGATCTGCGCGCTCGTGAGCGTGCCCGTGCCGATGTCCTGGATGCCCGTGACGACGTAGGCGTTGCCTTCGGCGTCGAGCCTGACCGTCGCGTGTGAGGGAGGCCCGCCTCCACCCCACCAGATCTGGGTCGCGCAGCCCATCCCACGCAGGAGGCCGTCGCCGGTCCTGGTACGGAGCTCCTCGCGCCGGTCCCAGCCGGCAAGCTCGGCCGCACGGTCGTAACAGGCGAGCAGCTGCTTGCTCGAATAGGGCAGGCCGCTGGCCTGGTCGACGTCGGCATGATTGCGCCGTCGCAGCTCGAGCGGGTCCATCTCCAGCGCGATCGCGAGCTCGTCGATCGCCTGCTCGAACACCGTCGTCCCCTCCATCACCCCCGGGGCCCTGAACGCGTTCACCGGCCGCAGGTTCGTCCTGGCCGGGAACGACAGCGCCCCGACGTCGGCGCAACGGTAGAGCGTGCGAGCCGGAACCAGCGTGGGCATCGCCCAGCCTCCCTGTCCCATCGCCAGCACGGCCTCGGCCTCGATGGCGGTCAGCGTGCCGTCGCGCGTCGCGCCGAGCCGATAGGTCTGCTGGGTGGAGAAGCGGCGGCCGCCGTCGAGCATCTCCCCGTGCCGATCGTTGACGAGGCGAACCGGGCGCCCGGTGATCCTGGCGAGCTCCGCCGCGGCGAGCGCCTCGAAGCCCGCGCCCTGCTTGGCACCGAAGCCCCCGCCGACGAACTCCGTCCGCACCCGGACAGCGTCCTTCCGCAGCCCGAACGCCGCCGCGAGCTCGTCGCGCGCGGCGAACATCCCCTGCGTCGACACCCATGCTATGAGCTCGTCGCCGTCCCACGAGGCGACCGCCGCATGCGGCTCGAGCGGAGTCTGCAGCTGCGCCGGCGTCGAGATCGAGACCTCGACGGTCACCTCGGAGGCGGCGAGCGCCGCCTCTGCGTCGCCGCGCGAGTCGTCCGCAGGCTCGCCGATGAACTGATGCTCGTTGACGGCCTCCCGCGCGTCGACGACGTGCCCGAGAACCTCGATGTCGAGCGCGAGCGCGCGCACGCCCTCGAGCGCCGCCTCCAGCGTGTCGGCGGCAACGACCGCGATCGGCTGGCCCGCGTAGCCGGGCTCGGCGGCGAGGAGCGGGGACGAGCGCGTCAGCGAGAGCTCGCTCTCTGGGCCGATCACGGCTCGGACGCCGGGAGCGGCGAGAGCCGCCTCGATGTCGAGTACGCGCACGCGCCCGTGCGCCGCGGGCGAGCGCAGCACTGCAGCGTGGAGCATGCCGGTCAGCCGCACGTCGACCGTGTAGCGCGCGCGACCGGTTGCGCGCACCATCCCGTCGAAGCGTGGGGCGGGCTGCCCGACGAGGGAGAGCTCGGCGTCGGGCGCCCACGTCCGCACGTCGTCGGACTCGTCCACGAGCGCCCAGACGTCCTCGTAGCGGCCCTCCATCTCCTTCTGCGTGCGGACGAAGCGCGCCGTCATGCCCCACCGGCAATGCGGAGGATCGCGCGCTCGATCTTTGGATAGGTGCCGCAGCGGCAGATGTTCCCTGCCATCGCCTCGTGGATCTGCTCCCGCGTCGGATCCGGCACGCGCTCGAGCAGCACCGTTGCGCTGACGACCTGACCCGGCGTGCAGAAGCCGCACTGCACTGCGTCCTCGGCCACGAACGCCTGCTGCACCGCGGCCGCCCGGCCGCCGGAGAGGCCCTCGATCGTCACGACCTCGTGGCCGGCGACGGCCTCGGCGAGCAGAAGGCACGCGTTGACGGGCTTCCCGTCGAGCAGCACGGCGCAGGCGCCGCACGCTCCCTCGCCGCAGGCGAGCTTCGTCCCGAGCAACTCCAGCTCGTCTCGCAGGACGGCGAGCAGCCGCCGGCCGGCGGGCTCGACCTGGTAGCGCTGCCCGTTGACCTGGAGCTCGACCATGAGGCTCAAGGACTACAGGCGGCGACCTCCGCGCGTCAAGCGGGGTAGGATCCGCCGGTGCGCCGCGCCTTGCTGCTACCCGCTCCTGCCCTCGCTCTCGGGCTCCTCGCCGCCGGTTGCGGCGGCTCGTCCGGCGACTCCGCCGCGACGACGCAGGAGTCGACCGGCTCTACAGGCACGACGACGACAGCCGTGGTCGGCGCCGACGGCTGCACGGACGTCGCCGTGCCGCCCGCCCGCGAGGACGGCGGCGCCACGGCGCCGAAGGAGCGCCTCGACCCCGAGAAGACCTACAGGCTCGTGTTCGACACCAACTGCGGCACGTTCACGGTCACGCTCGACCTGAAGTCTGCGCCGGCCACGGCCGCGTCGCTCGTCTCGCTCGCGAAGGCGAAGTTCTTCGACGACACGATCTTCCACCGCATCGTCCCCGGCTTCGTGATCCAGGGCGGCGACCCGACCCAGTCCGGCAACGGCGGTCCCGGCTACCAGACGGTTGATCCACCGGCGTCCGGTGCGCGCTACGTGAAGGGGGTCGTCGCGATGGGGAAGACGGCGACCGAGCCCGCAGGCACCTCGGGCAGCCAGTTCTTCGTCGTCACCGGCGCCGACGTCGGCCTGCCGCCCGACTACGCGATCGTGGGCAAGGTCACCGACGGGATCACCGTCGTGACACGGATCGGCAAGCTCGGCGACCCCACGACGGAGCAGCCGACCCGCCCTGTCGTGGTCAAGTCCGTCACGGTCGAGGAACAGTGAGCGTCGCAGCCGTCGTGCTCGCGGCCGGAGAGGCATCCCGGTTCGGAACGCCAAAGCAGCGGCTGCTGCTGCCCGAGGTGCTCGAGCGGTTGGAGCAGAGCCCGGTCGACGACGTGGTCGTCGTCGCGGGCGCGCATACCCTCGAGACACCGGCCCGCGTGGTCACGTGCGCCGGCTGGAAGCGCGGCCCCGGCGCGTCGCTCTCGGCAGGGCTGGAAGAGCTCGGCGACGACGTCGAAGCGGCAATCGTCGTGCTCGCGGACGGCCCCGACCTCGTTCCCGAGACGGTCGGCCGCGTGATCGACGCGTGGCGGGCCGACGGCGGGCGGATCGTGGCCGCGTCCTACGGCGGCGAGCGAGGACACCCGCTCCTCGTCGCGCGGGAGGCCTGGGACTCGATCCCGGACGGGGGCCTACGTGAGCTCGTCGCACGGCTCGTGCCGTGCGACGACCTGGGCGCGCCGGGCGACGTGAACACGCCGGCCGACCTTCCCGAGCGGCTCCGCTAGAAGCACGAGTCTCTCAGGCACCCGCGGAGCGGAGCTGCGTCAGCTTCTCCATCAGCTCCGGAGGCATGCGCTCGGCGGCCGTCGTCTGCACGTACTGGCGCAGCGACACCTCGAAGCGATACCTCCGCCGGCAGTAGTCGCACGAGTCCAGGTGCGATTCCGCCTGGCTCACCTCCGTATCGGTGAGCTCGCGGTCGAGGTAGCCCTGCAGCAGCTCCTCGCACGCGTCGCACGGACCATGACTCATGACAGTGCCTCCTTCACGAGACTGCCTCCTCTGCGAGCCTCTGCTTCAACAGGCGCCGGCCGCGGTGCAGGCGAGACATGACGGTTCCGATCGGGATGTCCAGGATCTGGGCCGCGTCCGCGTAGCTGAACTCGCCGATGTCGACGAGCACGACGGTATCGCGGAAGTCGTGCGGGAGCGACGACAGCGCGTTCACGATCGAGTCCTGTGAGAGCTTCTCGACGACCCGGTCCTGGTCGAGGGCCTGCTCACCCTGGGCCTCGGCCATCTTGTTGGCGAGGTAGTAGTCGCCCTCCTCGATCGGCTGCATGTCCGGCGTGCGCTGAACCTTGCGTCCGCGATCGAGGTTGAGGTTCGTGAGGATGCGGAGCAACCAGGCCCGGAGATTCGTTCCCGGGGTATAGGAGCGCCAGCTCCGGAAGGCTCGACCGTACGTGTCCTGGACAAGATCCTCTGCTTCTTCGCGGGTTGAGACGAGCCTGCGGGCGACGCGGTACACCTGGTCGGCGAGGGCGAGCGCCTCCTCCTCGAAGCGCACCCGATCGCGCGCTTCCGCGGCGATCCGGGGGCCGTCGTTCTCGGGCTCTGCCTCACCCACCAGGGGAACGTATCTGCTCCGGAAGCTGTAACGCTCGGGGAGTGCAGGGTATTCCAGTAGATCTGCGTGAGTGGTGAGGCTGAAGTCTCACACGTCACACGATTTCGAGCTCGCGAAAGCCTGCCCTGGCCATCGCGGCGACGAGCTCGTCGCGCGTCGTCTTCTCGTCGTCGTACTCGAGCGTGACCTGGCCCATCAAGTTTGCGTTCGCGCTCTCGAGGCCCTCGTGCCCGCTCAGCGTCGCCGCGAGCCGGTTCACGCAGCGCTCGCAGCGGATGCCCGTCACCTGCAGCGTCTCGGATCGGGTCGGCATCAACCGGATGGTACCGGGGCGCCGGCGCGCAGCTGCACCTCGTCGTCCGCGAAGCGGATCAGCACCGGGTCGTGCGTGGCACAGACGAACGTCGTCCCGTGCTCGTGCGCGATGTCGGCGAAGAGGCCCCCGAGCGTGAGCGCCGCCGCCACGTCGACGCGCGAGGTCGGCTCGTCGGCGACGATCACCGGCGTGCGCGCCGCGAGGGCCCGCGCGACCGCGACACGCTCGCGCTGCCCGGCCGAGAGGAGGTCCACGAGCCGGTCCGCCTGGTCGACGAGACCCACGGCGACGAGGGCGTCGATCGCCCGCTCGTGGGCGTCGAGCCCCTCGACGCCGCGAATCGCGAGCCCGAGCTCGACGTTCTCGCGGGCCGTCATGAAGCCCGACAGGCCCGGTGACTGGCCGATGAAGGCGACCGCGTCGCGACGGAACCGGGCCCGGGCCTCGCGATCGAGCGCCGACACCACGTGCCCGTCGATCACGACCTCGCCGTCGTCCGGGACGTCGAGCCCCGCCACGAGCGCCAGGAGCGTCGACTTGCCGGAGCCGGACGGGCCGGTGACGACGGAGAGCCTCCCGGGCGCGAACCCGGCCGACACGGTGTCCAGCACTACGTCCCGGCCGAACCGCCGCGACACGCCTCGCAGCTCGACGACGGCGCCGGCGGCGCCCTGGATGTCCGGCAGCATCAGCGGGCTCTCCCGGAGCGCGTGGAGCGGCCTCAGCTCGACGACTCCGTCGCGTGCGGACACCGTCGCGCGGTTGACGATGCCTGCCTCGCGCAGCGCGTCCTCGGGCACCCGCAGCCACCCGCCGCTTCCGATCACGACCGCCGACCCCTCGCCCTGCCGCTCCTCGCTGACCCGGCCGTCGCGGATGTGCACGACGCGGTCGGCGATCGCGGCCGAGCGGGGGTCGTGGCTGACGACGAGCGCCGTCACCCCTTCCTCGCGGGAGAGCTCGGCAAGCAGGCTGTACACGCTCGCCGCGCTGAGCTCGTCGAGCTCGCCGGTCGGCTCGTCCGCGATCAGCAGCCGGGGACGGTGGGCGAGGGCCGCGCAGAGGGCGATGCGCTGCTGCTCGCCGCCCGAGAGCTCACGCGGGTGCGCGCTCGCCCGGTCACGCAGGCCGACTCGCTCCAGAAGCTCGTGCGCCCGCGCGAGCCTGGCGGGCTCGGGCGCACCCTGGAGCCCGAGCGGTAGCGCAACCAGCTCCTCCGCCGTCAGCTCGCCGGCGAGCGCCCGCCAGTAGTGCTGGTCCGCATACCCGAGCGTCGTCGCCCGGTAGGCCGCGAGTTGCCCCTGCGACAGGGCGCCGAGGTTCGCCCCGGCCACGACGATGCTGCCCGCGCTCGGATGCTCGAAACCCGCGAGCACCCGCATCAGCGTCGTCTTGCCCGAGCCGCTCGGCCCGAGCACGACGCAGACCTCCCCTTCCTCGACCTCGAGCGAGAGCCCCTGCAGCGCCGCGACGCCGCCGTCGGCGCCCGGGTAGACGCAGAAGAGGTCACGGGCCTCGACGATCGTCATGCACCCAGCTCCTGCGCGCGTTGAGGGCCGCGGTCGCCACGAAAGGCGCTCCGCGTCGTGAGTGCGACCAGCACGGCTGCGACGAGCAGGTAGGCGAGCCCTCCGAGCGCGACGACACGCAGGTCGAATGCGGTACGCAGCGGGAGGTCGGTGGTGGTGGCGTGGGCGGTCACCGCGACGACCCGCGTCACGAGCAACGCGAGGAGGCCTCCGGCGACCGCTCCCGCGAGCACGCCCGCCACGCCGACGACCAGAGCGCGAACGCGCACGATCCGGCGCAGGAGCGAGGGCTCGGCGCCCTGGGCCTCCAGGTCGTACAGGTCACCTCTGTCGTCGCGGAGGTCGGAGAGGACGGTGAGCGCCAGGCCGAGCGCGGCGAGCAGCAGCGCCACGATGGCGGCCGCGTCGAGGGCGATCAACGTCCCGTGACCGAGGGGATCGTCGTGGGCTTGCGCGAGGAGGCCATCGCGCGAGACGGCCTCGAGGGCGCGGAACGGCGGCCGGGCGAGTGCTGCCATCGCCGCCTGCGTGCCGGCGGCCGGCGCGTCGAGCCAGATCTCGTTCACGCGCCCGGCGCCCGGCACCTGTGTGTTGACGGCTGTCTGCAGGCTCTGGATGTCGCCGATGACCGCATCGCCCGTGGTCCCGGGGAAATGGTCGATGACGGCGGCCACCCGCAGCGGCACGTTCCCGCCGCCGACCTGGAGCAGCAGCGTGCCGCCGATCCCGCCGGCGAGCGCCCCGAGGCGCGGCGTCACGAGCACCGCGGGTGGCGCCGTGTCCGTCGCCTGGCGCACGCGCACGATCGCGTCGTTCTGCTGGGAGATCCGGTAGCGCAGTTCGATCCCCTGCCCCGATGCCTCGGCCTCGACGCCACCGGTGCCGAGCCACTGCTGCACGCCGAGGCCGGTCAGCAGGAGACGGCCTGCGAGCGGGTGGCCTGCGTCGGCTCCGCGGTCGACGAGCCGTGGCGGAACGAGCTCCAGACCGAGCAGCATGCCCCCACGGAGCCGCTCCGGCAGCGCCCGGTCGAAGCGCGTGCTTCCGACGGCCTTCAACGGGCCGAGCTCGACGAACGAGAAACGCCCGTCGCGACCCGCGACGATGGCGCGGAGCGAGAGCTCTCCGGGCCCGGCCACGAACGTGAGCCGCGATCCCACCCTGACCCCGCGGAGTGACGAGCCTGCCGGCGGGGTCACTGCCGACACGAGCGAGGCGCGCGACCGGTCGGCGAAGTCGCCGCGCCAGCCGTGCACGAGGCCGATCTCCCGGGCAGGCAGGCCGAGGAGGGTGACGCCGCTGACGCCCTCGGCATTGCCGGCGCTCGCCCGCAGCCGCACGACCGGAACGGCGCTGCTGCCGCCCGCGACGGCGGCGTACCGCTGCAGAGGGGCCGCGTCGAGCACGGGGACGAGCGACTTGAAGTCCTCGCGCACGAGGATGTCGAGCGGCACGGCGAACGAGGCCTGGTCTCCCTCGGCCTGGACGAGCGTGGCCCGGTATCCCTCGGCGAGCAGCGCGAGCGCGAAGGCCAGCGTGAGGAAGGCGACCGTCACCGCTGCCGCGCCGGGGCCACGGCCGAGCGTGACCGCGGCGAGCCGTGCCCCGACGCTGCGGTGGAGCAGCCGTCCCGCGAGGCGCACGAGGGGGCCGAACAGCCGCGCTGCGCCGACGGCTGCCGCGAAGGCGATCAGGCCGGGCAGGAGGAGCAGGACGAGGCCGGTGCCCTGGCCCCGGCCGAGCTGCGACTGGTCGGCCGCCCCTCCGGCGAGCGCGGCGACGACGATCGCGAGGGCGCCGAGCGCGGCCGCGTCGAGCGGGCCGAACCGGCCGCTTTCACGCACCGGCATCGACGTCGCGGCCGCCACGACCACGGTCGCGGCGACGACGACGCCCGCCGCGAGGGCGAGCCCGGCGGGAGCGAGCACGCTCTCACGCAGCACGCCGCCGACCGGCGCACCGGCGCGCCCCGCCGCGAGCCCGGCGACGAGGAGCCCGACCAGCCAGCCCACGGCGGTGCCGGCGACCGCGACGGTGGCGCTCTCGGTCAGCGTCAGCAGCCGCAGGTGCCAGCGCCGCGCGCCGTACCACGTGAGCCTCCGTCGCGCGGCCTCCAGGTCGCGGCGCATCGTCCTCGCCGCGAGCACCGCGAAGGCGAAGAGGAGCGCCGCCGCCTCGCCGCCGACGAGCAGGAGCCGACGGCCCGCGGTCGTCGCCGCCGCCTGGGCCGCGCGGAGCTCTTCGACCGGGGCCTGCACGCTGAAGCCGCTCGAGGCGGAGGAGAGTGCGATCCGCGTGCGCTCGCTCGTCCCCACCAGGTCGTCGATCTGCCACAGCCGCGGCTGCCCGGCGGCGAGCGGCCACATCCAGGCGTAGCTCCTGTACGTGTTCGCGGTCGCCGGGGCGCGCGTCAGCGGCAGGATCCCCTCCGCGACGACGAGCGGGGCGGGCCTGGGCCGGTGATAGCCGGCGGACTGTTGCAGGGCGGGAGCGAGCTGGCGGTCCTCGAGGGCGTTGTCGGTGGGCGCGAGGAAGTCGCCGAAGAGTTGGCTCGACCGCAGCGTGCCTGTGCCGACCTGGACGAGCCGCAGCCCGGCGGCGTTCGGTAACGCCCCGGCGCCGCGGAGTCGCAGCACCTCGCAGCGCGCCGGTGTGCAGCGGTGCGGGAGGCGCCCGCCCGTGAGCCGCACGTAGCGCGCGAGCCCGTCGACCCCGGCGAGCGAGGCGAAGTGGCCCGCGACGGTGCTCTCGCGGAAGAGCACGATCGGCGTCGGCCCAGGTAGGTGGACGGACCCGAGCCTGTCGCGCACCTCTCGGTCGAGGGCCGGGTACCCCTGCGAGGCGCCGACGGGAACGCCGAACCAGACCGCACGCACCGCGCGCGACGCGGCCGGAATCCGCTCCACGGCCTGCGAGATGCTGCGATCCTGCGCGATCTTCGTCCCGCCGAGGACGCCGACGAGGACTGCCGTCCCGATCGCGATCCCGCTCGCCGCGAGCAGCGCCCCCGACGAGCGCCGCCGCACCCTTCGCCACGCGAGCGCGGCGACGTAGACGGCCGCTCTCGATCCGCTGCGCTGCCCGGCTTTCGCGGGCACGGTCTCAGACCTTGCCGCGAACGCCGTGGACCGGTCTCCCGGCCGCCTCCCAGGCGTAGTACGAGGCGCTCGGCCCGAACGACCGCTGATAGGTGACGACCCGCGGGTTGCGGCCGACCTCCATCGCCCGCTGCGCGTGCCAGAGGAGGTTCGGGTCGTCCCGCTCCTCCCAGACGAGCACGAGGTGGGCCGCGGTCATGTGCCCAGCGACGAAGGTGCAGCCGGGCGCGGGGCACGGAAACGGGTCGGTGCGCACGCAGTACCAGCCTTCGTAGTCGCCGGAGTCGTCCTCCCAGAGCTCCTCGTCCCCGGCAACCTGTTCCTCGTCGAGCAGCAGGGAGCCGCGCTCTGGCCTCTCGTCGTCGCGCACGGCAGCACGATATCGACAGTCACGCACTGCGCGACGGGCCGATCGTGCGCGCACACCAAGGCCCCCGGCTGGGTTGGCCGGGTGCCTGGCGCTCTGCTTGGCCGGCCCAGGGAGGAGCCGGTGGAACGGGCGACTCCTAGGAGGGGGAGGTCGGTAGCCGCCCGAGCGTGGAGCCCGTGCTGTCGAAGGAGACGACTGCGGCTCCGCCGGAGGCCACGCCGCGGCCGGGGACGGCAGCGGTCATGAGGGGGAGGGACTGCCTCGCGACGCAGCCGCGCTCAGGCTGGAGGGGTGCCTGCACCTGGAGGGAGGTCGTCGTCGGATCCACACCATCGTTATACGAGGTCGGGCGTGAACGGCGGGTTACCCAGGGTTAAGGGCGAGTTGTGGAAGGTTGGGAGCACGCTGTGATGCGCGCACCCGACCGTCAGCCTGCTCCCAGCTCGACCGCGACCGCGACGAGCGCACGGACGTCGTCGTCGGTCGTCCGGAAGTTGACGAAGCAGGGCCGCAACCCGACCTTCCCGTCCACGGTCGCGGGGGCGACCCAGACCCGCCCGTCGTCCTGCAGCGTCCGTACGAGCCGGGAGTTGTGGGGGTTCAGGTCCTCGAACGTGCTCACGTGCCGGAAAGGAACGATCGAGAGCGACGGCGGGCCGCACAGCGGCTCGAGGGCGTCGTGGGCCTCGACGAGCTCGTAGAGCAGCCGCGCCTGGCGGAGGTTGTCCTCGACCGCCTCGCGGAACGCCTCCGCCCCGTGGGCCCGGAAGGCGAGCCAGAGCTTCAGTGCCCGGAAGGGACGCGAGTACTCGAGCGTGATGTCGACCATGTGACCGGTGGTGCGCTCGTGCGGGATGTAGGACTCGTTGTGGGAGAAGGCGTCGAAGAGGTCCTCACGGTGGCGGACGAGGAGCACGCCACACGCCTTCGGAAGAAAGAGCCACTTGTGCGCGTCGAGTGTGACGGAGTCGACCCGGTCGAGGCCGGCGAACAGGTGGGCGGTCGAGGGAGCCGTCGCCGCCGGCAGCCCGTAGGCGCCGTCGACGTGCAGCCAGACGCCCGCCTGGTGACAGACGTCGGCCAGCTCGCCGATCGGGTCGACGGCGCCGGTGAGCGTCGTCCCGGCGGTCGCCACGACGGCCACGGGGACGCGGCCGGCGGCACGGTCGACGCGGATCGCCTCCGCCACCTGCTCTGGCACGAGCCGCCGGTTCCCGTCGATCGGCAGGGCGCGGACGTTGTCGGAGCCGATCCCGAGGATCTCCGCGGCCCGCTCGATCGAGTAGTGCGCCTCGTTGGAGCAGTAGACCGTCGCCGAGATCCCGTTCAGGCCACGGCGGCGCGAGCCCGGGATGGCGCGCTCACGAGCCGCCGCCAGGGCAGTCATGTTCGAGACGGTGCCGCCGCTCGTGAAGGCTCCGGCGGCGGCCGGGAAGCCGAGGAACTCGGCCACCCAGCGCACGGCCTGGTCCTCGATCTCCGTCGCCGCGGCCGCCCAGACGGCGAGGTTGGCGTCGAAGCAGGAGGCCAGCAGGTCGCCGATGACGCCGATCTCGAGCCCGGACGAGGCGACGAAGGCGAAGTAGCGCGGGCGGGTCTGCGCGATCGACTCGTCGAGGCCGCGACGCGCGTCCTCCAGCACCTCGAGCGCGTTCGTGGGGCCGTCCGGCAGCGCTGCCTCGAGCAGCTCCTTGAGCCGGTCGTCGATCGGCGGCTCGACCTCGCGCGCGTGGTCGAAGCTCCGCCAGCCGCGGAGCACGATGTCGGCGGCGCGCTCGAGCGCCAGCTCGCGGGAGACGTCGAGTCGGAGGCTCACGGAGGCAGGATAGGGGCAGACGCCCACCGCGGCCGGCCGTCGGTTGTGGTGATTCGACACAAACCCGCCGCCGCGGACGTGCTCCGGTCAGTCGTCTCCCCAGGCGAGCTCGAGCCGCGCCGGACGGCGGAAGGCGAAACCCGCCGGCTCCTCGCAGTCGACGAGCCGGAGGCTGGGCAGGCGGTCGAGCAGCCGGCCCAGCGCCTCGGCGATCTCGAGCCGGGCGAGGTGGGCGCCGAGGCAGAAGTGCTCGCCGAACGAGAACGCGAGATGGCGGCGGGC
>Ga0302299_10001227_pt1 | contig 15313 bp, 13 predicted proteins | sample III_Fen_N3_4_FD_198795 | JGI IMG/M metagenome (GOLD analysis project Ga0302299, IMG submission 198795) | Peat permafrost microbial communities from Stordalen Mire near Abisko, Sweden - III_Fen_N3_4 | ecosystem: Environmental > Terrestrial > Soil > Wetlands > Permafrost | place: Sweden: Abisko... | reverse complement strand
GAGGTCGAAGCCGACGTAGCCGTTCTGGTCGTCGGGCATGCCCCACGGGTTGGTGGGGGCCCACGGTGAGGTCGGGATCGACACGCCCCCGCCGACCAGGTTGGCCACCGCCTCGCGGTCGGTGGCGTAGGCCAGCGCCTTGCGGGCGTTCTCGTTGTTGAGCGGATTCGGCTTCGTACCGACCTGCGGGCCGGTGTTCGTCATGATGAAGACGTTCTCCGAGGTCCAGTCCTTGACGACGTCGAAGGTGCTGGCCAGGTCGTTCGCCGGCGCCGCGGTCGACGTGAGGATCAGGTTGACGTCACCGCTCTGGAGGGCGGCCACGCGGGCGCTCTCCTCGGGGATGACCTTGAACTCGAGGGTGTCGAGGTGGGGCAGGCCGGCTCGCCAGTAGGTCGGGTTCTTCTTGACCTTGAACGAGCTGCCGCTCTCCCACGTGTCGAACGTGAACGGCCCCGTGCCGATGGGGTGCGACGACCCCTTGTCCGAAGCGGTGAGCATGGCCGGGGCCATCATGAACGCCGACCCGCCGACGAGGAAGCTGCTGGGGAACGCGGCCCACGGCTGCTTGAGGTTGACCTGCAGCGTGAGCGGGTCCAGCACCGTGGACTCGTTGAACATCGGGGCGAGGGCCAGGCTCGAGAGCGTGCCCTTCTTGTAGGCGTCGATGTTGTCGGCGACGGCCTGGGCGTCGAACTTCTCGCCGTTCTGGAAGGTGATGCCGGGGTACAGCTTGAGCACCCAGCTCGTGAAGTCGTCGTTCGGGTACCAGGAGTCGGCGAGCCAGGGCTTGGCGCCCTTGTCGGCGCCGACGGTGGCGAGCGGTTCGAGCACGGACGAGCCGACGAGGCTGCCGGTGTCGGCCCACTGGTTCTCGGCCGGGTTCCAGCCGTTGGTCTCGGCCGCGATGCCGATGACGAGGCTGCCGCCGTCGACCGGAGTGCCCTCGTCGGTGCTGGACCCGTTGCCGCCCGGTGTCGTCGTGGCCGTCTGGCCCTTCGACGAGCTGCCGCAGGCCGCGGCGACCAACGCCAGGGCGATGACCACGCCGAGGAAGAGGCGTGGCTTGCGCAGGGTGCGCTGCAGCCCCCGCTGCATGTCTGACCGGTCCGAGAGATGACTCATGGTGGTTCCCCCACCTTCCGACGTTGCCGTCTGTTGTGGGTCCAATCGGCATCCAACCGAACGGATTGAGCCAATTGGTCTGGAAGACCTATCGCCGCGCGGGCGGGGGGCGTCAGCTCTGGGCCCGCCACAGCTGGCCCAGCCACGTCTTCGGCTGGAAGTTGCCGAACCCCACCTCGCGAGCGGTGGTGAACCCGTGCACCTGGGGGTCGGCGATGATCGAGTACGGCGTGCGGTAGAGCCAGATGTTGGTCGTTGCCGCGTTCAACTGGCGCACGAGGTCGTCGTAGGCCTCCTTGCGTACGTTGGGATAGCCGCTCCGGCGCCCGGTGTTCACATCCTCGTCGAGCTTCGGTGACGAGAACTGGGTGAAGTTGATGCTGAGGGTGCCGGCGCCCTTGGCCGTCGTGGACGACCAGAAGCTGAAGTTGCTGTCGGGATCGGCGTAGCCGTAGTTGCGGAAGAAGGCGGCCTGGTAGTCCCCGGTGGCGATCTTGGTGATGTAGGCCGTCTGCTCGAGGGTCTCGATGTTCACCTCGATGCCAGCCTCCTTCCACTGGCTCTGCACGAGCTGCAGCACCTTGATGTCGTCGATGCCGGGGAGGCCCGACAGGGTGAAGGTGAGCGTGGCCTCGCCGGTCTCCTTCTGGTACTCCGCGACCTCGGCCTTGGCCTTGTCCAGGTCGAAGTCGACGTAGCCGTTCTGCGCGTCGGGCATGCCCCACGGGCTCGACGTCGACCACGGTGACGTCGGGATCTCGATGCCCTCGCCGATCAGCGAAGCGACAGCCTCGCGGTCGGTGGCGTAGGCCAGGGCCCGCCGGGCATGGGAGTTGGCCAACGGGTTCCGCTCGCCCTTGAGGGTCGACGAGGTGTTCGTCATCACGAACGCGTTCTCGGTGGTCCAGTCCTTCACCACGGTGTCGGTGGCGGCCAGGTCCTTGGCGTCGGCGGCCCGGGTGGTGAGGATCATGTTGACGTCGCCGCTGGTGAGCGCGGCCACACGCGACGTCTCGTCGGGGATCACGCGGAACTCGATCGAGTCGAGATGAGGGAGCCCCGCCTGCCAGTAGGTCGGGTTCTTCTTGACCTTGAACGAGCTGCCGCTCTCCCAGCTGTCGAACGTGAACGGCCCGGTGCCGATCGGGTGGTCCCGACCGTTGTCGGTCGAGTCGAGCATGGCCGGCGCCATCATGTAGGACGACCCCATCATCCAGGCGCTGGGGAACGCGCCCCACGGCTGCTTGAGGTTCACCTGGACGGTGAGCGGGTCGACCACCTCGACGCCGTCGATCATCGGGCCGAGGGCGATCTTCGACAGCGTCCCCGAGAGGTAGAACTCGATGTTCTTCTTGACCACGTCGGCGGTGAACGCCTCGCCGTCCTGGAACGTGACGCCGGGGTGCAGGTGGATGACCCACGAGTCGAAGGTGTCGTTGGCGATCCACGAGTCGGCCAGCCAGGGCTTGGCCCCCTTGTCCGGGCCGATGGCGGCCAGCGGCTCGAGCACCGACGAGCCCACCAGGCTGCCGGCGTCGGCCCACTGGGCCATCGCCGGGTTCCACCCGTTGGTCTCGGCGGTCACGCCGACCACCAGGCTGCCACCGTCGACGGGTGAGCCCTCCGCCGCCTCGATGCCCTTCCCGGCGCCGGCACCTTGCGTGTCCCCCGTGGCCTGATCGCCCCCCGACGACTTCCCGCAGGACGAGGCCAGCAGCGCGATCGCGGTCACCACCGCCACCGCGATCAGCCAGCCCCGATCGAACCGGTGCGATCCCATGATGTCCCCCGAACTGTCCACGCTGTGCCCGCCACAGCTGGGGATCACATCGTCATCAATCCGATCAAACTTGAGTCACACATCGGTGGTCGCGGGCGCGCCCGAAGGACAGGCGGTGCCCCTCGGACCTCAGTGCCCGGCGGCCACTCGCACGGTCTCGAGGAGGTGGTCGGACGCCGCGACCAGCGCGGTGCCGGCCTCGGTGTCGGCCACGTCGGCCAGGGCGGCGGCCGCCTGGTGGGCGTGATCGCGGGCTGCGGCCAGGGCGGCATCGACCTGGCCGCTGCTGCGGACGATGGCCCGAGCCTCGTCGAGCTCGGCCCCGTCGATCGGCCGACCCAGGAGCTCGCCCAGCCGGTCGGCGTCGGGACCACCCGAGGCCAGCACCCGGATCACCGGGAGCGTGTAGACGCCCTCGACCAGATCGTGGCCCGAGGGCTTGCCGAGCTGCTCGTCGGTGGCGACCACGTCGAGGATGTCGTCGACGATCTGGAACGCCATGCCGTAGCTGTGGCCGAAGTGGGTGAGCTGCTCGATGACGGTCCGGGGGAGATCAGCCACGATGCCGCCGATGCGACAGGCCGTGGCCAGCAGCGAGGCCGTCTTGCCGTCGATCGAGGCGAGGTAGGCCTCCTCGGTGCGGGCGACGTCGAAGGTGTGCTGCAGCTCGAGCACCTGGCCCTCGCAGAGGCGGGCGATGGTGGCGGCGAGCAGGCCGGCGACCTCGGTGCCCAGCGAGGCGGCGATCTCCGAGGCCCGGGCGAGGAGGTAGTCCCCGGCGAGGATGGCCTTGAGGTTGCCCCAACGGGCGTTGACGCTCTCGACGGTGCGTCGGGTGGTGGCGTCATCCATGACGTCGTCGTGGTAGAGCGAACCGAGGTGGACGAGCTCGACCGACACCGCGCCGCTGATGATGTCCGCGCTGGCCGGGCCCATCGCGAGCTCGCGGGTGGCGGCCGAGGTCACGGCGAAGGCCGGTCGCACCCGCTTGCCACCGGCGAGGATGAGATGGCTCGCGACCTCGGTGAGGAACGGGTCCTCGGCCTGCACGGAGAGGCGCAGCTGGCTCTCGACCCGGCCGAGGTCGTCGGCGAGGGTGGGGAGCTGCAGGAGCGGGTTGGGCGAAGCCACACGGCCACGTTAGGCGGGGAGGCGCGAAACCGGGAAACCGTGTGACCTCGGGCGGCTGACGCCATTCGGCTCACCTGCACCCCCGACCGTGCCGATGGGTGCACTCCCGGCGCATGTGTTCGCGAACCGGGTGGCTACACTCGGAACACCTATCCCACCCCGTGGGAGCCCTCTCCGGGAGGCACTCCTTGTTCGAACGATTCACCGACCGGGCCCGTCGTGTCGTCGTGCTTGCGCAGGAAGAAGCTCGCCTGCTCAACCACAACTACATCGGTACCGAGCACATCCTCCTCGGTCTCATCCATGAAGGCGAGGGCGTGGCCGCCAAGGCCCTCGAGTCCCTCGGCATCTCGCTCGAGGCCGTGCGCAGCCAGGTCGAGGAGATCATCGGCCAGGGCGGCTCCTCGCCGTCGGGCCACATCCCCTTCACCCCGCGAGCCAAGAAGGTCCTCGAGCTGTCGCTGCGCGAGGCCCTCCAGCTCGGCCACAACTACATCGGCACCGAGCACATCCTCCTCGGCCTCATCCGTGAGGGCGAGGGCGTGGCCGCCCAGGTCCTCGTGAAGTTGGGCGCCGATCTCAGCCGTGTCCGCCAACAGGTCATCCAGCTGCTGTCGGGCTACTCCGGTCCTGGTGGCCAGGGCGAGAAGACCGGCGCCACCACCGGTGGCTCCGGCGAGCAGACGCCATCCGGCTCGCTCGTGCTCGACCAGTTCGGTCGCAACCTCACCCAGCTGGCGCGCGACAAGAAGCTCGACCCGGTCATCGGCCGGGCCCGCGAGACCGAGCGCGTCATGCAGGTGCTCAGCCGCCGCACCAAGAACAACCCGGTGCTGATCGGCGAGCCCGGCGTCGGCAAGACCGCCATCGTCGAGGGGCTGGCCCAGGCCATCGCCGCCGACTCGGTGCCCGAGACCCTGCACGGCAAGCAGCTCTACACGCTCGACCTCGGTGCGCTGGTGGCCGGCAGCCGCTACCGCGGCGACTTCGAGGAGCGCCTCAAGAAGGTGCTCAAGGAGATCAAGACCCGCGGCGACATCATCCTCTTCATCGACGAGCTGCACACGCTCGTCGGTGCGGGTGCGGCCGAGGGCGCCATCGACGCCGCCAGCATCCTCAAGCCGATGCTGGCCCGTGGCGAGCTCCAGACCATCGGCGCCACCACGCTCGACGAGTACCGCAAGCACCTCGAGAAGGACGCGGCCCTCGAGCGTCGCTTCCAGCCCATCAAGGTCGAGGAGCCCACGGTCGCCCACACGATCGAGATCCTCAAGGGCCTGCGCGACCGCTACGAGTCGCACCACCGGGTCACCATCACCGATCAGGCGCTCGTCGCCGCGGCCAACTTGGCCGACCGCTACATCTCCGATCGCCACCTGCCGGACAAGGCCATCGACCTGATCGACGAGGCCGGCTCGCGCCTGCGCATCAAGCGCATGGAGACGCCTCCCGACTACAAGGAGCTCGAGAACCAGCTCGCCCAGGTCGTCCAGCAGAAGAAGGAAGCGGTCGAGGGTCAGCACTTCGAGGAAGCGGGCAAGCTGCGCGACCGCGAGAAGGAGCTGCTGGCCGAGAAGGAGACCAAGGAGCGCGAGATCAAGGACTCCGGCATCGACCTGTTCGACGAGGTCGACGAGGAGGCCATCGCCGAGGTCCTCTCCATCTGGACCGGCATCCCGGTCTACAAGCTCACCGAGGAGGAGACGGCCAAGCTCCTGCGCATGGAGGAAGAGCTCCACAAGCGGGTCATCGGCCAGGAGGACGCCATCAAGGCCGTCAGCCAGGCCATCCGTCGCACCCGGGCCGGCCTCAAGGATCCCAAGCGCCCCAGCGGCTCGTTCATCTTCCTGGGCCCGTCGGGCGTGGGCAAGACCGAGCTGGCCAAGACGCTCACCGAGTTCCTGTTCGGCGACGAGCAGTCGCTCATCCAGCTCGACATGAGCGAGTACATGGAGAAGCACACCGTCAGCCGTCTGGTGGGTTCGCCCCCTGGCTACGTGGGCTACGAAGAGGGTGGCCAGCTCACCGAGGCCGTGCGGCGCAAGCCGTTCTCGGTGGTGCTGTTCGACGAGATCGAGAAGGCCCATCCCGATGTGTTCAACACGCTGCTGCAGATCCTCGAAGAGGGCCGGCTCACCGATTCCCAGGGTCGCTCGGTCGACTTCCGCAACACCGTGCTGATCATGACCTCCAACCTGGGCACCCAGGACCTCCGCAAGGCCAACCTCGGCTTCTCGAAGGCCGACGAGGCGGTGAGCTACGAGCGCATGAAGGAGAAGGTCAACGATGCGCTCAAGCAGCACTTCCGTCCGGAGTTCCTGAACCGCATCGACGACACCATCGTCTTCCACGAGCTCAGCAAGCCCGAGGTCACCGAGATCGTCGACCTGATGATCAAGCGGGTCACCAAGCAGCTGGAGAGCCAGGGCCTCGGCCTCGAGCTCACCCAGGCTGCCAAGACCCTCCTCGGTGACAAGGGCTACGACCCCACCCTGGGCGCCCGCCCGCTGCGTCGGGCCATCCAGCGGATGATCGAGGACGCCCTGTCCGAGCGACTGCTCTGGAAGGAGTTCCGCGCCGGCGAGAACATCATCGTCGACGCCGAGCCCGATCCCGAGACCGGTGAGATGGTCATCACGTTCCGGTCGGTCGAGGGCTTCCAGCCCCCGCCCATGGAGCTGGCCGAGGCCGGTCCCACCGAGTAGCGCCACCTCGACGAACGAGCCCTTCTGGGCCCAACGACCCCACGAAATGGGCCGAATGGGTCAGAGACGGCGGAAAGGACCGGGGGTATGTTCCCTGGCATCCTGTCCGGCAGAACCCTCATCCGAGCGATCGGGTGGGGGTTCTGTTGTTTTCGGCTCGGTCCGGCGAGGCAGTACGTTGCCCGGCGTGCACCTGCCCCTTCCGTCCGTCCTCCGCGCCCCGGCACGCCTCCTCGCCGCCGTGGCCATGCTCGGTCTGCTGATGGGATGCCAGGCGAAGTTGTCGGTGCACACCACCCTGGACGCCGACGGATCGGGCACGGTCGAGGTCGGTGTCGGCCTGGACGACGAGGCCCTCGCCAAGGCCGGCGACCTCGGCTCGCAGCTCCGGGTCGATGACCTCCGCGCCGCCGGGTGGACGGTGACCGACCCCACCAAGGAGGCCGACGGGTACACGTGGGTGCGGGCCACCAAGCCGTTCGCCGACCCGGCCGGGGCCGTCGCCGTGCTCGACGAGGTCAACGGCGCCGACGGCGCCTTCGGTGGCTGGACGGTGAAGAAGACCTCGTCCGCGTTGTCGACCACCTACGCGGTGAAGGGCTCCATCGATCTCACCAAGGGGCTCGAGACGTTCAGCGACGCCAAGCTCGACCAGTCACTCGGTGGGGATGGCCTCGGCGGCACCATCGCCCAGATCGAGGCCGACCAGGGCCGACCGGTGTCCGACATGGTCGACGTCGAGGTCGTCGTCGACCTGCCCGGCGCCAGCCACACCTACACCCCCACGCTGGCCGACGCCGACCCGACCCCGGTGAAGGTCACGTCGTCACGGGCGACCGCTCTCGTGAACGTGCTGTTGGTGCTGGTGGCGCTGCTGGTGGCGGTGCCCGTGCTGTTGTGGTTGCGCCAGCGGGTCAGGCGCGCCCAGCGCGCCCGCGACTGACGGTGCGCTCTTCCGGCGTCAGGACTCGAGGCTGCGGCGCAACGCGTCGAGGTACATCGCCCACTGGAAGCTGCAGCGGGGCAGGACGCCGTCCTCGTACTCCCAGCCGCCGTGCCAGAAGCGCACCGCGGTGCCACCGTTCTCCGGCTCGATGCGGAACGCCAGCTGGGTGCCCGGCCACTCCTCGGGCCCGTCGAGGCAGGTGAGGTGGGCCAGCGCGGGGCCTTCGTCCTCGGGGTCGTTGAGGGTGTCGATCCGCAGTCGGATCACCACCGCACCATCGTCGAAGCCGGCGGTGAGGACGTCGCCCTCGGCGGGTGTGCTGTCGGGTGAGGACGGGTCGGCCGGCTCCAGCGAGACGTCGGTGCTCCACCACGAGGCCAGGCCCGGGCCGGTGGAGACAGCGGCGTAGGTGTCCTCGAGGGAGGCGGCGATGGTGAGCTCGTGGACGATGTCGTGCATGGGACGAGCCTAGAGGTCGGGCCCGACCGGGTCGGGGAGCGCGCTGGTGCCCGTCGGTGGGTGCGCCAGACTGTCGGCCGACCGGGGCCGTCCCGGACTGGGGAGGCTCGACGATCATGCGATTCCGACGGGGTGGTGTCGCGCTGGCGCCCGTGTTGGTGGTGGTGATGGCTCTCGGGGTGCTGGCGAGCTGCTCGTCGAAGGGATCGTCGAGCGCGTCGGACCCGGGCACGACCGCGGCGGCCGACACGTCGTCCACCGCGGTGGCGCCGACGACCACGGCCGTCCCGGGGTCGCCCAAGGCGCTGTTCCTCGAGCAGGGCAACGCCATCTGCACGACCATGGGCGCCGACCTGCAGACGCTCGGGTCGGGCGTGCCCTCCGAGCCGAGCGCGGCCGACCAGGCGTCGCTGTTCTCCGGCGCCGCCGCCGTGATGGACGTGGCCTCGACGCAGCTCAAGGCCCTCACCCCGCCGCCGGGCGACGTGGCCGCCGTCGCGGCGGTGACCGCGGTGCTCGATGAGCTCGCGGCAGCCGCTCGGGCCTATGGGTTGGCCGCCGGTTCCGGTGACCAGAACGCGATCGACGCGGCCAACGCCAGGGGCAACGCGGCATCCGAGCAGATGAAGGTCGTCGCCGGCGGCTACGGCCTCGCCGCCTGCATCGGCTCGTAGTCCGGAGGCCCGGGGCCTGGGCCGACGAGGGTCACGGCGGGTGTCACACCCCCTGAGTAGGGTCGTCGGCATGTCGAAAGTCCGTTCGATCTTCCGGTGCGCCGAGTGCGGCGGGGCCAGCCCCAAGTGGGCGGGTCGTTGTCCGTCGTGCTCCGAGTGGAACTCCCTGGTCGAAGAGCTCGATGTGCCCACCCCGGTGGCCTCGCGGCTCGGCGCCGCCATCGATCGGGCCGTCCCCATCTCCGAGGTCGACACCGACGAGTGGCAGCCCCGCTCCACCGGCCTCGCCGAGGTCGACCGCGTGCTCAGCGGGGGTCTGGTGCCGGGCTCGGTCACGCTGGTCGGGGGTGAGCCGGGCATCGGCAAGTCCACCCTGCTGCTGCAGGTCGCGTCGGCGGTGGCCTCGGCCGGGGGCACCGTGCTCTACGTGTCGGCTGAGGAATCCAAGCAGCAGGTGCGCCTCCGGGCCCAGCGCCTCGGCACCCTCGCGCCCAGGCTCTACCTCGTCAGCGAGACGGCCCTGCCCCACCTGATCGCCCACCTCGACGAGATCAAGCCCGACCTGCTCATCGTCGACTCCATCCAGACCGTCTACGAGCCCGAGCTGACCTCGGCGCCGGGCTCGGTGGCCCAGGTGCGTGAGTGCGCGGCCCGTCTGGTGCGCCAGGCCAAGTCGCGGTCCATCAGCACGGTCCTGGTCGGCCACGTCACCAAGGACGGTGGTCTGGCCGGCCCGCGCGTGCTCGAGCACGTGGTCGACACGGTGCTGGCCTTCGAGGGCGAGCGCCATCACGCCCTGCGCCTGCTGCGGGCGTCGAAGCACCGGTTCGGGTCCACCGACGAGCTCGGCCTCTTCGAGATGACCGAGCAGGGCCTCGCCGCGGTGCCCGACGCCAGCGGCCTCTTCCTGGCCGACCGGCGTCCCGGCGTGTCGGGCTCCGTCGTCGTGCCCACCATCGAGGGCCACCGACCTCTCCTGGTCGAGATCCAGTCCCTGGTGGTCGACTCCAGCCTGCCGTCCCCGCGTCGCTCCGCCCAGGGGGTCGATTCGGGTCGGCTCTCGCTGCTCTTGGCCGTGCTCCAACAGCGCGCCGGCATCAAGCTCGACAAGGCCGACGTCTACGCGCTGGCCGTCGGGGGCGTGGTGGTGCGCGAGCCCGGGGCCGATCTCGGCGTGGCGCTGGCCATCGCCTCGGCCACCATCGGCCGGGCGTTGCCGCCCGACATGGTGGTCTGCGGCGAGGTGGGCCTCGCCGGCGAGCTCCGCCAGGTGTCGCAGAGCCAGCGTCGGTTGGCCGAGGCCGCCCGCCTGGGCTTCACCACGGCCATCGTTCCCCGCCTCGCCCCCGATACCCCGCCCGGCATCAAGGCGCTGCGGGCCGACGACCTGCTCGATGCCATCGTCCTGGCCGGGTTGGTGTCTCGCGTCGCCGAGCCCACTCGCATCGCCGCGGCGCCGAACCCGTTCCCTTGAGTCGCGCCGGGGCCCTGATCGTCGCCCCACCACGCCGACCTCGCGGGGTCGACGACTACACTTCCCCTGTGGCTCGCCGGAGAAGTGACGCGCTGCTCGATGCGCTCGGCACCGTGGCGCCGGGCAAGCCCCTGCGAGAAGGCCTCGACCGCATCCTCCAGTCGAAGATGGGCGCGCTCATCGTCATCGGCGACGGGCCCGAGGTGCTCAACATCTGCTCCGGTGGCTTCCTGCTCGATGCCGCGTTCAGCCCCCAGCGCCTGTCCGAGCTGGCCAAGATGGACGGCGCCATCATCTTGGCCCGCGACGCCAGTCGCATCGCCCGCGCCAACGTCCACCTCGTGCCCAACCCCAACGTCCCCACCTCCGAGACCGGCACCCGCCATCGCACCGCCGAGCGGGTGGCCCGCTCCATCGAGGTGCCGGTGATCTCGGTGTCCGAGGACATGGCGATCATCGCCTGCTACGTCGGCGATCAGAAGCACCCGCTCGAGCCGATCCCTCGCCTGCTCGACCGGGCCAACCAGGCGCTGCAGACCCTCGAGCGCTACAAGAACCGGCTCGACGAGGTGTCCTCCGCGCTCTCCGAGCTCGAGGTCGAGGACGTCGTCTCGCTCCGCGACGTGGTCGTGCTCCTGCAGCGCACCGAGATGCTCATGCGGATCGCCGAGGAGATCGACGAGTACATCGTCGAGCTGGGCGCGGACGGTCGACTCGTGCGGCTGCAACTCGAGGAGGTCCTCGGCGGCATCGGCGACGAGCGTCGCCTGGTGATGCGCGACTACTTCAACGAGGGCGTCGACTGGTCGCTCACCGCGGCCATGGCCACGCTGGCCGAGCTCGACACCGACGAGCTGCTCGACCTGAAGATCGTGGCCGGCGTGTTGCACCTGCCCCAGGGCTCGACCGATCTCGACCTCAGCCTCCAGCCCCGGGGCTTTCGGCTGCTGTCGCGGATCCCCCGCATCCCCGAGCCGGTGGTCGACCACATCGTCGAGCACTTCGGCACGCTGTCGAAGATCATGCGGGCAACCATCGACGACCTCGACGACGTCGAAGGCGTGGGCGACACCCGGGCCAAGACCATCAAGGAAGGTCTGTCGAAGCTGGCCGAGTCGAGCATCCTCGACCGCTACGCCTGACCGCGGCTCCCTCCTGCACTAGAACGGCGGGATGCGCATCCAACTGCCCAACGGCACCCCGGCTGAGCTCGCCCGTCCCGCCCTCGGCGACCCGGTGCAAGGCCTGGTGCTGTGCCCCGACATCATGGGGCTGCGGCCGCTCTTCGACACCATGGCCGAGCGGCTGGCCGAGGAGAACGGGTGGGTCGTCGTGGCCCCCGAGCCGTTTGCCGGCCGCGAGGGGATGCCGCTGGACGAGCGCATGGGCTGGGTCGGCAACTTCGACGACCTGGCCGTGATGGCGACGCTGGTGCAGGCCGCCGATGCCACCGGCATGCACCAGGTCGGTGTCCTCGGGTTCTGTCTGGGTGGCATGTGGGCGCTCAAGGCGTCGGCCACCGGTCGCTTCCACCGGGCGGTGTCGTTCTACGGGATGATCCGCCTGCCGGAGCCGTGGCGCAGCGCCACGCAGGCCGATGCCATCGACTTCGCCACCGCACCGGGGTCGTGCCCGGTGCTCGAGCTGGTCGGCGCCGAGGACCCGTACGTCCCGCTCGATCACGTCGCCGACCTGCAGGCCGCCGATGCCGAGGTCGTCATCTACGAGGGCGCCGACCACGGCTTCGTCCACGACCCGTCACGGCCCACTCACCGGGCCGAGGACGCGGCCGACGCCTGGGCTCGCGCCATCACCTTCCTCAACCAGCCCTGACCGCCTCCCGTTCTTGTCCGACTTCACCACCGATGGCGTGGGCAACTCGGACAAGAACGGCGTGCGAGAAGGCTTCAGTCGGGCTGGAGCGCGAGCAGGGCCTTGGCGTCGTGGCGCATGGCCCGATAGGCGTTGGTCTGGAGGGCGCCACCGGTGGAGACCCGGCGCACGCCGAGCGTCGCGAGCTGTTCGATCGGTGGGGTCCCGGGGAAGGCCAGCACGTTGACCGGAGCCCCGACCTCGGCCACGACCCGTGTGATGTCGGCCCCCTCGACCAGACCCGGCGGGTAGACGACCTCGGCACCGGCCTCGCGATAGGCGACGAGACGGGCGATGGTGTCGTCGAGGTCGCCCGCCGCGTAGAGCAGGTTCTCGCAGCGGGCGGTCAGCACGATCCCGTGCTCGGCGCAGGCCGCGGCCGCCTCCGCCACCCCTTCGGCGGCCTCGGACAGCGGAACGATCGAGCCGGTCGAGGGCCGGAAGTCTTCGATCGAGCAGCCGGACGCTCCCGCCTCGGCCAGCAGCCGGACGGTCTCGGTGATGCCGCCGGGATCGTCGGGGAAGAGGCGCTCGCTGTCGATGTTCAGCGGGATCTCGAGGACGGCCGTGAGCTCGGCCACGTGGGTGACGAGCTCGTCGCGGGTGATCTGCTGGTCGTTCTTGCCGATCGAGCGGGCGAACCCAGCGCTGGTGGTGGCCAGCGCCTTGAACCCGAGGTCCTGGAGGATGCGGGCCGACCCCCGATCCCAGGGGTTGGGCATCACGAACGTGCCCTGCTGGTGCAGGGTGCGGAAGGTGTCGGTCAGCGTCATCGGGTCCTCCCCGACCAGGGTTGTGATCGGATCGATCTTGTCTTGCCGACGGCGCTCGCGCTGGCGGGTTTGGGACCTCGACCTCGGTACGGCCAGGGTCGCCGGGCGCGAACATGGCGGATGCCTCGCCGACCGGTGCGTCCCAACTCCGAGCTCGTGGAGCGGGTGCTCCGGCTCCTCGAGGATGCGGGCGTGCCGTGGTCACCTCGGTGGCTGGCCATCGACGGTGGCGACGAGGTCGTGTCGTGGATCGACGGTGTGGCGGCGGGCTCAGGCGCCGACGTCGACCTCGATGCACTCGCTCGGATGGTCCGGGAGCTCCACGATCTGACCGCGACTCTGGGCCCCGGCCTCCTCGCGGGATCCGAGTGCGTGATCCACGACGACCTGCAGCCTCGCAACGTCATCGTCCGAGACGGGCATCCTGTCGGCCTGATCGACTGGGAGCAGGCCCGACCGGGTCGGCGGATCGAGGACGTGGCCGACCTGTGCTGGTCGTTCGTCGAGCCGACTCCGGGGAGCGATCCGGCGGAGCGAGGTCGGCGGTGGCGCGACGTCGTCGACGCCTACGACCTCGGCGACGACTCCCGGCCCGCGCTCGTGCCGACGGCCCTGGCTCGGATGGTGGTCTGCATCGACGACATCGAGCGCCACGCAGCCGCCGGCTCGACCCGCCATCAGGTGCTGGCCGACCGGGGTGATCACCTGGGCATCCGGGCCATGCTCGACTGGACGACGGCTCATCGCGAGCAGCTCCACCACGCCATCCTGTTCTGACCCCCGATTTTGTTCGCTGAGCGAGCGAAATCGGCGCCGAAACCGCAGTTGGCGGGCCGCGGTGGGTCAGCGGGCGCGGCGCTCGAGCTGTTCGCGGTTGGTGATGCGGTAGCGACGGTCGACCTGGTCGATCCAGCCGAGGCGGATGAACGAGGCGATGGCCTTGTTGACCCGCTCGCGGGAGGCGCCGACCATGCCGGCCAGCTCCTCCTGGGTGATCGGCAGCGAGAACTCGTCGGCGTCGCCGGCCAGCTCGAGCAGCCGCTTGGCCGTGCGGCCCGTGACATCGAGGAACACCGAGTCGGCCAGGGCCTCGTCGGTGTTGCGGATGCGCCCGGCCAGCAGGGCGACGACCTTCCACAGCAGCGACGGCTGCGACTCGTAGAGCATCCGCAGCGGGGCGTAGGGGATGGCGATGACCTCGCTCGGCTCGAGTGCCCGGGCCTCGGCCGACCGTGAGAGGTCGTCGAAGAGGGGCATCTCGCCGAAGAGGTCGCCCCGCTCCATGAGGGCCAGCACCGACTCGCGACCGTCGATCGACTTGTTGGCGATGGCGATGCGTCCCGACACCACCACGAAGAGCTCGGTCGGCTCCTCACCCTCGGTGAACAGCACATCGCCCCGGCTGAGCGAACGCTCGGTCGACGCGTCGGCAATGGTGTCGATCTGTGACGGCTCGAGCCCTTCGAACAACTCGACCGCTCGAAGAAGTCCTCGATCCGGCATCGCCGAGATGCTAGTGCCGGACGGCACAGGGCACGCCACGCCGGGCGCGAGCGGCCGACGCGCCCGGTGTGCTCCGGTGCCCGGGGGGACATCTGTGCCACGCTCTAGCCCTACCTCGCCTCGGCCGACTCCCTCGACGACCCCTCACCCGAGGCCCCTGCCCGTCCTCTTTCCATCGGAGCAACATGGCGTTCGATGTCGGTGACAAGGTCGTCTACCCGCACCACGGTGCCGCCACGATCGAGTCGAAGGAGACGATCGTGTTCAACGGCGAGAAGCGCGAGTACCTCGTGCTGCGCCTCACCTACGGCGAGATGACCCTGAAGGTGCCGGCCGACAACACCGAGGAGGTCGGCCTGCGCGACGTCATCAACGACGAGGAGGTCGAGGAACTGTTCGTCGTCCTTCGCAAGAAGGAGGTGCGGATGCCCACGAACTGGTCGCGGCGCTACAAGAACCACCAGGAGAAGCTCAAGTCGGGCGATCCCTACCAGGTGGCCGAGGTGGTGCGGAACCTGTCGATCCGGGAGAAGGAGAACGGCCTCTCGGCCGGCGAGAAGCGCATGCTGGGAGATGCCCGCAAGATCCTGATCTCCGAGCTCACCTTCGCCATCCACGTGAACGAGGCCGAGGCCGAGGCCAAGCTCGACGAAGCACTGGCCTGAGGAGGGGCACGCGTGAGCACCTGGTCGATCGTGCTGGCCGCAGGGTCAGGTCGTCGGTATGACCCCGTCGTGTTGAAGCAGTACGAGAAGATCGGTCCGTGGCGGGTCGTCGACCTGTCGATGGAGCGGGCCCGGACGGTGTCCGACGGCGTCGTGCTGGTCGTGGGGGCCGAGTTCGCCGAGGATGACGAGCCGCTGGCCGACGT
>Ga0302299_10001225_pt1 | contig 15320 bp, 12 predicted proteins | sample III_Fen_N3_4_FD_198795 | JGI IMG/M metagenome (GOLD analysis project Ga0302299, IMG submission 198795) | Peat permafrost microbial communities from Stordalen Mire near Abisko, Sweden - III_Fen_N3_4 | ecosystem: Environmental > Terrestrial > Soil > Wetlands > Permafrost | place: Sweden: Abisko... | reverse complement strand
GCGCCTCGGCGAGCTTGATGACGCCGCCCTTGGTGGGCTCGTCGCCGAGGATGACGTTCTCGAGCACCGTGAAGTTGTCGGCGAGCTGGAAGTGCTGGTGCACCATGCCGACGCCGAGGGCGATCGCGTCCGAGGGCGACCGGAGCGTGACCTCCTTGCCGTCGATCGCGATGGTGCCGGAGTCGGGCCGGTGCATCCCGTACAGGGTCTTCATGAGCGTCGACTTGCCGGCGCCGTTCTCGCCCACGATGGCGTGCACCGTGCCGCGGCGCACCGCGATGTCGATGTCGTAGTTGGCTCGGACCCCGGGGAACGTCTTGGTGATCCCCGTCAGCTGGACGACGACGTCGGTGACGCCCCCGCCGGACTCGGTGCTGATGGTGTCCTCCCTGCGGCCTGGAACGTGCTCCGGCCCGGACGCTACCGCGTCCGGGCCGGAGCCATGGTGCTGATCGCCTGGTGTCAGGAGGTCAGTTCGGGACCACCACGGAGCCCGAGATGATCGCCTGCGCCGCAGCGTCGGCCTTGGCCTCGAACGGCTGGACGGCGGGGTTGGACTTCGAGTAGCCCACGCCGTTGTTCTTGAGGTCGTAGACCTGAACGCCGCTGAGCGGCGAGCCCTTGACCGACGCCGAGATGACGTCGAACACGGCCACGTTCACGTTCTTGAGGGCCGAGGTCAGGATCACCGACTGGACGGCAGCGTCGGCCGACAGGTACTGGTCGGAGTCGACACCGATCGCCCAGGCGCTCGCGGCCTTGGCGGCCACGAACACACCGGCGCCGGAACCACCGGCAGCGGCGTAGACGACGTCGGCACCGGCGTCGAACATGCCGGCCGCGGTCGCCTTGCCCTTGTCAGGAGCGTTGAAGCCGCTGAAGTCCGGCGGCTGCGTGAGGTACTTGTCCTGGATGGTCGCCGAGGAGTTGGTCGCCTTGACGCCCGCGTCGTAGCCCTTCTGGAAGGACACGAGCAGCGGCACGTTGACGCCACCGATGTAGCCCACGTTGTTCTTCTTCGTGGCCTGGGCGGCGATCACGCCGACGAGGTACGAGGCCTGGTTCGCGGCGAACGTGAGGTTCGCGACGTTCGTGGCCTGGTAGCTCGAGTCGTCGACGATGGCGAAGTTGATCTTCGGGAACTTCGGCGCGACGGTCTTGAGGGCCGGCGCGTAGGCGAAGCCGACGGCGATGATGGGGTTGTAGCCGGCGCTGGCGAGGAGCGTGAGGCGCGCGGCCTTCTGCGCGTCCGTCTCGTTGGGGACGGCCGACAGCTCCTTCGACGTGACGCACAGCTCCTTGACGGCCTGGTCGAGACCGGCGGCGGCGGAGTCGTTGAACGACTTGTCGCCACGACCACCGATGTCGTACGCCATGCCGACCTTGACGCTCGACGGCGTGCAGGACGGCGAGGCCGAGCTGGTGTCGGACGTCGAGGCCGAGCTCGAGCTGCCCCCGCCGCTGCTGCTGCCGCACGCGGCGAGCGCGAGCGCTCCGGCCACGACGAGCGTGGCTACCTTCAGACCCTTGAGCAAGGGAGGTCTCCTTCCGTGCGCGCCGGCGTCGTTACCGGCACGTGTGTGCCTCGACCCTAGTGCCGTGACCGCGGCGTTCAGGGTCTGACTCCCGCCCTCCGCTAGGTCGCAACCGTTCCGTGACCCAGGTAAACGGTCTGGACCATTTCGGTTGCGTGTCGTGCTGTTCCTCACACGTCACACCGTTCCCGCAGCCGGAACAGGGGGTGCGCGGCCGGCCGGTCGCCACCCCCTCGGCAGCCACCGGCCCAGGCGCACGGACGAGCGGGTCAGAAGGCGTCGGCGGGGACGTACAGGCCCCAGACGTCGCGCAGCGCGTCGGACACCTCACCCACGGTGGCGCAGGCCCGCAGGGCGTCGCGCATGGGGTGCAGGACGTTGTCGTCGCCCCGTGCCGCAGCGCGCACGGCCGCGAGCGCGGCGTCGACCGCCACCTGGTCGCGCTCGGCGCGCAGCTTCTCGAGCCGGGCGATCTGCTCGGCCTCGATGTTGGGGTCGACGCGCAGGGGCTCGTAGTGCTCCTCCTCGTCGACGGTGAAGCGGTTGACCCCCACGACGGTGCGCTCACCGGAGTCGATCTGCAGCGCCACGGCGTACGCCGACCGCTCGATCTCGCCCTTCTGGAAGCCGCGCTCGATCGCCGAGACGGCGCCGCCGAGGTCCTCGACCTGCTGCATGAGCGCGACGGCCGCGTCCTCGAGCTCGTCGGTGAGCGACTCGACGACGTACGACCCCGCGAACGGGTCGACGGTGGCGGTGACGTCGGTCTCGTAGGCGAGCACCTGCTGCGTGCGCAGCGCGAGGCGGGCCGCCTTCTCGGTGGGCAGCGCGATCGCCTCGTCGAAGGAGTTGGTGTGAAGCGACTGCGTGCCGCCGAGCACGGCGGCGAGGCCCTGCACGGCGACGCGGACCAGGTTGACCTCGGGCTGCTGCGCAGTGAGCTGCACGCCGGCGGTCTGCGTGTGGAAGCGCAGCATGAGGCTCTTGGGGTTCTCGGCGCCGAACTCGTCACGCATCACGCGGGCCCAGATCCGCCGTGCCGCACGGAATTTCGCGACTTCCTCGAGCAGCGTCGTGCGCGAGACGAAGAAGAACGCCAGGCGGGGGGCGAACTCGTCGACGTCCATGCCGGAGGCGATGGCCGCGCGGACGTAGGCGATGCCGTCGGCGAGCGTGAACGCGATCTCCTGCGCGGGCGTGGCCCCGGCCTCGGCCATGTGGTAGCCCGAGATCGAGATCGTGTTCCACTTCGGGATCTCGGCGCGGCAGTAGCCGAAGATGTCGGTGATGAGCCGCAGCGAGGCGGCCGGCGGGTAGATGTAGGTGCCGCGCGCGATGTACTCCTTGAGCACGTCGTTCTGGATCGTGCCCGTGAGGGCCGACGCCGGCACGCCCTGCTCCTCGGCGACGAGCTGGTAGAGCAGCAGGAGCACGGCGGCGGGCGCGTTGATCGTCATCGACGTCGAGACCTCGCCGAGCGGGATGCCGCCGAACAGCACCCGCATGTCGTCGATGGAGTCGATGGCGACGCCGACCTTGCCGACCTCCCCGTGCGCGAGGGGGTGGTCGGAGTCGTAGCCCATCTGCGTCGGCAGGTCGAAGGCGACCGAGAGCCCGGTCGTGCCCGCGGCGATGAGCTGCTGGTAGCGGGCGTTGGACTCGGCCGCGGTGCCGAAGCCGGCGTACTGCCGCATCGTCCAGGGCTTGCCGGTGTACATGGTCGGGTAGACGCCGCGGGTGAAGGGGTAGGCGCCCGGGGCGCCGAGCCGCTCAGCCGGGTCCCAGCCGTCGAGGGAGCCCGGCCCGTAGACCGGCTCGAAGGGAAGTCCTGACTCGGTGTGGCGCGCCATCGCTCGTCCTCTCGTCGCCCTGCGCAGGGCGGGATCCCGACGCGACCACGCTAGCCGTGCCGGGCGCCGCGTCGCCGCGCAGGTCCCGCCCCACGGGCCCGCGGGGTTACCCTCGTGGGGTGCTGATCTCGCGAAGGTCGGCCACGGGGGCTCGACTTCTCGTGGCGGCCGCCCTTGCCGCCGTCTCGGCGGTCGTGGCCGCACCCCTCTCCTCCCCCGCCGCGGGGGCCCCGCGCGACACCGTCGGCGGGCCCGACCTCGCGGCCACCGGCGTCGTCGTCCACCTGGGCCCGAAGGCCACGCCGCTGCCCAAGATCGACGCCGACACGTGGGTGCTCGCCGACCTCACCACCGGCGAGGTGCTCGCCGCGAAGAACGCGCACAAGAAGGTGCTCCCGGCCAGCACGCTCAAGACCCTCACCGCGGTGAGCCTCATGCCGCGCCTGGACAAGACCCGCATCATCACCGCGACGCAGCGCGAGGCCGGGCAGATCGGCAGCCGCGTGGGCCTCGTGCCGGGCTCGACGTACTCGGTCTGGGACCTCTGGAACGCGCTGCTCCTGCCGAGCGCCAACGACGCCGCCATGGCCCTGGCCGACACCTACGGCGGCGCCGCGCCGACGGTGGCGCTCATGCAGTCGGAGGCCAAGCGCCTCGGAGCCCTCGACACCACGCCCAAGACGCCGAGCGGCCTCGACACCCCGGGCCAGGTCACCAGCGCCTACGACATGGCCCTCATCGCCCGCGCCGCCATGCAGATCCCCGACTTCCGCACCGTCACGATGACCACCTACTACCAGTTCCCCGGCAAGCAGCCGGCCGCCGGGCACAAGCGCTCGTCCTACCAGCTCTACACGGAGAACCGGTTGCTGCGGCACCACTTCAAGGGCGTCGCGGGGGGCAAGACCGGCTTCACGTCGCTGGCCCACCGCACGTTCTGGGGCGCGGCGCAGCGCGGCGGCCACCTGCTCGTGGCCACCCTCTTCCAGATCCACGAGCCCAGCGAGACCGCCGCCGAGCACCTGCTCACCTGGGGCTTCGCGAACGTCGGCAAGGTGACGCCGGTCGGCACGCTCGTGGCGCCGAAGGGTGCCGACGCGAGCGCCGCGCCGGCGTCGAGCGGCGCCTCGGCGGCCGCTGCAGGCGGGCCGTCGGCCGGAGTGGCCGCGGCCGGCTTGGCCGGCACGGCGTCGACCGGCTCGCGCAGCATCCTGGTGTGGCTCGGTCTCGCCGCCGTCGCCGTCATGGCCGGCCTGCTCGGCTGGGTGCTCTGGCGCCGCCGCAGCGGGTCCGACGGCGAGCACGCCCTCGGCGCCCCGCGCGACGACGTGCTCCCCGCCGTCACCACCCCCGACCCTGCGCCGGCTCCGCGTGCACCGACCCCGCGCGTGTCGACCACGTCGTCGGTCGTGGTGGTCGGTGGGGCTCCGCAGCCACCCGTCGTCGAGCCGGACCCGCCGGCCGCTCCCCCGGCCCCGGCCGACGCTCCCCACGAGACCGTCGTGCTCGCACCCGACGACACAGCCCCGGTGCCGATCGTCCACACGACCGGCAACGTGCGCGTCGTGCGTCCGCCGTCGCGCCCCGAGTCGTAGTCCGCCCGGAGCCGTCGTCCGTCGGGCGCGCGGTCAGGCGTGCGGACCGAGCGGGAACGCCCGACGCGGCGCCCAGCCCTCCGGGCCGTGCTGGTAGCGCACGACCTCGGTCACCGGGAAGCGGGCCCGGAAGCCTGACAGCGAGTCGTACGCACGGTCGAGCACGTCGTCGGGCAGGTGGTGCGCGACGGTGACGTGCGGGTGGTACGGGTGCTCGAGGTCGCGGGCGAGCGGCGGACGGCGCACGGCGTCCTGCAGCGTCTCGCACGACGAGATCCCCGCAGCCACGACGACGAAGACGACGGGCGACACCGGGCGGAACGTCGCGGTGCCGTGCAGCTCGACGTCGAACGCCGCGACGCCGGCGGCAGCCTCGGCCAGATGGCGGTCGACCGCGTCGAGGTCGGCCTCGGCCACCTCGGTCGGGGGCAGCACCGTGATGTGGGCGGGCACGGAGCCGGCGAGCGGGTCGCCGAACGACGCGCGGAACGACTCGAGCTCCGAGCCCCAGGGCTCGGGCACGGCGACGGCGACGCCGATGAGCGGCACGGTCAGTCGGCGATGGTGACGAGTCCGAGGCGCTCGTAGACGTTCGCGAGCGTCTGCGACGCGCTCACACGAGCCCGGTGCGCGCCCTGGGCCATCAGCCGCTGCAGCTCGGCCGGATCGGTGATGAGCTCGGCCACCCGTGCGGCGAAGGGCTCCGCGAAGGCGACGACCGCCTCGGCGGTGTCGGTCTTGAGGGCGCCGTAGCCCTTGCCGTCGTAGTCCTTCACCACGGCGTCGACGTCGCGGCCGCTGAACACCGCGAGGATCGTGACGAGGTTGGAGACTCCCGGCTTGGCGACCGGGTCGAACCGGATCTCGGTGTCGCTGTCGGTCACCGCGGACTTGATGCGCTTGGTGATGACCTTCGCGTCGTCGAGGAGGAAGACCGCGCCGTTCGGCAACGACTTGCTCATCTTCGCGGTGGGGTCCTGCAGGTCGAGGATCTTGGCGGTGTCCTTGACGATGAACGGCTTGGGCACCACGAAGGTCTGGCCGTAGCGGCTGTTGAAGCGCTGCGCGAGGTCGCGCGTGAGCTCGAGGTGCTGGCGCTGGTCCTCACCGACGGGCACGCCGTCGGCCTGGTACACGAGGATGTCGGCCACCTGCAGGATCGGGTAGGTGAACAGCCCGACCGACGCCGAGTCGGATCCGCCGCGCGCCGACTTGTCCTTGAACTGCGTCATCCGCGACGCCTCGCCGAAACCGGTGAGGCATTGCATCACCCAGCCGAGCTGGGCGTGCTCGGGCACGTGGCTCTGCACGAACAGCGTCGACCGCGTGGGGTCGACGCCGGCGGCGATGAGCTGGGCGTAGGCGAGCAGCGTGTTGTGGTGCAGCGCCGTCGGGTCCTGCTCGACGGTGATCGCGTGCAGGTCCACCACCATGTAGTAGGCGTCGTACGACTCCTGCAGGTCGACCCAGTGGCGCACCGCCCCGAGGTAGTTGCCGAGCTGGAACGAGCCGGCGGTGGGCTGGATGCCGGACAGCACTCGGGGGGTCGCGCTCATGCCGGCGATTCTCGCACTGCACCCTCGTCGTCCGGCGACCCGGTTACCGGCGCGTGCGTGACGAGGATGCGCGAGGCGCGGTGCCCGTCGAGCTCGGTGATCGTGAGCAGGTGGTCGTCGACGCGCACCGACTCCCCCACCACGGGGAGGCGCCCGAGCACGGCCACGACGTAGCCGGCGACGGTCTCGTAGGGGCCCTCCGGCAGCGTGACGCCGAGCTCGTCCTCGAAGTCCTCGAGGTTGAGCAGGCCGTCGACCTCGCGGTCGCCCTGCCCCGACGAGTCGGGCCGCTCCTCGACGTCGTACTCGTCGCGGATGTCGCCGACGAGCTCCTCGACGAGGTCCTCGAGCGTGACGATGCCGGCCGTGCCGCCGTACTCGTCGACGACGATCGCGAGGTGGGTTCCGGTATCGCGCATCTCGGCCATCGCCGGCAGCACGTGCTTCGTGCCCGGCATGAACAGGATCTCGCGCACGAGCTCCTCGACACGGATGCCCCGGCTGCTCACGCCCGGCGCGAGGATGTCGCGCACGTGGACGAAGCCGATCACGTCGTCCTGGGAGCCGCGGCACACCGGGTAGCGGGAGTACGGCTGCTCGACGACGACCCGCGACGCCTTGTACGCGGGCAGGTCGGCGTCGAGGAACTCGACCTCGGTGCGCGGCACCATCACCTCGCGCAGCGCACGGTCGCCGGCGTCGAACACGTCGTCGATGAGCTCGCGCTCCTGGGGCGACAGCGAGCCCTGCGAGGCGAGGATCCCGCGCAGCTCATCCTCCGAGATCAGCTCCTTGTTGGCGTTCGGGTCGCCGCCCAGAGCACGTACCGCGAGGTCGGTCGACACCGACAGCAGCCAGATGAACGGCCGCGTCACCCGCGCCAGGAGGTCGACCATCCCCGCCACGGCGACCGCGATGCGCTCGGCGCGCTGCAGCCCGATCCGCTTGGGTGTCAGCTCGCCGAGCACGAGCGAGATGTAGACGAGCAGGAACGTGACGAGGATGAACGCGACGGTGTCGGCGGCACCGGGCGAGAGCCCGAGGCGGACCAGCAGCGGGGCCACCTGCGGCGACATCTGCGAGGCCCCGAAACCCGCCGACAGGAAGGCCGCGGTGGTGACGGCGAGCTGCACGGCCGCGAGGAAGCGGTTGGGGTCGTGCACGAGGCGGGCGAGCCGCTCGCCCTTCTTGCCGCGCTCCTCGACCAGGCGCTGCACCTGGCTCTCGCGCAGCGACACGAGCGCGATCTCTGCGGCCGCGAAGAACCCGCCGATGAGGGTGAAGACCAGCACGACCCCGAGGTTGACGAGGAAGTCGCTCACCGCGGCCCCCTCGAGATGCCGGGTTCAGGCCCGTCCATGGGCTGATCCTAGGGAACGCCGGAGGGTCTGCGCCCACCGCCGCCCGACCACGGCCTCGGCGTGCCCCGCTCACGGCTAGGGTCGGAGGGACGGTCGGCCGACGAGCGGCAGGAGGCGGGCGTGCGACGCACCCGGTCCACCCTTGCCGACGGTCGCGAGATCCTCTGGTACGACGTCGACGGTGCCCCCGAGCGCTCCGCGGTCGACACCCGCGACCTCGAGCCGCGGGGTGCCGCGCCCGACCTCCGCTACGACGCCCTGCGCCAGGACTGGGTCTCGGTGGCGGCGCACCGCTCCGGCCGGACGTTCCTCCCGGCCGCCGGCGACTGCCCGCTGTGCCCCTCGCGCGACGGCCGGGCCACCGAGGTGCCCGGCGACGACTACCAGGTCGTGGTGTTCGAGAACCGCTTCCCGTCGTTCGTCGGTGCGCCCGACACCGGGAGCGTCACCGACGACCTGTTCGCCCATCACCCGGCATGGGGCCGCTGCGAGGTCGTCTGCTTCACGTCCGACCACGACGCGCGGTTCTCGTCGCTCGGGGTCGACCGCGCCCGACTGGTCATCGACGCCTGGGCCGACCGCACGGCCGCGCTGTCGCGCACGCCAGGGGTCGAGCACGTCTTCGTGTTCGAGAACTGCGGCGAGGCCATCGGGGTCACGCTCAACCACCCTCACGGTCAGATCTACGGCTACCCGTTCCCCCCGCCCGTGGCGCGCGAGCAGTTCGCCGCAGCTCGTGGCTACGAGCGCAGCACCGGTGGCAACCTCTACGCCGACCTCGTCGAGGCCGAGCTCCGCGACGGCTCGCGCGTCGTGCTCGAGAGCGACCACTGGGTCGCGTTCGTGCCGTTCGGCGCCAGGTGGCCCGTCGAGGTGCACCTGCATCCGCGACGACGCGTGGCCGACCTGTCCGAGCTCGACGACGCCCAGCGCGACGACCTCGCCGTGGTCTACCTCGACCTGCTGCGCCGCGGTGACGCCCTCTACGGCATGCGACTGCCCTACATCGCGGCCTGGCAGCAGGCCGGTGTGCACGCGCTGCGCGACCTCACGCCGCTGCACCTCGAGCTGTTCTCCGTGCAGCGGGCGCCCGACAAGCTCAAGTACCTCGCCGGCTCGGAGTCGGCCATGGGGGCGTTCATCAACGACCGCTCTCCCGAGGAGGTCGCGGCCCGGTTGCGCGAGGTCGGCACCACGTGAGCATCACGTGGTTCGCGCCCGGACGCGTCAACCTCGTGGGCGAGCACACCGACTACAACGACGGGTTCGTGCTGCCGCTCGCACTCACCCTGGGCACGACGGTCCGCGCCACCAGCCGTGACGACCGCACGCTCCGTATCACGTCGGCGCAGGAGCCCGGCGGCCCCGTCGTCGTCGCGCTCGACGGCCTGGAACCCGGCGCCGTCTCCGGCTGGGCGGCGTACGTCGCCGGCACGGCGTGGGCGCTCGCGCAGCTCGGGATCGACGTCCCGGGCGCCGACCTCCACGTCGACAGCACCGTGCCGCGGGGTGCCGGCCTCTCGTCGTCGGCTGCACTGGAGTGCGCGACCGCGGGCGCGCTGCTCGACCTCGCCGGCGCGCGCCTCGACCCGATCGAGGTCGCACTGCTCGCGCAGCACGCCGAGAACGACTTCGTGGGGATGCCGTGCGGGCTCATGGACCAGGCGGTCTCGGTGCTCGCCCGCCGCGACCACCTGCTGCTGCTCGACGCCCGCTCGCACGAGCACCGGCACGTGCCCTTCGACCTCGACGCGCACGGCCTCGCGCTGCTCGTGATCGACACGCGGGCGCCGCACGTCCTCGTCGACGGCGGGTACGCGGCGCGGAGGGCGCAGTGCGCGCAGGCGGCACGCGAGCTCGGCGTCCCGGCGCTGCGCGACGTCGACGACCTCGACGCCGCGCTCGGCGCGCTCGACGACGACGTGCTCCGCCGGCGTGTGCGCCACGTGATCACCGAGAACCGTCGCGTGCTCGACGTCGTCGCGCTGCTCGACGCGGGGCGCGTCGCGGAGATCGGGCCGCTGCTCACGGAGTCGCACGTGTCGCTGCGCGACGACTTCGAGGTCGCGTGCCGCGAGCTCGACCTGGCGGTCGACGCCGCCCTGGCCGGCGGCGCCCTGGGCGCCCGGATGACCGGCGGCGGCTTCGGCGGCTCGGCCATCGCGCTCGTCGAGACGAACGTCGCCGGGGCGGTGCGGTCGTCGGTCACGGCGGCGTTCGAGGCCGCCGGGCTTCCGGCCCCGCTCCACGTGAGTGCCGTGCCGGGGCCGGGGTACCGTCAACTGTGACCACTCCGAACCCGCGCGGGCGCCTCGACCCGGCCTACCGCGTCGCCGCCCTGCAGCGCCTCAGCGAAGGGGTCGACGTCCTCGTCGTCGGCGGCGGGGTCACCGGCTGCGGGATCGCGCTCGACGCCGCCCTGCGCGGTTTCAGGGTGGGCCTGGTCGAGCAGCGCGACTTCTCCGCGGGCACGTCGTCGCGGTCGTCCAAGCTGGTGCACGGGGGCCTGCGCTACCTCGAGCAGTTCAACTTCACGCTCGTCCGCGAGGCGCTGCGCGAGCGCGCGCTCCTGCTCGACCGGCTGGCGCCGCACCTGGTGACGCCGCTGCCGTTCCTCTACCCGATCGCGCACCGCGTCTGGGAGCGGCCCTACGTCGGCGCGGGTCTCACGCTCTACGACACGCTCGGCGGTCTGCAGCCCTCGGTGCCCCGGCACAGCCACCTGTCGAAATCGGCTGCGCTGCGGGCGTTCCCGTCGCTGCGCGCCGACACGATCGCCGGGGCGATCCGCTACCACGACGCGCAGGTCGACGACGCCCGGCACACCCTCGAGCTGGCCCGCACCGCCGCTGCGCAGGGCGCGTCGATGGTGTCCGGCGCGCGCGTCACCGAGATCGTCCGCGAGGGCGACCGTGTGGTGGGGGCACGTGTCCTCGACGCCACCACGGGGTCGACGATCGAGGTGCCTGCGCAGGTCGTCATCAACGCGACCGGCGTGTGGGCGGGCCTCACCGAGCAGCTCGCAGGCGTCGAGCAGCCGATCCGCATGCGCCCGAGCAAGGGCGTGCACATCGTCGTGCCGCGCGACCGCATCGACGCCTCGCTCGCGCTGATCACGAAGACGCCGACGTCTGTGCTGTTCGTGCTGCCGTGGGGCCGTTCGTGGGTCATCGGCACCACCGACACCACGTGGCAGCACGACCTCGCGCACCCGTCGGCCACGCATGCCGACCTGCACTACCTCCTCGAGCAGGCCAATGCCGTGCTCACGTCCGACCTCACCGAGAGCGACGTGATCGGCCTCTACGCCGGGCTGCGCCCCCTCGTCGACACCGAGGGGCTCACCGAGTCGGAGATCTCCCGCGAGCACGTGGTGCGCACGCCGCTGACCGGGCTGGTCACGATCGCGGGCGGCAAGTACACGACGTACCGGGTCATGGCCGAGGACGCCGTCGACGCGAGCCAGGAGACGCTGTTCCCCGGCCGGCCCGACCTGATGCCGCCGTCGCGCAGCGCCGAGGTGCCGCTCATCGGCGCGTGCGAGCCCGACGAGCTGCTGGTCGAGCTCGCCGGGTCGCCCGGCACCGAGAACGTGAGCGAGGCGCACCTGTCGCGGCTGGCGCACCGCTACGGCCGGCTGCTGCCCGAGCTGCTGCTGCACGTCGACGACGAGCCCGACCTCGCGCAGGAGGTGCCCGGCGGCGCCGGGACGCTCGCCGTCGAGATCGTGCACGCGGCCACGCACGAGGGCGCGCTGCACATCGACGACGTGCTCACCCGCCGCACGCGCCTCTACCTCGAGGCGGGCGACCGCGGTCTCGTGGCGGCCCGGCACGCGGCGCACCTCATGGGCGACGCCCTCGGGTGGGACGACGAGCGGCGCGACGCCGAGGTGTCGCGCTACCAGATGCGCGTGGCCGCCGAGCTCGAGGCGCAGGGCGCTCCCGACGACGACGCCGCGGCCGAGATCCGGGCCCGCGTCCGCGACCCCCGCATCTGACACCCCGCCGCCGTTGGTAGCGACAACGCGCGCTCCGCCGCGCGTTCCCGCTACCAACCCCGGACGCGACGGGCCTCAGGCGAAGTCGACGGTGAGCGGGGCGTGGTCGCTCCAGCGCTCGTCGTACGTCGCGGCCTTGCCGACCTCGGCGCTGACAGCACGCGCGCCGAGCTTCGCGGTCGCGATCGCGTAGTCGATGCGCCAGCCGCCGTCGGTGTCGAAGCCGCGGCCGCGCCACGACCACCACGTGTAGGGACCCGGGCCGTCACCGCCGAACCGGCGTCCGAGGTCGACGTAGCCGTTCTCGGTGAACCAGCGCGTGAGGTAAGAGCGCTCGTCCTCGAGGAAGCCGGCCTTGCCGCGGTTGCCGCGCCAGTTCTTGATGTCGTGCTCGGTGTGCGCGACGTTGAGGTCGCCGCACAGGATCGCCTGACGGCGGGTCCGCGGACGCGAGAGCGCGACCAGGCGCCCCTCCATCGCGTCGAGGAAGCGGTACTTCTCCGACTGCCGCACCTCGTCGCTCGCCTCGCCGGTGTGGACGTAGGTGCTGACCACGGTGAGCGGCCCGACCTCGGTGTCGACGTCGACCTCGACCCAGCGTCCGGAGTCCGCGAACTCGTCCGGTCCGGGGCCGATGCGGACGGCGCGATGCGGCATCGTCGTGAGCACCGCGACACCGGCGCGGCCCTTCGACGCGGCCTCGGTGTGCGCGACGTGGAGGTGGCCGAGCCCGGCGTCGTCGAGCACCTCGGCGAGCTGATCGTCGGTGGCCCGCACCTCCTGCAGGCACAGGACGTCGGCACCGGACGCTGCGAGCCAGTCGAGCCCTCCGCGCCGGGCCGCTGCCCGCACACCGTTCACGTTCGCCGTCACGACCCTGAGCACGCGCGTCATCCAACCAGGCCGCTCACCGCGCCCGTGATCGCCCCGTGGGTAGGCCCCCGCTGGGGCGGAGCGCCAGTAAGGAGATCAAGAGCCCTTTCCTTCGCGTTCGCGACCCGGATCCGTGATCTTGCCGGGCGAGCATCCGGCCGCGGTCAGCGCGGGCCCTCGGCGAGGGTGACCGCGGCGCTGTCGGGCAGCGGCTGCCGCAGCAGCGCGATCCCGACCACGATCGCGAGCAGCGCCCCGGCCGTCGACACCGGGATGCCGTACGCCGGGTGCACGGCGACGGGGAAGCCGCTGAAGCCGGCGCCGGCGATCGCCAGCAGGCCACCTCCCACGAGGACGACGCCCACGGCAGTCACCCACTCGGCGCTCGGGGCGTGCCGCGGCGTCGTGTCGAACCACGGCAGGTGCAGGAACTCGATCGGCCACAGCCACCGGGCCACGCAGTAGACGAGGAGCACGAACACGATCGCCACCGGCACCAGCCAGAACCAGTAGGCCAGCCCGTCCGGGTCGATCAGGCCGTCGACGACGCGCACCGGCAGCTCGAGGCCGACCACGTGCAGCACCGCGAGCATCGAGACGAGCACGAGCATGTGCCAGAGGTAGACGGTCATCGCGAACATCCCGGCGCGCGCGGTCGCGCGGAACGCCCGGGGCGTGCTGAACCGGCGTCGCATCCACGGCGCCAGCAGCACGAACAGGCCGAACAGCACGAACGAGTGGCACACCAGCACGATCGTGGGCGGCGCCATGTTGGAGAACCGCTCGGTGGGGATGCCCACGAGCGAGGTCGGGTACCAGTGCAGCACTTGCGTGAGCAGCACATTGACGGCGAGCCCGAGCACGACGCACCACACCGCCACGTCGCGCCGCACTCCCTCGCGGTACCAGTAGCCGAGCTGGTGCACGAGCGTCCACGCCAGGATCATGTTGAACGCGCCCCACGTGTCGCCCACGTTGAGCCGCAGCACGTCCACCAGCACGACGGCGACGACCAGGACGGGGATGGTGGCGCGGCCCTGGCGCCGCCACCACGCGGTGGTCACCGGGGTCAGCGCGGTGACCGGGATGTAGACCGCCAGGAACCACAGCGGGCCGGTGACTCCCTGCACGTACGCGTCCGTGACCTCGCGACGCACCAGCAGGGTGACCACGACGAAGATCAGCGACAGCGCCGCGAGGTAGACGAGCGTGGGGCGCATGAGCCGGCGCACCCGCTGCCAGAGCCACTGCGAGTACGTCCCCGGGAAGCGCTCGTTGCTGCGCCAGTTCACCGCGCCGCCCGCGATGAAGAACAGCGGCATCACCTGGAGCAGCCAGGTGACGAACGGCCACGGCGATCCCGACGTCAGGGTGTTGCCCGTCGCGGGGATCCCGTCGTCGCCCCACAGCACGATGAGCATGAGGAAGTGGCCGAGCACGACGACGAGCAGCGACCACGACCGCACGACGTCGAGCGCGAGGTCGCGCCTCGGATCGTCTGCCGCCGGCGGATCGGGGACGGGCGGCAGCGCAGGGAACACCCGCATGCGCCCAGCGTGCCCGCCCGACCCGGTTCAGGCGCGCCGACCCGCCCGTTCGAGCATCGCGCCGGTCGCTCGAACCGGAGTCGCGGCCTCGCGGAGCGAGCGCCTGTGTCACACGTGAGCCAGCGCAGTCCACGCCGTGGCACGGGTGCGGAACGGCGCGTTGGGCAGCGTCTGCCGGCACCGGTCGCGCAGCGCGTCACGAGCGGCATCGTCCAGTGACGTGACGTAGGCACCGGCGGGCCCGACCCCGAGGGTGAACGGATCCCACCAGTCATCGAAGCTCGGGTGCTCGACAGTCACCGTCAACGACGAGCTGGCGACGTCGGTGAGGCCAGCCACTGCGAACAGTTCCGCCAGATGGCCTTCGGCCACTCCTGGAAGGTCGGATTCGTCGGGGGCGGAGGGGTCCAGCGAGCGCGCCGCCGACCAGAACGCCGAGAGCGGGCCCTTGTCGCCTGCGTGGTCCCACACACTCGTTGCCACGACCCCGCCGGGAGCGGTCGTGCGAGCCATCTCGGCGATCCCAGCCACTGGGTCCGTCATGAAGTGAACGACCAGCTGCGCTAGGACGACGTCGAACGATCTGGCCGGGAACGGTAGGGACTCGGCCCCCGAGCGGTGAACGTCCATCGATGGGTACGCGGATCGCACCACCTCGACGAAAGACTCTGAGGGGTCGACCGCGGACACCCGATCGACGCCGACACGGCTCACGAGAACCTCGGTCAAGGCCCCGGACCCGCATCCGACATCCAGAACACGCTGGCCAGGCTCGACGCCGACCAGGTCGACGAACTGCTCGGCCAACGGCCGGGAGAACCGGCCCATGAACTGACCGTATGCATCAGCACTCACCTCGAACGACATGTCGCCCATGTTGCCGGACGCGCCGTCATGCATCAGGCACCGACCCGTGCAGCTCCAGGGCCATCGACTCCAGCAGCGCATCAGGCGCGCCCGCCAGCAGGACCGGGTCCGAGGACAGCGCCGCCGTGACCGCGGT
>Ga0302299_10001224_pt1 | contig 15332 bp, 15 predicted proteins | sample III_Fen_N3_4_FD_198795 | JGI IMG/M metagenome (GOLD analysis project Ga0302299, IMG submission 198795) | Peat permafrost microbial communities from Stordalen Mire near Abisko, Sweden - III_Fen_N3_4 | ecosystem: Environmental > Terrestrial > Soil > Wetlands > Permafrost | place: Sweden: Abisko... | reverse complement strand
GCAGGCTCGTCGCCCCCACCTCCAGCTCGATTCCGAGCTTCCGGAAGGCGGGCACGATCGAGAAGAGGTCGTCGGGCTCGACGTCCTCGATCGTGAGGTCGCCGCCGGTCACGGCCGCGAGAGCGGCGAAGCTCGCGACCTCGATGTGCTCGGGCCCGAGCCGGTACGATCCACCGCCGAGCTCGCCGACGCCCTGGATGTGGACGACGTTGGAGCCGATCCCCTCGATTCTGGCGCCGAGGGAGACGAGGAACCGGCAGAGATCCTGGATGTGTGGCTCGCAGGCGGCGTGGCCGACGACCGTCTCGCCTTCGGCCAGCACGGCCGCCATGATCGCGTTCTCGGTCGCCATCACCGATGCCTCGTCGAGGTACATCCGCGTGCCGACGAGCCGGTCGGCGCTGAGCTCGTACGCGCCGTTCGACTCCACGGTCACGCCCAGCTCGGCGAACGCGTGAAAGTGGGTGTCGAGCCGTCGTCGGCCGATCACGTCGCCGCCGGGAGGCGGTACCACGGCGCGGCCGAAGCGAGCGAGCAGCGGGCCTGCCAGCAGGAACGAGGCACGGATCTCGCGGCAGAGGTCAGGGTCGAGCTCGGTCTTCGAGATCGCGGAGCTGTCGACCCGAACCTCGTTTGGCCCGACCCACGCGGCGTCGGCCCCGAGATCGGCGAGGAGCTCGACCATGATCTCGACGTCGCGGATCCGTGGCAGGTTCGAGAGATGCACCGGCTCGCCCGCAAGCACGGTCGCGGCGAGGATCGGCAGGGCGCCGTTCTTGTTTCCGGACGCGCGGATCGTGCCGGAGAGCGGGCGACCGCCCTGGATGACGAACGACTGCATGAGGCGGGCGCTATCGTACCCGTGCCGTGGACGTGACCCGTGACAACGCGTGGGCGACCCTGACCCGCTACACGAAGAGCGAGTCCCTGCTGCGCCATGCTCTCGCGGTGGAGGCGTCGACGCGCTGGTACGCCCGCCACTTCGGCGAGGACGAGGAGTTGTGGGGCTGCACCGCCCTGCTCCACGACTTCGACTACGAGATTCACCCGACACTCGACAAGCACCCACAGGACGGCGCGCCGATCCTGCGCGAGGAGGGCTATCCCGAGGTCGTGATCGTGGCGGTGCTCTCGCACGCCGAGCACCTGCAGATTCCGCGGGAGACGCCGCTCCAGAAGACGCTGTTCGCCTGCGACGAGCTCTCGGGGTTCATCCACGCGTGCGGGCTCGTGCGGCCGACCGGGCTCGAGGGCCTCGAGCCGAAGTCGGTGCGCAAGAAGCTGAAGCAACCCTCGTTTGCGGCGGGCGTGCACCGCGACGAGGTCTATACGGGCGCCGAGCTGCTCGGGCTCGAGCTCGACCAGCACATCGCGAACGTCGTCGCCGCGCTGCAGCCGATCGCCGGCGACCTCGGCCTGCCCGTCTAGGCTGACGCGTCGAGGATGACCGGCTTCAGCCGGTCGCCGGGGGTTCGTCGTGCCAGGAGACCCGGATGCCGTCGGGCATCCCCTCCGCGTGCGCGGCTATCCCGTTGATGCCAAGCGCCTCCTGCTCCGCCGTCGGCACCCAGATGTGCGCGACGACAGCCAGATGCTCACCGTCGTCGAGCAGCGCCGCCCCGAACGACACCGTCTCGCGCCCGGGCGCCTCCCAGACGACGTAGGCGCCGCATGCCCGGCAGAGCCCCCTCCTCGCACCGCAGGCTGAGACCGTCGCCTTCTCCCACCTGAGCGCCCTCTCGTCGTCCAGCGCGAAGTCGCCGCGCAGCGCCGCCGAGGCCGCCCACGGACCGCCGGCGTTCGCATCCCGGCAGGCGTCGCAGTGGCACACGATCACGTCCCTCACCGGCCCCTCGATCGTGAAGCGAACGGCGCCGCAGGGGCAGGAGCCTTTGAGCGTCACGCAGGCAGCGCGGCGAGCAGCCGCTCGAGGTCGCCGTCGGACGTCCACCACCCGCACGAGACGCGGATCAGGCCTGTGCCGGGGATCTCGCGGACGTGTACACCCTGCCCGTAGAGCGCGTCGACGACGTCAGCGGGCTCCCCTGGCGCCCGGAACGCGACGAGCGTGGCGCGATCGTCGGGCGTGACGAGCTCGACCCTGGGGGCGAGCAGCTCGCGGCAACGCTCGGCGACGGCCGCGGCGTGGTCGAAGGCCCAGTCGGGCCGCGACGCGAGCGCGGCGAGCAGGCCTGCGAGCGACGAGCCCGGCCACCAGTTCGGCTCGAACCGGGCCGCCCCGGGCCGGCGCTCGAAGGTGCCGTCGAGCTCGTAGCCGGACTGCGAGAAGTAGCTGGGCGCCGTCACGTGGAGCCGCTCCGGGTCGGCGACGATGAGGGCGCCGGTGGAGTCGGGGCCGCAGAGCCATTTCTGGCCGGAGATCGTGAGGAAGTCGAAGCCGGTTGCGTCCACCGGGATCGCCCCGACGGACTGGGCGCCGTCGACGAGGACAGGGATGCCCGTCTGCTCGCGCAGCTCCCGGACGGGCAGAACCTGGCCCGTCGTCCAGAGAACCTGGGAGAGGGCGAGCAGGCGCGTCCGGGGCGTCACGGCCCCCAGGACCGCGTCTGGCTCGGGATCGACCACGACGACGGCCGCACCGGAGACCGAGAGCGCACCGAGCAGCCCGAAGTGCTCGGACGACGTCGTCACGATCTCGTCGTCGGGACCGAGGCCCAGGCCGGCGACGACGATGTTGCACCCGTCGGTCGTGCTCGCGGTGAGAGCGACCTGCGAAGGATCGACGGCGACGAACGCCGCGAGGGCGGCGCGGACGCGGTCGCGCAGCTCCATCACCTCGCCGAAGTAGGGCATGCCGCTACGCCCCTCGGCGAGGTCGCGGTCGAGCCAGGCGCTGACTGCCGCTGCGGTGCCGCTGGAGACAGGCCCGAAGGTGCCGGCATTGAGGAACGCGATCCGCTCCAGCACCGGGAACTGCGCCCGTGCGTCCTCGAAGGTCATGCCGCCATTCTGCACACGCGCGGGCGCGCGAGCTCCCGCAGCGGTCCGGGATCGCCGCGCCGTAGGCTAGGCGGGCAGATGCGCGTCGTGATCGCCGATCCCCCCGCCTACACGCCGCCGTACGACTACGCGCTCGCGGGTGCGCTCGTGCGGCAGGGCCTCGAGGTCGAGCTCCTGACCTCGCGCTTCCGGTTCGGTGACGTGCCGGCGGCGGCCGGGTTCGACGTCGACGACAGCCTCTACGGGCTGTCGACGCGCCTCGGGTCGCAGCGCGCACGTCTCGCAGCGAAGGCACTCGGCCATCCGCGCTCACTCGTCAAGCTCGCCGCCGCCCGCTGCGACGTCCTTCACCTGCAGTGGTCAGCCGCCCCGGAGGCCGACACCTGGCTCCTGCACGCCCGCGCACCGATCGTGTTCACCGCACACGACCTTCTGCCCCGCCGCACCGCGCGTCACACGCGCACCTGGAAGCGGCTGTTCGCACGGTTCGACCGCGTGGTCACGCACAGCGAGCGCGGCCGCCGGACGCTGGAGCAGTTCGGCGTGCCGGGAGCGAAGCTGCGCGTCATCCCCCACCCCGCGTTCCGCAGCGATCCGGTGCCCGCCGGCGACGGCAGCACCGTGCTCGCCCTGGGCGTGATCCGGCCCTACAAGGGCCTCCCGGACGCCGTCGAGGCCGTGCTCGGGGTCGAGGGCGCGCGCCTGCTCGTCGCCGGCGATCCGCGCGTGCCGCTCGACGAGCTGCGCCGCGCCGCCGGCGACCGGGCCGAGTGGCGGCTTGGCTACCTGAACGAGCGGGAGGTCGCGCTCGCGCTCGGCGCTGCCACCGTCGCGGTATTCCCCTATGTCGCCGAGCTCGATCAGTCGGGGGCGCTCCTACAGGCGCTCGGGGCAGGCCTGCCCGCCGTGGTCTACGACGTCGGCGGGCTGGGCGAGATCGTCGGTGCCTTCGGGGCCGGGCGGGTGGTGCCGGCGGGGGACGTCGAGGGGCTCAAGGTGGCGCTACGGGAGTTGCTGCACGATCCCGACGCGCTCGCAGCCGCGCGGGCGGGCGCCGTGCATGCGCGAGACAGCCTCACGTGGGACAGGTCGGCCGCCGAGCACCGCGCGCTCTACGAGGAACTGACGTGAGGTTCCGGCGCGGCCGGTTCCACGACCTCGTCGAACGCCAGCTCGACCTCTTCGCGGAGGACGACGCGGAGCTGCTGGAGGAGGCCCTCGAGGCCGAGGCCGCCTACGACTCAGCGGAAGCCCGCGGGGCCGAGGAGGCCTACGGCGACTACCAGCTTGTCGTCGACGCGATCGCCGACCGGCTGCTCGACATCCGTGAGTCCTACGCCCGCACCCTCGACCAGGATGCCGCGGCGGAGTACTCCGCCGACTTCACGCGCGCTGCGACGAAGCGCTTCCGGCGCTACGCGACGCTGCTCGCGGATCTCGAGGAGGAGTAGCCTTGGCTCAACCGGCGTCGTCGAGCGTGGGCTCTCCCGGAGGGCGCGGCTGGAGGAAGCGGGCGAGCTTCAGGTGGCGTGAACCCTCGGCCCGGCGCCCCTGCTTGATAAGGGAGCGGCCCAGGGCGTAGTGCGCGTAGTCGTCGACCGGCGACAGCTCGAGCATCTTGCGGAATTCGCGCTCGGCCGAGCGCCAGTCGGTGATCCTGAAGTAGGCGATCCCGAGTGCCTCGCGGATCGATGCCTTGTCGGGCTCCAGGCGTCGCGCCTTCTCGAGCGGCACCGTGGCCTGCGCCGCCATGCCCTCGCGGAGACGGGCCCGTCCCAGCTGATACAGGTCGTACGCCTCGGTCACCCGCTCATGGTGCCGGACCGGTCAGCTGCCGCGGCGTGGTCGTAGCGCCACGAACCCCCGGATCCCGCTCCCCCGACTGCCGGGGCATGCATGACCGTCACGAGCGCCGTCACCGCGCGATCGGCCAGGTCGGCGGCGGGCGTGGCCAGGGAGATCCCGGCGGCCTACGGGCTCCGCCAGCGCTCCTCGATCAGCCGCTCGATCTCGTCCAGGATGGCGGCCGCGATCACGGACTTCGGCGCCCGCTCGACGAGCCGGTCGCCGCCGGCCGTGATCAGGGTCACCTCGTTGTCCGGGCTGTCGAATCCGATGTCGCTGCGCCCCACGTCGTTGTAGACGACGAGATCGACATTCTTGTCGGCGAGCATCTGGCGCTTCCGCTCGAGCCCTTCCGCCCCGTGCTCGGCGCCGAAGGCGACGAGCACCTGACCAGGTCTGCGGCCCTGCCCGAGCGCGCGGGCCACGTCCGTGGTCGGCGTCAGCTCCAGCCTCCAGGCATCGCCGTCCTTCGGCCGCTTGCCCTCCACCGGCTCGGGTGCGCGGTAGTCCGCCACCGCTGCGGCCATCACGATCACGTCGGCGTCCACGCGGCCGAGCGCCTCGCGCTCGAGATCGGCGGCGGTCGGGGTCTCGACGACCTCCACCCCGGCAGGCGAGGCCACGGCCAGGTTCGCGGCGAGCAGTGTCACCCTGGCGCCGCGGCGGCGCGCCTCGATGGCGATCGCGACGCCCATCCGGCCCGAGGAGCGGTTGCCGATGAAGCGCACCGAGTCGATCGGCTCGCGCGTGCCGCCCGCGGTGACGACGACGTGCTTCCCCTCGAGCGACCGCGAGCGGTGCAGCAACCACTCGACACGGTCGGAGATCTCCTCCGGCTCGGCCATCCGCCCCACGCCGACCTCGCCTTCGGCCAGCTCGCCGCTCCCGGGCCCGATCACCTCGACCCCGCGGGCGAGCAGGAGCTCGTGGTTGGCGCGGGTCGCCGGATGCTCCCACATGCGGGTGTTCATCGCCGGCGCGACGAGGACGGGGCCGTCGTGCGCGAGGGCTGCCTCGGTCAGGACGTCGTCGGCGAGGCCGTGCGCGAGCCGCGCCATCGTGTGCGCGGTCAGCGGCGCCACCACGAGCAGGTCGGCACGCTGAAGGTGGGGATATGGGTCGGCGGGCGTGCTGATGCGCGCCAGCGCATAGAAGGTCTCGGGGGCGACGAACCGCGCGGCGCCGCGGGTCGGGAGCGGCAGGACGTCATGCCCCGCGGTCACGAGCAGACGGATCAGCTCGCAAGCCTTGTAGGCAGCGATGCCACCGGTGATGCCGAGGACGATGCGTGCCACGGCGATAGTGTGCCCGTTCGAACGCTACCCGGCCGAAACCCCGGCGCCCGGCTGTGGCCGGACACAACCTCGCGCTACGAGGCGGGGTACGTGTAGGCGATCTTCCCCTGTGCGATCTCTTCCATCGCCATCGTCAGATAGTTCTTCGACCTGGACTCGATCAGCGGCGGGGGAGCGACGTCGAACCCCATGCCCTCACCGAGCTGGTGGTGATAGCTGTTGATCTGCCGGGCGCGCTTGGCGGCCACGATCACGAGGGCGTAGCGCGAGTCCACGTGCTCCAGCAGGTCATCGATGCGGGGCTCGATCATGAGGAGGCCATGGTAGCTGCGAACTCGAGCTCCTGCTCGACGATCGCGCAGAGTGAGCCGGTGGCGCGCAGCACGTCGTCGTTGCGGACCATGTAGCGGAAGCGGTGCGCCTGCTCGAGCTGGTGGCGTGCGAGTGCGATGCGGTCGCCGATCTCGCCGGTCGACTCCGTCGCCCGGTCACGCAGCCGGCGCTCGAGCTCCTCGACCGGAGCCGCGATGAAGAGCGTGACGCTGCCCGGTACCTCCTCCTGCACTGCGAGGGCGCCTTCGAGCTCGAGCTCGAGCACGCAGACACGGCCCTCGTCGGCGACGCGCTTCATCTCCGACCGAAGGGTGCCGTAGCGCTTGCCCGAGACGTACTTCACGTGCTCGAGAAACGCGCCGTCGCCGATCCGCGCCACGAAATCCGCGTCGTCGAGGAAGTGGTACTCGACTCCGTCCGTCTCACCCGGGCGCAGCGGCCGGGTGGTCGCCGAGATCGCGACCTCGAGCACGGGCACGCGCTCGACGAGCGCCTTGATCAATGTCCCCTTGCCGGCACCCGAGGGGCCGGTGATGACGAACACGGGGGCGCTGGGCACGCGGCGGGTTGTCTACCGGTTGAACAGCGAGACGAGCTCTGCGCGCTGTCGCTCGGAGAGACCGCCGACCGTCTTCGACTGGCTGATCCTGCACTGGTTGAGCAGCCGGGCCGCCTTGACGCGGCCGAACTTCGGCACCGCCATCAACATGTCGAAGACCTTCGCCGTGGAGACGTACTCGGGCGGGTCGAGCAGGATCGCCTCGATCTGCACGGTCCCGTCCTTGAGGTCCTTCTTCAGCTGCGCGCGCCGGACGCGGATGTCGTTCGCACGCTTGAGGGCTTCCATCCGCTGGTCGAGCGACCGTGCCGGGGCTTGTGCCTGAATCTTGGACGCGACCATGGGGCACGAGTCTAGCAATCCGGCAGCCGTGGTCAAGGAGAACCGTTTTCCCATATTTGCAGGTCTTTTTCGGTTCAGCGATTGGCAACTCCGCGCGCATCGAGCGGATCTGCATAGCCACGGGCCACAGCCTCGTCGAAAAGCTCGGCGCGAATGCGGCCAGGAGCCGAGGGGTCGGCGAAGAGAACGGTGCCAAGTGAGACAACGGAGGCGCCCGCCGCGACGAGCTCGAGCGCCTCGAGCCCGGTGCTCACTCCCCCCATCCCGACGATCGGCACCTCGACCGCCTGCGCACACGCAGCGACGCAGGCGAGCGCGATGGGGCGGAGCGCAGGACCGGAGTAACCGCCTGTACCCCTGCCGAGCTTCGGCCTCAGCGTGACGGGGTCGAGGGCCATGCCGCGCATCGTGTTCACGAGCGAGAGGCCGTCGGCGCCGGCGCTGACGACGGCTCTCGCCGTCTCGGCGATGTCCCAGGTCGCGGGCGACAGCTTCGCGTAGAGAGGCTTCGCCGTACGCCCGCGGCAGCCGGCGACGATCTCCGCCTGGCTCTCGGGCGCCTCCTCCACGTTCGGGCACGAGAGGTTGAGCTCGATCACGTCGACGTCGTCACGCCCGTCGAGGCGTTCGCAGGTGACGGCGTAGTCCGCCACCGAGAAGCCACCCACCGAGACCCACACGCGCAGCCCGTGGGCGGCGAGGGCAGGCAGCACCTCCGAGAGCAGTGCGTCGATGCCGGGGCCTTGCAGGCCGATCGAGTTGAGCATCCCCGACTCGGTCTCCGCGATCCGGACCGGCCTGTTGCCCTCTCGGGGCTCAGGCGTGATCGTCTTCGTCACGAAGGCGTCGAGCTCGCGCGCCACGTCGGGCGCCGTGAGGGCGTCGAGGCAGCCGCTCGCGTTGAGGATGGCGACACTCATGCGGCGCGCAGGACAGGGCCGGCAACGCAGAGGCGTTGTAGGTGCCCTTCGATCTCGACGACGCAGCCGTAGCAGGCCCCGTACCCACACGCCATCGGCGCCTCCCAGGCGAGCTGAGCGTCCGGAACGAGCCGGCGCACGGCCTCCAGCATCGGCTCCGGGCCGCACGCGAGCACGTCGCCGGGGCCCGGAGGCAGGAGCGAGGTCACGAGCTCCGGTTCGACGACGACCAGTGCGCCCGGCAGCAGCCCGGCGGCCTCGGCGTGTAGTGATGTCCTGAAGCCGAGGATCGCCGGCACCTCGCCGAGCACCTGCGCCGCGTAGGGAAGCGGGGCGATGCCGATACCTCCACCGACGAGCAGGGGCCGCGGCACGTCGAGGTCGAACCCGTTCCCGAGCGGCCCGAGCACGTGGAGCGTTTCGCCCGCGGACATGGCGCACAGCGCGCGCGTGCCGGGACCGATCGGGTCGATCAGGAAGCAGAGCTCGCCGTCTGTGTGGAGGCACAGCGACATCGGCCGGGGCAGCACGTGGCCGGGTGGCCGGAGCATGAAGAACTGCCCGGGCCGTCCCGGCGCGATCGGCCCGGCCTCGACCCGCAACAGCGTGTAGAGGCCGACGGTCTCGGTTCCCGTGACGCGGAGCTCCGCCGCGCGCTCGCGGAGCGCGGGCTCGCTCACGCTCCCGTTCCGATCCGCTCCTGGAGCGAGAGCGCCGTCTCCGCCCGCGCGTTCGCGATCGCGTGCACCGCTGCGGCGGCGCCAGAGATCGTCGTGATGCACGGCACCCGCGCGATGAGAGCGGCCTCCCGGATCCGGTAGCCGTCGGCCCGGGCGCCCGAGCCCTGGGGCGTGTTGACGATCAAGTCGCACCGGCCCTCGCGGACGAGGTCGACGACCGTCTGCTCGTCCGAGACGGCGTCGGCGACCTTGGCCACCTCCCCCACGTCGAGCCCTGCGGCGCGGAGCGTGCGGGCCGTGCCGTCGGTCGCGACGAGCTCGAACCCGAGCCCGGCCAGCGCGGCCGCTATCGGCACGACGCCCGGCTTGTCGTTGTCGTTCACGGAGATGAACGCCGTCCCCGAGGAAGGCAGCGGGCGCCCGGCCGCACGCTCGGCCTTCGCGAGCGCGGTGGGCAGATCGGACGCGCTCGCCATCACCTCGCCGGTCGAGCGCATCTCCGGGCCGAGTACCGGGTCGGCTCCCGGGAACCGGGCGAACGGGAGCACGGCCGCCTTCACGCTGACCTCCGTCAGCCGTGGGGTCGGCAGGGCGAGGTCGGCGAGCTTCTGTCCTGCCGCCAGCTTGCAGGCAGCCTCGACGAGGTTGATGCCTATTGCCTTGGAGGCGAACGGGACGGTGCGCGAGGCGCGTGGGTTGGCCTCGAGCACGTACACCGTCGAGTCCGCGATCGCGAGCTGGATGTTCACGAGCCCGACGACGCCGAGTGCGGGAGCAAGGCGGTTCACGATGTGCTCGATCTCGAGCGCGTTCGCGAGCGTGAGCGACTGCGCCGGGAGCACGCAGGAGGAGTCGCCGGAGTGCACGCCGGCCTCCTCGACGTGCTGCATCACCGCGGCCACGAAGACGTCCTCGCCGTCGCAGAGGGCGTCGACGTCGATCTCGACGGCATTCTCGACGAAGCGGTCGACGAGCACCGAGCCGGACACGGCTGCCATCGCCTGCGTCAGCTGCTCGTCGTCGTAGCAGACCCGCATGGCGCGGCCCCCGAGCACGTACGACGGCCGCACGAGCACCGGGTACCCGATCTCGGCGGCCGCCGCGAGGGCCTCGTCTGCGCCCTCGACGGTCGCCCACGGCGGGCAGCGGATCCCGAGCTCGTCGGCGAGAGCGCCGAACAGCTCCCTGTCCTCCGCGAGGTCGATCGCCGAGAGCGGCGTGCCCATGATCGAGTAGCCCGCCGCCTCGATGTGGCGCGCGAGCCGCAGTGGGGTCTGGCCCCCGAACTGCGTCACGACGCCCTCCGGCTGCTCGCGGTCGAGCACGGCGAGGACCTCCTCGGGCGAGAGCGGCTCGAAGTAGAGCCGGTCGGAGGTGTCGTAGTCGGTGGAGACCGTCTCCGGGTTGCAGTTGACCATCACCGCCTCGTAGCCGAGCGCGCGGAACGTCTGCACGGCGTGGACGCAGCAGTAGTCGAACTCGATCCCCTGGCCGATCCGGTTCGGGCCCGAGCCGATGATCACGACGCGCGGCTTCGTGGGCGCCGGCAGCGCCTCGTCCTCCTCGCCCCAGGTCGAGTAGTAGTAGTTCGAGGCCGCCTCGACCTCGCCCGCGCACGAGTCGACGCGGCGGTACGAGGGGCGGATCCCCTTCGCGTAGCGCACGCGGCGCACGTCGTCGCCGCTCGTCCCCCACGCTGCGCCGATCGAGTCGTCGCCCCAGCCGGCGCGCTTGGCCCGCAGGATGTCGCGCGAGGCGAGCTCCCGCTTGGCGTAGGCGAGCTGCTCCGTGAACCAGGGATGGACGCCCTCCGGGATGTCGTCGATCGTCCCCCAGGGGGTCGGCGAGCCTGGGTCGAGCTCGCGGGAGCCGAAGCCCTTGAGGAACGCCTCCGTGAACGTGCGGCCGATCCCCATGGCCTCGCCCACCGACTTCATCTGGGTGCCGAGGGTGCTGTCAGCGCCGGGGAACTTCTCGAACGCGAAGCGCGGGAACTTCACGACGACGTAGTCGAGCGTCGGTTCGAAGCTGGCGGGCGTCGTCTTCGTGAGGTCGTTCGGGATCTCGTCGAGCGTGTAGCCGACGGCGAGCTTCGCGGCCACCTTGGCGATCGGGTACCCCGTCGCCTTCGAGGCGAGCGCGGAAGAGCGCGACACGCGCGGGTTCATCTCGATCACCCGGATCTCACCGGTCTCGCGGCTGCGGGCGTACTGGATGTTGGAGCCGCCCGTCTCGACGCCGACCGCGCGGATGATCGCGACCGAGGCGTCCCGCAGCTCCTGGTACGCCTCGTCGGAGAGCGTCATCTGCGGCGCCACCGTGACGGAGTCGCCCGTGTGGACGCCCATCGGGTCGAGGTTCTCGATCGAACAGACGATCACGACGTTGTCGTTCATGTCGCGGATCACCTCGAGCTCGAACTCGTCCCACCCCTTGACCGACTCCTCCACGAGCACCTGGGTGATCGGGCTCTCGTGCAGCCCGCGCTCGACGATCGCGCGCAGCTCGGCCTCGGTCGCGGCGAAGCCGCCGCCGTGGCCGCCGAGCGTGAAGGCCGGCCGCACGACCGCCGGCGCGGGGATCGGCCCGAGCTGGTCCACGGCGGTCACGATCTGCGACCGGGGCGTGCGGAGCCCGCAGCTCTCGACGGCGTCGCGGAAGAGCGAGCGGTCCTCGGCCCGGCGGATGACGTCGGGCTTCGCACCGATCAGCTCGACGCCGAGCTCCTCGAGGATTCCCGACTCGGCCAGGTCGATCGCGAGGTTGAGCGCGGTCTGACCGCCGAGCGTCGGCAGGAGCGCGTCGGGGCGCTCGCGCCGCAGAACGTCCGAGACACCCTGCACGTCGAGCGGCTCGATGTAGGTGCGGTCGGCGAAGCCCGGGTCGGTCATGATCGTGGCCGGGTTGGAGTTGATCACGATTGTGCGGAAGCCGTCCTCGCGGAGCACTTTCAGCGCCTGGCAGCCGGAGTAGTCGAACTCGCAGGCCTGGCCGATCACGATCGGTCCGGAGCCGATCACGCAGATCGACTCGATATCGGTACGGCGGGGCATCAGGCGGCCTCCAGCGGGATGTCCCGCAACGATTGACAGGCGATTGCCGTTGCCGGACACCCCGCTCCCCTGTTGATCACAGTCGTGCCGCGTCTCACGACGAAGCTCCTCGTTCATGGGTCGTGAGACGCGGCACAAGCCCCTCGACCCAGCGCTCCAGGATCGGCCAGGCGTCATGCGTGCCGGGGCCTGCCTCGGGGTGGAACTGGACGGAGCGGGCGTTCAGGTCGGGGTAGTCGAAGCCCTCGACGGTGCCGTCGTAGAGCGAGACGTAGGTCGCCTCACGGTCGTCGCTTGGCGCGACCGCGAAGCCGTGGTTCTGGCTCGTCACGAGGACGCGTCCCGTCGCCCGCTCGAGCACCGGGTGATTGGCGCCGCGGTGTCCGAACGGGAGCTTGTACGTCGAGTGCCCGGTGGCCAGGCCGAGGAGCTGGTGCCCGAGGCAGATCCCGAGCACGCTCGTGCGACCGAGGAGGCCGCGGATCGCCTCCACCTCCGCCGTCAGCGGCTCGGGGTCACCGGGACCGTTCGAGAGCAGGACGCCGTCGAACCGGGCCAGGTCCTCGGGGTCGGCGTCATGCGGGAACACGGTCACCGCAGCCCCGGCCTGGCGCAGGCGCCGCATGATCGAGGTCTTGGCGCCGTAGTCGACGACCGCGACGTCGACCCGCCCGTCCTCGTTGAAGACGGCCGGAGCGACGGAGGAGACGGCCGAGACGAGCGCCTGCCCCTCCATCGCCGGCTGCTCGCGAATCAGCTCCAGGGCCTCGGCCGGGGAGAGCTCGCTCTCGTCGGCGACCGCGGCAGCCCGCATCGCGCCGGCATCGCGGATCCGGAGCACGAGCCTGCGCGTGTCGATCTCGTCCAGTGCCACGACCCCGTGCGAGGCGAGCCAGTGTGCCCACTCGGCGCCGCCACAGCGGCGCATGAGCGCGGCCTTGACCCACGGGTGCGGCGACTCGAGCCGCCCGTCGGCGACGCCGTAGTTGCCGATCATGGGGGCCGTGAACGTGACGAGCTGGCCTGCGAAGCTGGGGTCGGTGACCGTCTCCTGGTAGCCCGTCATCGCGGTCGTGAAGACCGCCTCGCCGAAGGCGACCCCCGGTGCGGCAACGGAGCGGCCCGGGAAGAGCGTCCCGTCCTCCAGCGCGACGTAGCCCACGCTCATGCGGCGTGCACCACGCGGCCGTCGGCGACGGTCTTCACGACGGCGCCGCGGAGCGTCTGTCCGAGGAGCCACGAGTTCGCCGACCGTGACCGGAAGCCGTCCTCGGTCACCCGCCAGGTCGCGTCGAGGTCGAGCAGGACGAGGTTCGCCCGCTCTCCCTCCGCGATGCGGGGCACGGGCAGGCCGAACACCCGGGCGGGGCCGGCCGACATCCGCTCGAGCACGAGCCCGAGATCGAGCTCGCCCGGCTCGACGAGGAACGTGTAGAGCGCCGAGAACGCGGTCTCGAGCCCGGTGACACCGAACGGCGCCTCCTCGAACGGTGCCTCCTTCTCGTGCCGCGCGTGTGGCGCGTGGTCGGTCGCGATACACGAGAGCGTCCCGTCCCGGAGCGCCTCGAGCAGCGCTTGCCGGTCGGCCTCCTCCCGCACGGGCGGGTTCATCTTGGTGTTGGTGTCGAGGGTGCGCACGATGTCGTCGGTGAGACAGAGATGGTGAGGCGAGACCTCCGCGCTGACGGCGATCCCGCGCGCCTGCGCGGCCCGTACCGCAGCCACGGACTCCCGGGCCGAGACATGCATGATATGCAAAGGGCGTTGCTCGTATGCAGCCAACGTGCAATCCCGCTCGATCATGATCGACTCCGCCACGGACGGCCAGCCGGCGAGGCCGAGCTCGGCGGAGACGGCGCCCTCGTGCATCTGACCGTCGCGGGAGAGGGTCGGCTCCTCCTCGTGGAGGGAGAGGATCCGCCCGGTGACGCCGCTGTACTGGAGCGCACGCTGCATCAGCCCCGCCGAGGTGACCGGGTGCCCGTCGTCCGTGAACGCCGCCGCCCCGAGCCGCGCCAGCTCGGCCATCTCGGTCAACTCCTCGCCGCGCAGGCCCTTCGAGATCGTGGCCATGAAGCCGGTCGGGACCTGTGCGTCCTCCCGTGCCTGCTCGATCAGGGCGCCCAGCACCGCAGCCGAGTCGACGACCGGGTCGGTGTTCGGCATCGCGAGGATGGCGCAGTAGCCGCCGGCGGCCGCCGCCGCGGTGCCGGAGGCGATCGTCTCCTCGTCCTCGCGCCCGGGCACCCGCAGGTGCACGTGCGGATCGACAAAGGCCGGGGCGAGCACGAGGCCCCGCGCTGCCTCCACCGCCGGCTCGATCGAGGTGATGACACCCTCCTCGACGGTGACATCGTACGGGCCGTCGAGCTCGCGGGCCGGGTCGAGCACCCGCGCACCGCGGATCGCAAGGCTGTCGCCTGGGCCGTCCGGCCAGAAGAGCGTCATGCCACCTCCAGTGCCTGCGTCTCCGCGCCAAGGCCACCGGCGAGAAGGTCGTAGAGGACGGCCATCCGCACCACGAGGCCCGAGCGGACCTGGTCGGTGATCAGCGAGACGTCCGAGTCGGCCACTCGCGGGTCGATCTCGACACCGCGGTTCATCGGCCCCGGGTGCATCACGACCTGGCCGCGCCGGACGCGCTCCGGCGTCACCCCCCACTCGGCCGCATACTCGCGTAGCGAGGGAACGTAGGCGGCGCCGGGCAGCATGCGCTCGCGCTGCATGCGGAGGACGTAGACGACGTCCGCGTCGGCGATCGCGTCGATCCCGGACGTCACCACACAGCCCATCGCCTCGATCCCGCGTGGTATCAGCGTCGGCGGGCCGACAAGTGTCGTCCGCGCGCCCACCATCGTGAGCGCCTCGATCAGCGACCGGGCCACGCGTGAATGCAGGACGTCGCCCACGATCGCGACGTGCAGCCCCTCGAGCCGCCCGAGCGAGCGGCGCATCGTGAAGAGGTCGAGCAGCGCCTGGGTGGGGTGCTGGTGCTTGCCGTCACCGGCGTTGACGACGTGTGCGCGCGTCACCTCCGCGACGAGCTTCGGCGCGCCGATGTGCGGGTGCCGGATCACGATCACGTCGGGGTCGTACTCGGCGAGGGTGAGGGCGGTGTCCTTGAGCGACTCTCCCTTGTCGACCGACGAGCCGGACGAGCGCAGCGCCATCGTGTCGGCCGAGAGCCGCTTGGCGGCGAGGTCGAAGCTGGACAGCGTGCGCGTCGACGACTCGTAGAAGAGGTTGAGGACGAGGCGGCCCCGCAGCGCAGGCAGCTTCTTGACCTCGCGGTCGAGCGAGCGGGCGATCGTCTCCGCCGTGCCGAGCAGGCGCTCGATGCCCTC
>Ga0302299_10001223_pt1 | contig 15337 bp, 8 predicted proteins | sample III_Fen_N3_4_FD_198795 | JGI IMG/M metagenome (GOLD analysis project Ga0302299, IMG submission 198795) | Peat permafrost microbial communities from Stordalen Mire near Abisko, Sweden - III_Fen_N3_4 | ecosystem: Environmental > Terrestrial > Soil > Wetlands > Permafrost | place: Sweden: Abisko... | reverse complement strand
CGCCTCGGGATCCCCGGCCAGGCCGCGGCGCGCCAGCTCCCCGGTGAGCGCGCCGATCACGCCGACCGCGCGCTCGATCGCGCTGATCCACGCCGGGTCGACGCCGGCGGCGGTGGCGCGCGCACACGTGGTGGCGACCTCCGCGCCGAGCGCGGCAAGCCCTGCGCCACCCTTGGCGACCGCGCGACGGCCGAGCAGATCGAGCGCCTGGATCCCGGTGGTGCCCTCGTGGATCGTGTTGAGCTTCTGATCGCGCAGCCAGGCCTCTGGCAGGTACTCGCTCGAGTAGCCGTAGCCGCCGTGGATCTGCAGCGCGAGCGCGTTGGCCTCGAAGCCGCGCTCGGCCGGGAACGACTTGGCGACCGGGGTCAGCAGCTCGAGCAGGAGCTGGGCGCGCTCGCGCTCCGCCGGCAACTCGGCGTGCCCGGCGAGGTCGGCGTAGTACGACGCGCGCGCGATCAGCACCAGCCCGCCCAGCACGATCGCCTGCTGGCGAACCAGCATGCGGCGGACGTCAGCGTGCTCGATGATCGCGATCGGCGGCGCCGCAGGATCCTTGGCTGCCGGCGGGCGGCCCTGGGTGCGCACGCGCGCGTACGCGATCGCCTCGTGGTAGGCGACCGACGCCGTGGCCACGGCGTTGAGCCCGACCATCAGCCGGGCCTCGTTCATCATCTGGAACATGTAGCGGATGCCCTGGTGCGGCTCGCCGACGAGCCAGCCCCGGCAATCGCCGCGCTCGCCGTAGGCCAGCGCCAGGCTGGGCAGCCCGCGCCAGCCGATCTTGTGGATGAGGCCGGTGACCGCGACATCGTTGTCGACCAGCGCGCCACCCTCGAGCCGGCGCTTGGGGATGCAGAACAGCGAGACGCCCTTCATGCCCGCCGGCGCGCCCGCGATCCGCGCCAGCGTCATGTGGACGACGTTTTCGGTCAGATCGTGATCGCCGCCCGAGATGAAGATCTTCGCGCCGCGCACCAGGTAGTGTCCCGCGGCGGTCGGCTCGGCGGTGGTCGTGATGTCGGCCAGGCTCGAGCCGGCCTGCGGCTCGGTCAGCGCCATCGTGCCGGTCCACTCGCCGCGATACAGCCGCGCCATGTACGCGGTGCGCAACGCCTCGTCGCCGAACGCCTCGAGCAGGTGCGCTGCGCCCTGGGTCAACCCGAGGTAGCCGTAGGCCGACAGGTTGCCGGCCATGAGGTACGCCGACGCCAGCGAGAACACCGACAGCGGGACCTGCGAGCCGCCGACGGCATGGGGCCGCGGCGCCGCGACCATGCCGAGCTCGGTGAGCCGGGCGTACAGCTCGTGCATCCGCGGGTGGACCACGACCTTGCCGTCGACCAGCCGGGGCGGCTCGGTGTCGAGCGCGCGATACGCCGGGAACAGCGCGTCGCGCGCCAGGCCCCTGGCCGAGGCGAGCAGCAGCTCGAAGGTCTCGCGGTCGTGGTCGGCGAAGTGCGGCAGCCGGAGCAGCCGGCCGAGATCGAGCACCTCGTCGAGGATCAGCTCGACATCGCGATCGTCGAGCAGCGGGTTTGCCGGGGGCGCGGACATGACGCGCACTTTCGCACGACCGCCGGTGCCGCGCGCAGCGATCGCGGAGGTCCGGATCGGTTACTACACGCATAGTAATGGCGCCCGCTGCGTAGTACACACGGACGCATGACGCCTCCCCTCTCACGCCTCCTGGCGCCGCTCGTGGCGGCGTCGACCTGGATCGCCTGCGGCCCCGCCGCGCCGCCGCGCGCGCCGGCCCCCACCGAGGCCGCCCGACCGCCGGGCCCGAAGCCGCCCGCGCTCAGCCGCTCCGAGCGCCGGGCGCTCCACGCCAGGGCGGCAGCGGCGTACGACCACAAGGAGTTCGCCGGCTGCGCCACGCTGTTCGAGCAGGCCGACGACGCCTACAGCGCCGCGTGCTGCCACGCCCTGGGCGGCAACCGCGATGCGGCGTTCGCCCAGCTCGCGCAGGCCATCGACGGCAAGTTCAGCGATCTGGCGAACCTCGATCGCGACACCGACCTGGGCTTGCTGCACGACGATCCGCGGTGGTCGACCACGCGCGCCCGTCTGGTCGGCAAGCTCGCCGAGCGCAACAAGCTGGTCAACCCCGAGCTCCTGAAGCTCCACGACGACGACCAGGGCGATCGCGCGGTCAGCTCCTTCGAGCAGATCGACTGGACCAAGGTCGCGCCGCGCGACAAGGCGCGCCGCCAGCGAGTCGACGAGATCCTCGCGGCCGGCGGCGCCAAGGTCTCGGCCGACTACTACCACGCGGCGATGGTGTACCAGCACGGCGACCTGCCCGACGAGATCCAGCGCGCGCACGACCTGGCGGTCAAGGCGGTCGAGCTCGATCCGACGAACGACGGTGCGCGCTGGCTCGCCGCGGCGGCCGAGGATCGCAAGCTGATGTACGAGAAGAAGCCGCAGAAGTGGGGCACGCAGTTCAAGAAGATCGACGGCGTCTGGGTGCTGTGGACGGTCGATCCGGCGATCACTGACGCGCAGCGCGACGAGTGGAACGTGCCGTCGCTCGCCGAGTCCCAGGCGCGCGCGGTGCAGCTGAACGCGGCCATACCTGCGCACTGAGCGCGTGAACAGCTCGATGATGGCGCACGCCATCGACAACACGCCCTTCGAGGTCGTCGCGAGCTCGGGCGTGTAGCCCGGCAGGCCTTCGAGTTTGCCGCGCGGTCATCGCGTGGCTGGCGGAGCCGGCCGGAACCGCACCAGCGCATCCGGCAGCTCACCCAGCCGCGTGGCGCCGCGCCACACGGTGACGCCATGGGGTTCGCTGGAGGTCGGCTGCGTGGCGATCCACAGCCCGTCGGGGCCGGCCGCGACCCAGTCGCCGCCCGCGACCGGAGGTGCCGTGCAGCCGTCGTGCAGGCTCCACCGGCTCTGGAGGACGTCGGAATAGCCAGCGACGCCGTACACGACGAGCAGGCGCGGCGGCGACGCCGATACCCAGTATGCGCCCATCATGTGCTCCGATGCGCTCGCGGTGGTGATGGTGACAGGCGGGCCGGCGACCGGCGTGCACGTGACGTTGTCGTCGGCCACGCGCGTGGTCACGCCCGGTGGCGGTCCGTTGCGCCACGCCCACGCCACGGGCGCCGGGCAGCCGATGCACGTCTCCGCTGGCGCGGGCCACAGCCGGATGCCGCCGGTCGTGGTGCAGGCACCACCCTCGGGCTCGCCCCGCAGACACGTCATCAACCACGCTTCTCCCGGCCTGACCGCGAGCTGGGCGCCGCGAAGGTCGATCGCGTCCCGCTCGGGTGCCCGCGCAGGGACGGCCGCCAGATCAGGGACCGCGATCGGCCGCATGCCGGCCGCGGTGATCGCGACCACGCGCGCCGCACCGATCCCGACGAACAGGTGATCGCGGTCTGCCCAGTCGCCGTCCAGCTTCGCGTCGGCGCCATGGTCGATCGGCAGCGTGTCGAGCGCCTCGACGTGGTCGCCGGCGAGCGAGTAGAACGACGCGCCGCCGCCGCGGAGCGCGACGAGGTCCGCGCGCTCGAACGCGGGCAGGCGGACGTGCGCGCGCGCGGCCGGCGGCGCGTCGTGGGTGCAGGCAGCACCGACCGCCAGGATCGCGACTCCGAACACGAGGGAACGCATGCGCCCGTACATATCGCCGGCTTCCCCGAGCCTATTCCACCGGACGGGCGACTGTACGCCGTGCGCTCGCTCGCCGGCAGATCACGCAGCGGATCGGGCTCGCGGGCGCCGGCAGGGCCGTCGTCGGCTCACGACCCCGGCGTGCTGAAGTCCTGGTCAGCGCTCAGTACCAGTGGTGGCCCTGCCAGAACGCCTTGGCCTGGTTCCAGCCGCCGTAGCGCTGGCTGACGTACTTGGTCGCCGCCGCGTACTGCTTGTTGAAGTCGGTCGACTGGTAGTCGGCGCCCATGTACTGCTTGCGGGTCGCCTCGATCATCTGGAACGCGCCGAACGCCGACGAGTGGTTGCCCGGCGTGCCGTCGCCGCGCCCCTGCTTGTGCAGGTGGCCCGCCGTCGTGCTGCCGCCCGACTCGTGCATCATGACCCACTGGGCGGCGCTGGAGATGCCGCCGTTGGCGCGCAGGAGCTGGTCGGGGGCGAGGGTCTCGAAGGTGTTGTTCATGGCTGATCCTTGTTGCGTGGGTTGGTTCGACGAGGAGTCCACGTGCAGCCGCGATGCCAGTAACTGGCTGATATCCGAGGGAGACACGTTGCAACCCGCGGTCGGCAGCGCGGTGCGCTTGATGTGCGGCTGAACCGTCAGCGCGCATGCGAACCGCGCGATTCGACGAGCCGGCATACGATCGCGCGACGCGCCCACGGGCGAGTCGAGTAGCCGCGCGGTCAGTCGAGTAGCCGGCGACCGCGGTGGCGACCGCCCCGCACGCTATGCTCGGGGCGTGTTTGCCACGACGTTCCTCGGGCACCAGGGCTGGCTGGTCCGAACCGATCGCACCTGTCTGCTGATCGATCCGCTGCTGCGCGAGGAGTTCGGCGAGCTCCACGCGCTGTCCTATCGGGTGTTCCCGCCGCGCGTGCTCGTGCCGGCGGAGCTCCCGCCGCTCGACGCCGTGCTGCTCAGCCACGAGCACGACGACCACTTCGACATCCCGTCACTCGCGATGCTCGATCGCGCGATCCCGATCTACCTGTCGTCGCGTTCGTCGTACGCGGCGCGCGAGCTGCTCGCGACCATGGGCTTCACCGTCCACCCGTGGGTCCCCGGCGCCGGGGTGCGGATCGGGGATCTCGAGGCGCTGGCGTTCGCCGGCGATCATGTCACCACCCGCAGCGGCGACGAGTGGGACACGCTGCCGTACCTGGTCCGCAGCACCGAGGGGCACGGCAGCCTGTTCTCGATGGTCGATATCCCGCTGACCCAGCAGCACATCGAGTGGGCCGCACAGAAGGCGGCGCGCCCCGGGCTGGTCACCTGGACCAACAACGCGCTCGACTGGAGCCACATGGCCGACTACCTGCGCGAGCGCACCGAGGGCACGCAGCAGGTGTTCCTCGCGATGGGGACCGGCCACAAGCTGATCACCACGCTGTGGGGCACGCCAGCGGCGATGCTGACCTGCGCCGGCGGGTTCTCGTTCCACGGCGACAAGACCTGGCTGAACCAGCGGGTGTTCTGCGTCGACACCGACGAGGCGTGCGCGATGATGACGAAGGTCTACAAGAAGGAGAAGTTCGTCGCGGCGGTGCCGGGCCAGACCTTCGTGATGCAGGCCGGCAAGCTGAAGGCGATCGAGCCGAGCGCGGCGTTCCTCACGACCGCGCCGCGGCAGGCCTGGCCATCGCGCGCCCGGGTCGCGACCGGCGAGGTCCCCGACTACGCGCCGGCGACCGGACGAACGGAGCTGTCGGCCGACGAGCGCGGCCGGCTCCCTGCCCGGCTCGCGGAGCTCGCCGCGGCCCTGGTCGGCGGAACGCTGTTCCGCAGCCTGCACTCGCTGCTCGCCAGCGAGCTGCCCGGGCGCCGGCTGACCTTCGCCCTGGTCGTGCGTGACGGCGACACGCGCCGGGCGTACGAGTACGTCGCGACCCGGTGTGACTTCGAACAGGTCGACCCCGACGACGCGGCCGCGACCTACCTCGCCGGCCTCGAGTGCTGGGCCAGCGATCTGCTCGGCGTGCTCGACGCCGACCTCGCGGCGATCGCGCTGAGTTTCGGGCGCGCGCGGCTGTGGAACGCGCTGCCCGGCCGGTTCAACTTCGACATCTTCGGTGAGCTCCCCCGGCTGAGTCACCCGCTGAGCCGTCCCGCGGCGTACGCGCGCAGCTACGACCGGGTTTGGCAGGCGGTCGCGGCGACCGTGCCGTCGATCCGCGGCGCTGCGCGGTGAGCTGCACGCCGGCTGGCACGGACGCGACAGGGTGATCCGCGTCGGGTGAGCGGCGCCGATCCGATCGAACCACGGAATCGTACGGCCACTGCCAGCGTATCAACGCTGGCGCTTTCGCCGCGCCCGCAACCCTGCTGCGTCCAGGAGATCCGGATGGATGTCATGTCGCGTCGATCGATGGGGCTCGTGTTCGCCGCCGCCGTGTGCGGGTGCTGGGGGCGATCCGCGCCTCCACCACCGGTACCCGCGGCGCCGGAGACCGTCGAGCGCACCGGGATCGACGGCTGCAACTGCGCGGGCGCTGCGCCGGTGATGAACGCCCCGGACGGCAATGCCTATCCGTTCCAGAGCATCGTGGCCTACTACTACCAGGTGCTCCAGGCGTACTGGACCAAGGTCGCCGGCAGCGACGTGCTCGAGACCTGGCTACCCCGCAGCATCGAGCAGACCAGCGAGGCGTTCTACGAGTGGCAGGCCAAGTCGGTGCAGATCTATCGCGATCGCGACCTGTTCGGCTTCGCGCACCGCTACTACCGCGGCATCTTCGGGTTCCTCGAGACCGGCACGCCAGAGACGGCGAGCTGTGCAGCCGCGCTCGACGCCACGTCACGACTCACCGGCATGCTCGCCCACGTCGGCCTGTCGCAGGCGGGGGCGTGCGGCAAGAACGACGACGGCAGCACCAAGTTCTGGCAGGTCAACAACCTCGCGCTGCTGATGATCGGCGATGTCGTCGACGCCCGTGCGCTGATCGACGCCGGCCTCGCGCTTGGGGTCACCTCCGCTCCGGCCGACCGCTGCATCCTGCCGGCGCCGGGCACGTCGCCGGTGCCGATCGTGATGCCGCCCGGCCTTCCCAGCCCGATCATCGCGTGCCAGGTCGCGTTTCGCGACGACGCCGTCACCGAGGCGGTGGTGCTGCCGGTCCCGAGCTCGGCGGCCGTGGCCGGCGTGGCGCTCGAGCATCGCGCGTTCACCGCCGCAGGTACGGTGGTGATGCCCAACGCGCTCGACGAGACGCGCAAGATCCTGCGCGACGCCCAGCTGCGCGTGATGTTCGCGATGGGCGTACCGCGCTTCGCCCCGTCGCCATCCGACGGAGCGACGTGGGTCCGCCTGGTGGGGCACGCGATCGGCCCGGCGGTCACGCCGAGCACCGTGCTGCTGCCCGACGAGCGTAGCTGGGTGGACGCCACGGTGGGCCGCTATGAGAACCGGTGCTGTCACGTCGTGTGCGGACCGGTCGCGGCACGCGCCGCAGCGGTCGTCGCGCTGAACGACGCCGGGGCGTCGACGCTCGACGCGAGCGTGGACGCCGGGATCGACGCGGAGATCGACGCCGGCTCGGGTTCGGGGACGGGCTCGGGCTCCGGTTCGGGGACGGGCTCGGGTTCGGGGAGCGGCTCGGGTTCGGGGACCGGTACGGGGACGGGCTCGGGTTCGGGGACGGGCTCGGGTTCGGGGACGGGCTCGGGTTCGGGGACGGGCTCGGGTTCGGGGACGGGCTCGGGCTCGGGTTCGGGGACGGGTTCGGGTTCGGGCTCGGGGACTGGTTCGGGTTCGGGCTCGGGCGGCGATCCCGGATGCCAGACCGTGTGCACCCCCGAGGGCGCGTGCGAGACCGCCTCGGCGACCGCCGGGCTGGTCGTCATGGTGTCGTCGGTGACGACCAAGGAGTGCGCCGGAGACTGCCCTCAGCCGGCGACCGGTGGTCCGGCGAGCGAGCCCAGCTGCGCACCGTGATCGCGGTCGACGAGCTGATCCCGCTGGCGCGCGGTGGCACCGCCGAGCTGTTCGCCGCCCGCGCAGGCGCCGCGCAGGTCGTGGTCAAGCTCGCGCGCGATGACCGCGCACGCTCGACGGCAGCGCTGGCCAGCGAGGCGGCGGCGCTCGGTCGGCTCGATCCGGGGATCGCGCCGCGCGTGCTGGGCTGGACACGGCTCGACGAGCGCGACGCGCTGGTCCTCGAGCACCTGGCGATGCCGACGTTGCGCGCTTCGCTGCACGAGCTGGTCGACCCGCTCGGCGCCGCGATCGCGGTGTGCGCGGCGGTGGCGCGCGTCCACGCCGCCGGGCTCGTACACGCCGATCTCACGCCGGACAACGTGCTGTTCGATCCGGTCGAGCGCTCGGTCCGGCTGATCGATTTCGGCGTCGCCGCAGAGATCGGCGCAGCGCTCGCGCCGCTCGCCACGCCCGGCTACGCGGCTCCCGAGCGCCTCCGGGAAGGTTGCCGCGCTCAGCCCACCATCGACGTCTATGCGCTCGGTGTCCTGTGCTACGAGCTCGTGACCGGCGCCGCGCCGTTCGCCGGGCCGCCGGGCGCGCAGCGCATCGGGCACGCTGCGCACCGGGTACCGCGCGTGTCGGAGCGCGCGCAGGTGCCGGCGGGCGTCGATCCAGTGATCGCGCGCGCGATGGCGAAGTCGCCGGCAGGCCGCCACGCCGACGCCGGCGCGCTGGTGGCGGCGCTCACCGGCGCGCTGGATTCGCCGCTGATCCGGTCCACCGACGCGGACGAGCCGCCCGCGGAGCGCGGCGCGCGCTCGGCCGTGCTGATCGGGTTCCGCTGGTCGGTCGGGGCCGTCGCGCTGCGCGCCGCGGTCGCCATCGAAGGCGCGGTCGTCGCGTACAGCGACGCAGGCCGCCACGTCGCGGCGATGTGGTCGGCGGACGCGCGCGGGGCAGCGCGGCGGCTGGCGACCGCGCTCGCGGCCGCAGGGGCGCAGGACGTCGAGATCGTCGAGGCCGAGCTCCAGATCGGCGCCGGTGGGATCCCGCGCGGCGCAGCGATCGTCGAGCTCGGCCGCGCGCGCACGACGGCTCCCACCCTCCTCGCCACGCGCGAGCCCCCGCTTGCCACGCGCGAGCCTCCCCTCGTCGGGCGCGAGTCGCCGCTCGCCGGGGTCGCAGCCGTCGCCGCCGCGGCCGCGACGGGAGCTGCGGCGCTGGTCACGATCTGGGGGGCCCCGGGCCTGGGCAAGTCGCGGCTCGCCGCCGCGATCGGCGAGCGCCTGCGCACGCTGGGCTACGCGGTGCTCGAGGTCCGCGCGCCGGCGATCGCCGCCCTTTTCGACCGGCTCGCCGTCCGCGGCGATCACGCCGATCCGATCGAGCGCGCCGCGCTGGCAGCCGCCGCCGGCCGCGGCAGCGTGGCCGGCACGCCGGCTGAGCCGCTCGCCGCGGCGCCGGGCGCGCTGCGTCAGGCCGCAGCGCGTGCGCTCGCTCGCGCGCTCGGCGCTGGCGACGGACCGCGCGCGATCCTGGTCGACGACGCCCACGCCGCGGATCCGATGGTGCTCGACGCGTTCGAGCTCGCCACGCTGCCGCCCGCGACCGGGGTGCTGGTGGTCGCGCTCGCACGCCCCGGGCTCGCCGTGACCCGGCCACGCTGGGGGCGACGCGCCGCGCACGCCGAGTGGTTCACGCTCGCGCCGCTCGATCGCGACGCCGGGCGCAGCCTGGTCCGCGCGCTGTTGCCCGCGGTCGCGGCGGTCCCCGGCGCGGCGCTCGATCGGCTGGTCGAGCGCTGCGGCGGCGTCCCGCTCTACGTGACCGAGCTGGTCGGCGCCATCCAGCGCGCCGACCGCGCTCGCGGTGGCACGAGGAGCGCGACGCGTGGCGCGCTCGCCACCGACCTGGTCGATCTGCCGACCGATCACGGCATCGTGGCGTGGGCGGTCGCCGACGAGCTCGGGGGGCTGTCACCCGGCGCGGTGGCGGCGGCCGAGGCGCTGGCGCTGTGCGCGCGCGAGCTGCGCCGCGCGGAGCTCCCGGCGCTGTTCGAGGCGCTCGACGCGCACGGGCTCCGGCTCGTGCTCGACGCCGGCGCTGCGCTCGCCGAGCTGACCGCGAGCGGCCTCGTGATCGAAGGCGGCGGCGCGCTGCGCCTGCGCCACGACCTCGTGCGCGACGCGATCGTGCGCGGGGTCGACGCCGCGCGGCGGATCGCGATCCATCGCGCGCTGCTCGGGGTCGCGAGCACAGCGACCGAGCGCGCCCACCACGCCGAGGGCGCAGGCGACCGCGGGCTCGCGACGCGAGCGTGGGCAGCGGCAGCCGGCGAGGCACGCGCCCGGCACGACGATCTCGCCGCCGAGGCCGCGCTCGGTCGCGCCCTTTCGTGCGGCGACGGCCCCGACATCGCGCTGCTGCGACAGCGCGGCAACGCGCGCGCGCGGCTCGGCCGGCACGACGCGGCGGCCGCCGACTTCGCCGCCGCCCGCGAGCTCGCCCGCGCCGCAGGCGATGACGGCGCGACGATCGACGTGCTGCTAGACGAAGCTACCGCGCTCGACTGGTCACTGCACTACCGCGAGGCCGGCGCGCGGGCCGAGGCCGCCGCTGCGCTCGCCGGCGACGACGAGCCCGCGCTGCGCCGCGCCCGGCTCGCGCTCGCAGCGGCGCGCACGGCGTGGCGCGCAGGAGACGCGGCGAGCGCGCTCGCGCCGTGCCGCCTCGCGATCGCCCTGGCCGACGCCGTGGGAGCCGAGGGCTACGAGACCGCGATCGCGTGCCGGCTGATGCTCGGCTTCATCCTGGGCGGGCGCGGCGACACCGACGCCGCGGCGGCGATCCTCGACGAGGCGGAGGCAGCGGCGACCCGGCGAGGCGACCTCCTGCACGTCGCCGCGGCGCGGTGCAACCGCTACCCCGTGCACGCCGCGCGCGGCGATCTCGCCGGGCTGCGGGCTGATCTCTCCGCGTTCGCCGCCGCGGGCAAGGAGCTCGGCGTGGCCGTCACCGAGTACCGCGGCGAGCTGTACCTCGCGCTCGTCGGCCTGTGGTGCGGAGAGGACACCGAGGCGCTGCACCACGCGCGCGCCGCCCGGCGGATCGAGGAGGCCGACCCGGCGCTGTTCCCGCGCCCGCGCGCCGCGCTCGTGCTCGCCGAGCTCGCCGCGCGCCGCAGCGATCGCGCCGACGCAGCGGCGTGGTGCGACGCCGCGCGCGGCCAGCTCGACGACGGCGCGGAGCCGATTGATCCGCTCCCCCGCGATCCGGCCACGCCGATTGAGCCCACGGGGGAGCGCCCCCGCCCCGCTGGCCATTCAGGCACGCCGATCGATCGCGTGATGCTAGACGCGGTCACCGGATGGCTCGCCGGCCGGCTCGACCTGGCGCTCGCCACGCGGCTGGCCCGGACGGCGATCGCGCATGGCGAGGACGAAGCCGCGTTCCAGATCCTCGAGCTGGCGGCGCTGGAGGCCGCCAGGCGCGGCGCCAACGACGAGGCGAGCGCGGCGCACCGTGCGGCGCGCTCGCTGCCCGCGAGGCTCCCGCGGTTCATCGCGGGCGTGGGTGCGGTATCGTGATCGCGTTGCGCACGACCGACGACGACACCGAGCCGCTGGTGCGCTCCCCGGGCCTGCCCGCCGGCGAGCCCGGGGATCCGCTCCCGCCCGGTACGCCGGCAGGGAGCTGGCGGCTGACCGCGCGGATCGCGGCGGGCGGCTGCGGCGTGGTGTACGCGGCGCGCCACCCGGTGCTCGATCGCGTCGCTGCCGTCAAGGTGCTGCACGCCGAGCTGGCGAGCTCGCCCATCATGGTCGACCGGTTCGTCCGCGAGGCCCGTGCGGTCAACCAGATCCGTCACCCGAACATTGTCGACATCTTCGACTTCGGCGCGCTCGGCGACGGCCGGCCGTTCCTGGTCATGGAGCTGCTCGGCGCCCGCGATCTCGAGCAGCGGATCGCGGACAGCGGCCGGCTCACGCTCGACGAGATCCTCGCGATCACCGCGCCGATCTGCAGCGCGCTCGACGCAGCGCACCGCGCCGGCTACATCCACCGCGATCTCAAGGCGCGCAACATCGGGTTCGCGGCCGATGCCGGCGGCGCCGAGATCCCCAAGCTGCTCGACTTCGGGATCGCCAAGCTGCTCGAGGATGGCCGCGATGGCGCGACCGGGACGATCCGGGTCGGCACGCCGCATTGCATGTCGCCCGAGCAGATCCGCGGCGAGCGGGTCGACGCGCGGACCGACGTGTACGCGCTCGGCGTGCTGCTGCACCACATGCTGACCGGTCGCTATCCGTTCGAGGCCGACGGGCCGGCCGAGCTCGAGCGTCTCCACCTCGAGGCCCCGGCGCCCGCGCCCAGCCGGCTGGTGCCGGTGTCGCCCGCGCTCGACGCGGTGGTCACCCGCGCGCTCGCCAAGACCGCCGCGCTGCGCCCCGGCTCGGCGGGCGAGTTGCTCGGCGAGCTGACCGCTGCCGCGCGCGCGCCCGGGCCACGCCGCGCGGCCGCCGGAGTGGCCATCCACGTCACGCTCGAGCTCCCCGCGCGGTTCGACGACCACGACCTCGATGACGCCGCCGTCGCGACCGAGCGCTGCACGGCCCTGCTCGCCGCCCACGGGTTCGCCGCGGTGCTCGTCACGGCGACCTCGGTGCTCGCGGCCCGGCTCGGCGAGCCGGCCGCCGGCAGCGCGAGCGCGCGGAGGGTCGCCGCGCTGCTCGAGCTCGCCCTCGCGACCCGCCCGCGCGCCCGCCCTCAGGTCACCGCGAGGATCGCCGTCCGCGCCGCACCCGTCGAAGTCGAGGCCGAGACCGGCGCGTTCACCGGCGGGCCGCTGCTCGACCTCGAGGCCTGGCCGCGATGACCCACGACCCCACCCGCACCGAGGCGCTGTCCGACGACCGCCGCCACACGTTGATCCAGCGCTTCGAGCTGCGTGTCGAGGCCGGGCCCGACGCCGGCAAGACGCTCACCTCGCGCGGCGCGCGCATCGTGATCGGCTCCGAGCAAGGCGCCGACCTCACGCTCGGCGACGCCGCCGTGTCGCGGTTCCACTGCGAGCTGGTGGTCGACGGCGGCCGCGTGCACGTGCGCGACCTCGGCAGCCGCAACGGCACCACGATCGACGGCGTCGCGGTCGTCGACGCGATCCTGCACCCGCGCGCGCTGCTGGGCATCGGCCGGAGCGAGATCCGGTTCGAGCCGGCCGGCGATCACGTGCGGATCCCGCTGTCGCCTCACGCCCGGTTCGGCTCGATGGTCGGAACGTCGACCGGCATGCGGGCGGTGTTCGCGGTGCTCGAGCGCGCGGCGGCGAGCGACGCCACCGTACTGCTCACCGGCGAGACCGGGACCGGCAAGGAAGCCGCCGCCGAGTCGGTGCACGCGGCGAGCCCGCGCCGCGACGGTCCGTTCATCGTGGTCGATTGCGGCTCGATCCCGCCGGCGCTGCTCGAAGCCGAGCTGTTCGGCCATGACCGGGGCGCGTTCACCGGCGCGGTGACCGACCGGGTCGGCGCGTTCGAAGCGGCCTCCGGCGGTACGATCTTCCTCGACGAGATCGGCGAGCTCGCGACCGATCTGCAGCCCAAGCTGCTGCGCGCCCTCGAGCGCCGCGAGGTCAAGCGACTGGGTGCCACGCACTACCTGCCGGTCGATGTCCGTGTCGTGGCCGCGACCCACCGCGAGCTGCGCGCCGAGGTCAACGCCAAGACGTTCCGCTCGGACCTGTACTACCGGCTCGCGGTGGTCGAGGTCCGGCTGCCCGCGCTGCGCGACCGGCTCGACGACGTCCCGCTGCTCGTCGATCACCTGCTCTCCGCGGCCGCCCCAGCCCGGCGCGCCGAGCTCACTGCGCCGGCGTTCCTCGACCACCTCGCCGCGCACCGCTGGCCCGGCAACGTGCGCGAGCTGCGCAACTACCTCGACCGCTGCCTCGCGCTCGGCGTCGAGCTCGCCGCGCCGCCCGCGCCGGAGCCGACCACCGCCGCGTCCGCCGCCGCCCAGCCGCTGCGCGTCGCCCGCGAGCAGGCCACGCTGCGGTTCGAGCGCGACTACCTCGACGCGCTGCTGCGCACGCACGGCGACAACCTCGCCGCCGCCGCGCGCGTCGCTGGCGTCGATCGCGCGCACCTGTACCGGCTGCTGTGGAAGCACGGCCTCAAGTAGCGGCGCTGTTGATCGGAGCGCAACACCCGTAGATCGCGATGCAACGCAGGCCGCGACGCGCTCCGCGCAGATCCGCATGCTTGCCGGTGGCGCTTCAGCTGCAATGCGGCGTTAGCAATGACCTCCACCCGACGAAGACAGACCCTCGTAAGAACCGCGTCAGGCTTGACGGTGAGCACGCTGCTGCTCGCTGCGGCGATCGCCAGCTGCACCGACGAGCGCACCGATCAGGCGCAACAGGCCGCGACCGCCGGCTCCGGCAGTTCGATCGGTGTGCCCGACGCAGGTGTCGGCAGCGGCTCGGGTGTGGGCTCCGGCTCCGGTTCCGGTAGCGGTAGCGGCTCCGGTAGCGGTTCCGGCTCCGGTAGCGGTTCCGGCTCCGGTAGCGGTTCCGGCTCCGGTAGCGGTTCCGGCGATCCAGGCGACATCTGCGTCGGCATCGCGCAGGGTCGAGTGAACCGGGCCGACGTCGGGCAGCTGACGCTCGACGCCTGCGACGGCGTCTCGCCGACTCCGCCGTCGTGCACCTTCACGAACGTCCCGTCGTTCTACCTCGGCGACACCGGCTGTGCGGTCAGCGATCCTGCGCTCGGCGAGCTCGGCAACTACAGCGGCGCGTGCCCGAGCGATATCTACCAGCAGCAGGCGCTGTGCGCCTTCGCGCGCGACCCCTTGCCCCCGATCCCGACCGACGGTGCTGGTGTGTGGACCCAGGCGCCCGGCGGCGACGAGCTCCCCGACTGGGCGTTCCCGAGCGGCTATGACTACCCGAACTCGTTCGACGACGGCGTCGATCCGTCCAGCGGGCAACCCGCCTACGTCGGCTCGGTCGTCGACCCCGCGTACACGTTCCCCGGCGACGTACCGGTGAACGACTTTGTGAGCTTCGGCCTGTTCGGGCCGCGCGCCATGTCGATGCAGGACTTCATCCGCCAGAACCAGTTCGAGACCCGGGGTGCGTCGGGCGCGAGCCGCAATGTCGTCGTGCTCGGCTCGTCGATGATGTCGACCCACAACCAGAGCCAAAACGGCGTCATGTGCTCGCGCGCGTCGACCCGCGCCGACCGCCGCGGCCTGCGCGGCAACGACTTCCTGGCGTCGCCAGCGTGGAGCGCCCGCGTGCCGTGGCGGCTCGCCCTCGCGCTCGGGCGCACCGGGTTCGACAGCGGGCAGGTGCGCGGCGCGGCGGTGGGCGCGCTCGACACCTGCGGCAACGCGTGGGTCAGCCCGCAATCACCGATGCAGACCGGCGTCACCTGGGTCCAGCAGCTCCAGCGCAACAAGGATCCGGGGACCCCGATCATGGTCACCGACGGCGGCCTCATCAACGACCAGCAGAGCCGCGGGGGCACGTGGACCGACACGCTGGTCGGCCTGGTCGGCTGCAGCGCGCTCAACCAGCTGACGCCCGCGATGAACCTCGCGATCGCGGCGGAACATGCCACGTTGAACCCGCCGTTCGTCCTGCAGAACTTCCGGCTGGTACCGCGGGTCGCCCCGACCGTGACGTTCATGCGCGACGCGCCGCCCCGCGTGCTGTGGGCCAACGTGCTCGACATCCCGCCCGCCGT
>Ga0302299_10001221_pt1 | contig 15350 bp, 17 predicted proteins | sample III_Fen_N3_4_FD_198795 | JGI IMG/M metagenome (GOLD analysis project Ga0302299, IMG submission 198795) | Peat permafrost microbial communities from Stordalen Mire near Abisko, Sweden - III_Fen_N3_4 | ecosystem: Environmental > Terrestrial > Soil > Wetlands > Permafrost | place: Sweden: Abisko... | reverse complement strand
CCGCCGGCCCTCCGACCACCGGCCCGACCACCGGCCCGGCCACCGGCCCGGCCACCGGCCCGGCCACCGGCCCGGCCACCGGCCCGGCCACGGGGACGCCGTCCGCCGGCCCCACGCCGTCCGCCGCGCCCGGCGGTCAGTCCCCGACGGAACCCCGCCCGCCGGCGGGTGCCTGAGCCGGCGCGTACTCGGACGACGGCTCGGTCGCGTACCGGGCCATCACCTCCGCCACGGCGGCGTCGGTGGGCGGGGCGCCCTGCGCGAGCAGCCCGCCGAGGTCGCTGAAGTAGGTCACGTAGAGGTCCGGCGTGAAGGTGTTGAGGAGCACCGTGACGCCGTCGCTCGGGTTGGCGAAGGTGTGCGGCGCCCCCGGCGGGACCATGACGAGGGTGCCCGGCCCGACGTCGTGGCTCTGCGTGCCGACGGTGAACCGCGCGGTCCCCGAGACGACGTAGAAGCCCTCGTCGTGCTGCGCGTGCCGGTGCTGCGGCGGCCCGTCGGTGTGCGGGGCCAGGGTGATCTCGCCGATGCCCAGCCGGTGCCCGGTCGTCGAGCCGTCCTCGAGGATGCGCATCCGGACGGGCCCGTCGACCGGGCGGTCGCCGTCGTCCGGTCCGACGATCGAGACCAGCACCGGCGCCGGGGCCTCCGGCGTGGCGACGGTCGTCGTCAGCTCGTCGTGCAGCACGTCGAGGAGGAGCTGCGGGCTCTCGAGCTGCGGCACGTGGCCGGTGTCCTTCAGCAGGGTGAACCGCGCACCGGGCACGGCGGCGGCGATGGCCTGCCCGACCTCGGGGTCGACGATCCGGTCGCTGTCGCCCCAGACCGCCAGCGTCGGCACGGTGACGGCGGCCAGCCGGTCCAGGAGTGTCGGGTCGGTCATGGCGGTGCCGCCGTAGGCCGCGAGCGCGGCCCGGTTGCCGCCCATGACGGTGCGCTGCGCGTCGCTCATGGTGGTGGGGTCGATCCGGAACGGGTCCGGGTCGTGGTAGCTCAGCTCGGCCACCTGGTCGAGGGTGAGGCTGAAGAAGTCCACGACGGGATGGCCGGCCACCCGCGGCCCGACGGCGTCCACCAGCACGAGCTGCCCCAGGCGCGCCGTCGCGGTGAGCGCCATCTCGGCGGCGACCCAGCCGCCGACCGAGTTCCCGACGACGACGACGTCGGCCAGGTCGAGCGCATCGAGCACCGCGACGTGGACGGCGGCGAGCGCAGGGATGCCGGCGAGCGCCTCCGGCCGGGGCGTCCCGGCGAAGCCCGGGTGCACCGGGGTGATCACCCGCACCCCCTCGGCGGCGGCGAGCCGGTCGGCGAAGGCGCTGACCGACTGCGGCCCGGCGCCGCCGTGCAGCAGCAGCACGGGCCGGCCGTGACCGCGCTCGGTGACGGTCACGGGGAGGGCACCGACGCCGTCCACGGTGACGGTGACCGTAGTGGTCGTCGGGCCGGTGGTCGTCGGGAGGGCGGTGTTCGGAGCAGTCATGCGGCGAGGGCTCGCTTTCGAGTGACGGGGCTGTGCCTGAACAGTTCGTGAGAGTAGGCTCTCATCATGAGGGTAGGCATCTCGGTCGCTTTCGTGCAAGTGAACTCTCACGAAACCGGCCGCTCGTGACCACGTCGGTCGCCGGCGGCCGGTCCCGGCAGAAGGAGCGCACGCGCGAGGCGATCCTGGACGCCACCCGTGGCCTGGTGGAGGGCGGCGGGGAGGTCACGTGGCCGCTGGTCGCGGCGGCGGCGCGGGTGTCCGAGGCGACGGCGTACCGGTACTTCCCGGACCTGGTGACGCTCCTGCGGGAGGCCGTCGACGCGGACTGGGCCGCTCCGGACGAGGTGATGCGCCCGCTGGCCGGCGTCGAGGACCCGGTCCGCCGCGTCGGGCACGCCGCCGAGTTCCTGCTGCGCGGCGTCCTGGCCCGGCAGCGGGCCGTCCGCGTGATCCTGGCGGCGGCGATCACCCGCCCGGAGGCCGGGGCGAAGCGGCCGGGCCTACGGTTCGGCCTCATCGACGCGGCGCTCGACCCGGTGGCGGGCGCGTGGGCGGCGTCGGACCCTGCGGCGTACGGGCAGCTCAAGCGCGGTCTCGCCGTCGTCGTCAGCGCGGAGGCCCTGTTCGTCCTCACGGATCTCGTCGGTCTCGGGCCGGAGGAGGCCGTCGCCAGCGGGGTCGCGACCGCGCGCACCCTCACGGCGGCCGCCCTCGGGCTCCCCGGCTGACGCCTGCTCAGCGGGCGTCGTCCACGTGGTCCACGTGGTCCGCGTCGTCCGCCTGGCTCGCGGTCGGGGCCGGGCGCAGGCGGCGTGGCCGGCCCGTCCGGTGCCCGGCGTCGACGGACCGGACGCCGGCCAGCTCGGCGGCGATCCCTTCCTGCCGCTCCCAGGAGCCGTAGACCCCGCCGCGGGTCGTGAGGACGGCGAGCGCCCGGCGGGCCTCGTCCGGCAGCCGGCCCGGCGGCTCGTTGCGCCACGGGGTGCCGGGGAGCGGCATGAAGGTGTGTGCGTGGATCCGGGCGCCGAGGTCGGCCAGCCGCGTGGTCATCGCGACCGTCTCCAGCGCCTGCCGCGTCCCCTCGCCGGGCATGCCGAAGATGACGTCGACGTTCGGGCGGAACCCCTCGGCGACGGCGAGCCGCACGGCGTCCTCGATGACCCCGGCGCCGTGGCCGCGTCCGCTGCCGGCGAGCACCTCGTCGGAGCCCGACTGCGCACCGATGATCACGTCCCGGTTGGCGACGTACTTCCTCAGCAGGCGCAACGCCTCCACCGACACGTGCTCGGGGCGCAGCTCGCTGGGGAAGCTCCCGAAGAAGACGCGCCCGCCGGGTCCGAGCTCCTCGTGGCAGGCGGCGAGCAGCTCCTCGACCGCGTCGAGCGCCGGGCTCTCGTCCGGCGAGCCGTACGACAGCGACGTCGGCGTGATGAAGCGGACGTCACGCAGCCCGCGCCCGCGCATGACGCGCACCTGCTCGCGCACCGACGCCACGCTGCGGTGCCGGAACCGCGCCGAGAACATGAACGGGGTCTGGCAGAACTTGCACGCGTAGATGCAGCCGCGGGTGATCTCGATGGGGCTGGTGAGGTTCCTGGTGTGCGGGAAGGCGGGGTAGTGGTCGAGGTCGCGGCGTTCGGCGCGCGGCCCTTTGACGAGTGTCCCGTCGCCGTCGAGGTGCGCGGTGCCGGGCAGGCCCCGCCAGTCGGTGCCGGTGGCGACGGCCTCGACGAACGTGGTGAAGGTGCGCTCGCCCTCGCCGATCGCGACGGCGTCCCAGCCGGCGCGCAGGGTGACCAGCGGTTCGGCGGTGGCGTGGACGCCGCCGGCCAGGTGGACGACGCCGTCGCCGGGCGTCGTCGTCCGGACCTCGGCGAGCTCCTGCTCGGCCGCTCCGGCGTCGGGGGAGTAGAACGACCAGACGGTGAGCACCCGTCGTCCGGCCTCGACGCCCTCGCGGACCCGCTCGCGGACCTCCTCGACCGACCGGGCCAGGTGCAGTTCGTAGGAGACGGACGGCGGCTCGACCTCCAGCGCCGCGATGAGCGCGTGCACCCCGTAGGTCTGCCCCTTGCGGTAGCGGACGACGAGGTCGAGGGCGTGGCCGGGCACCGGCCCAGGGTATGTGTCCGCCGCAGCCTCGGCCGCCCGCCTGGGTGCCTCGACGGCTCCGGCGTCGTTGACGTTCTGTGCTCAGCCAGTCGATGCGCTGCCGCAGTACGGGGCGCCGCCGGTCGCGGTGGCACCGTCGTACGGAGCCCCTGCCGAGGGCCACCGCGACGACCCTGCGCCGGATCGGGGATGGAGGACCACCTCGTGGCACGAGCCCGGGACACCCTGATGACCAGGCGGTGAGCGCCCGACGTCCAGTGCCGCGATCAGCGCGTCCACCCCGTAGGTCTGCCCCGTCCGGTGGCGGAGGACGAGATCCAGCGCATGGCCGGGCGCCGGCCCGTTGTGCGGAGCCGGCTCGGATCGGGGCTGCTCACCACGCTCCGCGCTGGCCTGATGGTCTCGGTCCGTGATCGAAGTCAGGAGGTGCGTCATGACCGCAGACATGGTTGCGCCGGCGTGGATGCACGAGCCGGTCTCCGCGGAACAGTACGAGTCGTGGACCGAGGAGCAGTGCGCGGGCATCGAGATCGTGGACGGGATGGTCGTCGTGAGTGCCAGCGCTTCCAAGCGGCGCAACCGACTGGCCCGGGTGATCGCCAATGCCTTGGACGCCGCCGGAGGCGCCCGATGGAACGCCGACACCGACTTCGACGTCCGGCTGCAGGACGTCCCCTTGGACAACCTCCGGCCGGACGTCACCGTCCACCGGGCCGACACCCTCGATCTCCTACCGACCAGGCCGGAGCACGCCCTTCTCGTGGTCGAGGTGGTCTTGCCCGGATCTGAGACCACGGACCGGATCGTGAAGGCCGACCAGTACGCCCGGGCCGGGATCGCGTTCTACTGGCGGGTCGAGCAGGCGGCAACCGGCGTACCGCTCGTCCACACGTACGTCCTGGATCCTGCCTCCGGCAGCTACCGGGAGAGTGACCTGTTCACCGGCGCGGTGAAGATCACGGCGCCGTTCCCGGTGGACCTCGATCTCGGCGGACTGTGACTCCCTCCCGCGTCCCCGGTCCCGTCAGTCGGCGGAGGGGCGCAGCAGATGGCGGACGGGCTCGTCCGACCAGAGCTGCACCTCGACGTAGCTGGTCAGCGGCTGTCGCTGGTGACCGTCGTAGCTGTGCGGCGGGTCGTCGCCGGGCAGGCCGTACCGGGCGACGAGGTCGGGCAGGTCGTCGAGCCGGTAGACCTTCTGCCGGTGGGCCGGGGGTGGCGCCGGGACGCCCAGGGGTTCGCCGAGGGCGAGGGCGCTGATGCTGTCCACCCAGGTGATGCTGGTGACCTCGACAGGCAGCGCAGTGAGCGGCAACGTCACCGCCGCGACGTCGGAGTAGAGGTTGGCGAACCAGGCGCTCGACCCGAGGACGAAGTAGTGCGGTGCGGTCCGTTCGGGTCGTCCTCCCGCCTGCACGAACAGCTCCCGCAGGGCGGCCTCGGTCCCGGTGCGCAGGGCCAGGTAGCGGGAACCGAAGCGCCGGTGCGAGGCGGCGTGCTCGTCCGGTGCGGACAGGCGCCGCAGCAGTTCCGGGCGTGCGGTCTCCGGCACGTCGCCCAGGTTGAGGAACGGCGGTCTCGCCGCCCGGTGGTAGTGCCTCACCCGGTCCGGAACGCGGCTCACCCGGCGAGTGTCCCCGCTGCGTGGCTAGGCTGGCGCTATGTTCGTGCAACGGGTGGAGCTCGCCGTGGCCGAGGGCCACGAGACGGCGTTCGAGACGGCGTTGTGCGAGGCCCGGCAACGCGTGTTCATGTCGCGCGGCTTCCGTGGCTTCACCGTCGCCCAGGGCGTGGAACACCCGTCCACGTACCTGGTGCAGGTCCTCTGGGAGACCGGTGACGAGCTCGCGGACGTCGTCGAGTCCGGGCGCTTCGAACGCTGCTGGGCTCCGGTCGAACCGTTCCTCGCCCGGCCGCTCCGCGTCGACCACTTCGTCGAGCGCCCCGGGCTCGCCCTGAACGGCCCTGGCGTCATCACGGATCTGGCCTGGCTCTCCGAATGACCCCCGGCCCCGGCCCCGGCCCCGGCTCGGGCACTGGCGCATGATCGGTGAAGGTCGGTGACGGCCCGGGCAGCGGCGACCTCCCCATCAGGCCGGCTCGGGCGGCGGCCAGTGCCGCGCGGGTCGCCTGGTCCGCCGTGCCGTCGTCCACGGGTTCTCCCGTCAGCAGCAGCCGCAGGTAGATCGGTGCGATGACCGCCTGCGCCAGTTCGCGGCCGTCGACGTCGGCGGGCAACTGACCGACGGCGACGGCGGCGGCCACCCGGGGCCCAGCGAGCGCCAGCCGGGCGGCGAGGAACTGCGCCTTGGCCTGCGCGATCTGCGGCAGGCGGGCGGCGTCCGAGGTGAGGACGGCGAGCAACGCCCGCCCGGTGGCGCTGGTGAGGAGGGCGACGAGAGCGCGCGCGTACGCGGTGAGGTCGGCGTCGACGTCCCCGGTGTCGGGCAGGGGCACCGTGGCGGCGGCCAGGTCGCTGACGGCGTCGACGACGAGCGCCTCCCGGTCGGCCCAGCGGCGGTACACCGTGGTCTTGTGGACGCCGGACCGGCGGGCGACCCGCTCCACCGTGAGGGCCGCGTACCCGCTCTCGGTGAGCTCTGCCAGCGTCGCGGTGAGGACGGCCGCCCGGACCTTGGCCCCTCGCCCGACCACGGGCTTCACGGACCGGATCGCAACTTCGTGTTGCTTTGGCGGGTCGGAGGCGGGCACCATGACAGTCTAACGCGACTCGAAGTTGCGATCGGAGCGAACGGGGGCTGTCGTGACCTGGCACCGGATTCGCACCGTCTGCCGGCGGTTGACCGTCGAGCTGGCCGTCGTCGTCCTGCTGGCCGGCCTGCCGGTCGACGTCCCGCGGGGCACCTCGGCCGGCTCGGCCTGGAGCTTCCTGCTGCGTCACCCCTCGCTGCTGGCCCACGCCGTCCTCGGGGCGGTGATCCTCCTCGAGGCGTTGGCGTTCGCGGTGTGCGCCGTCCGGCCCGGCCGGGACCGGGGCGCCGGCGTCCCGGCCCCCGCAGCCGCCCCCGCAGCCGCCCCCGCAGCCGCCCCCGCAGCCGCCCCCGCAGCCGTCCTGGCAGCCGTCCTGGCCCTGCTGGGCGCCGGCTGCGTCGCGGTGTCGGTGGCCTCGGGAGTGCAGTACGTCGGCGGCGGCCAGCGCGAGTCGTCCCTCACCTGGATGACGGCGGGCTGGCTCGGCGCGCTCACCGGCTACGTCGTCGGCTGGGTGGTCGGCCACCGGGCCGAGCACCGATCACAGACGGTCCAGGCTCGCTAGGGTGACGCCGTGTCCGTCGACGTCCGGGAGCTCGTGGCCGGTGACCTCGCCGCGTGGCGTCCCCTCTGGGACGGGTACAACGCCTTCTACGGCCGCTCCGGCGACACCGCCCTCCCCGAGGAGGTGACGCGGACGACGTGGCGACGCCTCCTCAACCCCGACGAGCCGGTGCACGGCCTGGCCGCCCGGATCGACGACCGGCTGGTCGGCATCGCCCACCACCTCTTCCACCGCTCCACGACCGCCGTCGGCCCGGTCTGCTACCTCCAGGACCTCTTCACCGCCGAGGTGGCACGGGGGCGCGGCGTCGGCCGCGCCCTGATCGAGGCGACCGCCGTCCGGGCCGAGGCGGGCGGGGCGGCCCGGCTCTACTGGCAGACCCACGAGACCAACACCACCGCCCGCCGGCTGTACGACCAGGTGGCCGTGCGGTCCGGGTTCATCGTGTACCGGCGGCCCTGACCCGGCGTCGCGAACGGTGGAGTGGTCGGGCCGCAGCCGCCCCTTACGGTGAGGCGATGACCCGAAGCGCGCTGCTCGTCGTCCTGGCGGGCCGGCCCGGTACCGGCAAGACCACGCTGGGCCGGCTGCTCGCCGAGCGGCTGCCGGCCACGTACCTGCGGATCGACGCCGTCGAGACGGTCGTCATCCGGTACGGGCTCGCCCGGCCGCCGGTGGGGCCCGTCGGCTACGGGGTGGCCCACGAGATCGCCCGGGGCAACCTGGAGCTGGGCGGCTCCGTCGTGGTGGACGCGGTCAATGCCGTCCCCGAGGCGAGGGCGGGCTGGCGCCACCTGTCCGACGTGGCCGAGCCGGTCTTCCTGGAGACCGTCCTGCCCGACGAGCAGGAGCACCGGCGGCGGGTCGAACGGCGCCGGCCCGACCTGCCCGACCAGATCGTGCCCGGCTGGGCGGAGGTCGCGGCGCGCGAGTACGTGCCGTGGGACGAGGCGCGCGACGGCCCCCGGCACGTCGTCGACATGACGCGTACCGGGACCGGGTTGGCCACCGCGCTCGCCCACCTGGGCTCTGTCGCCGCCCGGTGACCCGCCGTCATCACGTGCGGCTGACGCCGTGCGGTCAGAGTGCGCGCATCCGGTTGCCCCGGGGCTTGTGCTCGACCTCCGCCCGGCCGAGGTGCTCCAGCAGTGGGGGGAGGTAGACGCCGAACCGGCCCCGCAGGCCCTTCTTCAGGCCGTACCAACCGCCGACCGGGTTGTCCGTCGAGCGCCCCCACGCCTCGACCGTGTCGGGCTTGGCGGGCTTCTGCTCGTCCGCGCCGCCCAGCTCCAGCCAGTCACCGTGGGCGGTGAGCATCGCGTGCAGGTCGTCGACGCAGCGCCGGTCGTAGTGCAGCACCGTCGTGCCGACCGTCACCACGACGACGTCCACGTCCTTCACGGTGGCGTAGTGCGCGGTGTACTGCGACGTCAGCGGGGGCGTGCGCAGTACCCAGGGGTCCTCGGGTGTCCCAGCGGGCACGGGTGGGTCTCCTCTCGGGCGGATCTCGGCTCAGGGGTCGACCGGACGATCTCACCGCGCCGGTCGGTCGCTCACGGTGACACACCGAACCTGACATCTTCTGTCAGGGACGGGATACCGTTCATGCGTGCGCGCGGGCCGGCTCCTGACGATCCTGTCGATCCTGCAGCGCGAGGGCCGGACGACGGCCCGCGACCTCGCCGCCCGGCTGGAGGTCACCCCGCGCACCGTCCTGCGCGACGTCGAGGCCCTGAGCGAGGCGGGCGTCCCGGTGTTCACGGTGCAGGGGACGGGCGGCGGGATCGAGCTGCTGGACGGCTTCGGCGTCCGGCTGGCGGGCCTGCCCGCCGAGGCGGCCGACGGGCTCCTGCTCCTCGGCGCCCCGGACGTCGCGACCGCCCTCGGCCGGGTCCCGCGCGTCGCGGCGGCGCGGCACGCCGTCCTGGCCGCCCTGCCGCCCGCGCTCGTGCCGCGGGCCACCGCGGTCGAGCGCTGGTTCCTGCGGGACGCCGCGCCCGAGCCCGGTCCGGACGATCCGGACGCCGTCCCCCAGGCCGTGACGCGGGCCCTCGCCGACGCGCTGGCGGCGGGGTGCCGGGCCCTGCTGCGCACCCGGGACGGCGACGAGCCGGTCGCCCCGCTCGGGCTCGTGCTGTCCGGTCGCGACTGGTACCTGGTGCACCTCGCCGAGGCCGGCCGGATGGCCGGCCAGGTGGCAGGCCAGATGGCCGGCCGGGTGGCGGCCCCGGCGGCCCGGCCGCTGAAGGGCGTGGTGGAGGCCGTCGTCGTCCAGCGCCCGGTCGAGCGGCCCGCCGACTTCGACCTCGCCGCGACCTGGCGGCAGCTGTGCCGGACGATCAGCGGGGCCGGGCACACCCGGCGGGGTCCTGGCGTTCACCAGGAGGAGGGTGCCGGCACGGCACCCCGGGTCGAGCAGGGGAGAACGTCGTGAGCACTCCGGTCGAGGGCGGTCGGGGGCTGCGCGTGACCCTGTTCGGGTTCCCGGTGCACGTGGATCTCTCCTTCATACTGATCATGGGCCTGATCGGCTACCTGGGGCGGGCCCGGCTGAGCCTTCTCCCGCTCTGGATCGTGGTCGCCACCGTCGCGATCCTCGTCCACGAGCTGGGTCACGCCGTCGTCGCCCGGACGACGGGTGCCCGGCCGGCCATCACGCTCACCGGTTTCGGGGGCCTCACCACCTACGTGCCGCCCAAGCCGCTCACCCGCGCCCGGTCGTTCACGATCGCCGTCGCCGGGCCGCTCGTCGGGCTGGCGGTCGCCGCCGTCGTCTGGGTGGTCCAGCAGCAGATCGGGCCCACCCTCGACTACGACGGCTGGCCCGCCGCCCTGCTGGACTTCGCGTTCTTCACGACCTTCTGGTGGAGCATCCTCAACCTGCTCCCGCTGGTCCCCCTGGACGGCGGCCAGGCGATGCGCGAACTGCTGCCCGGCGACCCCGCCCAGCGGGTGCGCCGCGCCGCGATCGTGTCGCTTGTGGTGCTGGTGCCGCTGCTCGTGCTCACGGTGCTGGCCAACTGGGCCTGGGCGGGGCTCTTCCTGCTGATCTTCGGCCTCAACAACGTGCAGACCCTCCGGGCGACGTCCCCCTCCGCCGGGCGGGCCGCCGAGCAGCAGGCGGCAGCGCAGCGGGCCGCCCAGCAGGTGGCAGCACAGGCAGCTCTCGACGGCGACCCGGAGGGACTGCGGCAGCGGGCCGTCGTGGACCTTCTCTGGCAGGGTTCGCCGGCGCAGGCCCGCCAGTTGCTGGAGTCCTTCCCGGCCGGGACGCGCACCGATCTCGCCGTCCACGGCGCCGTGCTCGCCACCACGGGCGACCCGGCGCAGGGGCTCGCGCTGCTGCAGCAGGAGGTGGGCCGCCGTCCGGGGGACGTGAACGCGGTGGCCCTGCTCGTGCTCACCCACGTCCTGCGGCGCGACTGGTCCGCGCTCGAGGCCGTCCTCGCCGGACCGCTCGCCCCCCAGGTCCCGCTGGCCCTGGTGGAGCGCGCGCTGCACGAGGCCACGGCCGCCGGGCGCGTCGACGTCGCGGACCGCATCGCCGCCCTGCCCCGCCCGAGCTGAGTCGAGGGGAGCGTCGAACCTGGGCCGGCTCAGCCCATCGGCAGGGGCGCCATGGCCGCGGCCCCCGCGGGCAGGCTCCCCGGACCGGCGACGAGGCAGCGGTCGCGGCCGTCGCGCTTGGCGGTCAGCAGGGCGGCGTCCGCGAGGGCGAGCTGGCCGGCGAGGTCGCGCGCCATCGTCGAGTCCGAGACCCCGATGCTCACCGTGAACGGCGGCCCGCTCCCGATCACCGCGACGGCGAGCGCCATCCGCAGCCGGTCGGCGACCTCGGCCGCCCCCTGCGCGTCGACGTCCGGCACGACGACGGCGAACTCCTCGCCCCCGAAGCGGCAGGGCAGGTCCTCCTCGCGCAGCGCCGACCGCAGCGTGTCCGCGAACAGGCGCAGCGCGCGATCGCCGGCCGCGTGCCCGTACGTGTCGTTGACGGCCTTGAACCGGTCGAGGTCCGCGAGCAGCAGGCCGTAGCCGGTCCCCTTCGCCGTGAGCTTGTGCACGGCGTCCTCGAAGGCGCGCCGGTTGGGCAGCCCGGTCAGGCTGTCGACGGCCGCCTGCCGCTGGATCTTGTCGAAGGCCCGCAGGTTGCCCAGGCGGGCGCCTGTCTGCTCGGTGAGGGCCTTGAGCTGATACATCGTGTCGTCGTTCGGCAGTTCACCCGGTTCGGCGGCCGAGTGGAGCACGCCGAGGACCCGCCCCATGAAGCTGATCGGGATGCAGGCCCCGGAGCGGTCGCCGTCCGGGCGCCCGCGCAGGTGCGGGCAGGCGTCCAGCTCGGTGCTCGTCGCGAACTCCGCGACCCGGCCGCCGCGCACCGCCGGGCACGACCAGGGCGTGCTCACCTGGCAGCCGGGGGCCGGCGCCTCCGGGTTGGAGGCGAAGGTGTGCAGGTGGGCCTCGCTGGAGTCCGCGATGAGGATCTCGGTCGACCGGTTCGGCGCGACCTGGGCGAGCGCCCGCCCGACCGTCTCGGCCAGGCCCTCGTCGTCGTCGACCTGGGCGAGCGCCCGGTCGAGCCGGGCGCGGAAGGCCTGCCGGAGCGCGTCGGACTCGCGCTCGGCGAAGGCCTGCTGGAGGGTGTCGCTCGTCTCGTCCAGGACGTGGGCCAGCTGACCGACCTCGTCGGTGCCCGCGCGTCCGCTGCGGGCTGACAGGTCCCCGGCGGCGACGGCCTGGGCGGTCCGGGCCAGCCGGCGCAGCGCGCTGAGCAGGCGGTACCGGATGAGCCAGGAGATCCCGAACAGCAGCAGCGCGCACCCCGTCGAGACCGCGCCGAGCCGTTGCATCGCCGTCGTGGTGAACGCGTCGCGCGCCGTCCCCCGCTCGGCCTCCTCGACGTGGAGGCGCACCCGGGCGGCGTCGACCCGGGCGCTCAGCGACTCCGCCATGTTCCGGAAGCGGCCGATCTCGGTGCCGGTCGGGAGGGCGCCGTTGAGCAGGCGCTGGGCGGCGTTGGCGAAGTAGTACTCGTCGGTGGCGAGCTTGACCACCTCCTCGTCCTTCTGGTTGCCGAGCCGGACGACGACGCTCTGCAGCTCCCGCAGGTCGTCCACCGGACCGGAGCCCGGGTCCATCCCGCTGTAGCGGGTGAGGACGTCGGCCCGCAGGGCCTCGTTCAGCTCGTCGACGGTGATCTCGTCGCGGGACAGCTGGTCGAGCTTCGCGTCCTGCTGGGCCCGCTGGCGCAGCTGGTCCACCGTCACGGTCGCGTACCCGCCGGCGGCCAGCGTCACCACGAAGACGAGCAGGGAGAGGGTGGTGAGCTGGGCGCCCAGGCCCATGCTGCGCCGCCCACCCCGCGCCAGTCGTCGGGACGCCATCCCACCCATGCATGTGTCATCGGCATCCGCCCGCGCCACCTGAGGATTCCGGCAGCTCCACCGGCAAGATCGACCCGGGTGGCTACCCACGGCGGGGAAAGGACCTTAGTCTATCGATGTGACCAGTTGGTGACGCATAGCGTCAGATGACGGTCCTTGCCCCCGGCGCCACCCGCGCCAACCGTGCGTCGGCGCAGCCGTTCCGTGGCCCGCGTCGAGCCTCACCCCGGCAAGGGCGTCCGCGTGGAGAGGGGCAACGATGCATCCTCGCCGAGAGCGGTCGGGCCGGTCCCGACTGACGGCGGTCCCGTCGTCCGGAGTTGCCGAGCGCCATCCGCGGCTCACCCTCAACTGGTCCGATCCCCTCGAACGCACGCGCACCAGCGTGCACGCCGTCTCCGGCATCCCGATCATGATCGTCGAGGGCGCGCTCGTCGCGGCCACCGCCAAGCCCTGCCGGGAGGCGCTGGACGCTGTCCTGCGGATGCGCCCGACCCGCATGGTCATGGACCTCGGCGGCGTCCGGGAGTCCGACCGGACGACGGTGAGCCTGCTCGAGGCCATGCGCCGGTTCGCCCACTGGCACGGCGTGGCGATGAGCCTGGCCGCCGTCCCGGGGGTCGTCTCGGTGCGCTTCGAGGGAGTGGCGCTCGACCCGCCCTTCGACGTCCACTCGTCGAGCGACCGGGCGGTGACGGCGGCCCTGACCATGCCGCGCGCACGTCGCTCGGTCACCCCGCGCGACAGCATGGGCGGGACCGCCTGACCGCACCCGACCAGGTGTTCCCGGCGGGACGCAGGTCCTGAATTGTCGTCATGATGGTCATGAGAACGTGAGGCCATGAGTTCTCTCGATCATCGGATCGCCGACGGGTCCAGCCGGGCGGGTGTCCTCAAGGTCCTGCGCGACCGGGCGGACCTGGTGCGTGTCGAGGAGCTCGCCGAGGCGGTCAACCTGTCGCTGAGCGCCGTCCGCTTCCACCTGGACCGCCTCATCGCCGACGGGCTCGTCCGGACGGCGAAGGAGCCGCGCCTGACGCCCGGGCGGCCCCGGGTCATGTACCAGGCCGTGCCGGAGGAGGCCGTGGACGACGCGGCCGCGTACCGGCGGCTCGCCTCGTTGCTCGCGGCCGAGCTCGCCTGCCACGGCGGGACGGCCGCCGCCGAATCCGCGGGCCGGGCCTGGGCCGCGGCCGTCGTGCCGGCGGGGGGCGGCGGGAGCGTCGCGGCCGGCGCGGCCCGGGTGGTGCGCGCGGGCGGTCTCCACGCCGGTTCGCTCCGGCCGCAGGGCGCACCGGCCGCCCCCGACAGCCTGGGCGACGTCCTCGCCGTCCTGGAGGACGGCGGGTTCGTGCCGAAGGTCCGGGACGACGGCTGGACGATCGAGCTGCACCGCTGCCCCTTCGGGGAGCTCATGACCAGCCAGGCCGAGATGATCTGCGCCGTCCACCAGGGCCTGGTCCGGTCCGTCCCCGAGATGGGCGGCGGCACGGACGGCGCCGTGCTGTACCCGTCGCCGACGGCCGACGCGCCGTGCGTGGTGCGGTTCCGCTCCGCCTGAGGTCCACCCGCTTTGGTGGCATCGCCCGGATGCTGACACCCTCGCTCCCGTGCCCCGTGCCATGACCCGCCTCGTCGTGCTGCTGATTGTGCTCGCCCTGCTCCTGATCGCCGCGGACCGGTTGGGCGCCGTCCTGGCGTCGCGCGCGGTCGCCGAGGGGCTGACCCGCTCCGAGCACCTGGGGCGGACGGCGTCGGTCAGCTTCGCCGACCTCCCGTTCCTCTCCCAGGCGACGGCCGGCCGGTACGGGACGGTCGACGTGACCCTGGAGCAGCTGCCGACCCCGGCCGGCCTCGTCGTCGACCGGATCGACGCGACCCTGCACGGGGTGACGGCGCCCACCGTCCCGCTGCTGCGCGGCGAGGTGAAGGAGCTGCCCGTCGAGCGCGGGGAGGCGGTGGCCTTCGTCTCGTTCGACAGCCTGGAACGCACCGCGCGCGAGCGCCTGGGGTCCCTGGTGTCAGGGCTGACGCTCGGCCAGGCGACCGACGGCCACCGGGTGAGCCTCAGCGCCGCCGTCCGGACGCCGCTGGGCAACTACCCGGTGAAGGGCCAGGTGGAGCTGTCCGTGGTGCGGGGGGCGGTCGCCGTCCGGCTGCTGCCCCAGACGCTGACCGGCGTCCCCGTGGGCCTGCGGTCGCAGGTCGCCGGGCTGGTCGACCTGACGGCCCTGACCCCGGCGCTGCCCTTCGGGATCAGGGCCGACGGGGTGACGGTGGAGCCGTCCGGGTTGCGGGTCCGGGCCTCCGGCACCAAGCTGACGATCCCGATCTGAGGTTCGCCCGTCGATCCGCAGGGAGGGGGGCAGGGCTGCCCGAGCGAACTGCCGGGTCGGCCTGTCCGCTGTACGACGGGGTGCCATCGGCCGTACCGTGGAACCAGGCCGATGGGGGAGGGCCGATGCTTCACGATGTCCCGACGATGCTCGGTGGGCGCTACCGCGTCGTCGAACGTCTCGGCCGAGGTGGGATGGCCGACGTCTACCGCGCCGAGGACGTCGTGCTGCGCCGGGACGTGGCGATCAAGGTGTTCCGCGGCGGCGTCGAGCGCGACGCGCACCTGGCCCGGTTCCGCGCCGAGGTCCGCACGCTGGCCCGGCTGACGCACCCGCACCTGGTCGCGCTGTACGACGCCGGTGGCGACGTCACCGAGCCCTGGTGCGCGATGGAGTACGTCGACGGCGGTTCCCTGGGCGACCGGGAGGAGCCGCTCCCGGCCACCACGATGGCTCGCGTCGGCGCCCAGGTGGCCGCGGCCCTGGCGTACGTGCACGAGCAGGGGATCGTCCACCGCGACGTCAAGCCGAGCAACGTGCTGCTGGACGTCGCCGAGGGCGCGTTCCTCTCCGACTTCGGGGTGGCCCGGCTCGTCGACGGGACCCGGATGACGCAGTCCGGGCTCATGATCGGGACGGCGGCGTACCTGTCCCCCGAGCAGGTGCGCGGGCAGACGGCCGGCCCGGCGGCGGACGTGTACGCCCTCGGGCTCGTCCTCCTCGAGGGCATCACCGCTCACCGCGAGTACCCGGGCACC
>Ga0302299_10001220_pt1 | contig 15356 bp, 12 predicted proteins | sample III_Fen_N3_4_FD_198795 | JGI IMG/M metagenome (GOLD analysis project Ga0302299, IMG submission 198795) | Peat permafrost microbial communities from Stordalen Mire near Abisko, Sweden - III_Fen_N3_4 | ecosystem: Environmental > Terrestrial > Soil > Wetlands > Permafrost | place: Sweden: Abisko... | reverse complement strand
CCTCGGCCGTCGGGCGCCGCCGGCGGTAGCGCGGCTCGGGACCGCCTACGCGCGGAGCTTCAGGACCACGAGCATCGGCCAGTCGACGTACTTCTGCGCGCGCGGGAAGCGCGCGGCGAGAGCCTCGTCCGGGGCGCGCTCGACGATCGCCTCTGGCCGGAGGCCCGCGCGCAGCGCCGCCATCACCATCTCACCGATACCGTAGCTCAGGCTGCCCGGCCTCACCTTCTCGCCGCTTGCGGGATCGGTGAAGGCCGCCTGGGCGCCGCGCAGGAACATCGCCGGGTGCATCCCGCTGACGACCGCGCAGCCGCCGGCGCGCAGCACGCGTCGGGCCTCGCCGAAGAACAGGTCGAGGTCGCGCAGGTGCTCGATCACGAGGCCGCTGACGACCGCGTCGAACTGCGCCGCCGCGAACGGCAGCGGCCGGTGCAGGTCGTGGACCTCGAAGCGCACGGCCTCGGCACCGGGCTTCGAGCGCGCCTCGCGCAGCATGCCCAGGGAGAAATCGACGGCCGTGACCGCGGCGCCGGCGGCAGCCAGCCACAGCGCGTGACGGCCGGTCCCGCAGCCGAGGTCGAGCACCGCCTTCCCGCGCATGTCGCCCAGGGCCTCGCGCACGAACGGCTCCTCGAGCGGGATCAGCGGGTTCCGGTCGTGGTCGTAGACTCGCGCCCAGCGGTCGTAGCCGGGGCACACCCCGGTCAGCGTCTCGTCAGCCACGTCCCCAGCGGCCGCTCGCGGCGCCATGCGCTAGAGCCTCGGAATCCCAAGCCCGCCGTCCACCACGACCACCGCGCCCGTCGAGTAGGGTGCGTCGCCGCGCGCGAGCGAGGCGACCACGCGGCCGACGTCCCCGGCCTCGCCCCAGCGGCCCTGGGGAACGAGCCCGCCGGCGATCAGCACGTCGTACTTCTCGCTGACCGCGGCGGTCATGTCGGTGCGGATGATGCCGGGCCGCACCTCGTAGACCGGGATCCCGTCTCCAGCGAGCCGCAGCGCCCAGAGCTGGGAGGCCATCGCGAGGCCGGCCTTGCTGACGCAGTACTCGCCGCGGTTCGGTGAAGCCATCGTGGCCGAGACCGAGGTGACGTTGACGATGCAGCCCGACCAGCCGGCGTCCGTCCCCCGCTGCTCCAGCATGAAGCGCGCGACCGCCTGGGTCAGGAAGTACGGCCCCTGCAGGTTCGTGCGCAGCAGCCGCTCGAACGACTCCTCGCTCGCCTCGAGCAGGTCGGTGCGCAGCGCGGGTGCGATGCCCGCGTTGTTGACGAGCACGTGCAGGCGCCCGAGGCGCTCGCGCACGCCGCTCAGCAGCGCCGCGCGCGCCTGCCGGTCGGCGATGTCGGCGCGGAAGTAGCTCACGCCGGCGCCGAGCGCGGTCAGCTCGTCGCGCACCGGGTCGATCTCGACCGGCTCGCGCAGCCCGCACAGCGCGAGGTCGAAGCCGTCGCGCGCCAGGCAGCGCGCGATCCCGAGGCCGATTCCGCGCGTGCCGCCCGTGACGAGGGCGACGCGTTTCACCGCGCGTCTCCCGGCCCGAAGAAGCTGTAGTAGCCCCCGCTCTCGTCGAGCCGCTGGATCAGCAGGGCGAGCTCGCGCAGGTGATAGTCGCCCCACTGGCTCGACTCGCCGCAGGGGACCTTCCGGCCCGGAGGGACGTAGTCCCAGCCGTTCGGCCGGTGATACACGGAGTGCAGCAGCAGGCCCTGGTGCTGCGAGTCCTCGCTGAGGTACGGCGGCGCGAGCAGCGTGCGCGCGATCGTGAGCCCGGCCTGGAACAGCACGCGGCCCTCGGCCGCCGGGTCCCTGTGCTCGAGCCAGCGCCCAAGGCGCAGCAGCCCCTGGGCGGCGATCGCGGCGGCCGTCGAGTCGACCGGCTCGTGGTCGTTGAACGGATCGGCCGGCCGCTCCCGGTGGTCCGGCAGCCTCGCGAGCCCGGGCGCTCCGGTGTCCCAATAGGGGATCCCGTCGACGGGGCTCGTGTGAAGGTAGTGCGAAGCCGTCGCGCGCGCCGCCTCGAGCATGAAGGCCTCGACCTCGCGGCGCCCCTCGACGGCCTCGAGCTCGGCGTCGGCTACCGTCTCGAGCCACTCCAGTTCCTCGGCGAAGCCGAGCAGCACCCAGGCCTGGCCGCGCGTCCAGGTCGTGAACGGCGAGTAACCCTGCTGGGTCGCCGGGCAGCGGTAGCTGCCGTCGACGCGGTCGAACAGGCTCTCGTGCGCCACGCGTCCCCGCTCGTCCCAGATGTCGCGGCCACGGCCCTTGTAGACGGCGTAGCGCGCCGTGGTGCGCGCGTGCAGCACCAGGCGCTCGAGCAACGACACCGGCCGGTCCCCCTCCTCGAGCAGCGTGTGCCCGAGCCGGTGGGCGAGGGCGAGCGCGCGCAGCGAGCGCATGGTGTCGGCGAACAGCGAGTGCGGCCCGTTGAACGAGTAAACGAACCCGCCGCCGTCGGCGATGCGCGTCCAGCGCCGGGCCTGCACCGCGCCGCTGGCCTTGAGCGCGAGCTCGCACAGCTCGCGCTCGCGCCCCTCGGGCTGGTAGCGCCCCTCGAGCAGCAGCCGGCGCAGCGCGCCCCAGGTGCTGACGTTGTTGAAGCCGTGGTCGTGGACACCCATGTGCGTGACGTGCGGCGCCATGCGCGAGAACGTGCGCTCGCGCCCGAGCTCCAGGAAGTCGCGCTCGCCCGTCGCGTCGAACTGCAGCAGCGCCGAGCCGAACTGGAAGCCCTGCGTCCAGTCGGTCCAGCCGCGCGCGGTGTAACGGCCGCGCAGCGTGAACACGGGCGAGCCGTCGGAGGCGTTCCACACCTTCTCGAGGTCGCGGATCTTGCCGGCTGAAAGGGACCACATCCGCTCGCTGGCCGGGCGCAGGTCCGCCGGGCGCAGCGCGTCGTCGACCCGCATCATGGCCGGGCCACCCCGCCCCCGCCGCGGGGCGTGCCGCTCGTCTGCGCCCACTTCGCGTGGCCCTCGTAGACCCGGATCGAGAACGGGAACGAGACGCGCTCCGCGAGCTCGTCCGCGAGGCGCTGGCAGATGTTCTCGACGGTCGGGTAGTCGAGGAAGTCGTTCCAGTGCCGGTGGTCGTAGCGAGCGAGGACCGAGCGCACCTGCCCCTTGAGGTCGGAGAAGTCCAGGACCATGCCCTCGGCCATCTCGCCGTCGATCACCACCTCGACGCGGTAGGTGTGGCCGTGCAGGCGGCCGCACTTGGCGTGTCCGGGCAGCAGGTGGGCGCAGTCGATGTGGTCGGTGATGCCGAGGCGCATGAGGTGCAGAGCGTACTGCACCGCGGCGGGGTGCTCAAACCGGACCCGGGGCCGCGGCGCGCGTGGCCTGCAGCGGGGCCGGCGTCGGATCGGAGCCCGTGCGCAACGCGTCGCTCACCCAACGCGCCGCCGCGAAGGCGAGGCTCGCCGGCGAGGGGAGCAGGCCGGCCACCAGCGCGACCGGCCGGCCGGGCAGGCGGCCCACGACCGGCAGGCCGTCCCACGCTTCCTCGGTTGCCGGCGCGATCTCGTCGAGCGACCCCGGCGCGATCGGCAGCCGTCCCGCGACGCGTCGAGCGGCGTCAGAGTCGGCGCCTGCCTCGACGACCTCGAGCCGACCCTCGCGCTCCTGCCACGCGACGCGTCCCCCGGCCGCGCGCGCCGCGAAAGGCAGCAGCGAGCCCGCCACGGCCGTGGCGCGCAGCAGGCGCAGCGAGACCGGACGCAGCAGCGGCGCCAGCTCGGGCAGCAGCGGCGTGACGGGGCCGTCCGTCGCCACCACCAGCGCCCCGGCCCGGAGCGTGCCGGCGTCCGTCTCGATCACGACGCCGGCCGTGTCCGACTGCAGCGCGCGCAGCGGGCCAGTCGCGAACGACACACCCGCCGCACGGGCCGCGCCGGCCACGAGGGCATGCAGGCGCGCGGGGTCGAGGTCCGCGTCCGCGGCCGCCCAGTAGGCCCCCGCGAAGCCCGGGACGTCGAAGCGCGTCTCGAGCATGTAGTGGTCGAGGAACTCGCCCTGGAAGCCGTCCTCCTGCAGCAGGTCCTCGCTCTCGGCCAGGTCGCGCGCCTCGTCGCGCGCCTCGGCCAGCAGGAAGCTGCCGTGCGGGCGGTAGCCGCAGTCGCGACCCGCCTCGTCGAGCAATGCACGCAGCCGCAGGTGGTTCTCGGCGCCGGCGGCCCACAGCAGCTGCGCGGCGGGGCGGCCGAGCCGCCGCACCGTCACCGAGTAGGGCTGCCCGAATCCGAGCGCGACCAGGCCGAGGCCGCGCGGAGCGTTCCCACGGCCCGGATCGATGACGGCGACGCTGCCGCCGCGCCGGCGCAGCTCGAGCGCGACGACGAGGGCGGCGAGCCCCGACCCGACGACCGCCGCGTCCGCCTCGGCGCGGCTGCTCACGCGGCGCGGACGGCCTCGGCCAGCGCCTCGTCGAGCGGGGTGAGCGCGCGGCCGAGCAGCGCGGCGAGCGGGCCGGGGTCGGCCACCTCGTCGCACAGCAGGCAGTCGAGCTCGTCGGGCAGCAGGCCCTGGTAGCCCCCGGCGCGAGCCTGGCGCTCGGCCTCGCCGATCGCGATCCCGCGCACGCGCAGCTGCGCCGGCCGGCCGAGCGCGCGAGCGACGGACACGACTCGCTCGACGAGCGAGGCATAGGAGACGGCCTCGGGACCGACGAGGTCGAACACCGTCGGGAAGGCCCCGGCGGGCCGCTCGACCGCCGCCAGCACGCAGGCGGCCGCGTCGGCGACCGCGATCGGCTGCATGCGATACGAGCCGTCGCCGGGCAGCTCCAGCTCACCCCCCGCGACGGCCGCCAGCACCGTCGGGACGAACCCGTCGCCGGGCCCGACCACGTAGGACGGACGGAACACGACGCACTCGAGCCCCGAACGGAAGGCGAGCGTCTCGGCCGCGAGCTTCGAGAGGAAGTAGGCATTGGTGCAGCGCGGGGCCATGCCGAAGCGCGCGACGCCGAGCCCGGAGAACAGCGCGAGGCGCGGCACGCCGGCGTGACGCGCGTCCTCGAGCACGCGCTCGGTCAGGTGGACGTTGATCGCTTCGTACGTGCTGCCGCCCCGCTCGGCGCCGATCTGCGCGAGGTGGACGACCGCCTGGCAACCGTCGAGCACGCGCACGAGTGCCTCGGGATCGCGGCCCAGGAGCTCGAGAGGGAGCCCACCCGCCGCGCGCACGACCTGGGCTGCCGCCTCGGAGCGCACGACGCCGGTCACCCCCCAGCCCAGCGCCACGGCGTGCCGGACCAGGTGGCGCCCGACGAAGCCGTTGGCCCCGGTGATCGCGATACGCTTCATGGCTGGCTCCCCGCTGACGCCATTCCGCCGGATGCTAGCACGGCCCGCGGCGCGGCCTTCAGAAGCGGAAGCGCACGCCGAAGGATGGCAGGAAGGGGATCGACGCCGCGCGCTTCTCGACGAGGCCGGGCTGGTCGAGCGGCGAGGCCGGGTCGTAGGCGAGCGTGGTGTCGATCTGGCCGGCGTTCTTCCGGTTCGTGGCGTTGATGACGTCCAGGTAGAGCTGCCAGCGGCCCGCCACACCGCGCGGCCTCCACGACAGGCGCAGGTCGAGGCGAAAGAAGGCAGGCAGGCGGGCGGTGCTCAGGTTCGCGATGCCACCGAGGTCGGTCTCGTAGACGTAGCGGCCCTCGGCGTCGAGCGCGGGCACGAACCGGCCGTCGCTCGTCTCGTCGGCGGCCACGCGCAGGCCGACGACGGGCGTGCGCGGGAAGCCCGAGAACGCCCGCAGGGTGGCGGCCAGATCCCAGCGCGGCCCGAAGCGACACGAACCGACGAGCGTCGCCGCGTGGCGCCGGTCGTACTCGAGCGGCACCGTTCGTCCGTACTCGTCGCGCCGCGCGACGCCGTAACTGTACGACGCCCAGCCAGTGAGGCGCGCGCCCGCGGCGGGCTTTCTCTGCAGCAGGGCGTCGACACCCCACGAGTTGCCGCCGGCGCCGTTGACCGGGAAGCTGGTGACGATCGCCGCCGTCGGCACGCTCGTCGCCAGCTCGGCCGGGAAGTCGTAGCGCGCCACCCGAGCGAGGCGCTCGGCCTCGCTCTCGAGTCGGCCCACGATCAGGTCCCTGAAGCCCTTCCAGTAGCCCTCGACGCGCGCGCTCACGCCGGCGCCGAGGTCGTGCTCGAGGCCGAGCACCGCGTGCGTCGCGCGCTCGTCGCGCAGCGAGCGCCCGAGCGCGCCGGAGAGGTCGACGAAGTAGTCGGACTGGATCAGCTTCTCGTAGCCGGGGCTCTGCGTGAACAGGCCCCCGGCCGCCCGCAGCCGCGTGCGCGCGCCGAGCCGCCAGGTGGCCGCCAGGCGGGGCGAGAGCGTCGCGCGCCGGTTGACGCCGCTCCAGTCGAGGCGCAGGCCGGCCTCGAGCGCGAGGCCAGGCGCCGCCGTGAAGCGGTCCTGCAGCCAGAGCCCCGCGCGCGGGCCGTCGACCGCCGAATCGAGCGCGTCGGGCAGGCCGGCGCCGCCCTGGACGCTCGAGCCGTTCGCGGCCGAGGGGTTGCGGTCGCCCTGGATCAGCCAGGCGGTCGAGGTGCGCAGGCCGTGCAACTCGAAACCCGTGTCGAGCAGCTGGCCGCCCAGGTCGAGCGACAGCTCCTGGCGCAGGGCGAGGTCGCGCACCCCGAGCTCGCGCGTGAAGGCGATGTCGGCCAGGCGGAAGCCGATCTCGTCCGAGGGGGCGTTCGAGCGGCGCGACTCGGCGCGGAAGCGCGCGTCGGCGCCGATCGAGTCGGCGTTCTCGTACCAGGAAGCGACCGTGCGCGAGACGACACGGGTGCCGAGCAGGGCCTTGAGGCTGAGCGCCGCGAGGTCGTTGCGCGCTTGCGTGACGAAGGCGCCCTGCTCGCCCGCGCGATCGCCCTGGAAGGAGGCGTCGGTCGACTCGCGGCTGAGCAGGCCGAAGAACGACAGTGTCGTCCCGGGCTCGAGCTGCCAGTCGACGCGGCCCTGCAGGTCGCCGAAGGCGGGCAGCTGCGTGCCGACGAGCGAGTTGGCGACGAGATCGTAGTAGGTGCGCCGGGCGGTCAGGATCCAGGAGCCCTTCGCAGCGCCCGGCAGCTTCCCCTCGATCAACACGTTCGCGTCCGTCAGGCTGACCGCGCTCGAGCCCGCAAAGGCGCGGCTCGACGTGCCCGGCCGGTTCTCGACCACGAGCAACGACGAGAGCCGGTCGCCGTGCGCGGCGGAGAAGGCGCCGGCGTAGAGGTCGAATGAGCGGACCGTCTCCGGGTTGAACGCGCTGGTGAGGCCGAACAGGCGGTAGGGGTTGTGGATCTCGACGCCGTCCATCACGGTCAGGTTCTCGTCCGGCGATCCGCCGCGCACGGAGAGCCGGCTGTCGAACTCCGTGGTGGCCGCGACCCCGGGCAACGTCTGCAGGGCACGGAAGACGTTGTCGGCCGCGCCGGCGACGGCCATCACCTCGACCGGGCGCACAGGCAGGTCCGCGGCCTCCTGGGCGGCGAGCGCGTCCTCCCCGACGACCTCGACGTCCTCGCGGAAGCGCTTCTGCGGCACGGGCGGCTGCGGCTCGTCCTTGCCGGCGCCCGCGGCCTGGCCGGGCACGGGCGCGGCGGGGGCCTGCGGGGGCGCGGCGAAGGCCGGGCACACGGCGGCGAGCAGCACGAGCATCGGGAGGGTCGGGATGCGGCGGAAGGGCACGAGGTCAGGCTCCTGGGAAAGTCGCGGTGATCGAGTATGGCAGAACCTACGCAGAAGCTTGCCCTCTCGATCGCCGGTTCACATCTGTTGACTCAGGGCTCGACGGGCTTCCACGAGGCCGAGCGCACGAGCCACGCGCCGCCCTCCTGTCCGACCTCGAGCTCGAAGCGGAAGGCCTCGTCCGGCGGCAGCAGTCCATCGAGGCCGGGCAGCCGACGCGCGCGGCCCGAGGTGAGGACCACGCAGCGCACGCGCGCCCGGTCGCCCTCGCGCTCGGCCTCGACCTCGTCGACATCCACGGCCACGCTCTCGTAGAGCGCGAAGTACCTCTTCAGCTGCGCGAGGGCCTCGGCCCGGGTCAGGCCGTGGTCGGCCGTGAACGCGGGCGACAGGCAGGACGCGAAGCGATCGGCGTCTCTCGCCTCGGCCGCGGCCTCCAGGTCCGCGAGCAGTGCCCGGACGGGGTCGGTCGGCGCCTGCGAGCAGCCGACGACGGCCAGCGCCAAGGCGGTCGCCAGCACGCGAGCCGACCTCGTGGACCGCACACGGAGATTATGCGCGCGGCGAGGCTTCTGGCAGACTGAACGGCCGCCGGCACGAGGGCCGGCCTTCGCTCGGGAGGCGGGCGTGGAGATACTGGCCGAGCCGAAGCCGGACCGCGGGCACGGACGCGGCCCGCTCGTGGCGGTGACGCTGCTGCTGCTCGCGGTCGGGATCGCCGTCGCCGCCTGGCTCCTGCTCGGGCGCCCTGCGCCAACGGCGCGGACGACACCCACCCGGTCGGCTGCGGCCGCTCGCACGCCGGCCCCGACGGCGACGCCGACTCCCGCCCCCGTCGCGGGCGCCACGATCGGGACGCTGGAGATCGAGACGAGCGTTTCGGACGCGAGCGTGGCGGTCGACGGCGAGGCCCGCGGCGGCGCGCCGCTGCGTCTGGAACTGCGACCTGGTGCGCACACCCTGCGCGTCGCGAAGGAGGGCTTCGAGGCCTGGGAGCGCGAGGTGCACGTGGTCCCCGGGCGGACCGCGCGCGTGAAGGTCCGGCTCGAGCCGCAGGCCGCCGTCCTGCGCGTCGACGCGGACGTCCCGGGGGCGAACGTCTTTCTCGACCGCAAGTTCCTGGGCACGACGCCGGTCGAGACCCGCGACTTCGCTCCGGGGCCGCACCGCCTCAACGTCTCGGCCGACGGTTACGACATGTACGCGGAGGCGATCGAGATCGGGCGCGGCCGGCGCGAGGTGCTGGTCCGCTTCAAGGAAGTGCGGCTCGACGAGAAGCTGGCCGTCGTTCACAAGCACGGCATGGGCTCGTGCAGCGGGCTGCTCGTCGCCACCACGACGGGTCTGCGCTACGAGGGCTCCGAGAAGGGCGACGCGTTCGCCGCGCCGTTTTCCGCGCTCGATCCGCTGCAGGTCGACTACCTGAAGAAGAACCTGCGCGTGCGGCTGAAGGGCGGGCGCACGTATAACTTCGGCGGAGACAGCGCCGACGCGCTGCTGACGTTCCAGAAGGCCGTCGAGGCCGCCCGCAAGCGGCTGTAACATGCCGGCATGAAGGATCGTTTTCTCAGGGCCTGCCGGCGCGAGCCCGTCGACCGCACGCCGGTGTGGATGATGCGCCAGGCGGGGCGCTACATGGCAGAGTACCGCGCGTTGCGGGCGAAGCACTCGATGCTCGAGATCTGCCGCACGCCGGAGCTCGCGGTCGAGGTGACGCTGCAGCCCCTGCGCGCGTTCGACTTCGACGCCGCGATCCTGTTCTCCGACCTGCTCGTGCCGCTCGCCCCCTTGGGCATCCCCTTCGACTTCCTGAAGGGCGAGGGACCGGTGATCGAGACGCCGCTGCGCAGCGCGGCGGACGTCGCCGCGCTGCGACGCTTCGAGCCGCGGGAGGAGCTCGGCTTCGCGCTCGAGGCGATCCGCCTGCTGCGTCGCGAGCTGGCAGTGCCCCTGATCGGCTTCGCCGGCGCCCCGTTCACGCTCGCCTCCTACGCGATCGAAGGCGGCCACTCCAGCCACTTCGCGCTGACGAAGGCGCTGATGTATGGCGAGAGCGCGACCTGGCACCGCCTGGCGGCGCTGCTGGCCGACGTGGTGGCCGACTACCTGCGCGCGCAGGTCGAGGCGGGCGCGCAGGCGCTGCAGCTGTTCGACTCCTGGGTCGGCGCGCTCGACGAGGCCGACTACCGCGAGCTGGTGCTGCCGCACGTGAGGCGGCTGTTCGACGCGATCGCCGATCTCGACGTGCCGAAGATCCACTTCGGCACCGGCACCGGCCACCTGCTCGCGGCGCAGCGCGAGGCGGGCGGGACCGTGATCGGCGTCGACTGGCGCACGCCGCTCGACGAGGGCTGGCGGCGGATCGGTGACGGCGTCGCCGTGCAGGGCAACCTGGACCCGACTCTGCTGTTCGCGCCGCGCGAGCGGCTGCTCGCGCGCGTCGACGACGTGCTGCGCCGCGCCGGCGGCCGGGACGGCCACGTCTTCAACCTGGGCCACGGCATCGTGCCGGGCACGCCGGTCGAGGCCGTGAAGGCCGTCGTCGACCACGTCCACCAGGCGAGCGCGCGCTGACTCAGCCGGTGTTGCGCAGCCCGGCGGCGATGCCGTTGACCGCCAGCCGGATCGCGTCGCGCAGCTCCTCGGCCTCCGGCCCGAGCGGCTCGGCGCGCAGCCGCCGCAGCAGCGCCACCTGCACGTAGTTCATCGGGTCGATGTAGGGGTTGCGCACGCGGATCGAGCGCTGCAGCCACGGGGCCTCGTCCAGCAGGTCCTGCTGCCCGGTGATCCGGCACAGCGCGGACTCGCTGCGGCCGTACTCCTCGCTCAGGCTCGGGAACACGGCCTCGCGGTCGGCGGCCTCGGCCAGCGTCGCGTAGACGCGCGCGATCAGCATGTCCGCGCCGCGCAGCGCGAGCTGAGCGTTGTCGACCATCGTCTTGAAGAACGCCCACTCGCGGTACATCGTGCGCAGCAGCGCCCAGCGCTCCTCCCGCGCGCCCGCCCAGGCCTCGACGGCGCTGCCGAGGCCATACCAACCGGGCAGCGTGACCCGGCTCTGCGTCCAGGCGAACACCCAGGGAATCGCGCGCAGGTCGGCCAGGCCCTGGGCGCCCGCGCGTCGCGCCGGGCGGCTGCCGATGTTCAGCCGGCCGATCTCCTCGAGCGGCGTCGCCGCGTGCAGGTAGCGCACGAGCGCGGGCGTCTCGTGCACGAGCCGGCGGTAGCCGGCCTCGGCCAGCGGCGACAGTCCCTCGAGCGCCTGCTGCCAGGCGCCGCCGCGCGACGGGCTGCCGGTCGGCCGCGGGCCGCTCGCCACCAGCACCGCGTGCACGAGCTGCTCGAGGTGGCGGCGCGCGAGCGCCGGGTTCGCGTAGCGGTTCGTGACCGACTCGCCCTGCTCGGTCAGGCGCAGGCGGCCGCCCACCGACTCGGGCGGCTGCGCGAGGATCGCGCGGTTCGTCGGTCCGCCACCGCGGCCGACGGTGCCGCCGCGGCCGTGGAACAGCGTCAGGCGCACCCCGTCCTGGCCGCACACCGCCGCCAGCGCGCGCTGGGCGAGGTGCAGCTCCCAGTTCGCGCTGAGGTAACCCCCGTCCTTGTTCGAGTCGGAGTAGCCGACCATCACCGTCTGCGCGCCGCCGCGGGCCTTCAGGTGCCGGGCGTAGGCGGGGTTCGAGAACAGCTTCTCCATGGTGGCCGGCGCCTGGTGCAGGTCGGCCACGGTCTCGAACAGCGGCACCACGTCGAGGCTATCGGAGACGCCGGCGTCGCGCGCGAGCAGCAGCACCGCGAGCAGATCGCTCGGCCCGCGCGTCATGCTGACCACGTAGCTCTCGATCCCCCGGCTGCCCACGCGCTCGTGCGCACGGCGGGCGAGCCGGAACAGCTCGATCGTCTCGTTCGTCTCCGGTGAGAAGTCGAGCCGGTGCGGCGCGAGCGGGCGCCCGGCGAGGATCTCGTCGGTCAGCGTCCGCGCTCGCTGCTCCTCCGGCGCGGCGGCGAAGTCCTTGACGAGGCCGTAGCGCTCGAGCGCCTCGGCGACGGCGCTGGCGTGCCGCGCGCTGTGCTGGCGCAGGTCGAGGCTCGCGAGGTGGAAGCCGAAGATCTCGGCCTGGCGCGCGAGCGTCGCCAGCCGGCCATCGGCGAGCCGCGCACCGCCGTGGCGGCGCAGACTGCGCTGCAGCAGCCTGAGGTCGAGCAGCAGCTCGCCGGCCCCGGCGTAGGTCCCTGCCCGCACCACGTGGTCCGCGCGCCAGGCCCGCTGGCTCGCCTCGAGCGTCGCGCCCAGGCGCCGGTAGACGTAGAGCAGCTTCTGGCGGTAGGGCTGGCGCGCGTATCGCTCCTCGGCCCGCCGCGCCTCCTCGGGGAACAGCCCCGAGTCCGCGTCCAGGCTCCTCAGCAGCTCGTCGTCGACCCCCAGCCGGTCGGTGGTGGAGAGGTGCCCGTGCAGCCGCTCGAGCCCGCGGCGCAGCAGGCGCAGCGCGAGCGCGTTGTGCGCGCGCAGCGTCTGCTCCGTGACGGCGGCCGTCACGAACGGGTTGCCGTCGCGGTCGCCGCCGATCCAGCTGCCGAAGCGCAGAAAGGCCGGGCTCACCCGCGCGTCGGGATAGTGGGCCGCGACGGCGCGCTCGAGCGAGGCCGTCACCTCCGGGGCGAGGTCGAACAGCACCGTCTCGAAGTAGAAGAGCCCGTTGCGCACCTCGTCCATCACGTCCGGCTTGTAGGCGCGCGTCTCCTCCGTCTGCCACAGCGAGACGAGCTCCTCCCGCAGCGTCTCCTGCGCCACGCGCTCTTCCTCCGGCGTCGGGTCCTCGAGGTCGAGCGCGCGCAGCACGTCGGCGATCCGCGCGAGCTTGGTCAGGATCGTGCGCCGCTTCGCTTCGGTCGGGTGGGCCGTGAACACCGGCATGATCAGCAGCCGGTCGAGCAGGGTCTGGACATCCGCGGCAGCGACGCCCGCCTCGCGCAGGTCGCGGACGGCAGCCCCGATCGTCTCCAGCGGCGCGGCGCCGGAACGGTGGGCCTCGCGCTCGCGCCGACGCAGCACGCGCACGCGCTCCTGCTCCTCGGCCAGGTTGACGAGCTTGAAGTAGGTCGCGAAGGCCTTCACGACGCCGCGCGACTCCGCGAGGGGCAGCGCCTCGATCCGCTGCAGCAGCCGCTCCCCCGCCGCCTCGTCGCCGACGCGGTGGCTCTTGGCCAGCCCCCTCACCTCCTCGACGAGGTCGAACAGCGGCCGGCCCTCCTGTTCCACGATCGTCTCGCCCAGCAGGTCGCCCAGCAGGTGGATCTGCTCGCTGAGCCGGTCGCGCTCGCTGGTCATCGGTGGATCTTATCCGGTCCCGCGCGCGGCCCGTGCCACGGCCGCGAGCGCGAGCGCGAGGAGCGCCGCCAGCACCAGCGCCGAGCGGAGGAGGCCGACCAGCGGCACGAACAGCACGCCGCCCGTGAGCGCCGCGAGCGCTGCGCCGGCGTGGTCGGCCGTCTCCAGCCGGCCGGCGGCCTCGGCTGGCCCGTCCCCGCAGGCGAGCCGCACCTCGACCGCGAGCGGGAAGACGCTGCCGGTGAGAACGCCGGCCGCCAGCAGCAGAGCGCCGTGCACGAGCAGCGCCCACGAGTCGTTCGCCGCAGACACGCGCGCCGCCGTCGCCAGCGCCAGCGGCAGGACGAGGGCGAACGCGAGGGCCACGCCGAGCGCGCTGCGCAGCGCGCGTTGCGCGCTCGGCCGGCGCACGGGGTCCGGTGCGGCCGCGACCGCGGCGCGCGGCGCCAATCCGGCGCCGAGCGCCAGGCCCAGCATGAAGGCCGCGATCAGCGCCCCGAGTAGCCCGTACAGCGTGCCCACGTGGGCCTGGAACGAGAACAGCAGGAGCAGCGACCAGCCGAGGCCGGCCGCCCCGACGACGGCCACCGCGTGCGAGGCCGCGAGCGCCGCGCGCTTGACCGGGTCGCCCGCGCCCCGCAGTCGTAAGAGCACGAGGAGCGACGGTGCGAGAGCCATGGCGACCAGGGCCGACGCGGGCAACGTGGCGGCGCGGGCCAGCGTCCTGCCCCAGGACCCGGACGTCGTCTGTTGCCGGCGCGCGAGCGCGTGCAGGAAGAAGAGCGGCCGGTCGTCGCTGCTGCGGACGGCTGTCGCCGCCGCCGCCGCGATCGCCTGCTCCTGGGCGGCGACTCGCCCTGGCTCGAGCAGCGGTATCAGCATCGCCGGGTCGAACGAGTCCGAGCGCAGCCCGCGCGCGGCCCAGCGCCGCGCGAGCTCGACGGGGTCGAGCGTCACGGCCGAGCCGCTCCAGCCGGCGACCACCAGCGCGTCCGGCCCGGGCGTGACGCGCACGACGGGCAGCGCCCCGCGCAGCGTGCGCACGAGAGCCCCGGCGAGCGCCGCCGTCTCGCCTGCGAGCACGGCGGGGGCGGTGTGCAGCGGGACGACGAGCACGCCCTCCGGCGACAGGCGCCCGGCCAGCGCCCGGAAGAACTCGCTCGTGCACAGCCTCGCCCCCAGCAGCGTCGTCGGCTCGCCGGACTGCAGCAGGACCAGGTCGAACGGCGCGCCGGCAGCCTGCGACAGGAAGCGCCTGGGGTCGGCCCAGGCGAAACGCACGCGCGAGTCGCGCAGCGCCGCACGGTCCCCCGCGGGCAGCCAGGCCTGCAGGAAGCCCCAGGCCGCAGCGTCCGGCTCGACGAGCGTCAGCTCGGCGACCGGGTGCCGCAGCAGCACCGGGACGAGCCCGCGCTCGCCGCCACCGACCAGCAGCACACGCGAGGGCTGCGGCGCGAGCAGCGCGGCGAGCTGGCCGAGCGCCTCGGCGGCGTAGGGGTCCGGGAAGCTCCCGGCATACCGCCCGCTCGCGTACAGGTGGCGCACCGCGTCGCCACCCAAAGCCAGGTGCTGGTACGGGGTGTCGAGCACGGCGCGCAGTGGCACGCCGGGCGCGGTCGCCGCAAAACGCGCGCGCTCGCTCGACGCGTCGAGCCGGGCGTCGTTCGCGGCGACGGCCGCGGCCGCGAGCGCGGCCAGCGACAGCATCGCGCGTGCCGACACCACGCCGCGGGCGGCGGCGACGAGCGAGAGCAGCGCGCAGGCGCAGCCGAACAGCGCCAGCAGCCGCAGCGATGACGTGCGGCCGACGAGCAGCGTCACCAGCAGGCCGCCCACGAACGAGCCGAGCGACTCGACGACGTAGAGCCGCCTCACCGCCGCGGCCGCCCGCCACAGCCGCGCCCCGGCCGCTGCGAGCGAGGTGAACGCCCAGCCGACGGCCGCACCGGCCGGCGCGATCGTGGCGAGCGCGAGCACGAGCACGAGGCCGGGGCCTGGCCACTCGCCGGCCGGGGGCGAGAGCGCGGAGCGCAGCCAGCGGCCGGCGAGCATGCCGGCGAGCGGCAGCGTGGCGAGAGCCGCCAGCCCGAGGCCCGCGTCGCGGCGAGCCGAGCAGGCGCGCCGCCGGCGCGCGAGCGCGGCGCCGAGCGCGATCCCCGCGAGCCAGGCGAACAGGCCGCTGCCGATCGCCGTCTCGTCGCCTGCCGCGTCCACGACCAGCTCCCGCAGCAGCAGGGCCTGCGCCGCCGTCGCCAGCAGCCCGGCCGCGAAGAACGCCGCGTGACGCATCGCTCGCACCCGAGTCTATGCGCTTTCTGGGCCGCCCAGCTCACCCGCCGCGGCCGCGT
>Ga0302299_10001218_pt1 | contig 15368 bp, 15 predicted proteins | sample III_Fen_N3_4_FD_198795 | JGI IMG/M metagenome (GOLD analysis project Ga0302299, IMG submission 198795) | Peat permafrost microbial communities from Stordalen Mire near Abisko, Sweden - III_Fen_N3_4 | ecosystem: Environmental > Terrestrial > Soil > Wetlands > Permafrost | place: Sweden: Abisko... | reverse complement strand
ACGAGGACCGCACCACTCAGCGAACGTTCGGCGATCTGTAGCTGTCCGCCACTGGCCAACGCGACGGTGCCGTCCGTGGCGTCACCCCGCAGCAGCGTCAGCCCGACCAGCGCGCCGACGTACTCACTCGCCGGGCGCCGCGCGACCTCGCTCGGCGTTCCCCGTTGGACGACCCGCCCGGACTCGACGACGACGAGCTGGTCGGCCAGCACCATCGCATCCACGGGGTCGTGGGTGACCAGCACCGTCGGGACACCCGACGTCGCAAGCTGGCGACGCAGTTCGGTGCGCACCTCGCGACGCGTTCCGACGTCCAAAGCGGCGAGCGGCTCGTCCATGAGCAGCAGGCCGGGCTCGGCCGCGAGCGCCCTGGCCAACGCCACTCGTTGCGCCTGGCCTCCCGACAACGAGGCCGGACGACGGTTGGCGAGATCCTCGATCCGCAGCTGCCGCAACGCTTCGGTCGCTGTCGTGCGGGCGTCGGCACGCGAGCGTCCCTGGCTTCGTGGGCCGAACGCCACGTTGTCGACGACGCTGAGGTGCGGGAACAGCAGGTAGTCCTGGAACATCAGCCCGATCCGCCTCCGCCGCGGCGCGACGAACGTGTCGCCACCGTCGTCGAGCACCGCACCGTCGAGCTCGATCCGTCCCGCCCCGAGCGGGAGCAAGCCCGCCAGCGCGGCGAGCAACGTGGACTTGCCGGAGCCGTTGGGGCCGAGCACCGCCACAACACCTCCCGCTGGGGCGTCGAGCGTGGCGTCGAGCCGGAAGGTCCCGCGTTCCACCACCACTTCGGCGGTCAGCCCGTGGACCGGCACCGTCGTCATGGCTGGACCTGCGCAGGCATCGTCCCGAGGAACCGGTGGCGCAGGGCGACGAGGATCAGCAACGACACGCCCATCATGAGAACGCTCAGCGCGATGGCGGCGGACCGGTCGGACTCCAGGGCCGAGTACACGGCCAAGGGGATGGTCTGCGTACGTCCCGGGAAGTTCCCGGCAAAGGTGATCGTGGCGCCGAACTCACCGAGCGCGCGGGCCCACGCGAGCACGGTGCCGGCAACGATCGCCGGAGCCACCATCGGCAGACTGACCCGACGGAACACCGTGAACGGCGACGCGCCAAGCGTCGCGGCCACGGACTCGAGCCGACGATCCGATCCGCGCAGGGCGGCCTCGACGGTCAGGACCAGAAACGGCATGGCCACGAAGGTCTCGGCAACCACGACACCCGCGGTCGAGAACGGAAGCTGGACTCCTGCCCAGTCGTAGAGCCACTGGCCCAGCAACCCACGCCGCCCGAACGCTGCCAGCAACGCGACACCACCGACAACGGGCGGCAGCACCAACGGCAGCACGACCAGGGCCCGGAGCAAGGTCTGGCCGCGGAACCCCGGGCGGGCCAACAGCCAGGCGAGCGGAACTCCGAACACCAAGGAGAGGGCGGCCGCGAACGCAGTGGTCACGAGTGACAGACGTGCTGCGGTCAAGCTGACCGGCGAGGTGAGCGCCGACGTCATCGAGCCCCACGGTGCCCGCGCTGCCAACGCCACGAGCGGGACGATCAGGAAGCCGGCACCGACGGCCGCGAGGACCGCGATCACGGCCGGTGCGCGGTCACCGACCCGGCGCCGGGTCACGGTTGGGCGAATCCGGCCTGCTCCAACGCGTGCTGGCCGGTGGGCGACAACACGAACGCGACGAAGGCGTTCGCACTGGCCTGGTTGGTCGAACCGGACACAGGCGCGATGAGGTAGTTGGTCGACACGTTCTTGGCAGCCGGGATCGGCACGCCGTGGACGTCGGCACCGGCCGCCTGGACGTCAGTGACATACACGACGCCGGCGTCCACCTCGTCGCTGGTCACCTTGGTCAGGACCGAACGCACGTCCGGCTCCTGCGTGACCGGTGTGACATCCAGCCTGTTTTCGTCGAACAGCGCTTGCGTGGCCGCGCCGCAGGGTGCTTCGGGTGTGCAGACGGCCACCGACACGTCGGGACTTGCCAGGTCGGACAACGAGCTCACGTGCGCCGAGTTGGAGGGCGGCGTGGCGATCTCGAGTGAGTTGCTCGCGAACGTCGTGGGGCGGGACGCGTCACCGGCATCGACCACCGTCTGCATCGTCGAGTCGCTGGCCGAGGCGAACACGTCGGCCGGGGCCCCCTGCACGATCTGCTCGGCGAGGTCGCTGCTGGACGCGAAGTTGAACGTGACCTTCACACCGGGGTGGTCGGACATGAACTGGTCGCCGAGCTGGGTGAAAACGTCGGTGAGCGAGGAGGCAGCGGAAACGGTCACGTCGCCGGACAGGCCCGTGCCTGAGGCGCTGGGGCTGGTATCAGTGCCACCGCTGGACGAACCGCAGGCGGCGGCGACCAGCGCCACGAATCCGGCCAGCACGACCATGGCGAGACGACGACTGCTGCGCGGGCTAGGACTCATCCATCCGCTCCACGACGACACTGGTGGCCTTCACCGACGCAGCCACGAGCACCCCCGGCTCCAGGCCCAGCTCGTCGGCAGCGTCGCTGCTGATCAGCGAGACGATCCGGTGCGGCCCGGCCTGGATCTCGACCTGGGCCATGACGGCGTCTCGACGGACGTCGGTGACGATCCCCGGGAGGCGGTTGCGCGCGGACGTGAGGCCGAGCGGTCGTTCGGAGTGGCCGTCCGCCGCCTGGTCGCGGGCGAACCGGGCCAGCTCCGCACCCTCGACCACCGTCCGGCCCTGCTCGTCCTCGCCGGCGGCGAGCCGACCGGCAGCAATCCAGCGACGGACCGTGTCGTCGCTGACCGCCAGGAGACTGGCGGCAGTCGGAATCCGGAACTGAGGCATGGCCCAGCGACTCTATGTGCGAGTCTGCGGCGATGTCCAACGGGAAGCGACCCGCACCTGCGGCTGTGACCGGCCAGGCGGCACCGTCCCGCGGTCGGCCGGAGCCGTGCCAGGCTGCAGGCATGGCCCTGGTCCGCTTCTACGCTGCCGCTCGCGACGCGGCCGGCACGGCCGAGGCCGTGGTGGACGTGGGCCGGTCCGCCGACCTGACCGCCCAGCTCGTGGCCCGATACGGGGACCCCATGGCTCGGGTGCTGACCACCGCCAGCCTCCTGGTCGACGGGGCCAGAGTGAGTCCGCGCGACGATGTGGCGCTACGACCCGACGAGGTGGTCGATGTGCTCCCGCCGTTCGCTGGCGGCTGAGACCGGCCAGAGGCCGGTCAGGACTGGTGGCCGGGGACCGGCCCGTACCGGTTGGGGCCAGGGGTTCCGCTCATCAGGAAGAACACCAGCAAGACGATGCTCCCCAACGGGACCAACGCCAGCCAGTACCAGGCACCGGACCGGTCGGTGTCGTGCAGCCGCCGGATGCCCACGCTGATCGACGGCAGCAGCAAGACCAGCACGCCGACGAGGAACAGGCCGGCCACCACGTAGAACCACGTGGCAACCCCAGTGTCCGTGCGGTAGGCGGCGACGAAGCTGGCGATCACGATGAGATACGCAGGCAGCCAGCACACCGTGTAGAAGAGGTACCACCACCAGTACTCGGCCAGTCCCGCCCGGCCCTGCCAGGTCACGTACTTGGTGAAGCAGATCCGGATCGCCTGGGTGAAGGAGACCCGTGCCGGTCGCTGAGCGGCAGGGACTACGGCATCGCCGGTCCACTCGACGCCCGACCAGTAGCGAAGACCCCCGGCCACGTAAGGGTCTGCGTACCAACCCGGCTGAGGCGCCTGGGACACGGTCAACCGCCGATCGCGCTCATGGGGCGCGGCGGCTGGAGGAAGTCCGGGTTGTTGATGCCGTGACCGGCTGCCTTGGCCTGGACACTCGTCGTCATGAGCGCGAGCACCTCGTCGTCCGTCGCTCCCGCACGCAACGGGGTACGCAGATCGGTCTCCACCTGCGCGAACAGACAGTTGCGGAACTGACCGTCGGCGGTCAGGCGCACCCGGTCGCAACCACCGCAGAACGGCGTCGACACCGAGGAGATGAACCCGACCGTCGCCGGCCCACCGTCGACGACGTGCCGGACGGCCGGGTCGTGGGGGTTGTGCGGCGCAGGCTCGAGCGTGAAGTGCCGGCGCAGTGACCGCACGACGTCGTCGGTGGTGACCATCTGGTCGCGCCGCCAGGCGTGCTGGGCGTCCAGCGGCATCTGTTCGATGAACCGCATCTCGACACCCGTGTCCAGCGCCCACTTGAGCAGCGTGGGGGCCTCCTCCTCGTTCACTCCGCGCATCAGCACCGCGTTGATCTTGACGGGGGCGAGCCCGGCCGCGACGGCGGCCTCGACGCCGGCGATCACCTGTTCGAGGCCGGTTCGTCGGGTGAGCGTGAAGAAGCACTCGTCGTCGAGGGTGTCCAGGCTGACGTTGACGCGCCGCAGCCCGGCTGCCGCGAGGTCGGGCGCGAGCCGTTCCAGCAGCATGCCATTGGTCGTCAGTGACATGGACGGCGCGTTCTCCAGCGCGTGGATGCGTCCGACGATCTCGACGAGGTCCGGACGCAGGAGGGGCTCCCCGCCGGTCAACCGGACCTCGGTCACCCCCGCCGAGACGGCGATCGCCACCACCCTGACGAGCTCGTCCGCGGTGAGTAGCTCGGGTTTGGGCAGCCAGGCCACGCCCTCGGCCGGCATGCAGTAGGTGCAACGCAGGTTGCAGCGGTCGATGACCGAGACGCGGAGGTCAGTGTGGAGCCGGCCGAACCCGTCGACCAGCGACGGGGCCGTCATGCCGAGTCCACCCACTCGTGCGTGCCGTCCGCGAACGTCTGACGCTTCCAGATCGGCAGCCGCGTCTTGACCGTCTCGACGAGCTGCGCGGCCGAGGCGAACGCAGCACCGCGATGGGCGGATCCGGCCGCGACGACGAATGCCGCCTCGCCGATCGGGACCTCGCCGAACCGGTGGCCGACGGCGAGGGTTACCTCGGGGAACGCCGCGGCGACCTCGTCGGCGAGCCCGGTCAGCACCTGCGAGGCGGTGGGGTGGATCTCGTACTGCAGCGACTCGACCGCGCGACCACCGTCGTGATCGCGGATCGTGCCGACGAACAAGACCTCGGCCCCATGGGCGTCGCGCCGGACCAGCGCGAGCAGCGACTCGGGCTGGAGCGGCTGGTCGGTGACCTCGGCGTGGACGACACTCACCACGTCAGGGTAAGTGCGGTGGCACCGCTGCGCCTACTCACTGCGTTCGCTGCCACTCCCCCGAGCGACCCCCGGACTTGGCGTCCACGTGGACCTCGGTGATCGTGGCACCCGGGTCGACCGACTTGACCATGTCGATCACGGTCAACGCAGCCACGACCACGGCCGTCAGCGCCTCCATCTCGACGCCGGTACGGTCGGCCGTGCGGACCCGAGCGACGATCGCGACGCCGGCGTCGTCCACCTCGAGCTCGACGGCGACCGCGTGGATCGCGATCGGATGGCACAGCGGCACGAGGTCAGGGGTTCGCTTGGCGGCTGCGATCCCGGCGATCCGCGCCACGGCAAGCACGTCGCCCTTCGGCACGGAGGCATCGCGGATCGCGGCCACCGTGTCGGGCCCGAGCTCCACCCGGCCGCTCGCCGTGGCCTCACGGGCCGTTGTCGGGCGGTCTGAGACGTCGACCATGTGCGCCGCACCCGACGCGTCGAGGTGGCTGAACGGCTGCGACGGTGACTGGCTCACGTCACGCATCGCCTTCGTCGGCACCGAAGTCCTGCGCCACGCCGCCCAACCGGGCAGCCAGCTCGGCGACTGCGGCGCGGTCGAGGTTCCCCCGTGCTGCGGCGAAGCCGAGCAAGTACGTCGTGAGCGGTGCAGCGGGTCGCTCCACGTGGTGCGCCGCGTCGCGCGCGAGACCGAGCACCGCGTCGATGTCGACGTCAGCACCGCTGATCCCGAGCTCGGCGGCCGCGGCATCGACCCACGTCGCCAGAGTCACGTGGTCTGCCATGAACCCCTCCTCGGCCAAACTCCTGAGTCGGACGAGATCGTCCCACGTGTCCGCGTCGAGCAGCGCGTCTGCGTCGACCGGGACCGGTCGCAACCGCAGCACGCCGAGCACGTCGTACAGCGAGCGGTTCTCGACGTCACGGCCCACAGCTTCACCAAGCGCGTCGGTACGGACGCAACAGGCGAGCAGCTGGTCGTGTCCGTCGACGGCACACACGGCGCCGTCCAGCCCCTCACCCAACGCCGCCACCGCCGTGTCGACGAGCCCGGCGAGCACCGAGCCGACCCCGGGCGCGTCGCCGGCGAGCACGAGGACGAGGTCGACGCTGGCCTCCGGATCGGCGCCGGCGAGGGCCGTCAGGCCCGCGCCCAGGCCGGCCACCGGGCCGCCGCCGGGCGGGGACTCGCGGGTCCACACCAACGACTCGACCGTGCGGTCACGGACCAGGGCCGGGCCCGCCGTGGGCCCCACGATGACCACCGGGTCGGCACCGACCGCGAGGGCCGCACGGGCGACGTGGACGAGCAAGGGTCGGTCGGCCACCAGGAGCAGCGGCTTGGGGGTGCCCGAAAGACGGCGGGCCGACCCCCCTGCCAGGACGATCGCGGCCAACGTCACCGCCCCAGCATCGCAGGGCACCACGCGCATAGGGTCGGCGCATGACCCAGTCGCTTCGGGAGCCGTCCTGGCCCGACGCCCGGCAGGCCGCCTTCGACGCGGCTGCGCCGCTCGCGGCCGCAGCGGTCGCGCTGTCCGAATCGGCCCACGCCACACTGGCCGAGGACCTCACGTCCCGACACCCGCTCCCGCCGTTCGACACCGCGATGATGGACGGCTGGGCGGTGTCCGGTCCGCCGCCGTGGACGGTCTCGGGGCAGGTGCTGGCCGGCTCGTCCGGCCGCGCGCTCGTACCGGGGGAGGCCGTGGGGATCGCCACCGGGGCGCAGCTTCCCGAGGGCGCCACGGCGGTGCTACGCCGTGAGTGGGGGCTGACCTCTGGCGACTCGCTGCGCCCCGACCGCGACGTCGCCGAGGGTCAGGACATCCGACGCCGCGGCGACGAGGCCGCAGAGGGCGACGTCCTGCTCCCGGCCGGTACCGCGGTTCGCCCACCGGTCGTGGGCCTCGCTGCGCTGAGTGGACACGACTCCCTGCTCGTGCGGCCGCGGCCGCAGGTGCAGGCGCTGGTGCTGGGCGACGAGCTGCTCGACAGCGGGTTGCCCCGCGACGGTCGAGTGCGTGACGCCCTGGGCCCACAGGTGCTCGGCTGGGCGCGGGCTTGCGACGCGGTAGGCGTCGCCGTCCGTCGGGTGCCGGACACGCTGGACGCCACGGTTGCCGCACTGCGCTCGGCCACCGCAGAGGTCGTGCTGACCACCGGCGGCACGGCTCGCGGGCCCGTCGACCACATGCATGCCGCTCTGGACGCCGTCGGCGCCACCCTCGTCGTCGACGAGGTTGCCGTGCGCCCCGGACACCCCATGCTGTTGGCCGTGACGCCGGAGGGCCGATTCGTCGTCGGACTTCCGGGGAACCCGATGTCGGCGGCCGTCGCATTCCTGTCGCTGGGTGCACCGGTCCTGGCCGGTCTGACGGGACGCGCATTCCCGTCGCTGGACGAGGCCACGCTGGTGGCGAACGTCGTGGCGCCGGCCACCGAGCACCGGCTGGTTCCGGCGACTCGCGCCGGTGGATCCGTGACGCCGCTACCGTTCCAGGGTTCGGCCATGCTGCGTAGCGTGGCCGTCGCCGACTGCTTCGCCATTGCCTCACCGGGCGGAGCGCAGGCCGGCGACAACGTCTCAGTGTTGTCGATTCCGTGGTGATCGAACGGGTAGGAGCGAAACCATGAAGGTGCTGGTTCTGGGCGGCACGAGGTTCGTCGGTCGACACATCGTCGAGGCGCTGCTCGCTCGAGGTCACCACGTCACGCTCGTCCATCGTGGCAAGACGAGCCCGCACGTCTTCCCGGCGTCGGAACATCTGCTCGCCGACCGGAACACCGACCTGTCCGTGCTGGCCGATCGGGAGTTCGATGCCACCGTCGACGTGTGCGCCTACACACCCCGGCAGGTTGCCAAGCTGGCCGACGCTCTGGGTGGACGCGGTGGGCGTTACCTGTTCGTCTCGACCACGTCGGTCTACGACACCGACCGCACCGAGCCCTACACCGAGGATGCCGGGCTGGCCCAGCTCGACGACCCGACGACCGAGGAAGTCACCGACGAGACGTATGGCGGGCTGAAGGTCGTGTGTGAGCGGGTGGCCCACGAACGGTTCGGCGATCGGGTCACGGTGGTGCGCCCGACGTACGTCGTCGGCCCGCACGACTACACCCACCGGTTCACCTACTGGGTGGAGCGGATCGCCCGCGGCGGCGAAGTGCTTGCGCCGGAGCCAAGAGACGGTCTGATCCAGGTGATCGACGCTCGCGACATGGGTGACTGGATCGTGCGGCTGCTCGAGGACGACGTCAGCGGCACGTTCCACGCGGTCAGCCCACGACCCCCGTTCACCTTCGAGCAGATGCTCAACGGGATCAACGTCGCCGTCGGCGGCGAGGCGGCGCTCACCTGGGTCGGAGCCGAGTTCCTGCTCGCCGAGGGCGTCGACGGCACGGCCCTGCCGCTGTGGGGCGAGGGCGGCACCGACGACGGCGAGAACGCCGACCCGTCACGGGCCCATGACGCGGGGCTGGCGCCGCGCGAATTCGCCGACACCGTGCGTGAGGTGCTCGCCGCCGAGCAGTTCGAGCCGTCGCCAGACGTCTACGGCAGCGGGCTCAGCCCCGAGCGGGAGGCCGACCTCCTTCAACGCTGGCACGACCACCACCCCGCCTGACCCCCACCCGCCCCAGAGTTGATCTTGGACTTGATGTGCAAGTTGATCAGTTGGACCCAGCATCTTCTCCTTGATCAACGAGCCGAAGCGCCGTCACGTGCGCCGCTTCTCCCACGAGAGGTTCAGCCGAACGGCCCAACGACCGATGCCATCCTCGGCGGCGCCGACACCCGTGCCGTGGAGCAACGCGGTTGGGGAGACCATCGATGACCGGCGTGATCTGCGCTCTGACGTTCGTGTTCGGCCTGCTGGTGGGGTCGTTCCTCAACGTGGTCATCTACCGCGTTCCCCGCGGGGAGTCGATCGTCAAGCCCCGTTCGCGCTGCCCCCGCTGCGGAACCGAGATCCGCGCCCACGACAACATCCCGGTTCTCAGCTGGCTGATCCTGCGCGGCCGTTGTCGCGACTGCAAGGCACCGATCAGCCCTCGCTACCCGACCGTGGAACTGTTCACCGGCTTGATCTTCCTCGTCATGGCCCTGCGGTTCGGAGCGTCCTGGGAGCTGCCGGCGTACCTCTACCTTGCGGCGATCGGCGTCGCCTTGTCGATGATCGACTTCGACACCAAGCGGCTCCCTGACGTCATCGTCTTGCCTTCATACATCGTGGCCGGCGTCCTGCTGCTGATCCCGACCGTCGTCGACTCGGCCTGGGACGACTACCTGCGGGCCTGGCTCGGTGCGCTGGCACTGTTCGCCTTCTACTTCGTGCTGCGCGTGGTCTACCCGGCCGGCATGGGGCTCGGCGACGTCAAGCTCTCCGGGGTGCTCGGCCTCTACCTGGCGTGGCTGGGCTGGGGCGTCCTGGCGATCGGCGGATTCCTGGGCTTCGCCTTCGGCGCCTTCGTCGGTGTGGCGGTGATCGTGAGTCGACGCGGCGGCCGCAAGTCCAAGGTGCCGTTCGGCCCGTTCATGGTGCTGGGGGCGTGGACGGCAGTGCTCTGGGGGCAGACGCTGTGGGACGCTTACACGGGCACGCTGAGCTGACCGCTCAGTCAGCGCGGCGTCGACCTCCGGCCGACGACCGTCGTGAACCGCCCGCACCGCCTCGGCGGGCACCGCCACGATGGCCCTGGGACGGCACGCCTCCCCCGACCGGTTGCCGGCGGCTCCTCGTGGGCCTGGGTGGCTGCCTCGGTGTCTCGGTGACGCGCGGTGTGACGAACGCGGCCCTGGGTCCGGTCAGCGCAGTGATCGCGGCGCCGCCGGGCGACACCCGGACGGTGGTCGCGTTGATGCCGGCTCGCTTGGTCAGCAGTCGGACGTCGGCATGCTGGTCGGGGGTGGCCACCGTGACGACGACGCCTTCGGCGCCAGCCCGCGCCGTCCGCCCGGAACGGTGCAGATACGCCTTGTGCTCGGCCGGCGGGTCCACGTGGACCACCAGGGTCACGTCGTCCACGTGGATGCCACGAGCGGCGATGTCGGTGGCCACGAGCACCTTCACGGTGCCCCGCGAGAAGGCGGTGAGATTCCGCTCGCGAGCGCCCTGGGTCAGGTTTCCGTGCAGGTCGACGGCCGGGACGCCGGAGGTGGTGAGCTGACGGGCGAGCCGCTTGGCACCGTGCTTGGTCCGCGTGAAGAACAGCGACCGTCCCTGTCCCGAGGCGAGCTCCTTGACCACCGCGTTCTTGTCGGCGGCGCTGACCGTGAAGACGTGGTGGGTCATCGCTGCCACGGGGGAGTCGGCCGGGTCGACCTCGTGAGTGACTGGGCGGACCAGGTACCGACGCACGAGTACGTCTACGTCCTTGTCGAGGGTCGCCGAGAACAGCAGTCGCTGAGACGCCTTCGGCGTGGCATCGAGCAGCCGTTTGACCGCCGGCAGGAAACCCAGATCGGCCATGTGGTCGGCCTCGTCGAGCACGGTGACCTCGACCCGGTCGAGTCGGCACTGGCCTTGTTGGATCAGGTCTTCCAGACGTCCAGGAGTGGCGACGAGCACGTCGACCCCACGACGCAACGCAGCCACCTGAGCCCGCTGCGGCACGCCGCCGACGATCGTCGCGACCGACAGGTGTGCGGTGGTCGCCAGTGGGGCAATCGCGTCGGCCACCTGGCTGGCCAACTCTCGCGTGGGGACGAGCACCAGTGCCCGAGGCTGGTGAGCCCGCGCGGGTTCACCCGAGGCGATCAGGCGGGCGACGGTCGGAAGGGCGAAGGCGATCGTCTTGCCCGACCCGGTACGTCCGCGGCCCAACAGGTCACGTCCGGCGAGGGAGTCCGGCAGCGTCGCCGCCTGGATCGGGAACGGACGCTCGATGCCGATACCGGCGAGCGCCGTCGCCAGAGCCGACGGCACGCCGAGCTCGACGAAGGTGGGAGTGGGGGCAGGTCTGGACGGCTTCGAACGGATGGTTTGCGACACGGTGCTGCGAGTCCTCTCCGGGACTGTGGAATGGAGGCCGCGTTTGCTGGCCCCGAATTCGCATCGAAGAGGGATGACCCGCGCCGTCAGACGCGCTGCAGAAACGACCCGGGCAGGCGCCAGTCGGCGGTGCCCGTCGACACCAGTGTGCCGCGCAAGCGTCCGATTACCTATTCGGACGCCGGGCGCGACGGTGCCCGTCCGACCAACTCCAGTTGTTGATCAAGGAGAAGATGCTGGGTCTGGGTGATCAACTCGCACATGAAGTCCAAGATCAACGCGGGTGGGTGTGTGTGTGTGGGGGGGGTCGGCTAGGCGTTGAGGGCCTTGCGGGTCTCGGCGACAACGGCGGGCAGGATCGTGTGCAGGTCGCCGATGATCGCGTAGTCGGCGTACGCCATGATCGGCGCGTCCTTGTCGTTGTTGATCACCACGATGTTCTTGCTCGTCTTGCAGCCGGCCAGGTGCTGAGTCGCCCCACTGATCCCGCAGGCGAGGTAGAGGTCGGGCGACACCTTCGTCCCCGTCTGACCGACCTGCTCGCTGTGCGGACGCCATCCGGCGCTGGTCACCACCCGCGAGCAGCCGACGGCGCCACCGAGCAGCGCCGCGAGCTCGTCCAACGGCGCAAACCCCTCCGACCCACCGACGCCGCGACCGCCGGACACGATCACCTTGGCCTCGGCCAGCGAGACGCCACCGCCGTCTTCCTCACCGGTGCGGTCGACGACGATCGCCTGCAGGTCGGTCGCACCGAACTCAGGGGTGAAGTCCACCACCGACGCGTCCCCGCCCACGGCCTCGGCCGCCACGGCATGCGGGACGACGCTCGCCACTGCGACGGGCGCATGGAGCAGCGCGGTCTCGACGATGTTGCCGCCCCATCGCGCCCGGTGCAGCTCGGTCGGGTCACCCAGGTTCACGTCGAGGCAGTCCGCCGCCACGGGCAGGTCGAGGATCGCGCCGACGTGGGCGATCACCTCGTTACCGCGGTCGCTTCCCACGGCAACCACGGACTTCGTCCCGAGCTGTTCGGCCAGTTGCACCGCCGCGCGCGCGGTGGCAGCCGGCGCGTAGTCGGTGAGTCCGGGGTGAACGGCCAGGTGAACGGTCTGCACGCCGTACGCGCCCAACGACGACGCCGCGTCACGTCCGGCTTCGCCCACGACCAGCGCATCGAGGGACTCACCGGCCTGTTCGGCCAGTCCACGAGCGAACGTGACCGCCTGCAGCGACAGCTCGTCGAGCGTCCCGCGGTCGTGGTCGACGATGACCAGCGCCATCTCAGATCACCCCGATCTGCCGGAAGATCTCGACGAGCTGTGGTGCCGCATCGGGCCCACCGTCGAGGAACTGGGTCTGCTTGCCGGTGGACTCCGGCTGCACGAACTGCTTCTTCTCCAGCCGGGCCGCCGGCTTCTCGGGCGTGGTGCGCTCGATCGGCTTCTTCTTCGCGCGAATCCGGCCCGGCACCGACGGGTAGCGCGGGATGTTGAGACCGTCCTTGACGGTCACCACGGCCGGCAGGGGGATCTCGAACACCTCACGCCCGACGGCCACGGGCTTCTCGGCCCGAGCCAAGCCGTCGGCGACCGTCAGGCCCTTGATCCCGGTGACGACCGGGCGGCCCAGCGCATGGGCCACCCGGATGCCCACCTGGTAGCCGCTGGCGTCGGCGGACTCGTTGCCGAAGATGATCAGGTCGAATGCGGTGCCATCGGCGCGGATCGCGTCGACGATCGCACCGGCGGTCGCCTGTCCGTCCCACTCGGTGCCGTCGGTCTCCAGGAGGATCCCTCGGTCGGCGCCGATCGCCATCTGCTCGCGGATCTGCTCCTCCGACTCCGGCACGCCGAGGGTCAAGACGGTGACGCTGCCGCCGTCCTTCTCGACGATCCGGACGGCCTCCTCGACCGCGACCTCCTCGTGCGGGCTGATCGTGAAACCGAGTCGGCTGGTGTCGATCTCGGTGCCGTCGTCGGACAGCACGAACCGTCCGCCGCTCAACGGCACCCGCTTGATGCAGACCAGGACGTCCATCAGGAGAGGATCCGCTCGTTCTTGGGGTCGAACAGCGGCGTGGCACCGACGATGTCGACCGTCACCGGGTACTGCTCCCCGAGGTACTCGACGAGCAGCTTGTTGCCCTCCACCGCATGTTCTGGTGGCAGGTAGGCCATGAGGATGTGCTTGCCCACCGACGGCCCGGAGCCGGCGCTCGTCACGAACGAGCGGCGGCCCTTCCGGTCCGTGATCGGCTCACCGTCAGCGGTGAGGATCGGCTCCTTGCCGAGCAGGTAGCGCTTCGTGCCGTCGCTCGACGTGGGGTCGTCGACGGTCAAGGTGCACAGCCGAGCGGCCGGCTCCTCGTCACGGTGACGCAGGTGAGCGTCCTTGCCCACGAAGTCCTGCGCCTTGATCTTCGGTGGCGACATGCCGGCCTCGACCACGTTGTACTCGGTCTCGAGCTCGGTGCCGAACGCCCGGTAACCCTTCTCGATGCGACCGGTGGTGCCGTACACCCCGATCCCGACGGGCACCAGTCCGCGGGACTCACCCGCCGCCCAGATCACGTCCCACAGTGCAGCCCCCTGCTCCATGGGCACGTACAGCTCCCAACCCAGATCGCCAACGTACGAGATCCGCGAGGCCAACGCCTGCACCGGGCCGATCTCGATCGTGCGGCAGGTTCCGAACGCGAATCCCTCGTGCGACATGTCTGCGGAGGTGACACTCGCCAGGATCTCGCGGGCGTTCGGACCCCAGATGCCGAGCGTGGTGTAGGCGGAGGTGAGGTCGGTGAGCTGCGCGGAGCCGTCCGATGGCAGACGGTCGGCGAACCACTTCTTGTCGGCCATGCCGTGGGCACCGCCGGTGACGACGCGGAAGTGGTCCTTGGCCAGCCGCATGATCGTGAGGTCGGACTTGAAGCCACCGTTGGGCGACAGCACAGGCGTGTAGATGACCTTGCCGTAGGCAACGTCGAGCTGTCGCACGACGATGCTGTTCAGCGCGTCGAGCGCACCAGGTCCTGTCACGTCGAAGATGACGAAGGCGGTGAGGTCGACCAACCCGGCGCCGTCGCGCATCGCGAGGTGCTCGGCGTTGATGATCGGCGACCACCAGCGCGAGTCCCACTCAGCGGTGCGCGGCATGACGGCGTCGCCGTACTTCTCGACCAGCGCGGCGTTGGACTCGTACCAGAAGGGGCGTTCCCAACCCGCAGTCTCGAAGAACACCGCACCCAGCGTCTCTTCGCGCTCGTAGTACGGCGACAGCCGGACGTTGCGGTTGGACTCCCACTGCTCGCCCGGGTGCACGATGCCGTAGGTCTTGTTGAAGCCCTCGGCGGTACGCCCCTTGACGTGCTGCCGCGCGTACTGGTGCGGGTAGAAGCGAGCGATGTCGGACGACTGAAGGTCGATCTCGGACTCGCCCTCGACCATCCACTCCGCAACGGCCCGCCCGATGCCGGGGCCCTCCTTGATCCACACTGCAGCGACGGACCACAGACCGCCGACCTCGGGGCTCTCGCCCAGGATCGGCAGGCCGTCCGGCGTCAGCGACAACAGTCCGTTGATCGCGTACTTCTGGGCCACGGTCTCGTCACCGACGATCTCAGGCATCAGCTCCAGCGCCTGCTCGTACTGCAGCTCGAAGTCTTCGGCGGTGAACGGGAACTCGGTCGGCGACAGCGGTGCCTCCTCCACCGACGGCAAGTCCTCCGGGTCGTGCAGGATCGCGCGGTGCGCGTAGGACCCGATCTCGAGGCCGGTGCCGGTCTGCCGCTCGTACATGTTGGTGTCCATGTCGCGCACGATCGGGAACTCGATGTCGGCCTTCGCGTCGGCGAAGCGCGGCACCGGCCCGACGTCGATCATCTGGTGCACCGCGGGCGTCAACGGAATGTGCGCCCCAGCCATGGCCGCGATCCGCGGGCTCCAAAGGCCGCAGGCCACGACGATGATCGCGGTCTCGATGTCACCCTTGTCGGTGCGGACACCCGTGATCTGTCCGTCGACGACATCGATGCCGAGCACTTCGGTGTTGGCTGACACGGTCAGTGCACCCAGCTCCTGAGCCTTCTCACGCATGAGCGTGCCGGCGCGGAGTGAGTCGACCACGCCGACGCTCGGGGTGTAGAAGCCGCCGATCACCACGGACTCGTCGATGAACGGCACGAGTTCCTTGATCCGCTCCGGCGTGACCATC
>Ga0302299_10001217_pt1 | contig 15377 bp, 14 predicted proteins | sample III_Fen_N3_4_FD_198795 | JGI IMG/M metagenome (GOLD analysis project Ga0302299, IMG submission 198795) | Peat permafrost microbial communities from Stordalen Mire near Abisko, Sweden - III_Fen_N3_4 | ecosystem: Environmental > Terrestrial > Soil > Wetlands > Permafrost | place: Sweden: Abisko... | reverse complement strand
GGGATATCATGTGGGGTCAAGATCTTCGGGAATTGACTTATGCGACAGGCTCGATCATGCACGGTTGAACATCAGAACTACCGATGTTCAACCGTGCATGATCACGGCGAGGGGGGAAGCACCTGGAGCGCCGTCTGCAGGTCGTGCCAGAGGTCCTCGACGTCCTCGATGCCGACGGACAGGCGCAGCAGGTTCTCCGGGACGGTGTCGGGCTCGCCGGCGTGGCGGCGGCGGCGCTCCAGGCTGGACTCCACCCCGCCCAGGCTGGTCGCGTGCACCCACAGCCGGACGGCGGACGCGACCCGCTCGGCCGTCTCCGCGCCCCCGACCACCTCGACCGAGACGATCGAGCCGAATCCGGGATAGCGCACCCGCTCCACGCCGGGGTGCCCGGCCAGGCGCTTGGCGAGCGCGGCCGCGTTGGCGCCGGACCGCTCGACGCGCAGGTGCAGCGTCCGCAGCCCGCGCAGCGCCAGGTAGGCCTCCATCGGGCCGGGGATCGCGCCGTGCAGGGTCCGGTGGGAGTGGAGGCGGGCTCGCAGGGCCTCGTCGCGGGTGACGACGGCCCCCAGGACGACGTCCGAGTGGCCGGCGAGGTACTTGGTGACCGAGTGGACGACGACGTCGACGCCGTCGGCCAGGGGCCGCTGCAGCAGGGGGGTGGCGAAGGTGTTGTCCGCGGCGACCAGGGCGCCGACCGACCGTGCGGCGGCGACCAGGGCGGGGACGTCGGCCACCTCGAGCATCGGGTTCGTGGGGGTCTCGATCCACAGCAGCCGCGCGCCGGGCAGGGCCTCGACGACGGCGGCGGTGTCGTGGACGTCGACGAGTCGCGCCCGGACCCGGCCGCGCCCCACCAGTTCCCGGACGAGCGCCAGCGTGCCGTTGTAGGCGTGCCGCGGCAGGACGACGACGGGCGGGCCGCCGTCGCCGGGCTCGGCGTCGTCGCCGCCCTCCGGCAGCAGCGACAGGGTGGCCGCGATGGCCGCCATGCCGGAGGAGAACAGCAGCGCCTCGCCGCCCTCGAGGGCGCCCAGTGCCTCCTCGAAGGCCTCCCACGTCGGGTTGGTCCACCGCCCGTAGCCCAGGTCGCCGGGGCGGGTGCCGCCGTCCGAGGCGACGTAGGTCGAGGTGAGCGTGACCGGCACGTTCAACCCCTGGTTCGCCGTGGCCGGGGGGCGGCCGGCGCTGACGGCGGTCGTGGCAGGGGAGTAGGTCACCGTGCGAGCGTACTGGTGACCCTCGGTACCTCCACCGTCGGGATGACCCGGTTCCCGACCTGCACGGGGGCCGGTCGGGGGTAGCCTCGCGGTCGATGAACGAGAGCAGGCACCCCCTCGACGACCCCGCGGCCCCGAGCACGCCCCATCACCGGCCGCGGGTCGCCGTGGTGTTCGGCGGGCGCTCCGGCGAGCACGGGGTCAGCTGCGTGACCGCGTCCAGCGTGCTGCGGGCCATCGACCGCGACGCGTACGAGGTGATCCCGATCGGCGTCACCCGGAACGGGCGCTGGGTGCTCGCGAGCGACGACCCCTCCCGCTGGGAGCTGGTCGGCGACAAGCTGCCGGAGGTCTCGGACGCCGAGGGGCCGGGCGTCCTGATGCCGCTCGAGGTCGGCTCGCAGTCCCTCACGGTGCTCGAGCCGGGCGCCGTCCCGCGCGTCCTGGGCGAGGTGGACGTGGTCCTGCCGCTGCTGCACGGGCCGTTCGGCGAGGACGGCACGCTGCAGGGGCTGCTGGAGCTGGTCGACGTCCGGTACGTCGGCTCCGGGGTGCTCGCGAGCGCCGCCGGGATGGACAAGCACTACATGAAGCTGGTGCTCAGCGGCGCGGGGATCCCGGTCGGTCCCCACGTCGTGGTCGACCGCCGGCGTTGGGAGCGGCACCCCGACGAGGTCCGCGAGGACGTCGAGGAGCTGGGCTGGCCGGTGTTCGTCAAGCCGGCGCGGGCCGGGTCCAGCCTCGGGATCACCAAGGTCAACGGCCCCGAGGACCTGGACGCGGCGATCGCCGAGGCCCGCCGGCACGACCCGAAGGTGATCGTCGAGGCGGCGGTCGTCGGGCGGGAGATCGAGTGCGCGGTGCTGGAGTCCCTCGACGGGCCACCCGCCACCAGCCTGCCCGGCGAGATCGTCGTGGGGCAGGGGCACGCGTTCTACGACTTCGACGCCAAGTACCTCGACCTCGACGGTGCCGTCGACCTGGTCTGCCCGGCGGACCTGTCGGACGACGTCGTCCACCGGGTGCGGGACCTGGCCGCCCGCACCTTCGAGGCGTTCGGGTGCGAGGGCCTGGCCCGGGTCGACTTCTTCCTCACCGAGGACGGCGAGGTGCTCGTCAACGAGATCAACACGATGCCCGGCTTCACCCCGGTGTCGATGTACCCACGGATGTGGCAGGCCACCGGGCTGAGCTACCCCGAACTCGTGGACCGGTTGGTGAAGCTCGCCCTGGCACGGCCGACCGGGTTGCGGTGACCGCCGGCCCGCTGCTCACCGCCGGGTCCGGGGGCGGGGCCTGGGTGGGGGTCAGCGGCAACGGTGTCCCGTGGTAGCCGGCATCGAAGGACAGGTAGACCGCCCAGCGTGGGTCGTCCGGCGGGGCGGGTCGCACCGAGCGGGCGATGGTGACGGCGTCCGCCTTCCCGGACGTCGTCCGCAGTACGAACCACGGGCCGTCGGCCTCCCGCCAGACCAGCAGGCGCCCGCCGTCCAGCCACCACGCCGGCCCGTCGCGCAGCGTCAGCGGCACGACCCCGGGCCCCCGAGGGACGGAGAGGTCGCCGGGCTCGACGACGCCCAGTGACCAGCCGACCCCGCCCGGGGTGTACCCGTGCGTCTCGAGGAACGCCCGCGCAGGCGACGAGCCGGGTTCCGCCGTCCCGGTGTGGTTCGGCACGACCCCCGGCGGGCACGACAGCCAGCCGCCGGTGGCGCTGTCCGGGAGGCCGGCCACGTCGGCGTCCGGGAGCGCGAGGAGGTCGGTGGCGAGGTCGACCACGCGCGCGACGCTGTCCAGCGTGATCGCCGGCGAGGTGTCGGCCGCGAGCGGCAGGCGGCACCCGGCGTCCCGGGTCACGACGATGGTCGGCATCCCGGCCGGACCCTCCGAGGTGCTGGGGGCGACCTCCGTGACGGAGGCCGCCGGGACCGGCGTCGGGCCGGACAGGCCGACGGCGCCGCGCCAGGGGCCGAGCGCGGCGGCCCCCGCGACCGCGGCGAGGCACGTCACGGTGAGCGCGACCTGCCGGATCCGGCGGGCCCGCCGCAGCCGCGCCGTCCGTCCGGCGATGTGCGCGAGCGGGAGGGCGGGGCGGGCGCCCGGCGCGCCGGGCTCCGGTGTCAGGGGTGCCAGCAGGTGGCGGACGTCGTCGTCGGTCAGGCTCATCGTCCGGTCCTCCCGGGGTCGTAACGCTCGGCGAGCAGGTCGGCCAGTCGGGCCCTGGCCCGGCTCAGGGTGGCGGTCACGGTGCCCCGGCTCACGCCCATGACCTGGGCGATCTCGGGCTCGGACAGGTCCGCGACGTAGCGCAGGGCGACGGCCTCGCGGGCGCGCGGGGCGAGCCGGGCGACGGCGTCCCACAGGTCCGGGTAGGGCTCGGGCGGCGGCGGGACGTACTCCTCGCCGGCCCGGGCCCGGTAACGGCGTTCCAGGCGCAGCCGGCGCAGCCGGGAGCGGACCTCGTTGAGCGCCACGGTGCGTACCCACGCCGTCGGGTTGTCCAGCTGCGAGACCTTCGGCCAGTGCAGCAGGGCTCTGGCGAACGCCTCGGCGGTCGCCTCCTCCCCGAGTCCCGGGTCGCCGACCGCGAACGCGACCGTCGACCGGATCCGGGGGAACTCGCGGGCATACCAGTCGGCGAACTGCCGATCCGGTGCCCCGTCCGCAGTGGATCCCATGACTCTCAGACGCTCAGCCGGCCACGATCGCTGACACGTCGCCCTCCCTCCGCGATGATCATGCTCACTTGAGTTGATCATGCACGGTTGACCCTGCGTGGGGCCGGTTCAACCGCGCATGATCAACTCAAGTGTGCATGATCAGCCGATGCAGGCGTGCGGGGTCTTCGGGAGCGCGGCGGCGACCGGGGCGAGGCCGACGAGCGCGGACGGCGCGTTCTGGGCGCCGTAGGACGCCGGGACCCGGACCTCGACGGTCGGGGAGCGGCCGTACGCGGTGAACCGCAGCGGGTCCGCGCCGTCGGCGACGATCCAGTCGACGTCGTCCACGGTGAGGCACCGGTCCGTGGTGGGCGGCTGCTCGGGCAGCCCGCAGCGCAGGACGACGGCCGGCTCGCCCCACGCGACCGTCCCCGCCACGGGCAGCGGTGCCCGCGGACGGCCCAGGACGGTCGCCGGGGCCGCCGCCAGGGCGGCGGTGCAGGCCGCATCGGCGGCCCGGGGCGCCGCGGTGACCGTGCCGCCCCCGCCGACCCCGCCGACCGAGCAGCCGGCCACCCCGCCCACCGTCAGGAGCAGGGCGGCCGGGAGGCTGCGTCGCGCGCGGGACGCCACGGTCAGACGTGCACGACCGTGCAGGTCAGCGTGCGGGTGATGCCCTTGATGTCCTGGATGCGGGAGAGGACCAGTTGGCCGAGCTCGTCCACGGTGGTCGCCTCGACCCGCGCGATGACGTCGTACGGCCCGGTGACGTCCTCGGCCAGGGTGACGCCGGCTATCTGCCGGACCTCCGACGACACGTCGGAGGACTTTCCCACCTCGGTCTGGATGAGGATGTACGCCTGAACCACCGCTGCCTCCTGTCTTCCGCCGCGGCCCTCGCCGGCGGTGTTCCCCCCTGCACGGTCAGATGTCCTGTCCGTACGGAGCGGTCACGCTACCGTGTCGCCCGCGCCGCTGGTCAGCCCCCCGGGCGCCACGGACGGGTGATGTTCGACGGCGGTGCGTCGCCAGCAGCTTTTGGCCCGGGCCAAAGGTCGGTGGACGGGGGCGTACGGGCGGTTTCGGACGAGATCTCGGTGCGAGGTGGAGGGACGGCCGGTGGGCGAGCGGATCGGGGACGTCGGCGAGGACGGGCTGGTGGCCGGCCTGCTGGCCCGGTACGGCCCCCTCCCGCCGGGCGTGCTGGTCGGCCCGGGGGACGACGCCGCCGTCCTGGACCTCACCGGACCGGTCGTCGTGTCGACCGACACCCTGGTCGAGGGGCAGGACTTCCGGCTGGACTGGTCCTCGGCGCGCGACGTCGGGGTCAAGACCGCCGCGCAGAACTTCGCGGACGTCGCGGCGATGGGGGCGCGGCCCGTGGCCCTGCTGGTCAGCCTCGCCGCCGGGCCCGACGTCCCCACGTCCTGGGCGAACGACCTGGCGGAGGGCCTGGACGACGAGTGCCGCCGGGCCGGGGCGGCCGTGGTCGGGGGCGACGTCTCCGAGGCGGTCCAGCTCGTCGTCACGGGGACGGCGCTGGGGGTCCTGCCGGGTCGCGTGGTGCGCCGGTCGGGCGCCGGGCCCGGGGACGTCGTGGCGCTCGCCGGGCGGACCGGGCCCTCCGGCGCCGGCTGGGCGCTGCTGCTGGCGGGATGGCCGCAGGACGCGGTGGCCGGTGCCGACGGCCCGGGCGCGGACGACGTGCTGGCGGGCCTGGTCACGGCGCACCGGGCGCCGCGCCCGCCCTACCCGGCGGGCCCGGAGGCGGCGGCGGCGGGCGCGACCGCAATGATCGACACGAGCGACGGCCTGCTGCGGGACGCGACACGGGTGGCCCGGGCGTCCGGCGTCCTGCTGGACCTGGACATCGCGGCGCTCGCCCCGGGGGACGACTTGCTGCATGCGGCGCGCCGGCTGGGCGACCCCGCGCTCGCGCTGCACTGGGTGCTCACCGGTGGCGAGGACCACGCGCTGCTCGCCTGCTTCCCGGCGGGCGTCGCGCTGCCGGCCGCGTTCCGGCCCGTGGGGCGGGTGCTGGCGGGGGAGCCGGACGGCGCTCCGGTGACCGTGGGCGGCCGCCCCTGGGACGGCCCCACCGGGTGGCGGCACTTCCGCTGAGGGCCCCCATGCCGAAGGGGCCGACCGGCCGACCGGACCGGGTCACGGTTCGGACGACGGATCGGCCCCTTCGGACCGTTCACGGTGCTGGTGTCAGCGGGTGACCTTGCCGGCCTTCAGGCAGGAGGTGCAGACGTTGAGCCGCTTCGGCGTCGCCCCGACGATCGCGCGGACCCGCTGGATGTTCGGGTTCCAACGCCGCTTGGTGCGGCGGTGCGAGTGCGAGATGTTGTGACCGAAACCCGGCCCCTTGCCGCAGACGTCGCAGTTGGCAGCCACGGGTACAACTCCTGACTTGACGGCGGTGGACGCTAGGCCCACCAGGGAAGAGGACGCGGACGCCCGAGCCCGACCTCGGGCAACCGGGTCAGGTTATCCGACGCCGCGCCGATGTCCCAAACCGACGGCGCACAGGTCGGGTCACAGGTCGGGTCACGGGTCGGGTCACGGGTCGGGTCACGGACTCGGGGCGCGGATCCTTCCACGGGCGCCACTCGGAGTCCATCCATCCACAGGCTTCGCGGCCGGGCGGCCGCGGGACGCCGGACCGGTTAGCCTGCGAGCCGGATCAGCGGTGCGCCGGTGCGGGTGCCCGGCGCGGTTCGACGGCCGATCCGTCGCGGGAGGCAGGTGCGGAATGATCGAGGTGCTCGACGCTCGCGCGGCACGCCGCTGGGCCGTCTGCGCGCTCTCCGCGCTGGGGCAGGCCCGGGAGGAGATCGACGCGCTCAACGTGTACCCCGTCCCGGACGGCGACACCGGCACCAACCTGTACCTCACGCTGGAGTCCGCCTGCACCGCGACCTACGGGCTCCCCGCGGACGCCGGGCTCACCCGGATCGCCGACACCTTCGCCCGCGGCGCCCTGCTGGGGGCACGCGGCAACTCGGGGATCATCGCGGCCCAGTACCTGCGCGGCTGGGCCGACGAGCTGGGCCCGCTGGAGGTGCTCGACGCCGCCGCGGTGAAGCGTGCCGTCCGGCGGGCCGACGAGCAGGCCTGGCAGGCGGTCGGGGAGCCGGTTGAGGGCACCATCCTCTCGGTGAGCCGGGCGGCCGCGACGGCCGCCGCCGCCGCGGGCAACACGTTGCGCGAGGTGACGACGGCGCTGGCCGCGGCGGCCCGCAAGGCGCTGGCCCGCACGCCGCAGCAGCTGGACGTGCTGCGCCGGGCCGGCGTGGTGGACGCCGGCGGCCGCGGGCTCGTCGTCCTGCTCGACACCCTCGAGGCGCTCGTGCTCGGCCGCTCCGCCCGGCACCTGCCGCGCGGTCACCGCACGACGGCGGCGTCGCCGCTGCCCGCCGTGCAGCACGGTTCCTGCGAGGGCGGGTTCGGGGTCGGTGGCCCTGCCTACGAGGTGATGTACCTGCTGGACGCCGCCGATGACGGCGTGTCCGTCCTGCGCGGGCGCCTCAAGGAGCTGGGCGACTCGCTGGCCGTGGTCGGCGGTGGCGGCCTGTGGCACGTCCACGTGCACGTCGACGACCCGGGAGCGGCGGTGGAGGCCGGGATCGAGACGGGGCGGCCGCACCAGGTGCGCATCAGCCACCTGGGGCCGCCCGGCGAGCCGGTCCGGCCGCCCCGCGGCCCGACGGCGCGGGTCGGGCTGGTGGCGTGCGCGGCGGGCCCGGGCCTGGCGACGCTGTTCGAGCAGGCCGGCGCCGTGGTGGTGCGGGCGGTGCCGGGTCGGCGGCCCTCGGCCGGCGAGCTGCTGGCGGCGGTCCGGCTCGCGCACGCCGCGTCGGTGGTGGTCCTCCCGAACGACTCCGACACGCTGTCCGTCGCCCGGGCCGCGGCCGACGCCGCCCGCCGGGACGGCCTGCGGGTCAGCGTCCTGCCGACCCGCGCCCAGGTCCACGGGCTGGCCGCGGCCGCCGTCCACGAGCCGGGCCGGGAGGTCGACGACGACCTCGTGCGGATGTCCGCTGCGGCCGGTGCCACCCGGGACGGCGCGGTGACCGTCGCCGTCCGGGACGCGATCACCACGGCCGGGCTGTGCCGCGCCGGCGATGTGCTCGGCGTCGTCCAGGGCGACTTCGTCATCGTCGGTGACGACGTCGCCGCGGTGGCGGTGCAGGTCGCCGACCGGCTGCTGTCCAGCGGCGGAGAGCTGGTGACGCTGGTGGCCGGTGCGGACGCCGACCCGGGGATGGTCGCGCGGGTCGCCGACCGGCTGCGGCACGACCGCCGCGGGTTGGAGATCAGCGTGCTGGACGGCGGCCAACCCCGCTATCCGCTGCTGATCGGTGTCGAATGAACCCCTGAGTGCTTGAGTGACGCCGTCGACCGAGCGGCTGCGTGGGCGATTAGAGGCTGGGAGGGGCTGCGGATGAGCACGTCGGAGCCGGCGTCGGTACGGCGTCAGGATCCGCTGGCCGAACCGTTGGAGTCGAGCGTGCTGCGTGGCCAGCCGGCCACCAGGCTGCAGAAGGCGTTCGGGTTCACCACGGTCGGCGAGCTGATGCGGCACTACCCGCGCAACTACCAGCATTGGGGCACCCTGACGCCCATCGCCGACCTGGAGCTCGACGAGTACGTCACGATCCTCGCGGAGATCACGTCGGTCAGCACCCGCCAGATGGCCAACCGGCGCGGCTCGATGATGCACGTCAAGGTCACCGACGGCTCGAGCTCCCTCGACCTCGCCTTCTTCAACGCCCAGCGGCTGAAGCACCTGATCCAGCCGGGCCGCCGGCTGCTGTTCTCGGGCAAGGTCACCCTGTACCGGGGCAAGCGGCAGCTGGCCCACCCGACGCCGGTCCCGTTCGAGACGGAGGCGGAGGCGCTGGCCCAGCTCGACCGCCCGCTGCCGATCTACCCCGCCACCGGCACGCTGAACACGCTGCAGATCCGCAAGGCCGTGCACACCGTGCTGGACGTCCTGGGGGACGTCCCCGACCCGATCCCGCCCGACGTCCTGGCCCGGCGCGGGCTGATCCCGCTCACCGACGCGCTCCACCAGGTTCACCGGCCGCTGGACGACGCGGCCTGGCGGCAGGCGCACGCCCGGCTGAAGTTCGAGGAGGCGTTCGTCCTGCAGGTCGCGCTGGCCCGCCGGCGCGCCCGGGACCGCGCGGGCACCGCGACGGCGCGGGTCGTCCGGCCGGGCGGCCTCGTCGAGGCGTTCGACGCGCGCCTGCCCTTCACCCTGACCGAGGGGCAGGTGGAGGTCTCGCGGGAGATCGCCGAGGATCTGGCCCAGGCCCACCCGATGCACCGGCTGCTGCAGGGCGAGGTCGGCTCCGGCAAGACGGTCGTCGCGCTGCGCGCGATGCTCACCGTCGTGGACGCCGGCGGCCAGGCCGCGCTGCTCGCGCCCACCGAGGTGCTGGCGGGGCAGCACTACCGGTCGATCACCGCCATGCTCGGCCCGCTGGCCCAGCGCGGCATGCTCGGCGGCGACGACCGGGGCACCCAGGTCGTGCTGCTCACCGGCTCGATCCCGGCCAGGTCCCGCCGCCGCGTCCTCATCGACGCCTTCACCGGGGACGCCGGGATCGTCGTCGGCACCCACGCGCTGCTGCAGGAGTCGGTCGAGTTCGGCGACCTCGGTCTGGTCGTCGTCGACGAGCAGCACCGGTTCGGCGTCGAGCAGCGCGACGTCCTGCGCGGCAAGGGCCGGGTGACGACCCCGCACCTGCTGGTCATGACGGCCACGCCGATCCCGCGGACGGTCGCCATGACGGTCTTCGGCGACCTGGAGACCTCCACCCTGCGCGAGCTGCCCCGCGGCCGGTCGCCGATCACGACGCACATCGTGCCGATCTTCACCAAGCCGAACTGGTACGAGCGCACCTGGGCGCGCGTCGCGGAGGAGGTCGCGGCGGGCCACCAGGCGTACGTCGTCTGCCCCCGCATCGGCGAGGACCCGGCCGCCGGCGACGCGCTGCTGGACGGTCCGGGTCCCGACGACGACGAGGGCCTGCTCGTCGGTCCTGACGAGCCGGACGACGGCGCCGCCGCCCGACCGATGCGTGGCGTCCTGGAGGTGCTGGCTGAGCTGCGGGCCACCCCCGTGCTCGAGGGCCTGCGCATCGAGGTGCTGCACGGCCGGCTGCCGGCCGAACAACGTGACGCCACCATGCGGGCGTTCGCGGCCGGCGAGGTCGACGTGCTCGTCGCGACGACCGTGATCGAGGTCGGCGTCGACGTCCCCAACGCCACGGTCATGGTCGTCATGGACGCCGACCGGTTCGGCGTCAGCCAGCTCCACCAGCTGCGGGGCCGGGTCGGCCGGGGCGGGCATCCGGGGCTCTGCCTGCTGATGGCCCCGGCCGGCCCCAGCGACCGGCTGAACGCCGTCGCCGGCAGCCTCGACGGCTTCGAGCTGGCCCAGGCCGACCTGGAGCAGCGCCGGGAGGGCGACGTGCTGGGCGCCAGCCAGTCCGGCGGCAAGTCGTCGCTGCGGCTGCTGCGCGTCCTGCGGGACGAGCCGATCATCGAGTCGGCCCGGCACGATGCGACGGCCCTGATCGCCCAGGACGTCGAGCTCGAGGTGCACCCGGTGCTGGCCCGCGCCCTGGCCGACCTGCTCGACGAGGACCGCGAGGCCTACCTCGACCGAGGCTGACCCGGTCGGCGGTCAGGCTGGGGGCCGTTGGTCCCGGTGGGGGCGTCCCGGGACATCGGGCGTGATCGGCATCACGGTGCTGGCACCCGGATCCAGCGTCCCGCCACCGACGCTTGCCTACGTTTAACCTTGCCGGCCCGTGATCCGCCCGAAGGCGGCCGGCCGGGGTGGGCGGCCGGAGTGGGCGGCGGGCTCGGGGGGAGCGCGAGGTGAGGACCGGGATGCGAGCACGGAGCGCGGCGCCCCCCGCGGTGGGTCGCCGCAGCGCGGCGCCGCCGAGACCCCCGTGGACGACGCCGCCCGACGGCAGCTGCGCCGTCCCGGGCGTGCCCGACGTCCACCCGGGCGGCGTCCACCCCGGCGACCGCCGGCCGGACGACGTCCCGGCGGGCTACGACCTGACCCGGATACCTGTCCTGGCCTGGTGGCTGCGGCGGCGCTCCTGGCAGTTCCAGCTGATCCTGCCCAACCAGATCCTGTTCTGGCTGGTCATCGCCGTGGGCTTCTACGGCGTCGCGACCTTCGACGACAACTTCGCCACGACGATCACCTGGTTCGTCTGGTTCAGCCTGGTCTTCCTGCTGATCCTCGCCACCGGTCGCGGCTGGTGCGCGGTGTGCCCGTTCGGCGGTCTGGCCGAGTGGATCCAGCGCGGCCGGCCCTGGCACGGGCGGGTCGCGGCCGGGCGGGGGCCGGGGCTGCACCGGCCGGTGCCCCGGTGGCTGGCGAACCACGGGTACGTCACGACGGCGTTGATGTTCGGCGTCCTGACCTGGATCGAGGAGTACTACCAGGTCGCGGACGACTCCTCGCCGCAGCGCACCAGCTGGACCGTCATCGGGATCATCCTCTTCGCCCTGGTCGTCTTCCTGGCCTACGAGCGCCGCGCCTTCTGCCGGTACCTGTGCCCGCTGGGCGGGTTGATCGGGGTCCTCGGGGCGGGGGCGCCGCTGTCGGGGTTCCGGTCCCGCGACCGCGCCGTCTGCCGGGCCTGCACCACCAAGGAGTGCCTGCGCGGCAGCGACGGCGCCTACGGCTGCCCCTGGAGCACGTGGCCGGGCAGCAACGAGACCAACATCAACTGCGGGTTGTGCGGGGAGTGCTTCCGGTCGTGCAGCACCGGCAACGTCGGCCTCTACGTCGAGCCGCCGCTGGTCGCGCTGACCCGCCCGCTGGGGCGCCGGGCGGACGTGGCGTGGACGGCGGTCCTGCTGGCCGGGATCATGGTCCACCAGCATCTGCACGAGACGGCCTGGTGGGAGGGACTGGACGGCACCGTCAACGGGTGGACCGGCCTGCCCCACGGGCCCGACCCGCTGCTGTACGTCGTCCTGACGGCCGGTTACGTGCTGGTGCTGCTGTTGCCGGTGTGGCTGGCGCAGCACCTGTTCCACCGCCGCCCGCCGGGCGGCCTGCCCGACCGCGGCACCTCGTTCACCTACCGGCTGACGCCCTTCCGCGCCTACCTGGTGCCGGCGTGGTACGCGGTCGTGCCGCTGCTCGGCTGCGACTTCCTGGCCGTGCAGCTGCTGGGCTTCATGCAGGACTCGCCGAAGGTGATCCCCGCGGCCGGCCGGCTCGTCGGGCTCGGCGCGGACGGCAGGGACGGCGGGTCGCCCTTGGCGTCGCGGGAACTGCTGGGCACCGACGCGGTGGTGCGGCTGCAGATGGCGCTGCTCCTGCTGGGCGCGCTCGCGTCGGCGGCGGTGTACTGGCGGACGGCCGGCGCCGAGCTGGCCCCGATCAGCCGCTCCCCGCGCCTGGTGCAGGTCGGTGGCGCGGGGCTCATGCTGCTGGGCGGCGTCGCGCTCGCCTGGTACTACGCCGTCACCCAGGGAGCGGCCGGGTGAACGGTAGGGGCTACGACCGGGCCACCCGGGCCACCCGGGCCACCGGGGCCGCCGTCGAGACGGACGTCGGGATCGCCGTCGGGATCGCCGTCGACCGCTGCGTGGGCTGCCTCGAGTGCGCGACCGTGTGCCGCCCCGACGCGCTGCGGATGATCCCCGGCGCGTGGGCGGTCGAGGTGGACCTGGAGCGCTGCACGGCCTGCCGCCGCTGCGTGCCGGCGTGCCCGTTCGGTGCCATCGACGTCACCGGCGAGCCCCGCAACCGGCACCGGAAGGTGCTCGACCGGGTGCTCGCGGCGCTGACGTCGACGTGCCCGGGCAACTGGTCGGTGACGACGACGCCACCGGGCTTCCGGTCGGTCGTGCACCGCGAGCCCGTCGTGCCGGACCTCGCCGTCGTCCGGCGTCCGCAGCCCGGCGTGGAGTGGCTCGCGCGCGACGAGCCGCTCGTCCCGCTCGTCGTCGAGGTGGTCTCGTCCGGCAGCCGCGAGGCCGATCTCGGCGCCCGGCGCGACCTCTACTGGCAGTGCGGGGTCACCACCTACTGGACGGTCGACCAGCGCTCGGGGCTGGTCGCCGTCCAGTGGGCCAGGTCGCGGTCGTGGTTCGACCGCTGGGCCGGGGTCGCCTTCGGCTGAGCCGGGTGGGCCCGCGCTCAGGCGCCGGCGTCGTCGAGCCGCTGCAGCTGCTCCGGGGTGAGCGAGACGTCGAGGCCACCCAGCGCGGCGGTGTACTGCTCGAACGTCCGTGGCCCGATCAGGGGCAGGACGCGCGGGTCGTCCTGGTGCAGCAGCCAGGCCAGGACGAGCTGGTTGCCCGTCACGCCGAGCTCGGCCGCCAGCGCGTCGAGCGCCGCGAACCGCGCGTCGGCGTCCGGACCGGCGTACGGCTCCAGCGCCCAGGCCCTCGTCGCGGCCCCCCGCGCGTCGCGGTCGAACACGCCCTTGAGGATGGGCGAGTAGGCGACGAGCGAGAGGTCGCGGCGCTCGCGGAGGTAGTCCAACTGCTCGTCGTCCACGATCGAGCCGTCCTCCAGCCCCGCGCGCCGGCGCAGATAGGAGTGCTGCTGCTGGACGGCGACCGGCTGCGGCCAGCCGTTCCGCTCGCACAGCGCGCGCAGGCGCTCCAGCCGCCAGGTGCGCACGTTCGACCAGCCCAGGTACCGGACCTTGCCCGCAGCCACGAGCTTGGCCAGCGCCTCCAGGGTCTCCTCCAGCGGCGTGGCCCGGTCGTCGACGTGGACGTAGTAGAGATCCACGTGGTCGACGCCGAGCCGCTGCAGGCTCGCGTCCAGGGACCGGGTCATCGTCCCGGCGCCGGCCCCCACGAACCGGCTGCGGGCGGCGTCCCAGTCGGCGCTGCCGTCGGCGCGCCACAGCCCGTCGTGCGGGCTGACCCGGCCGGAGCCCTTGGTCGCCAGGAAGACCCGGTCGCGGTTGCCGGTCCGGGCGAGCCAGCGCCCGAGCACCTCCTCGCTCTGCCCGCCCTCGGTTCCCGGGTTGTCCCACCACGTGTAGCAGTCGGTGGTGTCCAGCATCGGCGGCACTGCCGAGCCGTCGGGGGCGGTGAAGCGCGGGGCGACCTCGGCCACCACGTGCTCCAGCATCCGGACCGCCGTCGCCTCGTCGGTGCGCCCGCCCATCAGCATGCAGCCGAGGGCGAGCGGGGCCACGTACTCGCCCGTGGCTCCCAGTTCGTGTGCGGTCATGCGATCACCTCTCGCTGCTCGTCGTTCGGTTGCTGGTCGTCGTGCTGCTCACCGGCGGGAACCTTGCCCTCGTAGAAGGCGACCTTCGCCTCGATGGCCCTCAGGTGGCGTCCCTCGCGCTCGAGCCGGGCGCGGACGGCGTCCCGGTGCGCGCGCAGCAGGGTCACCCGGTCGGGGACGGTGCCGTCGCCGCCCCGGGTCAGTTCCATGAAACGGTGCACGTCGCGGATCGGCATGCCGGTGTCGCGCAGGAGCGTCACGAAACCGATCGCGCCCAGATCGCCCTCGCTGTACCGGCGGTGGCCGACGGCGTCCCGGGCGACCGGCGCGAGGACGCCGATCCGCTCGTAGTACCGCAGTGCGTGGCGGCCCACGCCGGTGATCTCGGCGGCCCGCTCGATGGAGTATCCCTCGTCGTCCACGTCCGTCACGTTAGGAGTTGGAGCGCGCTCGAAGTCAACCGGGCGCCGCGAGAAACCGGCGAGGAAACCGGCAGGCAACCTCCGGGGCTCCGGCGGCGATGTGACCGGGTGAGTGCGGCGTCCCCTGCCGCGCCCTCAGGAGGCGACCGATGACCCGCGTCACGACCCGCGTCACGACCCGCGTCACGACCCGCGTCACGACCCGCCGGCCCCGTCCCGTGCTCACCCTGGTGACGTGCGGGGTGCTGGCCGCCGGCGCGCTGACCGGCGTCCGCCTGGTCGCGGCGGCGGCCGGCGCGCCCGCCTCGGCCGCGGCCACCGGGTGCCGCGTCGACTACAGCGTCACCAGCGAGTGGAGCGGCGGCTTCGGGGCGAGCGTCACGATCACCGAGCTGGGCGCGGCGGTCGACGGCTGGCAGCTCACCTGGGCGCTGGCCGGCGGCCAGGCGATCACCCAGATGTGGGGCGCCTCCTACGTCGTGGGCGCCGGCCGGGTGACCGCGACGAACGTCGCTTATGACGCGGCCATCTCGTCGGGCGGGTCGGTCTCGTTCGGCTTCAACGGCACCTGGACGACGTCCGACCCGGTGCCGGGCAGCTTCGCGCTCAACGGCGTGACCTGCACCGGAGCCGTCACCGGCACGCCGACGACGCCCGCTCCCACGACGCCCGCTCCCACGACGCCCGCTCCCACGACGCACGCTCCCACGACGCCCGCGCCCACGACGCCCGCCACCACCCCGCCCCCGCCACCGACGACGACGCCGCCCACGACCGGCCCGGTCACGGTGAACGGCCGCCGCATGGAGACCTTGGACCGCGGCGT
>Ga0302299_10001216_pt1 | contig 15387 bp, 11 predicted proteins | sample III_Fen_N3_4_FD_198795 | JGI IMG/M metagenome (GOLD analysis project Ga0302299, IMG submission 198795) | Peat permafrost microbial communities from Stordalen Mire near Abisko, Sweden - III_Fen_N3_4 | ecosystem: Environmental > Terrestrial > Soil > Wetlands > Permafrost | place: Sweden: Abisko... | reverse complement strand
TCACGCCGGCGGCGACGTCCCGGCCGGCGGCCGCGATCTCCGCGAGGATCCCCACCTCGGCCATCTCGCGGTTCGCGAACTCGAGGACGAGTTCGTCGACATCGAACCTGAGCATCGCATCGAGGACTGGCCGGTACGACCGGCGCGCGAGCGGACGGCCGAGGTAGTTCCCGAAGCACAGGTGGGCGCCGAGGCGGACCTTCCCGACGACCGGCGCGACCGCCGCGTCGAACAGGGCGGCGAAGTCGGACGGGGCATCGGGGTGGATGGCCGGGGACGGATCGTCGATCTGGATGAAGGTCGCCCCGGCCGCCACGAGCCCTTCCAGCTCCGCCCGAAGGATCGGCACGAAGGCCTCGGCGGCATCGTTGCGATGCGGGTAGACCTGCCCGGGGCCGTAGGTGAGCCGGCCCGAGAGCGTGTATGGGCCCGGGAGGGTCACCTTGAGCGGCCGGGTCGCCCGCGTCCGCGCGTACCTGTATTCGGCCACGACACCGAGTCCGTCCGGCGCCGCGATCGGCTCGACGACCTCGAAGCGATGCTGCTGGTCGTGCCCGCCGGCGCCGAGGCGTCGGTCGGCGGGGAGCGGCCGGACACCGGTCAGATGCCGGTAGAACTCGGCGGTGAAGAAGCCGGCACGGCGCATCTCGCCGTCGCACACGATGTCGATACCGGCCGCTTCCTGGTCGCGGAGGGCGAGGTCGACCGCGTCGTCGAGCATCTCGGCGAGGTCCGCCGGCCCGAATTCGCCACGCTCGGCGGCGTCGATGCCCGAGACGAACCACGACGGCCGTGCATGCGAGCCCACGACGCTGGTGAGGAGTCGGTCCGTCACGCGGTCCCCCCTTCGAGCTCGGCGAACGCGAACGCCCGGGCCGGCGCCTCGACGAAGAGCCGCTGTCGGACGCCTTCGCCGATGCCACGCTCGGCCATCGCCGCCGTGAATCCCCCGAGCAGCCAGGCCAGTCCCGGCGCCCCATCGTAGACGTGGTAATAGCCCTGCCGCGCGGCGTCCATGCCGAGGAGGATCTGCCCTTCGAGCCCGTCTTCGGCCGCCCACTCGAGCAGCCGGAGCGTCCCGTTGTCGCCCTTCCAGCGGAACGACTGGTCGTACTCGCCGAAGGCGCCGGCTCCGAGGAGCTCGCGGTGGTAGCCGCGATCGACGACCTTGTCGATGTGGCTCAGGGACACGTGCGCCGGGGCGACGCCGAGGTCCGTCAGCAGTCGGAGCTGCTCGATGGCGCCGGTCCCGGCCTCGCAGTGGGTCAGGATCGGGACGCCCGTGGCGAGGTGGGCGAGCGCCGCCGCCTCGAAGATGCGCCGATCGCGAGCCGATGGACCGTCCTGGCTGCCCGCGATCTTGATGATCCCGGCTCGATGCTCGGTCCGTTCCACGATCGGCCCGCTGTAGTCGTTCACATCGATGCCGTCGGTCACGTCCATCACGAACAGGGTGGCCAGCTCCTCCACGTCGAGCCGTGCGCTCCAGTGGGCCGGCCCGTAGTAGCGGTCGTGGTGGAGCCCGGTCGGGGCGATGACGTGGATCCCGGCCCGGCGCGAGAGGTCCGCCAGCTTGAGCGCGCTCCGGCCCGCATCGCACGGCATCGCGTCGACGACCGCTCGGAGTCCGAGGGCGGTCGCCTCGGCGACTTCGGTGACCATCGCGGTCACGTCGCCGAGGTCGAAGTCCGGCTCCATCAGCACCGGCCGTCCGCCGTCGATGACGAGGTGTTCGTGGCTGTAGGTGATCCCGAGCGCGGACGACTCGATGTCGCCAAGGACGGTCCGCACGAAGGTCATCCGGTCACCGCCGCGCCCGCGCCAAGTTCGAGGATCGCGCCGTCGTGGCGCAGCCGATCGCGCAGCATCGCCGGATCCAGGTCCCGCGGGTCCCGTCCGCTCGAAGCCGCAAGCGCGGCGGCGGTCCCGGCGGCCTGGCCCATCGCCATGCATTGCGCCATGGACCGCACCGACGCGTGCGCGTCGTGCGTGGCGGAGAAACAACGCCCGGCGACCAGGACGTTGGCGGCGTCGCGCACGAGCAGCGTCCTGTACGGGATGCCGACCGTCGCGCCGTCGGGGAGGTAGCGCCAGGTCGTGCCGTCGCCGCCGTGGTGGTCCTCGATCGGGGCGCCGCACAGGCCGACCGCGTCGTCGAAGGCACGGCCGGCGAGGACGTCGTCGGCGGTCAGCCGGTAGTCGCCGTAGACGCGCCGCGTCTCGCGGACCCCGATGCCCGTGCCCAGTGCCACCAGCGACGCCCGCTCGTAGCCCGGGATCCGGTCCACGAGGAACCGCGCGTACTCGAGTGCCTGGCGCCGACCGGCGATCTCCATCTCGGTGAGGAACCACGGGTCCGTCGCGTTCACGAGCGCTCCGCCGGGGTCGCGACGCGTCGAGTCGAGCCGGGTCATGACGGTCGCGACCATGCCGTCGACCGGGGTCGCGTGGTCGCTGCCCTCGCGGCGGGGCAGGTCGTACTCGCCGGACGCGGCGGCCTCGGCCATGAGCGTATGGAACGCCGCGGTCGACAGCGTCCGCCGGCGCGTGAGATCCACGTTGACCATCCGGAACGTCGTCGTCAGGGTCTGGGCCGGCGACGACTCGCCGGCGGTCTCGAAGCCGAACCCCGCGAAGGCACTGAGGTCCGCGTCGCCGGATGCGTCGATGAACGATGTCGCGCGCACGCGCGCGAGGCCGGCCCGGGTCGCCACGACGAGCGAGACGACCCGGCCGTCGCGGACCTCGACCGCCTGGAGCGTCGTGTGGAGCAGGATCCGGACGCCGGCATCGGTCGTGAGCCGTTCCCACGCCACCTTGAGATGGTCGGCGAGATAGGTGACGCCGGTGCCGGCGCCGTACGTGTTCGGTCGCTCGAGGACGGGTCCGAGATCGCGCAGCGCGGCCACCACCTCGTCGGCGATCCCGCCCACGACCTTGCGGGCCTCTGAGCCTGGCGTATAGAAGCCGTAGAACGTGTCGAGGACGGCCGTGCTCGTGCCGCCGAGGAACGGCAGGCGATCGATGAGCAGGACCGACGCCCCGCCACGGGCCGCCGCGATGGCGGCTGTGCTCCCCGCGGATCCGGCCCCGACGACGCACACGTCGACCCCCGCGATGAGCGGCAGGTCACGCTCGCTCACGACGCGGGCTCCGCGGTCGTCGAGATGACCGACCAGCCGCCGTCCACCGCCAGCGACTGACCGGTCACGACGCGCGACTCGTCGGACAGGAAGTAGATCGCGGCCTGGGCGACCTCGTCCGGGTCCATCATCGCCCCGGCCAGCGGCTGCTTCCGGCGGGCGTACTCGAGGATGTGCGGGTCGGCGGCGGCCCGGGTCGCCATCGGCGTGGCGGTCAGGGACGGCGCCACGAGGTTCACCCGGATCCCCTCGGTCGCGTAGGTGGCGGCCATCGACGTCATCAGTGCGGTCAGGGCGCCTTTCGCGGCCGCGTAGCCGTGCGTGGCGAAGAGCTCCGGGACCGGGGCCACCGACGTGACGCTCCCCAGGAGCAGGACGGATCCGCGGGTGCCGGACCCATTCGGCGGCTGCGCCCGCATCGCCCGGATGACGCTGGCACAGGCGAGGACCTGGGTGCGCAGGTTGAGGGCGGCGGTCGCCTCCCAGGCATCGCCGGTCAGCGTGTGGATCGGGCCGTCCCCGAAGCGACGGGCACTGCCGCCGGCGACGGAGAAGAAGCCGTCGATGCGTCCGAATCGCTCGACCGCCGCCGCGACCGCGGCGTCGGTCGCGGCCTCGTCGGTCAGGTCCGCCGCGGCCCAGCCGGCGGCGCCACCGCCCTTCGTGAGCCGCTCGGCGAGCGCCCGGGCGTGGTCGGCGGTGCGCGACACGACGAACACCGATGCGCCCTCGGCGACGCACCGCATGGCTGTCGCCTCGGCGATGCCGGTCGAGCCGGTGATGAGGCAGATGCGCTCGCGCAGGCGATCCATCAGGCGCCGTCCAGCACGGCCCGTGCCGTCGGCCCGTCCGTGATGAGCATCCGGACGACACCCGTGGACAGGGCCCCGCGGATGGCCGCCGCCTTGCGTGTTCCCGAGGCGATCGCGACGACCCGGCGGACCCGGCGCAGGTCCTCGACCCCGATGGCGATCGCCCGTTCCGCGAGGTCGGGCGCCACGAAGCGGCCCGCTGCGTCGAATGGGTGGACGACCAGGTCGCCGATCGCGCCCGCCGCCGCCAGTCGCGCGACGTCCGCGTCGTCGAGGACCCCGGATCGCAGGAGCGATGACGCCGCATCGAGATCCGCGGACGGCATCGCCCCGACGCCCACGATGGCGAGGTCCAGCGCCCCGAAGCGGGCGACGGTCTCGGCGACCTCCGGTTCGCTCAACAGGGCGGCCCGCAGCGCCGCCCGCTCGACGAAAGCCGGCGCGTAGATCGCGCGGTGGGTCGCACCAAGGCGATCGGCCAGGACCCGGGCGAGCTCCCCGGCGTCGCGACCGCGCCCGAAGCGGGTCGAGCTGCCCGCGAGCTGGACGACCTCGATCGACGACGCCGGCCGGCTCGGGATCTCGCGGACGACCGCCGCGAGAGTCGAACCCCAGGCCACCCCGACAACGTCCGTCGGTCCGATGAGGCCGTCGATGACGGATCCGGCCAGTCGCGTCACGCCGTCCTCGCTGGTGGCGACGGCACACAGGTCGAGGTGGAACCTCGCCTCGAGGGCCGTCGCCAGCACCCGATCCTCGACCGGTGCGTCGCGATACTCGATGCGCACCAGCCCACTCGCGAGGGCGCCCTCGAGCAGGCGGGCCACCTTGAACCGCGAGATGCCGAGGTGCGTGGCGATCTCCACCTTGGTCATGCCACGATCGAAGAACAGGCGCGCGACCTGCGTCGCGAGCGACGGGTTCGACAGTGGAGCGGTGGCGGGACCGACCTCGATCGACATCGCATCCGATGGTAGGCCGCGCACATCTGAGATGCAAGCGCTCAGATGAGCGATTCGGCATCGCGCGCAAGGCACCGACGACAGTCTGGCCCGGTGATGCGTCGGCGTGATGCATTGACGCCGCTGTACTCGCGGGTCTATGATTCAGGCATCCCGACGGCACCCACGCAGCGGCAGTCCGCGCGCCATGCCCGATTCGGTCCCCGTCCAACCGGTCCCCGCGATCGGCCCCATTCCCCTCAGGTGACCCTACCCAGATGCCCGGACCCGGCCCAGACCAGCGCGATCGTTCCCGCAACCGACGTCCTCGCCGACGCGCCCCGATGAATGCACGGGTGGCGCCCGTCAGCGAGTTCGAGGAGCAGCAGGAGCTCGAGGCTGCGCGCGAGCGCAACGATCTCGAGGTCGGCGACCTCCGCGAGATGAGCGTCGCCGAGCTGCGCCAGGTCTCGCGCGACCTCGAGGTCGACGCGACGACCGGTGAGCGCAAGGATGACCTGGTCGACAAGATCCTCCAGGCCCAGACCGAGCGAGCCGGCCACGACTACGCCAGCGGCATCCTCGACATCGTCGACGAGGGCTTCGGGTTCATGCGCCGCCACGGCCTGCTGCCCAGTCCGGACGACGTCTACGTCAGCTCCAGCCAGGTCCGTCGATTCGGCCTGCGCATCGGCGACCGGGTCGCTGGCGCCGTGCGCGCCCCGCGCGAGGCGGAGAAGTACTGGGGCATGCTGCGGGTCGATTCGGTCAACGGCGTCGACACCGAGACCGCCCGGCGGCGGCCCGTCTTCGGCGACCTGACCCCGGTCCACCCGGACGTCCTGATCAACCTGGAGACGGATCCGAAGAACCTGAGCCAGCGGCTGATCAACCTGGTCAACCCCATCGGCAAGGGCCAGCGCGCGCTCATCGTCAGCCCGCCGAAGGCCGGCAAGACGATGCTCCTCAAGCAGATCGCCAACGGCATCAGCGCCAACTACCCGGAGATCCTCCTGATGGTCGCCCTCATCGGCGAGCGTCCCGAGGAAGTCACGGACATGCGCCGCAGCGTCAAGGGCGAGGTCATCAGCTCCACCTTCGACGAGCCGACCGAGAACCACACGCACGTCGCCGAGATGGCGCTCGAGATCGCCAAGCGCCAGGTCGAGACCGGCCGCGATGTCGTCATCCTGCTCGACTCGATCACCCGCCTCGCCCGCGCCTACAACCTGGCCCTCCCGCCGTCCGGCCGGACGCTGTCCGGCGGCCTCGATCCGATCGCCCTGTACCCGCCGAAGCGGTTCTTCGGCGCCGCCCGCAACATCGAGGAGGGCGGCTCTTTGACGATCATCGGCACCTGCCTCGTCGACACGGGCTCGCGCATGGACGACGTCATCTACGAGGAGTTCAAGGGCACGGGCAACTCGGAGCTCATCCTCGACCGGAAGCTCGCCGAGAAGCGCATCTTCCCGTCGATCGACGTCCAGCGGTCGGGCACCCGCCGCGAGGAGCTGCTCCTCGAGGACGGCACGCTCAAGATGGTCTGGACGATGCGCCGGATGCTGTCCGCGGTCGGTGCCAACGAGGGCATCGAGATCCTGCTGAACCGGCTGGCCAAGACCCAGACCAACGCCGAATTCCTCGCCTCGCTGACGAAGAACCTCGACTCCTAGGCGGCTCCGCGGCACAGGCGTTGTCGCGACGCACCGCGAGCTTGCCCCGGGACCCCCGCGAACGTTTGCGCCGTTCTTCGACACCGTGGTACGGTTCCCTAGATGTCGTTAGCCCGTCGTTAACGGGCGTTCGGCCGCGAAGCAGAGACCCCAGCTCGAATCCGCGACCCTTGGACGGTCCACCCGGCAACCCCATCCCCAGCGCCGCGCACCCTTGACCGTCCATACGCCAGGAGACCGTATTGCTCAACGCACCGGTCGGCGTCCAGCGCGTCATCGGACGACTGCGTCGACCTAGCAGCGAAGCCCCGACACCCGCGACCACCTCGACCCGCAGCCTCCCCATGGCTGCCGCGATCCGGGGCCGGCTGCGTGACGTCGCCGGTGCCGCACACCTCCTGCCCGCCGCCGGTCGCCGTCGCGCCATCCCCGCCGCACGACCTGTCGGCCGGAGTCTCATGGGTCGGATCGGCCAGGAGCGCATCCTCGCCGTCTCGGTCGCGGGGATCGTCCTCATCGCCTCGGTCGCCAGCGTCTCGGCCAACAGCTCCGGCCCCACGGGCGGCCCGTCCGGGGACGGCACGGCACCCCGGCTCGCAGTCGGCGGCGACACGAACCAGAACGACCAGAACGGCACGGGTTCGGTCGATGGCGCCTACCCGAGCGACGCAGCCATCTCCGCCGAGCTCGCGGCGGCCAATGCCCTGATCGACGACGCGCACGTGGTCCAGGGCCCGTTCCTCGAGGACGGCACGCTCCTGAAGCCCGTGGCGGTCGACACGACCGTTGCCGACGGCAAGGCGCTCCTGCGGAGCTACAAGGTGCGCTCGGGCGACACGCTCACCGGGATCGCCCGCAAGTTCGACGTCTCGATGATGACCATCTGGTGGGCCAACGACCTCAAGTCCAAGGACGACCTCCACATCGGACAGGTCCTCACGATCCCGCCGGTCACCGGTCTCGTCATCACGGTCAAGTCGACAGACACGCTCCAGTCGATCGCCGACAGCTACGGCGTGGACCCGACGGACATCCTGACCGAGAACGGGATCCAGGATCCGAACCTCGTCGTCGGCCAGGTCCTGGTCGTCCCGAACGCGGCCGGCAAGGGCATCGCGACACCGAAGCCGAAGCCCACGGTCACGACGACCACGGTCACGCACCACCCGTCGAGCGGCGGCGGCGGCGGGGGCACCGCCCACCAGCCGCACACCTACACCGGCGGCGCGATGCTGTGGCCGGTCGTCGGCGGCAACAACTACATCAGCCAGTACTTCCACTACGGCCATTGGGCGATCGATATCGCGGCGGACTACGGCTCGACGGTCCGGGCGGCCGCCGGCGGGACCGTCATCTTCGCCGGATGGAAGGACAACGGCGGCGGCTACCAGGTCTGGATCTCCCACGGCTCCAACCTGTACACGACCTATAACCACATGTCCGCGATCACCGTCGGGCGCGGCGAGTCCGTCGGGCGCGGAACGCAGGTCGGCCGGATCGGGCAGACCGGCAACGCGACCGGGCCGCACCTGCACTTCGAGGTCTGGATCGGCCCGGTGTGGAACGGCGGCACGCGCGTCAATCCGCTCGGCTACCTGTAGGACGTCGCCGGATCTGATCCCGGTCGTGCCCTGGCGGTCGACCCCGCGGTCGGCTGTGCGAGACTCTCCCTGATGTTCCTCGACCGTGTGAAGATCTGGGTCCGGGCGGGTGACGGCGGGGACGGCGCCGCGACCTTCCGCCAGGAGGCCCATGTGCCGCGCGGCGGTCCCGACGGCGGCGACGGCGGTCGTGGCGGTTCGGTCTACCTGCGGGTCGATGCCGGCCAGACCACCCTGCGCGACTTCGGCTTCAAGCACCATTTCAAGGCGACCTCGGGCGGCCGCGGCGAGCGGTCGCGGCGGCACGGTAAGGCCGGCACGGACCTGTATCTCGACGTCCCGCCGGGGACGGCCATCTACGACGACGACTCGGGCGAGCTGCTGGGCGACCTGGTCGCCGTCGGCCAGGAGACGATCGTCGCGCGCGGCGGCCGCGGCGGGCTCGGCAACACGCACTTCAAGACCTCCACCCACCAGGCTCCCAAGCACGCCCAGAAGGGCGAGCCCGGTGTGGAGCATTGGCTGCGACTGGAACTGCGCCTCATCGCCGACATCGGGCTGGTCGGGCTGCCCAACGCGGGCAAGTCCACGCTCCTCGCGGCCCTCACCGCCGCGACCCCGAAGATCGCCGACTACCCGTTCACGACGCTCGAGCCCAACCTCGGCGTCATGGACCTCGGCGACGAGGACGAGCGCCGGCCGACGATCGCGGACGTGCCCGGGTTGATCGAGGGGGCGAGCGACGGCGCAGGACTCGGCCACGCCTTCCTGCGTCACGTCGAACGGACCCGGATCCTCGTCCATATCGTCGACGGCTCCGGCCGCGACCCGGAGTGGGAGTTCGGGGTCATCCGCGAGGAACTGCGAGCCCACGACCCGGCCCTGCTCGAGACGCCGATGCTCGTCGCCTTCAACAAGATGGACCGGCCGGCCGCCATCGAGGCGTGGCCGGCCTTCCGACGTGCCCGCGATGCCGAAGGTCTCGCCGTCGAGGCGATCTCCGCGATGGATGGCCAGGGACTCGACGCGTTGCGGACCCGCCTCGCCGAGATGCTGCCCGATGTCGCCGGCCTCGCCGAGCCGCCCGAGCCGTCGGGCGTCGTGGTCCACCGCATCTCCGCGATGGGCGACGGCTTCCTCGTCGAACTGGAGGAGGCCGGGGTCTATCGCGTCCGAGGGGCTCGCATCGAGCGCATCGCCGCCCAGACGAACTTCGACGTCGAGGAGTCGGCCGAACGATTCCAGCGCAACCTGGCCAAGATGGGCATCGATACCGAACTGCGGCGAGTCGGGATCGCGACCGGCGACCTCGTCCGTATCGGTCCTGCCGAGCTGGAGTGGGGGAACGATCCCTGGGAGGATCGATGACCGCGGTCCGGGGCGTGAGCCGCGGCGCGCTGGGGATCCTCGGCGGCACCTTCGACCCGATCCACATCGCGCATCTTGCGGTCGCCGAGGAGGCCCGCGAAGCGTTCGAGCTCGATCGGGTCCTGTTCATCCCGGCCGGGATCCCGCCGCACAAGCGGACCCGGACGATCACGCCCGGCGCGGACCGTCTGGCCATGCTGGAACTCGCGATCGCCGACAACCCGGCGTTCGCCGCCAGCCGCATCGAGCTGGACCGCGACGGCCCGTCGTACACGGTGGACACGCTTGAGACGTTGCGATCGGAGCGCCTCGCGGCGGGCGACCCGCCCGACCTGGTGCTGATCGTCTCGGCCGAGGCCTTCGCCGACTTCGCCGGCTGGCGCGAGCCGCTCCGCATCCTGGCGCTCGCCACGGTCGCCGTGGCGCCGCGGGACGGCTTCCCGGACGCGACGCCGGAGGCCGTGGCGCGGGACTTCCCCGGCCTCGAGGACCGGGTCGTGCTGTTGGATGGCCCGCGTCTGCGCCTCTCGGCGTCCGACCTGCGCGCCCGGGCCGCGGCCGGACGATCCCTGCGCTACCTCGTGCCCGATGCGGTCGCCGCCCATATCGAGGACCATGCACTCTATCGAGACCCGAGGAGGACCCCCTGACCGTGACGGAAGCCACGCCACCCGTCGAGACGACCGAGCAGCCCGACGCCGAAACGCCCAGCGCGGATACGCCCAGCGCCGACGGGATGCCCAAGCGCGCCACGCGCCCGAGCCGGCAGGAGCGCGATCCGCTCGAGCTCGCCCGGCGCATCGTCGAGCTGGCCGAGGACAAGAAGGCCGCCGACATCGTGCTGCTCGACCTCACGGCCCTGACGACCCTGGCGGACTACTTCGTCATCTGCTCGGGTGGGTCGGAGCGCCAGCTCGATGCGATCGCGGACGGGATCGTCGGGCCACTCCGCGACGAGAAGACCAAGCCGTTCGGGCGTGAGGGCACGCCGATCTCGCACTGGGTCCTGCTCGACTACGGGTCCGTGGTCGTCCACATCCTGACCCCGCCCGAGCGTGACTACTACGGCCTCGAGAAGCACTGGGCCGAAGCGAAGACGATCCTCCGCGTCCAATAGGCCCGGGCCGGCGTCACCGGACTGCGCGCGAGTCGCAGCCACGTCACCCGACCGCTCGGCGCACCCGCGTGGGTCGCATCCCGTCCTGCCTAGCCACCACAAGGCTGGTATGGCGCCCCAGTGGACCCTCTCGTGCTGCCCAGCCATACGGCGGCTGGTACGGATGAGTCCGGTCCGATCGGCATCGTCGTGAGCCATGGCGTGGCTGGATGAGAGGCGATCGCCCGCTTCGAGCCCGCGAAGGGCCGGACGAATGCGCGTACCAGCCATCACGCGGCTGGACAGCATGATCGGGCCGGGGCGCCGGCCGCCGTCGGGCCCGGTGCGGCCGGGCACACCGGGCGTCGCCGCCGCTCGGGCGCCAGCCCTGCTCGTCGATCCCACGCGTGTGCGACTAGGTGGGTACTAGGGGGGTGGGGGTACCTTGGGGTCATGCCCGCTCGGAGGTGCCCGCTCCTAGCATCCCCACATGTCCCGCCTACGAGATCGATGCCCTGCCTGTGAGCGACGGCTCATCACGACCCGTTTCGACACGACGTTCCGCCTGCCCGACCGCAGCGAGCGTCTCTGCTTCGGCATCCCGGGCGGGCTCTGCGAGGACTGCTCGCAGCTCTACATCGATCCGGACCTGATCGAGTTGCTGGACCTCGGCGAAGGCCGCTGCGTCTTCGCGATCGAAAGCGACCTGGTCGTCCAGGAACAGGCCTGGTCCTCCGCCGACTGATCCGGGTCCCGCGAGCGACGCTCGCCCCCTAGCCGGACCGCCCTGCCATCACGGCCACCGGGGCCCGGCCCACGTGATCCATCACCCAGAGCGTGAACGCGAGTCGCCGCTGCGCCGCATCCTGCCCGGTATCCGGGGCCCCCTTCACCATCGCATCGAGTTCCAGCACGCCGTCCAGCGCCGCGTGCAGCTCCGGGACGGCCCAGTTGCGCGCCTGACCGGCGAGGGTCTGGGCGCGGAAGTCGCTGTTGATCCCCATCGCCTTCGCGGCGGCCGGTAGCCGCTCCCCTGACGCGATCCGGTCGTGCATCTCGAGCAGCTCGCGGATGCGCCGGTGCAGGATGGTCGTCAGGATGGGCTCCGCGGTCACGTCCAGGAGGCGGGCCAGCAGGTCCAGGGCCTTGTCGCGCTGGCGATCGCCGACCGCGTCGCCGAACGCCCAGACCGAGGCCGGGATCGCCTCGGGCACGAGGGCCCGCACGTCGTCCACGGTCACCTGGCCGGCTTCCCGGTAGAGCGCCAGCTTGGCCAGTTCCTGGACGGCCATCCACGTCTGGTTGCGGCGCTCGACGTCGCCCTGCACGACGAACGCCCCGAGCCGCTGTGCGATCTCCTTCGCGGCGCCCGGCCCGAGTTCGATACCCTCCTCGCGGGCTTCGCGTTCGATCCAGCCGGTCAGGCTGCCTGCCTTCGGCGTGACGAACGGGCGGAGATCGCCGCCGGCGGCGGTGAGAGCGTCTACGAGCTTCTTCGGGCTCGGTCCCTTCGCGCCGGTCTTGCTCGCCTCGAGGATCACGAGCGCATTCCCGGGCGCGACCAGATCGAAGGTGCGGATCAGGTCCTTCATCCGCTCGCCCGTCTTGGCCAGCGCGCCGATCCCGGTCACGACGGCGAGCGTTCCGCCGCCGAACATGACCGCCGTTGCCACGCGCTCGTTGAGTTCCGCCACCTGCGACGCCGCACGATCGAGCGAGCCGCGCAACTCCCAGCGCTCGAGCGGCGACCCGGACTCCGCCTCGAGAGCCTTGGCCAGCTTGACCACGGCACGGTCCGCCGCGAGATCGTCGTCACCCCAGAACCACGCGAGTGGCGACACGCTCATGCCGCGATCCCGGCGGCGGCCCGCGCGCGCCGCAGGGCGTCCCCGGTCCAGGCCAGCCGACGGACATCACGTGGCGCGATCGCGGCGGCGCGGCACACCTCCGCCTCGAGTCGTCCGACGCGCGACCGTACCGCCTGCCAGGTCGGCTCATCCCAGCCTTCGCGTCGCCCGTCGACGACACGTTCGGGGTAGCGCCGCAGCCAGTCGGCGAAGCGGACGTCGACGGTCTCGAGGCGCTGGCCGGCGCGCTTGTCCGCGTACGACACGATCCGTTCCTCCCGAGTCGCGAAGGCGGACCAGCGCCGGTACGCGTCGCCGTCAACCAGCCGGGTCACGGGATGGTTCGCGACCGCGCGCGCCAGCTCAGGGTGGCCGCGCCGGGTCAGCCAGGCCGCCGATCCCTCGCCATGCGGCAGCGTACGGGCCGGGTCGTCCGCGGGCAGCGCCTTGTCGACATCGTGCAGGAGCGCGGCCGATTCCACGAGTCGTCGATCGACCTCGATCCCGGCCGCCTCGACCCGGGCGGCGAGGAACCCCGCGACCTCCGCAACGGCGCGTGCGTGCCGCACGAACCAGGGAGGGGGATCCAGGGAGAGCAGGAGGGAGGCGGCCTCCACCCGCTGGGGGACGGTCATCGGGTCGATGGTACCCGACGGCCACGGCCGGACCGCCGTCGGCCTGGCCGCGCCACGACCGGCGGTCGGACGTCAGGGCGGATGCGATCTGGGCCAGCGGTCCGCCCACGCCCGCCGAGGTGGCCGCGCCCGCCACCACGGCCGCCCGCTCCGGGGCGATCGCGGTGACCGGGATGGCACAGCGGAACTGCGCGGCGACGTCGGCTCCAGGCCCAGTGCCGCCGCCGGTGGCCGCCGCTACGGAACCGCCACCCGCGCTCGCCGCCTCGCGGACGAGGGTCAACGCGGCGAGCGCGGACGTCGGCCGGCCCACCGCCCCGGCAGCCCTCGTTCCCCCCGGTGTCGTGACGCTCGCCCCGCGCCCGCCCTCGGCACGCACCGACATACCGTCCCGCCCGAACGTCACGCTCACCGACCCGTCGAGGTCGGTGCGGTAGACGGTCGCGCCAGCTGCCTTCAGCCGATCGATCGTCTGGCGCGTCGGGTGGCCGTACGGGTTCCCGGCGCCGGCCGACGCGATCGCGACCCGCGGCCGAACGGCATCGACGAACGCCTGGGTCGTCGCCGTCTTGCTCCCGTGGTGGGCGACCTTGAGGAGATCGAGCCGCGGCAGGCCGGCGGCGAGCAGGTGCGGGTCGATGTCCTGCTCGACGTCGCCCGCCAGCAGGAAACGGCTTGTCCCGACCCGACCGAGCAGCACGATCGACACGTTGTTGATGCCCGTCCCGCCATCCGGCGGTTCGAGCGGGATCTGGCCGGCGATCGGCCACAGGACGGTCATCGCGATCTCGTCGACATCGACCCGGTCGCCGGCGGCGAGGCCACGGCGTTCAGGCCCGCCCGGGCGCCCGAGTCGCTCCAGCCACGCGGCATAGCCGGGCCCGGGCCCGCGCGTCCCCGGTTCGAAGACGCGGCGGACGCGGTACCGATCGAGCAGGCGGGCCAGGCCGCCGACGTGGTCCTCGTGCGGGTGCGACAGGATGACGGCATCTAGGCGGCGATCCCACGGCGGCAGGCGAGCGTCGAGCGCGACCAGCAGGCGGTCGGGGTCCGGTCCGCCATCGATGAGCAACCGACCGCCGCTCGACCCTTCGACCAGGATCGCGTCGCCCTGGCCGACATCGAGGACCGTGATGCGGGCGACCCCGGACGGGCGTGCCGCGACGACGCCGCCTGCCACGAGCACGGCCACCGCGAGCCCGAGGGCGGCCGTGCTTGTCCACCGGCCGGCCTTCGGTCGCGGCCAAGCCCGTGGTCGCATCGATGCATCCATCGCGTGCCTCGCGACGCCGGTCGCGGGTGCCGGCGCCGGCGATGCGGTGGGGGTGGACGCCTTCGGGGCTCGATGGGTCGTCCGCCAGTGCAGTCCGGCGATCGCGACGGCCGCGACGCCGGCCACGATCGCATCCATCGGCGGCGTCAGGGTGACGCTGGCGAACGGTAGAGCCGCCGCCCCGTCGACGATCCCGACCAGGATCCGCAGCAGGACCCACGCCGGCGCGGCCAGGACGGCTCCGATGACCGGCGGCGCACCGGCCAGCACGGCGGCGCCGGCCAGCATCGCCACGCAGCCGGCGGCCATCGCGGGGGCGACGAGCGGGACCACGACCAGGTTCACGGCCGGGGCGACCAGCGACAGCCGCCCGAACGACGCCAGGATGAGTGGCAGCGTCGCGGCCTGCGCCGCCAGCGACACACCGAGGTTCTCGGTCAGCCAGGCCGGGAAGCGGCCCCGACCGAGGCGGTCGAGCAGCGCGGTGAGCGGTGTCGCCCAGGCGACGAGTCCCGCCGTCGCGAGGGCGGACAGCTGCAACCCGGCGTCGTGGACGAGGCCCGGCTCGACGAGCAGCAGGATGGCCACGGCCCACCCGAGCGCGGCTGCGGCCTGTCCGGCGCGTCCGCTCTCGCGGGCCAGCAGGACGACGGCCGCCATGACCCCGGCTCGGACGACCGAGGCCGACGCCCCGGCGAAGACGACATACGCCGTGATCGCCACCATCGTCACGACCGAGCGCCGTCGGCGTCCGAGCCGTCCGGCGAACGTCGCCACGGCAGCGGCCACGATGGCGATATTCCAGCCCGAGATCGCCACGACGTGGCTCACGCCGGCCGTCGTAAAGGCGCTCGCGAGGTCCCGGTCGACCAGGTCCCGCAAGCCGATCAGGATGCCGGCCGCGAGTCCGGCCTCGGGTTCGGGCAGGACGGCGGCGAGCGACGTCCCCGCCGACCGCCGGAGCCGCTCCAGGGCTCGGCCCGGGCTCTCCGGAGACG
>Ga0302299_10001215_pt1 | contig 15395 bp, 14 predicted proteins | sample III_Fen_N3_4_FD_198795 | JGI IMG/M metagenome (GOLD analysis project Ga0302299, IMG submission 198795) | Peat permafrost microbial communities from Stordalen Mire near Abisko, Sweden - III_Fen_N3_4 | ecosystem: Environmental > Terrestrial > Soil > Wetlands > Permafrost | place: Sweden: Abisko... | reverse complement strand
CGCCACCAGCACGTGCGCCAGGCGCCGCCACGGCCAGCGCAGCGCGGCGGTGCGGTCCAGGCCGACGTCCGGCGAGCCGAGGGTCGCGGACGCCGCGCACACCAGGAGCAGCACGGTCAGGACCACGACCGGCCCCTCGACGTCGCGGTCGGGCGACAGCAGCGCCCACGCCGCCCATACCGCCGCCCACGCGGCCACGGCCACGGCGAGCGCCGCCGGGGCCCGCCGGGACCGCAGGTAGAGGGTCATCCGGCGAGCACCCGGTCCAGGTCGCGGGCGCACCCCAGGGCGGCGACCCGCACGGCCGACACCCGCTGCAGGGCCACCGGGTCGGGCAGGCCGCGCAGGTCCTGCCACAGTTGGTGGCCCCGGGCGACGTCGGGACGCTCGGGATCGGCGGCGGGAGGCTCGTGGCCGCGCAGCCACGCGTCGGCGGCGTCCAGCGCCGCGAAGGGCGCGCTGCAGCCGGCCCACGCGCCGGTGCCCAGCTGGGCGGCCATGCGTGAGGCGACCGCGTCCGGGCGGAGGCCACGGTTGCCGGAGAAGACGGTGAAGGTGACCGTGTCGGGGCGCCCGCCCGGCCCGGGGGCGTGCACCCAGTGCGGGGTGACGTCCTCCTCGGCCCGGGTGGGCGCGGGGGTCAGCCGGGCCAGGCCGCGCAGGACGTCCCGCGCCGGCGCCGTGATCGTCGGCAGCAGGTCGGCGTGGACCCGCGCGACGCACACCTGCGGGGTGTCCGGGGTGCACACCAGCTCCTGCGCGACCCGGTCCACGCCCACGCCCGCCACGACGCCGTCGACGCCCGGCGAGCCGTCGCGCGGCGCCAGGCCGACGGCGAGCCCCGCCCCCAGCAGCGCGGGCAGCAGCGCCGCGGCCCGCGCCCGCCGGCTGCCCGCTGCCAGCAGCACGACCGCCGTCACCGCGACGGCGACGCCCAGCAGGCCGTGCGCGACGTCGAGGCGGGCCGACAGCTCCAGGAAGTCGTGGTCGTGGACGCCCTGCACCGCCAGCGGCATGGCCGGGGACGCGAGCATGGCCACCCAGCGCGCGCCCGCCGGCAGGCTCTGCAGGCCGATCAGGAGCCCGAGCCCGGCGACGGCGAGCGCCGGGGCGGTCACCACGGACGGGAGCAGCCGCCCCAGCGCCAGCCCCAGCCAGACCCCGCTCGCCAGCCAGACCGCCCCCAGGGCGAGGATCACGAGCGCACCGGGCGGCAGGTAGCCGCCGGTGCCGTCGAGCAGCGCCGTCAGGACGGCGAGCGCGGCGTAGGCGCCCACCACCGTCGTGCCCATCGCGAGGCAGACGGGCAGCACCCGCTGCTGCCCTGGCCGGGCGGTGGTCGCGACCAGTTCGAGGACCCCCGTCCGGTGCTCGCGCCGTGACTGCCAGGCCCCGGCGGCCAGCGCCACCGGCCACATCAGCATGAGCCCGAAGCTCTGCACGACGGCCAGGGACATCCACCCGCCCGACCCGGCGCCGCCGTCGCCGTACCCGAGCAGGAACCCCGCGGCCAGCACCAGCACGCCCGCGCCCGGGGCCGCCGACCGGCGCAGCTCGGCGACCAGGACCCGCCTCATCGAGCACTCCCCCCACGGTGCGCTCGCAGCACGGCCGAGTAGCCGCGCTCGATGGCGGTGTCGCCCGGGTCGCCGGCCGCGCCGGCGGCGGCCAGCTCGCCGGGCGTCCCCTGCCACACCAGGCGCCCTGCCTCCATGACGGCGACGTCGGTGCAGGCCGCCGCCACGTCCTCCACCAGGTGCGTCGAGACCAGGACGCAGGCGTCCACCCCGACGTCGCGCAGCAGCCCGCGGAAGTCCAGGCGCTGCTCGGGGTCCAGGCCGACGGTCGGCTCGTCGAGCAGCAGCAGGTCCGGGTCGTTCACGATCGCCTGCGCGATCCCGGCGCGCCGAAGCATGCCGCCGGACAGGGTCCGCATCCGGTACCCGGCCCGAGGTGCCAGGTCGACCCGGTCCAGGGCCCGCTGCACCGCCTGCGGCACGTCGGCCGACGGCATCTCCTTGAGCCAGGCGACGTACTCGACGAACTCGCGGACCGTGAACCGGGGGTAGTAGCCGAACGCCTGGGGCAGGTATCCCAGCCGGCGGCGGACCCGGCGCAGGTCCCCGCCCCGGCGCCCGTCGTGGCCCAGCAGCGTCAGGTCCCCTCCGGCGGGCCGGACCACCGTGGCCAGGGCCCGCATGAGCGTCGTCTTGCCGGCGCCGTTCGGCCCGAGCAGGCCGTGGACGCCGGCGCCGAGGCGCAGGTCCAGCCCGTCGACCGCCAGGTGCCGGCCGGCGCGCACCCGCAGCCCGGCCGCCTCGACCGTCCAGGGGTGGGTGGTGGGCGCGAGGTCCACCGCACCCATGCCGTTCCAGACCCGGGTCATCGCCGTCTCCTCGTCTCGGTGCGGATCAGTCATCGGATCAGTCGTGGCTGGTCAGGCGCCGGTGGTCGTCGGCGCGCAACAGCACCACCGCGCACAGGACGGCGACCGCCGCCGCCCACAGGGCGCGGGCGCCGGGCTCCAGTACGGCGGGGACCTGCCGGGTCACCAGGGTGGGGACGATCACCCCGGCCGACCAGACGGCGGCCAGCGCCGCCGCGGCCCGGGACACCCCGACGAGCCCGCCCAGCGCCAGGCTGCCCGCCGTGAACGCCAGGCACGGCAGCAGCCAGGCCACCGGCGGGACGCCGGTGAGCCGGCCGGCCAGCGCCAGCGCGGGCATCAGCACCAGCAGCACCGCGAGGGTCCGCCGCAGCAGCAGCCCCAGGCCCGCCCGCGGGGTCGAGCTGACGATCTCCCACGCCGGGTCGTTGCCCCGCGACCAGGCCGCCGCCACCGGCAGCAGCGGGACCAGCGGCGAGACCAGCAGCACCAGCGGGTCCTGTGGGTCCTGGGGGGAACCGAGCCGTTGCGCGGCGCAGGCCACCGCGAGCAGCCCGACGGCGGTCAGGAGCCACGGCGTCACGGCCCGGACCGTCCCCGTGCGGCCGGGCACCCGGCGTCCGAACAGGCCGCGCCGCGCCGGCACGGGCGCGGGCCCGGAGACGATCCCGCGGTCCACCGCGCCGGCGACCCGGTCGAGCAGCGCGCGTCCCGCGCCGTCCACGCCGCCGGCCAGCAGGGCACGGCACGGCGCGCAGCCGTCCAGGTGGAGCTCGACCGACCAGGCGGTGACGTCGTCGACGTCCGGGTCGCCGGCCGCGTAGCGGGTGACGAGCCCGGGACTCGGGTGACCGGGGCTGGGACGACCGGGGCTGGGACGACCGTTCATGAGAGCGCCTCCCGGAGCGCGATCCGGGCCCGGCGTGCGCGGGACTTGACCGTTCCCTCGGGCATCCCGAGGAGGACGGCCGCCTCCCGCACGCTCAGACCGTCGAGGATCAAGGTCTGCACCACCTGGCGGAGCTCCGGCGGCAGCGCCGTCAGGGCGTTCTCCACGTCCGGCCCGAGGTGCGCGGCGAGCGCCTCCTCCTCCGCCGGGGCCGCCGTCCCCGATGGTTCGACGAGCGGCACCCGCGCCGTCCGGGCCCGCCGGCGCATCGCGTCGACGAGCCGGTGCACCGCGATGGACCACAGCCAGCTGGCGGAACTGCCGCCGGCCACGGCCCCCACGAAGCCGCCCGCGCCCCGCCACGCCGCGAGGTAGGTGTCCTGCAGCACGTCGGCGAGCACGTCGGGGTCGTCGCAGCGGCGTCTCAGCCGCACGAGCAGCCACGGCGACGTGCGCCGGTACAGCTCGTCGAAGGCGCGGCGATCACCGCGCGCGGTGCGGCGCAGGAGTTCCTCCTCGTCGACCGCCTCGATGCCCTGGGTCACGCCTGGAGAGACGACGCCCTCACGGTCGAGGGGTCCGGACGGCGGTGTGTTCCACATCACATCGCTCCAGCCGGTCGGCAACAGGGCCACGAGCCGTCGCGCGCAGCCGCGGGCCGCGACGATCCCGCTCTGCCCGACCGGTCACGGCGCGAATCTTGGTCTTGACCAAAGGTCACCTCGATCCCTACCGTGGTTTATGTCTTAGTAACAATAAGAACCGCCCGGGCCCGAGGTCGAGGAGACCCACCGATGAGCGATCGCAAGCTGCGAGCACGCGAGATGAACGTGGGCATCCTGGCGACGGGAGGGTACGTCAACGCGCCCGGCGTGGTCGCCGGGACCATCAGCGGACCCGTGACCGTCGCGGCGCCTCCGCACCCGGAGCCGGGGCCGGAGCCGGGCCCGGTCCCGGAGCCGACGGACCGGCCGGCCGGGGCGCGGGTGGACGTCGGCATCCTCACGGTCCTGCCGGTCGAGCAGCGCGCGATCGTCGAGGCGCTACAGCACCTGCGTGACTACCGCACGGACCGCCCGATACCGGACGGCCCCCTGGTGCACCGGGCCGAGGCGGGAACGGTCGACCGGCCCGTGCACGTGGCCGCGTTCCAGATGGTGGACCGGGGCAACACCTCGGCGGCGGTGGCTCTGGAACTCGTCCGGGAGCTCTCGCCGGGCGTCGTCGTCCTCACCGGGATCGCGGGCGGCATCGGCACCCAGGTCGGGCTCGGCGACGTGGTGCTGTCCGACGCGGTGGTGCTCTACGATCCGCGGAAGATCACGTCGGAGGGCGTCCACCACCGCGGCGACTCGTACGTCATCAGCGCCGCGGTCCGGTACCGGCTCAACGAGTTCATGGTCGACACCGGTGGCCGGGTGCGCGATCCGCAGGGCGGCTCCGTCCGGGTGCTGCAGGGAGCGATCGGCGGCGGCTCGGCGGTGCTGGCCGACGGCGCGAGCGAGGACCGGGAATGGCTGCTCCGGTACAACGACAAGCTGCTGGCCGTGGAGACCGAGAGCGCGGGGTTGGCCCAGGCGTTCCACCAGGTCGCCGGGGCGGCGTCGCGGCCCGTCGGGTGGCTCGCCGTCCGCGGCATCTCCGACCTCGCGGACGGCTCGAAGGACGACAGCCGTCACGAGGAGGCGTCCCGCAACGCGGCGGCGGTCGTGGTGGCGCTCCTGCCCCACCTGTCGTTCGACCGACCGGACCGCGACCGGTCGTGACGGGATGCCCCGCCTGCCACGATCCACCGGGCGGGAGGCAGCCGCTCGGCCGATACGCTCGCCACCATGGCCCGCCCCCGCGCCGCCTTCTCGATCGCGGTCGACCTGGTGATCCTCACGATCCGGCAGGGCACGCTGTCGGTCCTCCTCGTGGAACGCGGCCATGAGCCGTTCACCGGTCGACCCGCCCTGCCGGGTGGCTTCGTCCTCGAGGGAGAGGACCTGCTCGAGGCCGCCGAGCGGGAGCTGCGTGAGGAGACGGGTCTGCGTGGTGTCGCCCCTCACCTGGAGCAGCTGCACACCTATGCCCGCCCGGACCGCGACCCTCGCGGACGGATCGCCTCCGTCGCGTACCTGGCCGTCCTTCCCGACCTGCCTCGGCCCGTCGCGGGCTCGGACGCCGCCGACGCGCAATGGGCGCCCGGGGACACGAGCGGGCTCGCCTTCGATCACGACACCATCCTTGCCGACGCCCTCGAACGGGCCCGGCAAAGGCTGGAGAACACCCCCCTCGCAGCGGCCTTCTGCGACGACGAATTCACGATCGGCGACCTTCGAGCGGTCTACGAGGCGGTCTGGGGGGTCGCGCTCGATCCCGGCAACTTCCACCGGAAGGTCACCGGCCTCGCCGGCTTCGTCGTCCCCAGCGGCCGCACGCGGTATTCGACGACGGGCCGGCCGGCTGCCCTCTACCGCAGCGGCGGGGCCACGACGCTGATCCCGCCTCTGTCCCGCCCCACTCCCTGATCGCGCCCGCACCCGGCCACGTCCTCCGAACACCCCATTGTCACCCTTCGTGCACACCCGCAAGCATTGCGCGGACGATCTCCCCCGGAACGCCCCGAAGCGACATTCCGGGTAGGAACGCAGCCGCTCGACGTCGTCGGCCGGACTGCGCATCGCACCTTGACCCATCCGAGCACGTCCCGACCCGGGTCGGATTCCGGGTCGGACTCACCGATGCCGGGGGAATCACATGTCCACCCTGCCCACCACCTCGAAAGCTTCCGTCCCCGCGGACCGGCCCAGGCCCTGGCACGACACGCGAGCCGTGAGCGGAGCCACCCGGCACCTGGCCGCCGGCGCCTATCTCGACGATTCCCTGCGCCGGACCGCCCTGATCGAGGTCCTCGCCCACCCCCGCCGTTCCGTGGCACCCTCGGCCGGATTCGACCTCGCCTTCGTGCTCACGCACTGCGCGCGTGCCCGCCGTGCCCTCATCGTGCGCGACGTGATCGAGTTGACCGGTCTCGTCGCCTGCCTATGGGTCGCCACCGCCATCGCCGTCGAACTTCTGACCACCCTCGTGCTCTGGTCGCTCACCCTCGTCGCGTTGCGGCGGGTGTTCCACCTGACGCTGGCTCGGCTCAGACCCTCCAAGGGTTCCCGGGAGCGGGCGCGGGAAGAGGAAGACGAGGACTCCACTGACGGCCAGGACGCGCTGAGCCCGCTGGAGCGACGGATGGCCGGACGGATGAGCGGCAGGCGGTGGGTGGCCGTCACCCTCGCCGCCTGTCTGGCGTCACTGGGCGTGATGATCCTGCTCGCCCGGGCCGCCGTCGAGGATCTGCTCCCGGGCACGACCCGCGCGGTCGGTACCACCACCCTCGTGAACGCATGGACGGCGATCGTCGTCACCGTGGTCGCCGCCCCGGTCGGGTGGAGCATCTGGCGACAGCGGCAGATCGGGCGGCTCGGCCGCGGCCACCCTGCCGCCGTGCCCGGCGCGGCGAGCGACCGGATGACCCGCTTCGTGGAGGCGACCTCGGGAAACACGACCGTGCACCAGGCATACCTTCCCTTCATCGGATCCGGCACCGTCGTCAATCGCTGGGCTTTCGCCGTCAGGCTGCTCCGCCGGCAGGAGTCCACAGGTCTCGGCTCGATCCTCTCCGACACGGCCCTGTCCGCCGACGAGGGATCCCGGGAGTTCGACGAACCGCCGTTCACGTCACGGATCCTCATCGAACGCCTGCGGACGGTCCTGGCACGGCTGGGGACCGAAGATCTCCCCGAACGGGAGATCCCCGGGCTGGAGCTCCGCGACCACGTCTACGTCCCGTCCGACGAGATCGACTGCCCGAAGACCACCACGAGCGCCGAGGAGATGAACCGGATCATCGCCCGTCCGGCCGACCCCGAACGGCACTACCTGGTCTCGGAGGTCGTCGTCTGGGACGGCGAACTCGTCACGACGGTCTTCCTCCACACCGCGGTCCAGGGCATGACGCTCTACCTGGAATCCACCACGACCGCCCTCCTGCCGTGCCGGAGACCGTACCGGCTCGCCGATCACGTGGGCGGCACCGGTCTGGCCGCCTACGTCCGGACCCTCGGAACCGCTCTCGTGGAGGCTCCCTCGATCGTGGTCCTTGCGCCGTGGCACCTCACCCGGGAGATCAACGACCTCTGCCGCTCGGTGGCGAGCCGGTTCCTCGTGGACAAGCACTGGTTCCGCGGGTACGACTACGGCGCCATGGTCAGCCTTCGGGAGCGAGCCGGCACCGAGATCGTGAAGCAGGCCCCCCAGGTGCAGGACATCCGGAAGTACGACCGCATCATCGAGCGAAGAATTCTCGCCTGCGTGATCGACTTTCTCGACGAACACGACGTCGACATCTCCGAACTCCGGAGCCGCGCCGAGATGGTGCTCAACGCGGGCGTCATCAACACCGGCTCCGGGAGCGTGCAGACCGCGATCGCGGCCGGGAACATCGGGAGGGCGACGTCCACCGTGCCCGGCTGACGGACACGGTCGACGGCAGGGCCGGCCGTCGTGCGGCCCCGGACCGGCACAGGCCCGGCGTCACCGCGGCAGCAGGCAGCAGGCAGCAGGCAGCGCGAACGCGAATGCGGGACCGAACGCCACCAACGAGGCCAGGATCCCCCTGACCGCGTCGGACCCGGGCCGCACGAAGGGTGGGGTTGGAGTGGACCAGCGAGGGCTCGTGAGAGTTCGGTCCTGCCTGCGGGACGGGCTCGGCGGCAGCCCCACCGCCGTCGTCCTCGACGGGGACGGGCTGGACGACGTCAATGCGATGCGGCTCCCGGCCCGCACGGGCGCGTCCCACGTCGCCGTGATCACCTCCCTTCCCGGGCAGGATCCTTCGGTCCGGTTCTTCACCTCCACCGGCGAGCTGCCCGGGTGCGGCCACGGCACGGTGGCGGCGATCGCCGCGCTGGCCCTGCGCGGCGACGGACTCACCGGGCGGTTGCGGATCGGGGGGCGGCCGGTGGCGGTGTCCGGCGTCCACGCCGACGGCCCCGGCGGCGCCGTCGTCACGGCCTGGTTCGACCAGGGTGTCGTGTCCCGCCGCGACCCGACGGCCGTCGAGCTGGACGCGTTCCTCGACGCCCTCGGCCTGCCCCGGACGGCGCTGCACCCGGACCGGCCCGCGGCGGTGGCCTCGCCCGGCCGCGAACGGCTCCTGCTGCCGCTCGCGGACCGCGCCGTCCTGGCCGCGTTGCGCCCCGACGCGCGGCGTCTGACGGCGGTGAGCCGCCACTTCGGGCAGCTCGGCTGCCTGGTCCACGTGCCCGCCGAGGGGTCCCGGCGTGCCGTGGCCCGCATGTTCGCCCCGGCCGTCGGCGTGCCCGAGGACGTCGCGAACGCCAACAGCACCGGCTGCCTGGCCGCCGTGCAGTTCCTGGACGGCTACGGTCCCGACGTCGTCGTCGACCAGGGCGACGCCCTCGGCAGCCCTTCGACCGTGTACGCGCACGCCGCCCGGACCGACCGGGGCGACGTCGCCGTGCAGGTCGGCGGCGCGGCCCGCCTGCACGAGGGGTGACCACCGTCAGCCGGAGCGCGGCGCGTACATGATGACGGCGACGCCCACCAGGCAGACCACCGCGCCGACGACGTCCCACCGGTCGGGCCGGAACCGGTCTACGACGACGCCCCAGACCAGCGACCCGGCCACGAAGACCCCGCCATAGGCGGCGAGGATGCGCCCGAAGTGGGGGTCGGGCTGCAGACAGGCGACGAACCCGTACGCGCCGAGGGCGACGACGCCCGCCACGATCCACCACGGCCCGCGGTGCTCGCGCCAGCCCTGCCAGATCAACCAGGCGCCGCCGATCTCGGCGAGCGCGGCGAGCAGGAACAGCGGCAGGGAACGCGCGGCGGTCACGCCGGCACCGTAACCGGACGCCTCGCGCACCGGTCACCGGTGGCCCGATCAGCAGGTGCCGCAGCCGCATCCGCCGCCCGCGCACCCGCGGAGGGCGCGCCGCTGGGAGGCCCACCACCAGGCGGCGCCGGCGCTCGCGGCGAGCGCCACCGCGACGCCGGGCAGGTGCGCTCGGGTTCGGGCAGCAGCCCACGCCGCTCGTAGTACCGGACGGTCTGCAGGTTCACCCCGGCCGCCGCGGCCACCTGGCCGCTGCGCAACCTGCTCACGAGCGCGGCCCTGCGATCCGGACGGAGAGCGCGGCCCGCGCGGCGAGCGCGTCCAGGACGGCGGCCTGCACGACCGGTACCTCGACGTCGACCCGCAGGGCGTCGCCGTCCGGGGCGGGAACCCCGTACCCGGGTACCGGATGCAAGCCCGCGCCCCGGGCCGCCCGGTCGCCCCGCAGAGCGCGGATCACGCCGCGGGGCGGCCCGCCCGCAGTTCCGTCACCAGCCCGCGGACCACGGCGGTGAGGTCGCCGCCCGCAGCCGCGGCGACCTTGCGCTGCCGGTCGCAGGACACCCCGGCGGCCAGCACCTCGGGCACCGACGCCAGCTCGTCCGGGCAGCCCAACCTGCGGGCCACGGGGGTCAGGCGCTCCACGAGGTCGGCCAGCTCGTCGGTCACGAGGCGCTCGACGACCGGCCCTCCGGCCCGTCCCCCGGACCCCTGGTCGACGATGACGATGGCCTCGGGCCCGTACCGGGCGGCCCGCCACTTGTTCTCCTGGACGTGCCAGGGCGCGAGCCGCGGCAACGGCGACCCCTCGCGCCACCGCTCCCCCAGGTCGACGACGAGGCAGTGGGTCAGGGCGGCGAGCGCGGCGGCCTCCCGCAGGGTCGGCGGGCCGTCGCACACGCGCACCTCGAGCGTGCCCAGGCGCGGCGACGGCCGCACGTCCCAGCGCAGCCCGGAGACGTCGTCGATGACGCCCGTCATCAGGTTGTCGTCGACGTAGGCCTCGTACTCCGCCCAGGTGGTGAACTGGAACGGCAGCCCGGCCGTCGGCAGCTGCTGGAACATCAGCGCCCGGTTGCTCGCGTACCCGGTGTCGACGCCCGCCCAGAACGGCGAGGAGGCGGAGAGGGCCTGCAGGTGCGGGTGGTAGCACAGCATCGCGTCGAGCAGGGGCAGCACGGCGTCACGGGCGGGGATGCCGACGTGGACGTGCAGGCCGTAGATCATCATCTGTCGACCCCACCACTGGGTGCGGTCCAGCAGCTGGGCGTACCGCTCCCCGCGGGACACCTCCTGCTCATCCCACCGCGCGAACGGGTGGGCGCCCGCGCAGAACGGCTCCACGCCGAACTCCCGCGCGGTGGCCCGGACGGCCTCGAGCGCCTCGTCGAGCTGGCCTGCGGCCTCCCCCGCCGTCCGGCACACCCCGGTGACCAGCTCGACCGTGTTCGTGAGGAACTCGCCGGTCACGTGCCACGGCGCCGTCGACCCGGCGCCGGCGCCCACCGCCCGGACGACGTCCTCCGCCACGGGGCGCAGGTCCGCCGTGACCGGGTCGACGAGACCCAGTTCCCACTCCACCCCGATCGTCCAGTCGGCCGACGGACGGAAGTCGACCGTCACGGCCGCCACCGGGGATTCATCATCATGTGGACCAAGATACCGCTCAGGGGTCCCACGCTCCCCACCCACCCCTTGAGCGCGACGTCACACGGCTACCCAACCCTTCGGGCCTGTCGATGAACGACGTGGCGTCGTGCGGGGCGGTGGCTGCCCGCAAGCCCCGGGAGTGGCGGATCACTTCTGGTTGCTGCCGCCGACGTCCACAGCGCGGACGATAGGGGTCGCCCGGCCCACCCCTATCGTCCGCGCAATCCCGGCCCGACCCACCAGAGCAAGATCACCACGGGAGGGCGGTGAGTCCAGGTCAGGGCGGGGTCCGCAGTGTTCCCGGGGGGCGCCTCGGTGCGGCTGTTCATGCCGAGCCTGTTATCACTCCCGCCGGGAGTCGACGGGTCCCTCGGGTACTCTTCAACCGCTCACCGCGCCACTGGCCGGGCGGCCCGGCCGACGTCTCGCGGTGGTCCGGTGCGACGGTGGGAGCGGGCATGGTCGACGACGGCGAGGGCACACCGCCCGGGACCGACGTCGACGACCTGCCCGTCGATCCCGACGTCCTGCCCCGCGCAGCGCTCCCCCGGTGGGACGTCCTGGCCGTGATCGCCGCCGGAGGGGCCGTGGGCAGCCTCGGCCGGTGGGGCCTGACCCTGCTGCTCCCCCACCCCGCGGGCGCCTTCCCCTGGGCGACGTTCGCCGCCAACACGGCGGGCTGCGCGCTGCTCGGCGTCCTGATGGTCTTCGTCGTCGAGATGTGGCCGCCCTCCCGGTACGCGCGCCCCTTCCTCGGGGTGGGCGTCCTCGGCGGGTTCACCACGTTCTCCACCTTCATGCTGGACGCGCGTTCGCTGCTGGTCGCCGGACGGACGGCTCCGGCGCTGGCCTACGTCGCCGGCAGCCTCGCCGCCGGGCTGGCCGCCGTCGTCGTCGGGATCCGGGGGACGCGGCTCGCCGTCCGGCGCGACCGGACGCACGGCCCCGCCGCGCCGGTCCCGGGCGCCGGCCAGGGCCCGAGCGGGCGGCCCCGGTGACGGCGCTGCTCGTGGTGCTCGGGGCGGCCGTCGGCGCGCCCCTGCGGTACCTGACGGACCTGCTGGTGCAGTCCCGGCACCGCACGGCGCTCCCTTGGGGCACCTTCACCGTGAACGCGGCCGGGTCGCTGGTGCTGGGCGCGGTGGCTGGCGCCGTCGCCCACGGTGCGCCCGGCTGGCTGCTCACCGCCGTCGGGACGGGCTTCTGCGGCGCGCTGACCACCTTCTCGACGTTCGGTTTCGAGACGGTCCGCCTGGCCGAGGAGGGCTCGGTGCGCGAGGCGTTCCTCAACGTCACGCTCAGCCTGGTCGTGGGCTTCCTGGCGTGCATCGGCGGGTGGGAGCTGGCCGCCACGCTCGTCTGAGGGAGCCGCGCTCGCCTGAGGGATCCGGGAGGGGTCAGACCGCCACCGGATCGGCCACCGGGAGGAGCACCGGCTCGCCGGCCGTCGCGAGGCGGGCCAGCTCCGGCAGGAGGCGTTCGGCCACGGCCAGGTCGCCGGTCAGGTCCCGGTCGGCGGCGTCCGCGGACAGGGCGCCGCACGCCCGCAGGACGGCGCCCCACCCGACGTCGGGCACGGGCAGGGCGCGGAGCCGCAGGGCCCGCACGGCCGCCACCAGCTCGCACGACAGCGCCACCGCGTAGGCGCCGGCCGCGTCCAGCAGCTGGACGGCGGCGCGCGAGGCGAAGCTGGCGTCGTCCTCGGTGCCGCGGGAGATCGCCACCGTGCCGAGGGAGGCCGGCGCCGCCGCCGAGCGCAGCACCGCCAGCGCCGAGGCCGCGACGAACTCCAGCGCCATGATCCCCGACGCGCCGGGCCGGCCGTCACCGAGGAACGGCGGCAGGCCCGTCACGCCCGGGTCGGTGAGCATCGACAGGCGCCGCAGCAGCACCGGCACCGACTGGGCGACGGCGATCGCCGCGGTGTCGCAGGCCAGCGCGACGGCGGGCAGGTGGGACAGGCCGTGGTGGACGACGTCGGGGTCGCCGCCGTCCCCGGCGAGGATCAGCGGGTTCTCCTCGGCGGTGTTGAGGTGCGCCTGCGTCACCGCGCCCAGCCCGGCCAGGGCGTCGAGGACGCACCCGTGCACCTGGGGCAGGCAGCGCACGGCGTAGGGGTCCTGGAGGCGGGCAGGCACCGGGGCCGGGGGGCACAGCCGCCTCAGCGTCGCGGCGACGTCCGCGCCGCCGCGGCCGGGCAGGCGCTCGCCGACCGCGGGGGCGAACGCCTCCACGGTGCCCGCGACCGCGATCACGGTCAGCGCGGACACGGCGAGCGCGGCCCGGGCGAGGATGTGCAGCCGGTCGGCGGCCAGGGCGGCGTCGGCGAGCGTGGCGGCGTTGGAGCTGAGGAAGGGCAGGGCGTCGTGGACGCCGAGGCGCACCGGGGGCAGGGAGCGGGTCAGCGGGATCTCGCCGAGCAGTCCCAGCGCCGTGGTCGCCAGCGCGGTCAGGTCCCCCGTGCCGATCCCGGACAGCTCCCGCACCGGGGGCAGCGCGTCGGCGTCGATCATGGCGGCGAGGGCGTGGACGGCGTGCGGCGAGATGCCCGACCCGCCCGCCGCGAGCTGGTTCAGCCGCACCAGCAGCATCGCGCGCACCCGCTGCGGGGAGCGCAGCTCGCCGGCGCTGGTGGCGTGACTGCGCAGCAGGGCGACGGCGTGCTCCGCGGCGTGCCCGACGGCGGCGTCCCGGTTCGCACCCACCCCAGTCGACCGGCCGTAGACCGGGCGCCGGTCCAGGGCGGTGACGGCGGCGCGATGGGACGCTTCCACGCGCCGCAGCGCACCGGGCGCGAGCCGGACCTGCAGCGGTGCCTGGGCCAGCCGGGCGACGTCCCCGCAGGTCAGGCTCCGGCCGTCGACGAGAAGGGAGGGCGTCTCGAGCACGGGGCCAGCATGGCGCGCCGCCCGCTCCTTCGCCTCCGTCATCGAGCAACTCGACGGCGTCGCCGGGCGTGGCGTGAAGGCGTTTCATCGGCAACGCCGCGGCGCGTGACGGCCGCCCGAGAGGCGATCACGTCCCGCGGGAGATAGTCACTATGCGTTACCTCGCGCGGCTGTAGGGTCCGTTTGGTGGCTTCGTGATTGCCGTCCGTGATAGGACTCAAGGGCGGAACGGCCATCAAGCGCGAGACGGTAACGGGGGGTGTCCGCCTTGCCTCATGACGCAGCGATGTCCCACGAACACACCTCGGACCTCGCCTCATGAACGACGTGACGTTCGCGTCCGCGCGCCACCCTCGCCGTCACGACGCCGACGATCGGAACGTCCCGGGCCCCGCCGACCTGGTGCCGGACGAGTCTCTCCGGATCGTGCACGACGGCGACGAGCGGGACCTCCCGGGCCTCGCCCGCCCCCTGCTGCACGCGCCGCCGCCGGTGCCGCCCGCCCCGACGCCGGCCTCCCCGTGGTTCACGCCCCTGCAGGACGGCGAGGTCCCCACCGGGCAGGGTGGCACGCCCGGCCTCACGGCACCGCCCCCATCCGTGGCACCCGCCGCCGTGGCGCCCGTGGCACCCGCCGCCGTGGCGCCCGTGGCACCCGCCGCCGTGGCGCCCGTGGCACCCGCCGCCGTGGCGCCCGTGGCACCGGACACCGGTCGCATCCCCGTCCCGTCCCACCTGTGGCCCGCGCTCGCCCCCACGGCCGTGCCCGACGTCGAGCCCTTCCCCGACCTGGTGGCGGCCCCGCCGCGGGGGCGCCGGACGCCGATCCGGCGCCGCCGCTCCCCCGCAGCCGTCCCCGCGCCGCCGGTCTCCCGGGGCATCCCGCTGGAGGACGCCGTCCGCGCCTACCAGGCGTCCGCGACGTACGTCGCCTGGAAGCCCCGCCTGGTCCCGCTGGTCGTGGCGTTCCTGCTGCTCTCGGTGTACGGGCTGTGGTCCTTCCACCCGAACCGGACCCCGCTGGGCTGGGTGCTGACCGTCATCTGGTCGATGCCCATCGTGGGCACGCTCGTGGGCATCCAGGGCGCCGTCCTGCTGGGGCGCCGGGTGCGCACCCAGGAGCGCATGGCGCCCCCCGCCGTCGTCACCCGGGACACGCTCGTCGTCGTCGTGCCCACGATCGGCCGCCACGACACCTACCCGGCCCTGGAGCGGGTGGTGCTGTCGTTCGTGGAGCACCTGCCGGTGTTCTTCACCCGGTTGCGGGTCGACGTCGTCACCGAGGAGGGCTGCGAGGCGGAGGCGCCCATCGCCGCGCTGGCCGCCGGGTACCCAGCCGTCCGCGTCGTCACCGTCCCCCGCGGCTACACCACCGCGAACTGCACCCGGTTCAAGGCCCGGGCCAACCACTACGCGCACGAGGTGCGGCTCGCCGAGGGCGAGGCGCGCGACGACGTCTGGGTCCTCCACATGGACGACGACACCGGCGTCGGCGCGGACACGGCCGCCGCGCTGGCCCAGTTCGTCAACCGCCAGGCCCGGTCCTCCGCCGACGACGCGAAGCACCTCGCCCAGGGCATCCTGACCTACCCGCGCGAGAACGCGGTGAACTGGCTGACCTGGATGGCCGACGCCGTCCGCCCGGCCGACGACTTCGCCCGGTTCCGGGCCGTGACGGGTTCA
>Ga0302299_10001214_pt1 | contig 15397 bp, 11 predicted proteins | sample III_Fen_N3_4_FD_198795 | JGI IMG/M metagenome (GOLD analysis project Ga0302299, IMG submission 198795) | Peat permafrost microbial communities from Stordalen Mire near Abisko, Sweden - III_Fen_N3_4 | ecosystem: Environmental > Terrestrial > Soil > Wetlands > Permafrost | place: Sweden: Abisko... | reverse complement strand
ACAGCTGCTCGCCGCGCGCATCGAGCCCGACCCGCCGCGGGATCGCGATGCGACGCAGGTAGAACGTGATGCGGTCGACGTGGCCGAGCCCGAGGTCCACGCCGGGGCGCAGGTCGTCGGTGAGCCTGTCGGGGTTGGCCGGCTCGACGGGGCGCATCGGCGTCGTCAGCCCCATGTCGCCCTGGAACGCATCGGCGGTGAAGTCGTCGAGCGTCGCGACCCGCGCCTTCTGGCCGAACCGGCCGATCACGACGTCGCCGGTCCGGTAGCGGGAGAACGAGGTGTCCGGGTTCGGGACCGACGCGAACGTGACACGACTGACCCGGCCGTGGATCTCGTCGTTGCGGCGCGCCTGCTCGGCGGCGACGCGCTCGATCTCCGAATCGAGGATCGCCTCGAGGTAGCCGCGGCCGAGCACCGCAGGGCCGAGCCGGAGCGTGAGCTTGACGCGCGGATCGCCCGGCGGCGCGATCGGCGTGGTGGCGCCGGCGGCGAGCCCAGGGCGAACGGTGTGGCCGTACGCCAGCGCGGACTGATCGGCGATGGGCGTGATGCCGTCGGGCTCGACGACGACCATCTTCTGCACCAGCCCCGGGCCGCGGGCGCCCTCGGCGTGACACGCGCCGCACGAGGTACGGATGAACAGCGGCCCCAGGCCGTCGGCCGGGCGGAACGGCAGGTCGAACAGACCGTCGCCATCCTGGAACCGCGCGACGTCGGCGCTCGCCAGGCCGTCAAGCGGGACGTCGAAGGCGCCGGTGATCGTGCTCGGCGGTCCAGCGTCGGGCGACGGATCCGGACCGGCGCAGGAGCCGCCTCCCGTCAGGATCGCCAGCAACCAGGCCTGCGTTTGCCTGAAATTGAAAATCAATTTCATTTCAATCCCGGTATCACGACCCCGCTCACCCGGTCAAGCGATGTTCGCGGCTCGCGTGGCCGCCTGCCCGCGGTCGACGGTGCACCCGCGACCGCACGACGGAGCTGCGCGCCGCGATCCGGTGGCGCGACGCGAGCTCCCCGCCAGCGCACGACGCCGCACGCCACGGCAGTTGCAGCGCCTGTCCTTCCGTCGGAAACGAGCTGACGTCGCTTGACCGTCGTCGCGCCGCTGACGAAGGATTCGTCGATGTCTCCGCCTCGAGGTCTCGACGTACGCCACGCCCTCCTGTTGTTCGCGCTGGGCGTCGGCTGCCGCGGCGAAGCGCGACCGCCCGCGCCCCAGGCGCCACCGGCCGACGAGAAGCTGGCCTGGCCCGCGGTCGACGAGGCGTCGCTGGTCGCGGCGATCGCGACGGCGGGCTACACGCTCGGCACGCCCGAGCCACTGGCGATCGCGCCCGATGGCGCGGTGCTGTTCCGGCGCGCCAAGGCGCGCGATCCTGTGGCCGACCTCTATCAGCTCGATCCGGCCGGCAAGGTCGCGCTGCTCGCCGCAGCACAGGCGCTGCTCGCGACGCCGCCCACCGCTGCCCCGCCCTCGCCAGGCGGCCCGGGCGCGCCGCCGGCCGCTGCGCCGCGCGGCATCGAGGCGATCGAGCTGTCTGACGACGGCGCGCGCGTCCTGGTGCCGCTCGCCGGCCGGCTGTTCGTGATCGAGCGCGCCACCGGCGCGGCGCGCGAGCTCGCGGTCGGCCCGCACCGCGATCCGCGGATGGCCCCCGACGGCAAGCAGGTCGCGTTCGTCCAGGGCGGCGATCTGTGGGTCGCCCCGATCACCGACCACCCGCAACCGGTCCGGCTCACCCAGCACCCGCCGGATCGCGAGTACGCGGCCGCCGAGCCCGGCGCAGCAGCGCTCGGCCGCAGCCGCGGCTACTGGTGGTCGCCCGATAGCCAGGCGATCGCGTTCGAGCGTAGCGACAGCCGCGCCGTGGACACCCACTACCTCGGTGATCCGCGCCACCCCGAGCGCGCGCCGATCGCGGTGAAGGTGGCGCGCGCTGGCCGCCCGCTGCCGATCGTGGATCTGGGGATCGTCTCGGTGCACGGCGGCGCGCCGCGCTGGGTGACGTGGGACACCGCGCGCTACCCGTACCTCGCGCGCGTGGTGTGGCCCGCCAAGGGCGCGCTGTCGCTCGTCGTGCTCGGCCGCGAGCAGACCCAGGTCGCGGTGCTCGCCGCCGACCCCGCGAGCGGCGCGACGCGCTCGCTGCTCGTCGACAAGGACCCCGCGTGGATCAACCTGACCGACGCGCCCCTCAGCTGGCTCGCCGACGGCAGCGGCTTCCTCTGGATGACCGAGGCCGGCGGCTCCTGGGGCCTCGATCGCCACGCCGCCGACGGCGCGGTAGCGGGTACGGTGGTGACGCCGGACGTCGGGCTACGGCGCGTCGTCGGCCTTGGGCCCGATGGCCGCGACGTCATCATCGAAGCCACCGACGATCCGCGCGAGCTGCACGTGCTGCGCGTCCCGCTCGCGGGCGGCGCACCTACCGCGCTCACCAGCGGCGGCGGTGTCCACCACGCGATCGCCGGCCACGGCAGCGTCGTCGTCACCTCGTTGAACCGGGCGGGTGGCCGGGTCGTCGCGGTGCTGCGCGCAGCGGGTACCCGCAGCGAGCTACCGTCGGTGGCCGAGCGGCCGCGCGCGCCGCCGGTGACCCGGCTCGAGCAGGTCCAGCTCGACGATCACATCCAGTACGCGGCGATCACCCGGCCCCACAGCTTCGATCCCAAGGTCCGCTATCCGGTGGTGCTCCGGATCGTCGCTGAGCCCGAGAGCAACGCCGTGCTCGACGCCCCGGATCTCTACCTCGCCGATCAGTGGTGGGCGGACGCCGGGTTCATCGTCGTGGTGACCGACGGCCGCGGCACGCCTGGCCGCGACCGAACCTGGCAGCACCGGATCTCGGGCGACGTGGTCACCTTGCCGCTCAATGACCAGCTCGGCGCGGTCAAGCTGCTCGGCGCACGGTCGCCCGAGCTCGATCGCAGCCGGGTCGGCGCGATCGGCGCCGGGATGGGTGGCTTCCTCGCCACGCTCGGCGTGTTGCTACACCCCGACGCGCTGGCGGCCGGCGTCGCGCGCTCGCCGTACACCGACTGGGAGCTGCTCGACGCCGCCTACGCCGAGCGCTACATGAGGTCGCCCGCCGGCAACGCAGAAGGCTACCGCCGGGCCAGCGCGGCGAGCTACGCCGAGCAGCTGAAGCGACCGCTGCTGCTCGTCGCCAGCGTCGCCGACGAGCGCGGCGAGTTCTCGCACAGCCTCGCATTGCTCGACGCGCTGTCGGCGGCCGGCAAGCACGCCGGGCTCGCGACCGTGCCGACCACGCCCGACCTGGCGTCCGAGCTCGCCACCACCAGGCTCGAGCTCGCATTCCTGCGCGACCACCTCGGCCCGCCGGTCCGCCCCTCGGCGATGCCGGTCGCGCGCAGCGAGGAGGAAGAGGAAGAAGAGGAGCGCGAGCGCGAGCGCGGCAAGGCGACGCCCGACAAGCAGCGCGAGGGCGACAGCGCCAAGCACTGACCCGTCCGCGCCGGCCGGCGGCGGTTGCGCGCCTACCAGAGCGCGCTGCGCGCCGGAGCTATGCGAGCGGCGCGAGCACGAAGACCGAGATGCTCCACACCAGGTGGGTCAGCAGCGGATCGGCGATCCTCCCGGTGACCATGCGCTGCGCCGCGAACACGCCGCCCAGGCCAGCCGCGGCCAGGACCAGCAGAGGCACCCCGCCCGCGAGCTGTGGCAGCACGTAGAGCGCGGCGGAGATCATCGCGATCGTCGCCCGCGACCACCCCGGCCTGCGGGCGTACACGACCTCGACCGCGATCCCGCGCCACACCAGCTCCTCACCGAGCACGACCAGCGCGGTCAAGCTGACCAGCGACCACCGGCTCGCGCCCAGGTCGACGCTCGCGTACAGCGCGCGCACCGCGTCGGCGAGCCCAGGGGCGACGACGGCCACGAGCCGGAACGCCGCGTGGGTCGCGGCGACCAGGGCGCCGCCGAGGGCGAGCGCGACCACGGCGGCGCGCGACGGGATCGCGAACAGCGGCCTGAGCCGCGGACCGAGCACCCAGGCAGACAGCGCCAGCGACAACGCGGCCACGACCGCTGTCGAGCGCCAGGGGTCGACGCGCTCTCGCAGCGCCAGCGCGAGCGCGAACCCGACGGTCGCGACCACCAGCACGCCGATCGCGCGCGCCGGAGCTGCGCGCGGCCCGGACAGCGCGGGGTCGGTCATGGCGACGCGAGCCGGGCGCGCATCGCCGCGGAAGGTAGCTCCGGGGCTGCCTCATCGGCCAGCGCACGGCGGATCGCCTCGTCGAACGACATCGCCTGACGCCCGAGCGTGTCCCACAGCGACTCGCCGGTCGGCTCGAGATCGTGGCGCACGCCCTCGACCAGCTCCTGGGCCATCGCGAGGCTGGTGCGGGTGACCAGCGCGATCCAGTAGCTCGATAGCCGGGGCGACAGGATCGGGATGCTGATCATCACCGGGCGCAGGCCCAGCGCCTTCGCGGTCCGGACCAGGATCTCGCGATGGGTGAGCCGTTCACGGCCGGGCAGCTCGTAGATCCGCGAGCGAGTCTCGGGGAGCGCGAGCGCGCTCACGATCCCGAACACGACATCCTCGATCGCGATCGGGAACGACGTGTTGCGCAGCCAGCGCGGCAGCACCATCGCAGGCAACCGGCGCGCGAGATCGCGAACCATGATCCAGCTCGCGCTCCCGGCGCCGATCACCATCGCGGCGCGCAGCTCGATCGTCGGGACCGCTCCCGCGCGCAGGATCTCGCCGGTGCGCTCCCGGCTGCGCAGGTGGCGCGACGCCCCGCGGGCGGGCATCACGCCGCCGAGGTACACGATGCGGCGCAGCCCGGCGTGCGCCGCTGCCTCCGCGAACGCCTCGGCGCCCGCGCGCTCGCGCTCGGGGTAGTCATCGCCGTGCTCGTCTGACTTGCGAGAGCCCATGGCATGAACCAGGAACACAGCGGCGTCACAGCCCGCGAGCGCCGGCGCGAGCGTTGCGGGGCGCAGGAGGTCGACGGTGACCCACTCGAGCTCCGGCGCGCGCACGCGCGCGGACGCCGCGTCCCGCGTGGCGCAGCGAACCTGATAGCCCGCCGCGCGCAGCGCGACGACCAGGTGCCGACCGACGAAGCCCGTCGCGCCGGTCAAGAGGATCGTCGCCATGCCGCACCCTGCCACGCCGGCGAGTGATCCGCTCGTCGCGATCGATTGGGGACGTTCCCGTCCGAGCATTCATCACAAGTCGCCGACGCGCGCGGTGGACCTGAGCGAGGAGTGGACGTGGTCGTGGTCTTGAGCGTGGACGGCGACGGCGACGGCGACGGCAACCCTGGCGTTGACCTGGGCGTCGCCCCCCGCGGACTCACATCACATGGCGTCGAGCTTCACGCCGACGGTGGCGTCGTCGCGTCTACGGTGTCGTCGCCGTCGCCGTCCACGCCCAGGCCAACGATCACGACCACGCCATTCGCCCGAGATCACCACCGTCTCGTCTACCCGCCTCGGCGTCGAGGACGATGTGATGAATACTCGGACGTTGCCGTCCCCTCTGGGCCGGCGGAGCCGTCCCATTCATCCCACCGCGCGTCGCGTCGCGCGATCGGGCTCGGATGGCTCGGATGGCTCCCGACCCATGCGACACGGCTTACTTCTGCGGCGTCAGCGTGACCTCGTGCTTGAGGTCGGCGCCGAGGTCGACGTCGAGCAGGTGGGTCACGTAGCCGCGGTGGCGAAGCTTGAGCACGTGCTTGCCCGGGTCCGCGGGGATCGACTCGTCGAGCGGCGTGTGGCCGAGCTTCTTGCCGTCGAGCAGCACGGTCGCGTCGCCCGGGTGGGTGACGATCCGGACCCGCACCCGGGGGGCCGGCGGCGGGGCAGCGTCGGGTGGCGGTGGTGGCGGCGGCGCCGCATCGGGCGGTGGCGCCAGGTGCGCGGCGACCGTCGGCGTCGGCGCGGGCGAGCCGGTCGCGGCCCCGGTCGGCCCGCGGGTCACGAGGTAGCCGGCCGCCACAAGCCCACCGACCACGGCGAACGCGCCGATCCAGCGCAGCGGCCGGGACCGCTTGCCGTGCGCCTGGACCAGCCCGGCGCCCACCATCGGCGAGCTCGCCGACGGAGCCGGCCGGGCCGCGGCAGGGGTCGTGGCCGGAGTGACAGCCGAGAACGCAACGCTGAACGCGGGATCGCGCAGGCCCTCGTCGGTCGGCAGCGCGCTGAACACGTTCGGGGGCGACGCCGACGCGGCGGCCAGCGCCTGCGAGCCCGCGGCGGAATCGACGCTGTGCACGATCAGCGCGTCCGCCACCTCGGTGGCCGCGCGCAGCTTGCGTGGCCGGGGTCCCGGGCTGACCGGCGGCTCGGGCTCACCGGCGGGCGCAGGGCTGGCCGCCGCGGCGCGCATCAGGGCGAGCAGCTCCTCGGGATCGCGCCGCACGGTGAGGTCGTGGTCCGACTCGGTCCACTCCATCGCCGGATCCGACATCCGCGACGGCGGCCTGGCGCTGGCGCCCGGCGCGGACGGCTCGAACAGCTGGCTCATCACCTCGATCACCGCGGCGTCGCCGAGCACGAAGCGCAGCTGGTGGCCGAGCGCCTCGATCGCGCGGCGCATCGCGTCGGCGTCGGCGAACCGCTCGCGGGGATCGACCTGCAGCGCCTTCAACACGATGCGCTCGAGCTCGGGCGGGTAGTCGCCGACCAGGCGCGACGGCCGCACGACCTTGCCCGCCTTGATCCGCTGCATCGTCGCCAGATCCGAGGAGTCGCGAAACGCGCGCTGCAGCGTGGTGAGCTCGTAGAGCAGGATGCCGAGCGCGAACACGTCGGTGCGGGCATCGACGTCGCGACCCGCGACCTGCTCGGGCGACAGGTAGCCGACCTTGCCCTTGACGAACCCGGTCTGGGTCTTGGTCTTGCGGTCCGCGGCCATCGCGATGCCGAAGTCGATCAGCTTGATCGCGCCGTCGTAGCCGATCATCACGTTCGACGGCGTGACGTCGCGGTGCACGATCCCGAGCAGGTTGCCCGACGGGTCCTTGCGGGTGTGGGTGTAGTGCAGCGCGTTCGCGATCGCGGACACCACGGTCAGCGAGAAGTCGAGCGGCAGCGCCGCGCCATACTCGTTGGCGCGCTCCCACACGTCGTGCGCGCTGTAACCCTCGACGTAGTCGAGCACGATGTAGTGCCTGCCGTCGTCGTCGCGCCCGACCTCGAACACGCTGGCGATGTGCTGGTGGTGGAGCAGGCCGAGCAGGCGCGCTTCGTCGAGGAACATCGCGATCGCCGGCGCGAGGTCCTCGCTGACCGGCAGCTCGAGCGTCTTGACCACGACCTTGCGCTCGAACCCGCCCAGGCCCGTGGTACGGCCCAGGAAGATCCGCCCCATGCCGCCGACGGCGAGCGCCGTGATCAGATCGTAGCGACCGATGCGCGTCGGGGTCCTCGCCACTGGGCCCGTAGCTTATCGGCTTGTCGCCGCGATGGGTACCCGATCGGGCGCTCTACTCGACGCCGCGCGGCGACAGCGCAGGGGAGCAAGCCAGGATACCATCGACGATCGCGAGCGCCGTCGCGGTCAGATCGGCGAACGCGTCCGGGCCGACCACGTCGCGCGCCGCCGGATAGATGATCACGAGCGCGTCGAGCAGCTCGACGACCAGGTCGCGCCGGCCCGCGCGAACCAGCGTCGCGCCGAGCCCGGCGGCGACGAGCTCGCCGACCGCGAGCGGATCGCCGTAGACCCGCCATTGCTCCGGCAACAGCACGTCGAGCGAGCCCGCGCCGAGGCTCCTGGGCAGCTCGGCCGGGTACGAGCTCGGCATCCCCAGCCCGCTGCGCGCGAGCTTGGCGATCGAGGTCGTCCGATCGAACAGGTCATCGGCGAGCAGCTCGTCGCCGCGTCCGCCGCGCTTGAACAGGACGTGGGGAAACACGCGATCGACCTCGCACACCACGACGCTGACCGTCCCGCCGATCCGGAACGGCGGCTCGACCGGCAGCCACGCCCACTCGCCGCGACGCTCGCGCAGGGTCTCCAGATCGAACGCCGTGACGTCGAGGTCGTGCTTGCCGCGCGACAGCGAGCCATGCACCACGCGGGTCTCGAACCCGCCCTCGGCGAGCGCCCACAGCGCGCTGCGCTGCAGCGTGTCGGGCAGGTGGGTCAGCCCGCCGACCGGCACCAGACCGGCAGCATCCGCGGCGGCTTCCTGATGGCGCCGCCGCAGTGGCCCACGGCTGGCGAGAAACGCCGCCGCAGCGGCGATCCCGCCCATCAGTGCCCAGTCCGGCATGCCGACACCGTAGCCTGAAACCTTGGCATGGGTTCCGTGTGCCCCGAGGTGATTCAACCAGTTGACGCGCGTTCCCGCCGCGCAACGCAGACCCGCGCGCGACCCAGATCACAGCGCGCCAAGCCAGGTCGGGGAAGCTATGGCCTTTCAAGATATTGCGCTGCCGTTACGATCGGCCGCGCCGTGGTCACTCGGTGACTCGTCATATTCGTTCTGATACCGTCGGAGCCGTGAGAATCCTCGCCTGCCTGACGATCGTCCCGCTGATCGCTGCATGTGGTCGACTCGGATTCAACGACACGGCGGTCACCGACGCCGCCGGGCCCGCGGACGCCCCTCTGGCGGATCGCCTGGCCTGCGGAAAGCCCGCACAGTTCACGGTGCCCGCGACCACCGCCCGGATCGCCGCGACGCGGACGGCGAAGGGCTACGCGATGTTCGCGGTCGACGACACCGGCGCGCTGCACGGGCAGGCCTACGACTTCTCCGGAGGCACGCTGGCGGCGCACGGCGCCGGGGGCTCGCTGGCGATCAACGCGACCGGCCCGCTCGGCGTCGCCGCGGTCGGCAACGGCGTGATGCTCGTGGTGCCGACGGGCAGGCCCGCCGCCACCGGCACGCAGCTGCTCGCGCTCGACGCGCTGCTCGCCCCCACCGGCAACGCCGCGCCGACCGCGGGCTGGTACGGCGGGCCCGGCGCGCTGGCGGTGTCGAGCCTCGGCGCGATCGCCGCGCTGGGCACGCTCGATAACCGCGAGGTCGACGTCAAGCTCGTCTCGCCGCTCGGCGCCGATCTCGGTGCGTTCCACCCTGCCGTCGACAAGGCCGACCTCGCGACGCAGCCGACCATCGTGTCGAGCGGCGGCGGCTACCTGGTCGCGTGGAGCGCGAACGCGGCGTCGCCCAACGAGGTCCGCGCCGAGGTGCTCGACGCCCAGCTCGGGATCGTCCAGCAGCCCGTGACGATCAGCCAGCCCCTCGGCGACGCGTTCCTGCCTCGGGTCGCGTACGCCGCGGCCCAGAACACCTACCTGTTCGCGTGGACCCAGAAGATCGGCGGCAACGACGTGATCGGCCTGAGCCTCCGCGATGGCAAGCTCGCGACGCTCCCCGGCGACGCGGCGAACTTCACCCCGCCCGGCGGCTCGCCCTCGGTCGTCGCCGGCGACGCCGACTTTCTGGTGGTGTGGCAAGACGACGCGCTCGCGTCGCGGCTCGGCGCAGCGCGGATCACCGCCAACGGCGAGATCACGTCGCTGATCATCAAGGGCAGCGGCGGCAAGGCGGTGAGCTGGGACCTCGTGGTGCGCAACGGCCAGCCCGCGCTGGTGTGGCTCGAGGCCGGAGCGACCGTCAACACGGTCAACGTCTGGATCGATCCGCTGTGCGGCTGACGCGAGCCGACGCTCAACCCGGCTTGTCGCGCTCGAAGCGGAACACGGCGCCGGTGACCCGCGGGATCGCCTGACCGGCGTCCTCCCAACCGTAGGTGTAGCTGCCGATGTGCCCGAGCCGGATCGTCGTGTCGACGACGATCTTGTGGCCGGCCTGGCGCGCACGCTCGCAGAACGCGTAGTCCTCACCCAGGTACCAGTAGTGGCCGTCATCGGCGATCACCATCGGCAGGAAGTACGGCACGCTCGGCGCGCCGAACCGCGTGTTGCACACCGGCAGCGAGAACGTGCGCTGGATGTCCTCGTAGACCATGCGCTGGGTACACAGGAACCCTGCACCGACGTAGCGCACGTCGTACAGGCCGCCGCCCTCGCCGACCTTGAGCTCCTCGGTGCCCGGCTCGAGGTGGACCGCGAGATCCTGGATGCCCTTCTTGGCGTAGACCCCGGCGACGATCGGCAGCTCGTAGGCCAGCAGGCGGGTCACGTCGTCGGCGTCGAACCGGATGTCCGAGTCGATCCAGATCAGGTCGTCGAACCCGTCGCGCAGGGCGGCGGTCGCGGCCTCGCACCGCGTGCGATCGACCGCGGCGGTCGACGGGTAGCGCCGGACCTCGTGGCCGCGGCGCTCGAGCTCGCGCAGCCCGCGCTCGCACCCCGGCTCGACGTGGGTGAGGTACGGGACCAAGACGACGGTGCGGCGCGCCGCGGGCATCAGCTACAGAAGCAGGTCGACGCGCCGCCCTGCGGAGTGATCTCGAACACCCCCGCGAGCGCGGCCGTCGAGCTGCCGCACGTGTTGCCCGTCACCTGGTAGATGATCGTGTCGCTGACCGTGCACGCCGAGTCGGTGCGCGGCCGGATCTGCTGGGTCGCCGACGCGCCGGGCTCGAGCACGCCGCCCGAGAAGCCGGCGAACGCGAACCCGCTCGCGACCGCCCCGCCCACGGTGATCGGCGCGGTGCCGGTGTTGCGCAGGAACACCGCGAGCGGCGCCGGGCACGTCCCGGTGGGCGACTGGAGGAGCAGCGTGATCGGCGCCCCACCGGCGTCGGTGAACGCGAGGTTCGGCCCGAGCACCTTGGCGCTGAGCGCGACGGTGCGCGTGGGCGTGGGCTCGTTGGTCGTGAGCGTCAGCGTGCCGGACTTGGTGGTCCCGCCGCGATCGGTGCCGATCACGGCCGCCGGCGGGCGGACCGCGAGCGAGCCCTGCGCGCCTGCCGCGATCCGCAGCGGCAGCGTGGTGGTCACCGCGAAGCCGCCATCGGCGATCGCCTCGGTGATCACCAGCTCGGAGCCCCCGGTGTTCGCGATCACCAGGTCGGCGGTCGGCGGCATCGCCACCCCGCACTCGGCGGTCGCGCTGAGCGGCGCCGACGGCAACCCGGCCACCGGCCCGGTGAAGGCATCCGCGAGGTGACCGGCCTGATCGTTGCTGCCGCAGGCGGCGAGCCCGAGGCCCGCCAACGTGGACCACAGCGCGGCAGACAGCGTGGGTGTTCGTCCCATTTTGCTCACCATATCACGCTCCATGCAGCCGCGAACCGCGTCGCGTAGGCTGTCGCGGTGCCGCTCGCCAGCCTCGTCATCCCGACCCGCAACCGGGCGCGCTTCCTGGCCCGCACGCTCGCGGCGCTGCACGGCCAGCGCGAGCGCGGCTTCGAGGTCGTGATCGCCGACGACGGCAGCGACGACGACACCCGTGACGTCGCGCTGGGGTTCCGCGCCGAGCTCGAGCTGCGCTACATCCGACGGGCCCCGGTCGGGATCGCGGCCGCGCGCAACGCGGCGATCCGGGCAGCGCGCGGCGAGGTCCTGATCCTGTGCGACGACGATCGCGTCGCCGATCCCGGCTACGTCGCCGATCACCTCGCCGCGCACGCCGCCGGCCCACCGTGCGTCGCGGTCGGGCGTCAGCGCGGGCTGTTCGCCGCGTGGACGCGCGACGCGGCCTACACCGCCGCCGACGTGGTGTCGCTGCTCGGCCGGCACCCGGAGGTGCTGCCACGGCTCGCCGAGCCCGAGGCCGAGCTGGTCACCGCCGCGATGCTGCGCGACGACCTCGCCGGCACGCTCGCCGGGTTCGAGCTCGACGAGCCGTGGTGGGAGGGCCACGCCGGTCCGGTGATGGCGCGCTGGGGCACAGCGCTCGACGGCTTCGCGTTCCCGTGGACGCTCGGGGTCAGCGGCAACGTCTCGGTCGGGCGCGCGCTGGCCGAGCAGGTCGGGCTGTTCGACGAGCGGTTCGTCGGCTGGGGGCTCGAGGACACCGACTTTCACTACCGGCTGCACGCGGCCGGCGCGCGCACGCAGGTCCTGGCCGGCGGGCTCAACTATCACCAGGTCCACCGGCGCGGCCCCGAGCGCGCCTGGGAGTGGACCCGCAACGCCATCACCATGCTCGACAAGCACCCCAGGCTCGAGGTCTGGCTCTACCTCGCGGTGTGCCGCCGCCGGCTCACGCTGGCCGACGCGAACCAGCTCGCGCTCGACCACGCCGCCGCCGGCAGCGCCGGGCTGCGCCTCGCCGCCGAGCTGGTGCGAGCCGGCCGAGAACAGCTGCGCCTCGCGGTCGCCGCGGCCCCGTGACCGGTCCGGCGTGGTAGACGCTGGCCGTGGCGCGCGAGATCACCCATCGCTACCTCGACCCCCTGGCGCAGGTCTGGCTCGACGCGGCGCGCCGGATCGGCCTCCAGGTGGTGCGCACCCCCGACGCCTACGCAGCGACCGACGGCGCCGGCACGCTCGCGATCGGCAGCGACGCCACGCTCGATCCCGACGATAGCCTGGCCCAGCTGATCTTCCACGAGCTGTGCCACTCGCTGATCGAGGGCGAGCAGGCGTTCGCGCGGCCGGACTGGGGCATGGACAACACCGGCCCCGACCATGACTGGCGTGAGCACGCCTGCCTGCGCCTGCAGTGGGTGCTCGCCGGTCGCCACGGCCTTGGCCGCGTGTTCGCGCCGACCACCGACTTCCGCGCGTTCTGGGACCGCCTCGCCGGCGACGTGCTCGCCGATCGCGCGGATCCCAGCGTGCAAGCGGCGATCGCCGGCCTGCGCCGGGTCGACCACCCGCCATGGGCTCCCGGCCTGTCGCTCGCGCTCGCCGCGTCGGCGCAGATCGCGCACGCCGCCGCCCCCTTCGCAGCCCCGCGCAACCCCGCGCAGGGCGAGCGCTCGCTGTGGCAGGCCGTCGAGCCGCTGCCGGCGCCGCACCCGACCGGGCTGCCCGCGCGGTCGAGCGACGCCGACGCCGCGAGCTGCGGCGACTGCGCGTGGCGCGCCGGCACGCGCTGCCGCCAGGCCGGCGCACGGGTGACTCCGGCTTGGCCCGCCTGCGAGCGCTTCGAGCGCACGCTCGACTGCCAGACCTGCGGAGCGTGCTGCCGCGCGGCGTACCACTCGGTCGAGGTCTCGCGGCGCGATCCGGTGGTCAAGGCGCAGCCCGCGATGATCGTCGATCGCGAGAGCTACCTCGAGCTCCGCCGGTCCGGCGATCGCTGCGCCGCGCTCGCGGGCGGCGAGGTCGAGCACGGCACCACCACGCGCTACCACTGCACGATCTACGACGACCGGCCGCGGACCTGCCGCGACTTCACGCTCGGCTCGGCGCACTGCTTGACCGCGCGCCGCCGCGTCGGCCTGTCGCTCTAGCCCGGGATTCCGCTATGACTCATGATTCGTCACAACTCCTCGACAGGCGGGCCTTGATCGTGATCGTGATCGATCGGCGTTGACGTTGAGGTGATCGGGCCCGTGACCGTGGCCGTGCACTTGAACGTGAACCCCACCCTGATCGTGATCCGACCCGCTGACCCACTGCGGTGCCCGCTCGTCGACGATAGCGATCACGGCCACGATCACGGTGTCGATCACGATCACGCCACGTCGACGATCTCGAACTGCACCCGACTTATGATGAATGGTCAGTCCCCAATGCCCCCTATGGATCCACCAGGGGCCGCGCCTTGCCGCGCAGGAAGCGCAGGTACACCACCGCGCCGAGCGCCGTCATCCCGAGGCCGAGCGCGCTCGGGCCGGGCGCGGTCCACACCGTGTTGACCAGCAAGAGGATCGCTAGCGCCACGTACACCACCGGCACGACGGGGAACCCCGGCACGCGGAATGGTCGCACCCGCTCGGGCTCTCGCCGGCGCAGCGCCAGCACCGAGCCGGCGTTGAGCGCGTAGAACAGCCACGACGCGAACATCACGGCATCGGTCAGCTGGTCGAAGCTGCCGGACAGCGCGAGCACGCACGACAGCCCGCCCTGCACGATCACCGCCACCGTCGGGACGTGGCCGCTGGCCGACAGCCGCGCGAGCGCAGCGGGAGCCAGGCCATCCCGGGCGACCGCATACGGTACGCGCGCGCCGGTCAGCATCGAGCCGTTCATCGCCGACAGCGCCGAGATCGTCATCGCGACCGCGAGCAGCGCCTGCACCGGGCCGCCGAGGAACTGCGCCGCGACCTTGGCGGCCACCGGCGCGGCCTCCTGGTAGGCGTCGGACCGCGACGTCACGATCTCGGCGAACGGTAGCGCATGGAAGTAACCGAGGTTGACCAGCGCGTAGATCGCCAGCACCGCGAGCGAGCCGATCACCGTCGCGCGCGGCAGGTTCTTCACCGGATCGCGGATCTCGCTCCCCGCCATCGGCAGGTTGTTCCAGCCGTCGTAGGCCCACAGCGCAGCGAGCACCATCGCGCCGAACGCACTCCAGCCCGGGAACGCGCCGCCGCCCCCGCCCAGGTTCCCCCAGCTGCCGTGCGGCGTGGCGAGCGCGCCGGCGGCGAGGCCGAGGATCATCACCACCTTCATCGCGGTCAGCACGGTCTGCAGCTGGCCGCCCGCGCGCACGTTGAGGCAGTTGATCGCGGTGAACACGACGGTGAGCCCGATCGCGATCAGCTTGACGGTGCTGTCATCGTGGTAGCCGAGCGCGGTGCCAAGGAACGTGGCGCTGCCGACGGCGTAGGCCGCGATCGAGGCCGGCGTCGCGATCCAGAACCGGTTCCACGCGTAGAGGTAGCCCATGAACGGGCCGTAGCCGCGGCGCAGGTAGATGTACTCGCCACCGGCCGACGGGAACATGCCACCCAGCTCGGCGTAGGTCATCGCGCCGAACAGCGACAACAGGCCGGCTGCCGCCCACGCCGCGAGCACCCACCCCGGCGAGCCGCCGAGCTGCGACATCACGGCGGACTTGAGGAACACGCCGGTGCCGATGATCGTTCCGACGACGATCGACGCCGACGCCCACGGGCCCAGGCCGCGGCGCAGCGCGCGGTCCTCGATGCGCTCGGTCATCGCGGGATCACGGTGGCGGTGAGCGGGTCGCGCACGCCCCGGTTGTACCGTGTAGGCTTGCCCGCGTGCAGGTCCACCTGATCGACGGAACGTACGAGCTGTTTCGTCAGTGGTTCGGCGCGCCCCCCGCCCAGGTCGGCGGTCGCGAGGTCGGCGCGGTCCGCAGCATGATCCGCAGCTTCGCCATGCTGCTCGGCAAGCAGCCCCCGCCGCGGTCCGACGGCGAGCCCGACCGGCTGCCGATGACCCACGTCGGCGTGGCGTTCGATCACGTCATCGAGTCGTTCCGCAACGACCTGTACGACGGCTACAAGACCGGCGACGGCCTGCCCGACGGCCTGGTCGGCCAGTTCGAGCTCGCCGAGCGCGCGGCCGCCGCCCTGGGCATGACGGTGTGGCCGATGGTCGAGTTCGAGGCCGACGACGCG
>Ga0302299_10001213_pt1 | contig 15402 bp, 12 predicted proteins | sample III_Fen_N3_4_FD_198795 | JGI IMG/M metagenome (GOLD analysis project Ga0302299, IMG submission 198795) | Peat permafrost microbial communities from Stordalen Mire near Abisko, Sweden - III_Fen_N3_4 | ecosystem: Environmental > Terrestrial > Soil > Wetlands > Permafrost | place: Sweden: Abisko... | reverse complement strand
ACCGCGCCTCGGCCATGGCGAAGCGGGTGGTCGCCCGGTGGTAGATCCAGCCGAAGACCTCGGTGGTCCGGAGGGCCTCGAGGAGCCGTTCCTCGGCCAGGTCGTGCTGCCCCACGAGCGACGCCAGCTTCCCGCAGTACGCGGCGATCGGTCCCTGGCTCCCCGCCCCGTTGTAGGCGACCTCGGCACTCAGCGGTTCGAGGAGCGGCAGCAGGGCCTGGGCGGCATCGAGGTGCTGGAGCTCGATCGCCAAGATGGCGCACGCGACGAGGCCCGTGCTCCGCAACGTGTCGTTGGGGATCGCCGAGAACCCCGTGGCCAGGCTCTCCTCCAGGATGGCGCGCGCCTCGCTCTCCCGGCCGACGGTGCAGCACAGGATCCCGTACGCGAGCCGGGGCGTGATGAGCCCCGGGCTGTCGAGCGTGGCCTGCTCGATCAACGGGAAGAGCTCGATGTGGCGACCGGCGAACGTGGCGATGGCGAAGTACTGGGTGGCGAAGACCGGGAACGCGTCCGGCTCCGAGACCGCCATCCCGGCATCCAACGTGGCGGTGGCCAGCGCCTCGGCCTCGACGAGCCGGGACTGCATCGTGGCGTGGAAGGTGTCGACCACGCCGAGCAGCCACCGCATGCGCGGCGTCCCGTAGCGCTTGGCCGTGGCCCGGAGCCGGGCCAGGCTGCGAGCCACCGTCGGTTGGTCGGCTCGGACGACCGCGGTGGTGTGCGACAGGTAGTGCGCCCGGAACAGCAGCATCGGGTCGCCCGAGACCTCGGCCGCATCGATGGCCCGCCGGGCGAGCTCGGCCCGCTCGAGCGAGTGCGTCGGCCCCGTCAGCGCGTTGACCGCCGCCACCGCGACCCGCACGTAGAGCGCCGGATCGTCGATGGTCTCGGCGATCTGGAGCGCCTCCCGCGCCAGCATGATCCGTCGATCGGTCTCACCCGCGTACGTGAGGCTCTGAGCGAGGAGGGCGCCGAGCTCGGCACACGTCGCCCGGTCGGTCCGGTCCGCGGTCGCAAAAGCCGCTTCGACCATCGCCCGCTGCTCGGACATCCCCCCATCCACGCGAGCGGTACCCCGATCTGTGGCCAGCGCGGCCCGAGCCAGGACGGCGGGCGCCCGACCGCGTTGCGCCAGCGCCGCTCCGGCTTCGAGGGTGGCGAAGGCGTCGGCATCGCCCGCCCGCTCCTGCGCCTCGCCGAGCCGCACCAGCAGGTCGGCCCGCTCGTCGTCGGGACGGGCCCGACTCTCGGCCAGATCGAGCGCGGCTCGATAGTGCTGGATCGCCTCCTGCGAGGCCAGATCGTCGAACGCGGCGTCGCCGGCGACCGTGTACCAGTGCTGGGCCTCGTCGGGCAGGCCACCGAGCGCGCAGTGGCGCGCCAACGAGACCAGCCCGCTCGCACCGGTGGCATTGCGCCGGCCGGTGAGCGCCTGGGCAGCGCGGGCATGGAGCCGGGTGCGACGACCGCCACCGAGGTCCGTGTAGAGCGCGTTGGCCACCAGCGCATGCACGAACCGAACCGTCCGGGCCGGCGTCTCGAGCTCCGTCAACAGACCGCCGCGGACAGCGTCGTCGAGCGAAGCCACGACCACCGCTTCCCCCACGTCGACCAGTTCGACGAGCACGGACTCGTCGAACTCCTGGCCCAGGACCGCGGCGGCCATCAAGACGTCGGTGGCGTCGGGACCCAGCGCGTCGACGCGACTCCACACCAGGTCCCGGAGCGTCCGGGGGATGGCCCCACGCGTCGGCGCCGCCGGCTCCGCGCTCTCGTCCCAGTGACGAAGCAGCTGCGTCGCGTAGAGCGGGTGGCCGGCCGTCTCCCGGGAGAGGCGCGCGGCGAGGTCGGTCGGATCCGGAGCGGGATCGTCGACCGTGAGCGACCGCGGACGGCCCTCACGGACGAGCTCGGCCAGCGCGGCTTCCTCCAGACCGACCAGGTCGAGGCGGAGCGCACCGGCCCGCTCCACCTCTGCGAGCGCCAGGCGGAGCCCTTCGGTGTCGGACTCGACGGTGTCCCGGCAGCTCAGCACGGCAAGGAGCGGGACATCGGCGAGGGCGTTGGCCAGGTGCCGGAGGAGCTGGAGCGCCGTCGGCTCGGCCCAGTGCAGATCGTCCAGCAGGACCACCAGCGGTTGCCGCGCCGCCAGCCGACGGAGGAGGTCGGCGACGGCTTCGAACAGCAGATACCGCTCCGTTGCGTGATCCGTGTCGGTCGGTGCCGGCGCGTCGACGCGGTACCCCAGCTGCGGAGCGATCCTCAGCACCTCCCCGCCGCAGGCCGCGACGTGGGCGTGGAGCACATCGAGTGGGGCGCACTCGACGTAGGTGCCGATGATCGTCCGGAACGGCTGGAGCGGCACGGCCACCTCGTCGCACCGGCCGTAGACCACGGGGGCGAGCTGCTGATCGGTCAACCGTCGAGCAAACAGGGCGAGCAGCGACGTCTTGCCGATGCCCGGCTCCCCGCTCACGATCACCGACCGGAGGCCACCCTCGGCGGAGCGTCGCTGCTCGACCTCCAGGACCTCCAGCTCGCGTGAGCGCCCGACGAACACCGCCTCGCGAGCGAGCACACCGTCGAGTGGCACCTCGAAGGCCACCTCTCGGTGGGAGTCGGCGACGGTGGTCGGGTCTGGCCCGTCCTCCCGCTCGAGACCGTTCCAGCCGGTCGCGATCCGACGCTCGATCTCCACCAACTCGGCCGACGGTTCGGTCCCGACCTCCTCGGCGAGAAACGTTCGGTAGGCCTGGAAGGCGCGGAACGCCTCCGCCTGCCGCCCCGAACCAGCGAGCGCTCGCATCAGCAGGCCACGCGATCGGTCGCGGTAGGGATGAGCCGCCACCTGGCGTTCGAGTCCGGCGACCGCCTCCGCGCTCCGGCCTCGTGACAGGAGCGCCGCGCTCAGGTCGTCGGACGCCGCAGCGTGGATCTCGGTGAGCCGAGCGATCTCACCGCTGGCCCACGGCTCGCCCCGGAACTCCTCCAAGGGCGGGCCCATCCAACCGGCGAGGGCCCGGTCGAGCACCTCGATGGGATCGGCGGCACCGGGCGCCTCCGCTATGGCCCGGCAGCAGAGCTGGGCGTCGACCTCGGCCCGGAGCCGGTACCCGGTGCTCGTCGTCTCGATCGTCGCTACGCCGACCGCCGCCCGGAGCCTGGACACCAAGGTCCGAAGCGCGCCCGGGGAAACGTCGAGCACGTCGGCCAGCCATTCGACGCGCAACGACCGCGGAGCATGGATGGCCAACACCGCCAGGAGGCGGCGCTGGCTCGTGCTCGGCAGAGCCACCGAGGCGCCATCCGGCGCGATCCCGTCGACCGAGCCCAGGATCCGCACCGATCGGACTCCGGCACCTCGATCGTCCACTCCGGACATACTGCCACGGCCCGCGATCGCTCACGCCGCAGCTCGTCGGTCGGCTGACCCTGGACCAGAGCTCCCCGCGCGCGCTGAGGTGATGAGCGGGTCGGCTCCGCGGGGCTCCCTGCGTGGACTGAAGCGGAGGCGCGCGTGATGCACGGATCCCGTCCAGTGAACCGGCCGACTCACCCCCGGCGGCGTCAGGCGGAGGGCTACGCTCCCGCCGTGACGCACGACGCGGTGGCGGGGGCAGGCATCGTCGACCTCGACCTCGACGGCTATCTCACCAACGGGACCGGCGAGTTGCACCGCTGCGCGGCCACGGCATGGTGCGCGCGGGCGATCGACGCCAACGGTGCTCCGCTGCCGATCGTGCTGGCCCACGACGACGTCCGCGAGGTCCTGCGCGACCGCCGGCTCTCGCCGCGCTCCTTCACGGCCGACATGCTGGCCGCCGGGGTGTCCGAGCGCGCCGCACGTCAGCTCACCCCGCTCTTCCGGCGTCATGGCGACGAGCACCGGGCGTTCCGGAGCCTGCTGGCCGCCGCCTTCACGCCCCGCAACGTCGAGAAGATCCGGCCCGTGGCCGCAGCCATCGCGGCGCGCCTGGTCGACACGATCGCGGCGCAGGGCGGCGAGTGCGAGGCGGTGGCCGAGCTGTGCGCGCCCCTGCCGCCGGAGGTCTTCGCGACCTTGTTCGGACTGCCGGCGTCGGACCGCGACCGGCTCGCCGCGTGGGGCAACGCGGTGATCGCCGCGTTCTCGACGCCGCTGACCCCTGCCGAGCTCGCCTCGGTCGAGGCCGCCTGCGCCGAGATGCGCGACTGGGGCCTCGACCTCATCGCCGACCGCCGCGCACATCCCACCGACGACCTGGTCACCCGCCTCACCGAGGCCGAGGTCGACGGCGCGCGCCTCGGCGACGACGACATCGTCGACGTCATCACCGGCTTCGTGTTCGCCGGTTCCGAGACGACCCGCCGCCAGCTCACCGCGCTGATCGTCCTGTTCTCCGAGCACCCCGACGAGTGGGAGCGGGTCGCCGCCGACCACTCGCTGATCCCCGGCGCGGTCGAGGAGGTGCTGCGACTGCGGTCGATCGTGCCCGCCATGACGCGGGAGGTCGTCGACCCCTTCGAGCACCGCGGGCTCGACCTCGCCCCCGGCAGCCGCCTGGTCGCGTCGTTCCTCACCGCCAACGTCGACCCGGCGACCTACGAGCGCCCCGACGCCTTCTGGATCGAGCGACCCAACGCCGACAGCCACGTGACGTTCGGCTGGGGCCCGCACCTGTGCATGGGCGCGCCCCTCGCCCGGCTCGAGCTGCAGGAGGCGCTGCGGGCCATGGTCGCCCGCTTCGGCCCGCCCGTGCTCCCCGACGGCCCGGAGGCTCCCGGCGAGCTCGGCATCGTGGCGCCCGACGCCCTCCGGGTGCGCTTCCCCGTCCGGACGTAGCGCGCGGGCCGCCGCCTCCGCCGGCGGTCAGGCGAAGATCGCGGCGATGCGGTCGATGAGGGCCTGCTCCTCGGGGCTGGTCCCCTTGGCCGCCTCGGCGATGGCCCGGGCGATGTCCGCGAACCACGAGCGCACACCGGCGGCCTCGTCGTCGGGCAGCTTGCCGAGCGCGGCAGCAGCTGCCGGAAGGTCGGCGACGAGGGTGTCGACCATGGCCGGGAGGGTGCTCGCCTTGTGGTCCTTGACGTCGTGGCGGGCCTCCTTGCTCTTGGCCGCCTCCACGATCTCCCCGATGAGGGTGTTCGCGGCGCCGTGGTCGGTGGGCGCCGCGATGGCCCGCGCCGAGGCCGTCGACTCCTTGATCATCGAGATCGGGCCGTGGGGGCCGACGGCCGTCATCGCCATCGCGATGAGCAGCGGCGCCTCGCTCACGGCCTGCCACTCGTCATCGGTGAAGACACTCTTGTCGGACACGCGGTCGCTCCCTGGTCGTGGTAGCCGCGATCCTACCGGTGCCCACTGGCGCTCCTCACCAGGCCGTGGGCGCCCACCGACACGACCCGACAGCCGCGGGCGGGCAGGATGGGACCATGGTTCGCCTTCGCCAGATCGCCCTTGCCACCCGCGACCTCGCGGGCGGTGAGGCGGCCCTCACCGCGGCGCTCGGGGTGGAGCTGTGCCACCGGGATCCGAACGTGGTCGTCTTCGGGCTCGAGAACGCCCTGTTTCCCGTCGGCGACCAGTTCCTCGAGATCGTGTCGCCACGTCAGGACGGCACGACCGCCGGCCGGCTGCTCGACAAGCGTGGCGGCGACGCCGGCTACATGGTCCTGTTCCAGGTCGACGACCTCGAGCCCGTCGAGGCGCGCCTCGCGGAGCACGGCATCCGGGTCGTGTTCGACGCGCACACCGACGAGATCCGCGGGCTCCACCTGCATCCCAAGGACGTGCCCGGGGCGATCGTGTCACTCGATGCCCCGCGCGAGGCCGCCGAGTGGCCCTGGGCCGGGCCCCGCTGGCGCGACCACGTCGTCACCGACCGGGTCTCGTCGATCAACGCGATGACGGTGTCGGTCGAGGATCCCCAGGCGGTCTGTCGGATCTGGGCAGGCGCGCTCGGGGTCGCGCCGACCGGCGACGTCATCGAGCTCCAGGACGCAACGGTCCGATTCCGTCCGATCGGATCCGATGGCCGACGCGGCATCACCCACATCGGGTTCACGACGCCCCGCGCGGAGCTGCGCGGAACGACGCACGACGTCCTGGGCGTCACGCTCGAGATGACCTGAGGCCCCGTCGTCCGTTCGCCGGACGCACGACGTTCGACGGCAGTAGCCTCTGCCGATGCCGGAGCGGGGCTTGGGACCGGACGAACGCGCCCGGGTCGGTGAATCCCTGGTCGGCGAACGCCGACTGGTGACCATCCTGTTCTGCGATCTCGTCGGCTCGACGACCATGTCCCAGCGTCTCGACCCCGAGGACTACGCCGAGCTCGTCCTGGCGTACCAGGAGCGGGGACGCGACGTCATCGAGCGGCATGGCGGCATCGTCGCCAACTACCAGGGCGACGGCCTCGTCGCCCAGTTCGGCTACCCGGAAGCGCACGAGAACGATGCCGAGCGGGCCGTGCTCTCGGGGCTCCAGATCGTCGAGGTGGTCGACGAGCTGAACCGCTCGAGGGGCGAGGCGCTCGGCGAGACGATCCAGTGTCGCGTCGGCGCCCACGCCAGCGTGAGCGTGGTGGGCCGGATGGGCACCGACCGCTCCGACATGTCCATCTTCGGCGACACCGCCAACATCGCGTCGAGGGTGGAGGGGGTGGCGGCTCCCGGACAGGTCGTGGTCACGCGCCCCGTGCTCGACCTGCTCCGCGGGGAGTACGAGTCGGGCGACCACCGGCAGGTCGAGCTGAAGGGTGTTCCCGCGCCGGTCGAGGTCGCCCGCATCCTGGGGCCGGCCACGACCGTCTCCACGGCCGCGCCGAAGCTCTACGTCGGACGGTCGGACCTGCTCGAGGAGATCCGGCGCGCCTGGGCGCAGGTGGAGGCCGGGACGGGCGTTGCCATCACGATCTCGGCGCCGGCAGGTATCGGGAAGTCAGCCCTGGTGCGTGCGTTCCTCGACTCGGCCGGTTCGCCGGTGACGCTCCTGGCCCGGGGGCGCTCGCTGAACGAGGCCGAGTCCTTCGGGGTCCTCCAGCAGCTGGCAACGGGCTGTCGGGACCACACGGACCGTGGCATCGCCTCGGCGGCGCGCCACGCGCTCGACGAGGTCGCCCGACCGGGCGACGCGGGCACGACCGCACAGACCCGTTGGCAACGGGCCTTCGATGCCGGCCTCGACTTCCTTCGAGCCGTCGCCGCCTCCCCGACCGTGGTCGTCGTCGAGGACCTCCACTGGACCGACGCGTCCACCCTCCAGCTGTTGGAGCGCTTCACCACGACCATCGCCGGGCACCCGGCTCTGCTGCTGGCGACGACCCGGTCGGAGACGCCACTCGGCGACTCGAACCTGCTGGAGCTGGCGCCGCTCGACGACGACGCGCTGCGGGCCCTCGTGGAGGCGGCCGGCGAGGGGGATCTCGCGGACCCGATCGTGGCCGACATCGTCCGCCGGGCACAGGGCGTCCCGTTGTTCGCGGTCGAGCTCGCCCAGGGCGCCCGCGTGAACCAGACGGTCGCCCTGCCCGAGTCGCTCCAGGCGTCGCTGCTCGCACGCCTCGCCCCCCGACCCCATCTCACCCGGGTCGCCCAGGCCGCCAGCGTCCTCGGCGACCAGGTCGACGTTCCCCTGTTGGCGACGCTGCTCGGATCCGATCGCGAGGAGCTCGACGGGCAGGTCGAGATGCTCGAGGAGCTGCACGTGCTCGAGCCCACGCCGGGTGTGTCGTGGCACTTCGTCCACTCCCTGCTGCGCGAGGCGCTTTACGGGTCCATGCTCCGCAACGATCGCCGGTCGCTGCACCAGGCCGCCGCCGACGGCCTCGTTGCGAGCGGCGCGCGTCAGGACGGCCGCCTCAGCCTGGTCGGCCACCACCTTGCCGAGGCGGGGAAGCGGCTCGCGGCGGCCGCCTGCTACGACGAGGCGGCGCGCCAGACGGCCCGCCGGGGCGCGTTCAGCGATGCCCTCGTCCTCACCGAGAGGGGGCTGTCGGTGCTCGGCGACGACCCGGACCCGTCGCCGGAGCTGCTCGGCCTCACGATGACCACCGGGAACGCGCTCCTCGCCGCCGTGGGAATGAACGCACCGGGGCTGTACGAGCTGTGGCAGCGCTGCGAAGCCATCGCCGAGACGCTCGGCGACCACCTCGAGCAGTCATCCGGCATGAACGGCCAGTCACTGGCGGCCCTCATCGACGGCAAGTACGAGTTGGCGATCGAGCGGGCGCAACGCATCCTCGTGCTGGGCGATGCCCTGCCGGATCGGGTGGCGAGCCTGCGCGCGCACTGCAGCCTGGCCCTGCCCCAGCTCTACGAGGGCCGGGTCGGCGAGTCCCTGGCCCACGCGAAGGCGGCCATCGAGCTCTACCGCGACGGCGACTACGACCTCGTCACCTACGGGTTCGGGACCGACCAGCTGACGATCGCCCAGACGACCGCCGGCGTGGCCGAGTTCTTCGCCGGCGGCAGCGACGCGCCGCGGTACCTCGACGCGGGCATCGAGCATGCCCGGGCGATCGGGAGCCCGATCTCCGAAGCCCTGGCCCTCACCCTCACCGCCATGGTGCTGCTCTTCGACGAGCAGGCCGAAGCCGCGCTCGACCACGCAACGCGCGCGATCGAGGTCTGCGATCGCTATGACATGCCCTTCTACCGACTGATCGTGTCGCTCGCCCGTGCCGCCGCCCTGGGCCGGCTCGGACGACCCGACGCGGCCGAGCAGGCCCACCAGGCCCTCGAAGCCGCCGGAGCCTCCGGCGACCTCGGCCTGACGTTGGGGCTGTACATGGTCGCCCTGTGCGAGGCCTCCTGCGGCCAGTTCGACGCGGCCGCCGACATCGCCCGCATGGGTGTCGACGTGGCTCGGACGCGCGACGAGCACGTGGTGCTGGTCGAGCTGCTGTCCGTCGAGCATCGTTGCCGGCCGTCTGACCGCATCACCGAGGAGCTGCGGGACGCGGTCGCCGGAGCCCGCGGGCGCGGGGCCCACGGATCAGCCCGCCACGGGGAGCGCCAGCTCGCGGATCTCAGCGTCGGCACATCCGCCGGCGATCAACCACAGTAAGGAGACGTGCATGAGCAAGGTGTTCATCTCTGGACCGATGTTCAGCCCAGCCGACCTCTGGGAGCAGAACCAGATCAAGACCGCGTTGGAGGCCGCCGGCTTCACGACCTATCTCGCGGCCACCGACGGGGTGGAGGACGAGGCCATCACGGACAACCTCCAGTCACCGCTGCTGGCCCTGCCCTTCTTCCGGCAGATCGCCCTCACCGTGCAGCGACTGGGGTGGACGCTCGACATCTACATGGCGACGTTCGGTTGCGACGCGATGGTGATGAACATGAACGGTCGCGTGCCCGATGAGGGCAGCGTCGTCGAGGCGGCGAACGCCTATGCCTGCGGCATGCCGCTGGTGCTCTACAAGCACACGTCGATCACGATGTGGGGTCCGTTCGACAACCCGATGGTCGCCGCGCTGACCGCCAACTGGGCGCCCGTCACCACCTACGACGCCATCGCGCCCGCGCTGACCGCGGCCATCGCCGCCAAGGACGCCACGTACACCTACACGCCGCCGCCGTCCTTCGCCCACGACCTGGCCATCGGCAAGTACGTGGCCGACAACTACGACCACGTCATGAAGACGCTCATGGGTCTCGCCGCGACGATCCAGAACGTGAAGGTCGACCCGGACAAGCTCTGGCCGTGGCTGCTCGAGGCGGTCGGCGCCGGCTCGCTGGCCTGACGGCCGCAGACGGCCGCGGCCGTCTGCCGACCTCAGCCGGCGGCGCGCTCGAGGATGTGCACGCCGCAGGCCGAGCCCAGGCCGATGACGTGGGCGAGGCCCACCTTCGCATCGGGGATCTGCCGGGCGCCGGCCTCGCCGCGCAGGTGGGTGGCGATCTCCCACACGTTGGCGATGCCCGTCGCGGCGATCGGGTGGCCCTTCGACTCGAGCCCGCCCGACACGTTGACCGGCGTCGAGCCGTCGCGGCCCGTCGCCCCCGACTCGAAGAAGTCGACCGCACCACCCTCGGGGCAGAGCATCAGGTTGTCGTAGTGCACCAGCTCGGCCGTGGCGAAGCAGTCGTGCAGCTCGACCAGGTCGAGGTCCTCGGGGCCGACGCCCGCCAGCTCGTAGGCCTTGGTGGCGGCGTTGCGGGTGAGCGTGTTCACGTCGGGGAGCACCTGGCAGGACTCCTCCCACGGATCGGTCGTGAGCACCGACGCGGAGACCTTCACGGCGCGCCGCTGCTGGCTCGGCGAGAGGGTGCGCAGCTTGGCCTCGCTCACGACGACCGCCGCGGCGGCACCGTCGCAGTTGGCCGAGCACATCGGCCGGGTGTTCGGGTAGGCGATCATGATGTCGCCCATGATCTCCTCGAGCGTGAACGCCTTCTGGTAGCTGGCGAGCGGGTTGAGCGCGGAGTGGGCGTGGTTCTTCTGCGAGATGCGCGCGAACAGCTCGAAGGTGGCGCCGCCGTACTTGTGCCCGTACTCCATGCCGATCTGGGCGAAGGTGCCGGGCATGGTGTCGGTGCCGATGCGCCCGTCGATGGGCGCGACCGCGCCGTAGCGACCCTTGGGCGTCCAGGTGTCGCCGTCGTCCTTGCGCGACCCGCCGCTGAGCAGGCCGGCGCCCGCCAGCTTCTCGACGCCGACCGCCAGGCCCATGTCGGTCTCGCCTGCCTTGATGGCCATGATGGCCACGCGCAGCGCCGTGGCACCCGTGGCGCAGGCGTTGGCCACGTTGTAGACGGGGATGCCCGTCTGGCCGACCTGGCGCTGGATCATCTGGCCGATCGGCAGGGCGCCGCCCATGAGGTTGCCGGCACCGATCACGCCGATGTCGGCCATCGTCACCTCGCCGTCGGCCAGCGCGCCCATGGCGGCCTCGGCCGCCAGGTCGACGGTGTCCTTGTCGGGGTGCTTGCCGAACTTGGTCATGTGGATCCCCAGGATCCAGATGTCGTCAGCGGACATGGTGCTGCTCCTTGCCGGGGTCGGTCGGAGAGGGGCTCATGCGACGGGCTCGAAGCCGAAGCCCACGGCCTCGGTCCCTTCGCTGTCGACGCCGATGGGGAAGGTCGCCAGCCGCACCCTCATGCCGACGTCGATGTGCTCGGGGTCGGCCGGGACGTTGACGATGTTGCCCCGCACGCTGGTGCCGTCGCAGTCGATGATGGCGGCGGCGAACGGCACGGGCACGCCTGGGGCGGCGAAGGCGACGAGCGTGAAGGCCTTCACCTCGCCCTCGGTGCTGATCGGCGCCTGGGTGAACTCGGTGCCGAAGCAGCGGGCGCAGGCGTTGCGTCGATCGAAGAACCGCGCCCCGCACGAGGTGCACTGGTGGGCGACCAGGTGCGGCTCGTCACCGAGGACGAGGTAGTCGACAAGCGGGATCTGCGTGGTCATGCGGCCTCCGTCGGTCCGGGCACCGGGTCATCATGGCGCGGTTTCCCGGGCCACGTCGGCTACCTCGGCTCGGCGACCTGGTCGAGCGCGGCGAGGTCGTCCGGGGACAGCTCGATGTCGGCGATCGCCAGGTTCTGCTCGAGGTGGTCGAGGCTCGACGTGCCCGGGATGAGCAGGATGGCGTCGTCGTGCGCCAGCAGCCACGCCAACCCGGCCTGCGCGGGCGTGCACCCCACCCGCTCGGCGACCCCACGAACCGTGGGGTCGTCGGTGACCTTGGGCAGCCCCGGGAACGCGGAGCCGAGGGGGAAGTACGGCACGTAGGCGATGCCGGCCTCGTGGCACCGGCGCAGGACGGCCTCGTCGTGGCGGTCGAGCAGGCTGAAGGGGTTCTGCACGCACACGATGTCGGCCAGCGCGATGGCGGTGTCGACCTGGTCGAGCGTGGCGGTCGAGATCCCCACCCCGGCGATCTTGCCCTCGTCGCGCAGCGCGACCATCTCGGCCAGCTGGTCCTCGAGCGGGACCGACGCGGCTCCCGCGGGAGCGTCGCCGGGGCCGATGAGGCGCAGGTTCACGGCACCCAACCGGTCGACCTCCAGGCTGCGCAAGTTGTCCTCCACGCCGGCCCGCAGCTCCGCCGGGGTCTGAGCCGGGTGCCAGCCGCCCTGGTCGTCGCGGCGGGCGCCGACCTTCGAGACGAGGAGGAGGTCGTCCGCATAGGGGTGCAGGGCCTCGTGGATCAGCTGGTTCGCCACGTCGGGCCCGTAGTACTGCGCGGTGTCGATGTGGTTGACCCCCAGCTCGACGGCGCGGCGCAGCACGGCGAGTGCCTCATCACGTTCCCGAGGCGGCCCCAGCACGCCAGGACCGGGAAGCTGCATGGCACCGAAGCCGATGCGCCCGACCGTCCGGCCCGTGAGGGAAGCGGCAAACGTGAAGGTGTCCATGGCCGGGACGCTACGGCCGGCGGCACCGGTCGCGCCCGGTCAGACCCGCCCAGCACCGACCGGCGAACGGTTCATATCGAACTTCCCCCCAGAAGCACCCGTCTTCCGGGGCTTCCCACAGAACATTCGGGGCGGCGGGGGCAGTTCGGACCGGAGCGACGACGCACCGCTCCCCCAGTGCCCGAGCACGTGCGCGGTGAAGGCCGCCTCGACGTGCATGAGCGCCGCGGCGCCGAACAGCACCCCGTCGAACATCTCGGGGTGGTCCGACACGAACCCGGCCGCCATCTCGTCGGCGGCCCAACGTGCGTGCACCTCGTCGGCCACGACGTGCACGTCGTAGAACTCCGCCGCCACGTCGCTACCCGTCAGGCGGCGGATGCCCTCGGCATAGCGGGCCATCGGGACGACCGACGTCATCTCGAACAGCGCGAGGTGTCCGACCAGCTCCGCCATCGTCGAGCGGTGCAGCCCGAACAGGCTCACCAGGTTGTCGGTGACGAGCAGGCAGCCGGGCACGAGGTCGAGGTGGGCGCCCGGCGTCGGGTCGAGCCCGACCGCATCCATCGTCACGGCGAAGAGCTCGGCGTGGGAGCGCCCCGGGCGCCCCTCGCCGTACTCGTCACTCTGGATCCGCACCATCGCCGACTTCGCGAGCCCCCGCATCCGAGGGATCGCGAACGTGTGGCCGTCCGCCTCCTTGAGCTGGTAGATCGAGCGGTGGACGAGGAGCTCCCGGAGCTGCCCGACGGACGCCTCCTCGGCGACGAAGCGCGACAGCGACGGTCCCCCGCCGGCGGCGATGACCGTGCGCAGCCCGTCGGCGATGGACCCGTTGCGAGCGCCCGAGGGAACCACCACCGCCTCCTCGAGCGCGGCGCGGAACTCGACCTCGAGGGTTCGACGCACACCGAGGAGCGACGGCTCCCACTCCCACCCGGGGTCGACGCCCTCGAAGCCCTCGTAGTGGAGCGCGTAGAGGACCGCCAGGGAGAGCTGACGATCCTCGTCGTCGAGCGGCCCGGGCTCGGGCGCGAGCAGCGGCGGGATCCTGCCCGGGCGCCGGACCAGGTGCGCGAGCAACGCGTCGCTGATCGGTCCACGGGGCAGCGGGAGTCTCGGAGGCATGGGGCCCCGCTGCCCGCACCGGGACGGCCCAAGCAGAAGGGCCGTCGGCGGGACGTGACATCGGCCGCTCGCGGGGCGTCGCCCGCCCGGGCCGGGCGACGCCCTGTGACCACCGCCTCCCCCTGAGCATGTTTCGCCGGCGGCGAGGTGAGCAGGGACCCGGCACCACCAACCAGGAGGACATCGCCATGCCAGACAAGAGCTCAGGTCCGGAAGCCGCCGTGAAGGGCATCGTCGAGGACGTGAAGGGGCGCGCCAAGGAAGGCATCGGCGCGGTCACCGGCAACGACCGCCTCAAGGACGAGGGACAGGCCCAGCAGGACAAGGCCGCCGCTGACCGCAAGGTCGCCCAGAAGGAGGCCGAGGCCGACGCAGCGCGCGTCGAGAGCGAGGCTCACGAGGCCCGCCAGCGCGCCGCCCAGTAGCCGGCGCGGGAGCCGCCGAGCGACGCGGGTCGGCGCCACCGCCGACGGGCACCCATCGACTGCAGCTGCGACCGGGCTTCGGCTTCGCCGCGGTCGAGGCGCGCGTCCCCTACCTGGCGTCGCTCGGCATCTCCCACCTCTACCTGTCGCCCGTGCTCCAGGCGGCGCCCGGCTCGGAGCACGGGTGTCGGAACGGCTCGGGACGGCACTCCCTCAAACGCCGTTCCACGCCGACGGGCCGAAGCTGCTTCGGCGGGGCCGGCCGCGGGCAGAGAAGTCGTCATGAGCGAGACGATCGTGCAGGCGAGGGCCTGATGGCGTTGGTCCGTCAGACCATCCAGGCCTCGACCGCGGCGGTCTGGGACGCGCTGATCGACCCGACGACCTATCCCCGGTGGCTGATCGGAGCCCAGGACATCCGGGACGTGGACGACTCGTGGCCCGCGGTGGACGCCGCCTTCCATCATCGCGTCGGGGTCTGGCCGGTCCTGATCGACGACAGGTCGATCATCAGGGAGGTCCGTCCCCAGCAGCACCTGGTGCTCGAGGTCCGTGCCACGCCGGCCGTCCGAGGCCTGGTCCGGTTCGATCTCGAGCGTGCCGGCGCGGGGCGGGCGACGGTGGTCGAGATGAGCGAGGAGCCCCTGTACCGACTCGTGGGCAACGTGCTGCGCCCGATCCTCGACCCGCTCACGCACCTCCGCAACAAGCGGTCGCTGGCGAAGTTCGAGCAGCTCGTCGAAGCGCACGGGCGCTGACCTCGCAGGAGCGTCGATCCTGGCGGACTTTCTGGTGTGGTGGCACCCGCGCCGGGTAGGGACCGGCCATGTACATCGGAGTCGGAACTCTCGTCCTCATCCTTCTGATCGTCGTCATCGTGATGCTCCTGCGAGGCCGTGCCTGACCAGGCGGTGACCGATGATCGAACACGCTCCGGCAGCGAGCCACATCCCGCGGTGGTGACCCTGAGCGAACCTCGTCGGGCTAGGTGGGGCGGTAGGTGACCAGCGGCACTCCGGTGCTGGTGGGGGTGTCCTCGTCGGCGCGAACTGGGCCCTGCATGACCCCATCGAGGGTGTCGAGGGTGAGGTGGTTGATGACGACGATGCGCATGGCTGATCCTTCACCTGGCCGGGACCGGCGCAGGTTGGCGGCCGGTGCGGGTGAGGCGTTTGACGACCAGGACGACGTCGTCACGGGTGTTGTCCGGCTCGAGCCGGGCGAGGAGCCCATCGGCGATGCGTTGGACGGGGTCACGGTGGAGCGCGAGCGTCGCGGCGGCGAGTCGGTCGAACCCGGTGTCGAGTGGTTCGGCGCGTCGCTCGATCAGGCCGTCGCTGTACATCACCAGGAGGTCGCCGTCGCTCGTGGCACAGGTGGCGTTCTGGCGCGCCCGACCGAAGTCGACGCACAGGGGAGGCCCGGTGGCGTCGTCGAGCCAGACCGGTTCGCCGTCGCGGACGAGCAGCGCAGGGGGGTGTCCCGCCCGGGAATAGGT